>Ga0310695_10000962_pt1 | contig 70571 bp, 44 predicted proteins | sample RumenRJG_04DNA_FD_203882 | JGI IMG/M metagenome (GOLD analysis project Ga0310695, IMG submission 203882) | Bovine rumen microbial communities from Lethbridge, Alberta, Canada - RJG_04 (v2) (version 2) | ecosystem: Host-associated > Mammals > Digestive system > Stomach > Rumen | place: Canada... | reverse complement strand
AGATTGAAGCCACCGAAGAACTTTCACTATCGGTACTTCCGCTGAAGAAGGTCGATGTCGTGGTTGTTGCCATCGGACAGAATCTTGGTGCCTCGGTAAGAGTGGTTGCCCTGCTGAAGAAGTTGGGTGTACAGCACATCTATGCCCGTGCCATGGACTATGTGCACAAAAACATCTTGCAAGCGTTCGACATCGATAAGATACTTATTCCTGAGGAACGTGCTGCCCGTTCGCTGGTACGCGAGATGGAGCTTGGTGCAAAAATCCAACTTTTCCGTGTAGACGATAAGTATTGTGTGTTTAAATTTCAAATACCCAAGCAGTTTATCGGAATGTCACCCAACGACCTTCATCTCAATGAAGAGTTTAATCTGAAGATAATTGCCATCAAAAAGCCGAAGAAGGTGCAGAATTTCATCGGTATTGAGTATAATGAATCAGAAGTAGTCAATGCTACAGAAGATACAGAACCTTTGGTGGCCAACGACGAGATTGTATGCTACGGCAAAGAGTCGGACTTCAGAAAACTATGCAAATTACTATAAGGCCATAAAATTTTTGCCTAACTATACGAATGATGAAAAGACTTATCATATTCACTCTCCTGTTGTTGGCTGTAGTAAACACGTGGGCACAGCGATTTGAAGACTATTTCGAAGACCGCACGCTGCGCATCGACTATACATTCAGTGGCAACCATGAGCTCCAACAACTGTATGTCGACGAACTGGTGGTAATGCCCCGTTGGTATGGGCGTCGTCATCGACTTGCCGAATTACCCTTGAAGGGTAACGGTCAACTCACCGTCAGGACAAAGAATACAAGAGAGGTTATCTATCGTCACAGTTTCTCGAGTCTTTTTCAGGAATGGCTCGCCACCGACGAGGCAAAGCATACGCAGAAGTCGTTCGAAAACGTCTTCCTGGTGCCGTTTCCCAAGCAGCCAGTAGATATTACCATAGAGTTGCGCGACTACCATGAGCGGATAGTTGCCACGATGACGCACAGCGTAGACCCCAGCGACATTCTGATTCGTAAGGCAGGAGAACGGCATGTTACTCCTCACGTCACCCTGCAACAGGCTGCTGACACCACTCGGTGCATACATGTGGCCTATGTTGCAGAAGGCTATCAGCAGCACGAGATGGATACGTTCCTCGATGACTGCCGGGTAGCGATGGAGTCGCTGTTCCAGCACGAGCCGTTCCGCCAGATGCAGAACCGTTTCAACATGGTGGCGGTGATGTCTCCATCGGCAGAGAGTGGCACCAGCGAGCCATCGAAGGGCATCTGGAAACAGACTGCGCTGGGTTCGCATTTCGACACGTTCTACAGCGACCGCTACCTGACCACCCTGCACCTGAAACGGCTTCACGATGTGCTGGCAGGCACACCCTACGAACATATCATAATCCTCGTAAACACCGATCACTACGGTGGTGGCGGAATCTACAACTCCTACAACCTGACCTATGCCCACGGCGAGCATTTCCGTCCGGTAGTGGTCCACGAATTCGGACACAGCTTCGGAGGCCTGGGCGACGAGTATCCATACGGTGACAGCGACCCTATGTACTTTGCCGATACGGAGCCCTGGGAACCCAATCTCACCACGAAACACAGCTTCACTGGCAAGTGGGAACAATTGGTAGCTGAGGGGCGGGCCGGACTCGTAGAGGGTGGAGGCTATCTGTCAAAAGGCGTGTGGCGAGGTTTCGAGAACTGCCGCATGCGCACCAACGAAGAACCAGAGTTCTGTCTGGTCTGCAAGCAGGCTCTCATACGCCTGATCAACTTCTATACCGAATAAAATAACCCGGGCAAGGCTCCCAATATATTCTAACAGATGTACGATATGCATAGAACCACTTGCGATAAAATGGCATGGTACAAGAGAACAATGATGCTACTGCTCTCTGTCTATCTCTCATTGTCAGCAGGATTTGCCAAACCAGACAGTACCAGGGTATTCTCAGAGAACAATCCACTGGTTTATGAAGACGTATGGGACCTATGGCCCTACTCGTTTCTCAACGACAACGGCGACCCCGACGGCTTCAATGTCGACCTGATCAGGCTCATCATGAAAGAACTCGACATTCCATACGTCATCAGGCTGAAACCGCAGTCGGAAGCCTTCAGCGACCTGAAAGAAGGGAAATCGGACCTGATGCTGGGACTGGCCGTAGGATTCCACGATGAGTTTGGAAAATTCTCGAAGAATGCTGTCACACTCTTCACTCAAAGCGTGGTGATGCCGAAGAGTAAAGAAGTGGAGATCAAACGTTTCCGCGACCTGAGCAACCACAAGGTGATAGTCTGCGACAGCTCGCTGGTCCACCACTTGATGCTGGAGTATGGGTGGGGCGAGAATGCCATTCTAGTCAGGGATATGCGCGAAGCCATTCAGGAAGTTAGCGCCAAGGAGGATGGTCAAATCCTGTGGAACACGCTATCGCTGAAATGGCTCATGCAGCGCTATCACACCGACAACTTGGAACTGTACCCCGTCAACATGCAGCACGGACAGTACAAGTTCATGGCGAACAACCAGCAACTGCTCGACAGACTCGACGAGGCCTACACCAAACTTTATACCAACGACAAGATACAACCCCTGCAGGATAAATGGTTCTATCCTGAGCGTCAGGATATGGAAGAGCCGATAGGAATGATGTATCTGCTGGGTGGCGGCTTGCTACTACTCGTCTTCATGGCCATCTATGGTATCAGCTATCGTATCCAAGACAGGAAGATCAGGCTCGAGAACGTCAAGCGCAACAATCGTCTGGCTCTGATTCTGCAGACCAGTCAGGTACACATCTGGACCTACAACATAAAGAAAAACCAATTCTCCTGGCATAACGACAACGGACAGGTGGCCTATACGTACTCGATGGAGGAGTTCTCGCAGCGATACAGCCACGAGGACTTCGTCACTCTGAAGTCGGCCCTGGATAAACTCGCCGATACCAAGAAGACCGATGATGAAAGGCTACGGGTAGGCGAGCGTAGCTCGGGAATGGAGAAGGAAATTGAGCTGATCCTGCGTGCCAAGGACGTGGAAGACGGCGATACCAACGCCCGCGACTACCACATCGTGCTGTCGGTATTGAGCCGCGACAAGAATGGCAACCCTGCCGTCATCATCGGCACAAAGAAGGATGTGACGGAGGAACAGCAGCAGAAGCGGCTCGACGAAGAGCGCACGCTGCGCTACTGGTCCATCTTCTACACCCCGATTCTGGGCATTATCCTCTTCAACAAGGAAGGCAAGCTCGTAAACATCAATCCCAAAGCCTGCGACATCTTCGCATGCAATGCTGAAGAAATCATTGAAAAGGGCGTTGACATCCATTCGATGTTCAACATAGATATGCAGGATTTGGAAGACATGAACGGATATCAGGCTACCCAGACAGTCGGTCATGACATGATAACAGAGTTCCGTCTGATGACTATCCACGACGATGCCGGTGAGATGCTGGGCGTATTCGCCTTCTGCCGCGACATCACTATGTCGGAAAGCAACAAAGACCTGGAGATGGAAAACCAGAAAAAGATCGACGAGTTGCTCGACGAACAGCGACAATATTCCGATATTATCAACGCCACCATCAGCGATACCGATATACGTCAGGTAACCTACTCGCCCGACTCCCACACACTGACTATCTACCGAGGCACCGACACCATCCAGCATGCGCTGACACAGACGCGTTGTATGACACTTGTCGACGAGCAGTCGCAGCGACAGGCCATGCGTCTGTTGAGCAATATGGACGGATATGAAGACAAGGTTATAGAGTATAATATCAGAACAAGCCTCCGCTCGACGGGTGGAAGGCCATTGATACTATATTTCCGCTTAGAGCCATACTACGACAACAACGGCAAGGTGAAGGAATACCGCGGTATGCTACGCGACATCAGCGAGATGGACTGGATAGAGCGTCAGATGGAACTGCAGTCTGCGAAGGTGCAGGAGGTAGAGAAGACTAAGAACAGTTTCGTGAAGAACATGGTACAGGAGATTCGCAATCCAATGAATGCCGTAGTAGAACACGTGGCGCAGATAAACGACAACAGTTCTTCGGCCAACGAACCGGAGCTGTGCGAGGTTATCCAGCAGAATGCCGACTACTTGTTGCACATCGTCAACAACATCCTCTACCTGTCGCGCCTGGAAGCACGGATGGTAGAAATCAATCGTAAACCGCAGAACTTCGCTGAGTTGTTTGAGTCGCAGTGTGCCAATGGCTGGATGAAGTTCATGAATGCCGACACCAACTACATCGTGGAGAATCCTTATGAGCAGCTGACCGTTGACATCGATGCCGAAAACCTTGGCCATGTCATTGAGCAGGTGACGTGCAATGCCGCTCAGCATACGAAGCGTGGTACTGTAAGGGCCCGCTACGACTACATCGGTCGACGACTGATTATCTCGGTCGACGACACTGGCGAGGGTATCCCCGAGGCCGAACTTACCCGCATCAAGAGTGAACAGGGTGGCGCCCACAATACCAAGGGATTGGGTTTGGCCATTACCAAGGAGCTGGTAAGCCAGATGGGCGGCACCGTAGAGATCAATTCAGAAGAGGGGTCAGGCACCACCATCTATATCATGATTCCGTGTCACGCCTCAGTCATTAAACGCAAAAAAACCGCTTAGCCCATGAAACGCCTATATACATATATTATCATGTTGTTGCTCAGTGCCACAGCCACCAGGTCAATGGCTCAGCAACTCACAGAAACATACACCAAGCAACGACCCGTAGTTATTGTATGCGACTGGGACAAGGCACCCTACGAGTTCCTTAACGACAAGGGGCAGCCCTCAGGCAGCAATATCGATGTGATGCAGGCCGTGATGGACAAGCTGAACCTGCCCTGCCAGTTCGTGATGAAAGACTGGAGCATCGCCCTGAAAACCTTCGAGCGCGGAGATGCAGACATCATTCTGGCCAATGCCCGGCGCTACCGTCGTGAGCCTTACGTCCTCTCGGAAAATATCGTCAACTACAATCGCATCCGCGTGGCCATGCACTCCGATTCCGTAGGTATGGTGTCGTTCAGACAGTTGGAGCAAGAAGGTGCAGTCTTCAAACCCGGTGACTATTCTGCCTTCTACTTCATGGACGGCGACTCGATGCGCAATAGCCGCATGGAGTTCCAGACGCCCAAGGTGGCGCTGACGGGTTTGATCAACGGTGACTACAAATACTACGTGTGGGGCGAAGAGCCGCTGAAGTGGAAAATCAAAGAACTCAACCTCGAGGGCATCGTGCTCAACGATGTGGGTATACCCATCTCCGAAATCCATATCATCGGCCGCGACAGGCAATTAATCGAACAGATTGACGACCAGTATTCGCGCCTGAAACAGAGCGGTGAGATTGCTGCCATTCAGGACCGTTGGTTCCATCCTGAGCGCATCAAGGACCACACGTCGCCGATGGTCTATTACATTGTCGTCGCCGTGCTTCTGTTGGCAGCCCTCTCCTACATATTAGCACGGCTGGCAAAGGCCCACGTTCAGAGTTCCGCCCGCAAGTCGACGGAGCTGAACAGCATGATGTACAAGGCCCTGCACATGGGCAATTTCGACATCATGGTCTATGACATCAAGAACGACCGGATGACAAACAACTACGGGCAGATACTGCCCAAGGAAGGTCTGACATTGGCTGAATTTACAAGCCACATCCACCCCAGCCAGCAAGAGGAGTTCACCCAGAAGATGAAGCGTCTGACCGAAGGCCGTGAGCGCCAGTTTGTGCTGAACAAACTATACAACAGCGCTACTGCTGACAATCCCCAATGGCTCAGTTTCCATGGTCATGCCATCCTGGAGCTCGACAACGAAGGACACCCCGCATACGTTGTCAACGCCATCCACGACGTTACCCACGACCTTGAGGAGAACAAGGCTGAACGCGAACTCGTAAAGAAGTATGAGCAACTGTCAAACATCCCGTTCATCGCCATGTCATTCTACGACAAGGACGGTTGGCTCATCGACCTCAACGACAACATGCGGCAGCTCTGCGGCATGACCGACGACCAACCCGAGAACAAGCGATTCTGGGAGACCGTCTGCATGTTCGACGTCCCGTTGTTCCGCAATATCTACTCGCCCGACAGTCGCAACGACATGCTCGTATGCCAACACATGAATTACCCAGAGATGGGTATCGACCGCTACATCGAATTCTTCATCCTGCCGTTATTCAACAGCGATGGAGAGACCTGCAACTACTTCATCACCACACTCGATGTCACCGAGGACCGCAACCGCGACCACGACCGTCATCTGCACGACAAGAAGGTTAACGACATCCGGACCGACATTGAGAACAAAAAGCAAACTCTGGCCTTCCTATTGGAACATAGCGACCGGCACTTGGAGCAGGGCGACGACGGCAGGATGCACATCATCGTCGACAACACAAAACTCGAAGAAGCCCGCCGACAGTTGCAGACCGTCACCACGCAGGCCAACGAGAGTGTCAGGATGAAGAGTGGTTTCATGGCATCGATGACCCACGAGTTGCGCACGCCACTAAACGCCATCGTCGGGTTTACCGGCATTCTCGACACGCTGGGCGACAACCCTGAGCGCGGCGAGTACGTCCGAATCATTCGTAACTCCAGTGACATGTTGCAACGACTCATCAACGACATCATCGAGGCCTCGTCAATGAGCGGGGGTACGCTTACCATCAAGCCAGAGACCATAGACTTCGCCATAGCCTTCGACGACATCTGCCTGACCCTACAGCAACGTGTGCAGAGTAAGAATCTGAAGTTCATCAAGGAGAATCCATACGACACCTTCGTCACTACGCTCGACTTCGAGCGCGTCCAGCAGGTGCTCACCAACTTCGTCACCAACGCCGTGAAGTTCACAGAACACGGCCACGTCAGACTGGGCTACCGCTACGAGAAGCACGGCATGTACCTCTACTGCGAGGACACCGGCATGGGCATCCCCAAGGACAAGCAAAAGATAGTCTTCGAGCGCTTCGTAAAACTCGACGAGTTCGTGCAGGGCACCGGTATGGGCCTGGCCATTTGTAAGTCGATTGCTGATAGTTGTGGAGGCGATATCGGTGTTATCAGCGCCGGTGAAAACCGCGGCTCAACCTTCTGGCTCTGGATTCCATGCGATAACCATGCCTGATTCTTAGTTCTCACCTCTATTTTATGCTCACGCAAAGCATGGTGAAATCATCGCTCTGCTCGGCGCCGTCGACAAAGGCATCGAGGGCGCATTTCATTTCTTCTATGAGGAAGTGGGAACGGGTCTTTGGGGTGCGCTCGCCGAAAGGCTGTGTGGACTCACGGAGTACGCGAAGCATGCGTTTCTCGCCAAACTGCTCCTGCGAGTGATTCTCGGCTTCGTTGACACCATCGGTGTAGACAAAGAGCAAACTGCCTCGGATGTCGCTAAGGTGTCCTCCGATGAAGGAGTAGTCGGCCCATAGTCCGATCGGAACGTTTGACTCGACGTCGAGGAAGCTGAATACGGTCTGCGTGGTGTGCTTGCGTCGCTCGCCGTAGATGGGAGGGTTGTGACCGCAGTTGCAGTAGTCAAGGTTGCCAGTCTTGAGATCGATGATGCCGATGAACATGGTAACGAATACGCCACTCTCGTTGTCGGCAGCCATCGTTTCGTTCATTTTTGTGGCGATAACCTCCGGAGGAAAGCCTTCCTTGGCGACAGTACGGAACAGGTTGACGGTGACAGCCATGGTGAGCGAAGCTGGAACGCCCTTGCCACTGACATCGCCCAGACAGAAGAAGAGACGGTCGTCCTGCAGGAAGAAGTCGTAGAGGTCGCCACCCACCTCCTTGGCAGGAACGATGGTGGCGTGCAGGTCTATGTCGCGGCGGTCAGGGAATGCGGGGAAGGTGCGTGGCACCATCGACATCTGTATGTCGCGTGCGATGCGCAGTTCGCTGTCGATGCGTTCCTTGGCAAAAGTCGTGTCGGCCAGTTGGTTGTAGGCTTGACGCAGTTTCTGCATCTGCTTGCGGCGGCGGAAATAGTAGAAGATGAAGAAGGCGAGGGTGATGAGGATGATAGCCAAGGCGGCCTGTATCTGTAGGTCCAGCTTGGAGAGTCGCAGGTCCTTGGCCTCGTTTTCTGCCCGTGTCACATCAAGCTGCGCGGCATACTCGTAGGACATCTGCTGCACCTCTGCGGTGTTGGCAGAGTCGCGGTATTTCTTGTAACGCATCTGATAGAGGTATGCCTGCCGGTAGTCGCCGAGGTTGGCGTAAGCTTTGGCCATGAATTCCAGGCGGTCGCTACCACCTTTGATGTTGGTGGCGATGTTTAGGGCCTCAGTGTAGCGGCCGTTCTTCATGGCATAGTAGAAATTAACGGCAGAACCGAAGCTGTCATCGTGCCCGTTTTCGCGCTTCACCTTCTCGCGCTCGGCATAGGCGCGGTTGAAGTCGTCGCGGCTGTATTGGTCTTCATGGTATGCTAAGCAGATATAGCTCCACGCTGACAGCTTGTGCTGCATGATGACATCGGGCTCGGCCAATGCCTTACGGGCACAGTCGAGTACTTTCTCGGACTTCTTCTGATTGACGTAGATTTTCGCCATTCCTAAGTAGGGAGCTGCAGCGCTCTCGTCAGGGAAGAAGCGGTGCTGGTAGCTGATAGCCTCGTTGAACTCGCGCTCGGCCTGGTCATAGTGGCTCAGGCTCGATGACATTGTGGCCAGCGCATACGTAGACGTGTAGAGCCCGAACTTACTGTCATGCTGGTAGGCGTAGTCGTGAATCTGGTGGGCCAGTTCCAGTCCGCGCGTGCGTGATACCTTGTTGAAACTATAGATAGCCTGGTTCGACCATGCCTTGTAGAACAATCGCTCCTGGCTGGGTCCAGCCTTGCGGCACGCCTCTATCAGTTGGTCCGTGATGTACATGAAACTGTCTGTCGCGCTCGAGCTGAAGTAGCGGTACATGTCCTTCTCCAGCTGTGCGATGCGATCGTCATCAGCACCCGATGTCTGCGCTGCCACTGCCAGCGTCACTATGACGGCCATCAGTGCGGCCATATATAATCTCCTCAGTATGCTCATCCTTTTTTATCTTATCAACCCCAGTTTGGCCACAGCCATGCCTTGGAATTGCATTTTGCATCTATAGAATCAACGCTTTGTTTGACTTTTCTCGGATGCAAAGATAGTACAAACCAAACGAAAAACCAAATAAATTTGAGTTTTTCTGTGGTTCAGCCTACTTTCGACATATTCAAAGATACGGATAAGCAAGCAAAAAACAAATCCTAAGTTAATGCCATCCGCCACCGCCGGGGCCGCCACCACCTGGGCCACCGCCACCACCAGGACCGCTATTGCCACCTGTATAAGATGAGAGCGAGACGCTGGAACCGCCACTGACAGAGCCTCCGATATTAGCTACGCCACCGAAATATTCTGTGCCGCCACTGACAGTTACACCCGACTTCAGGGTTGTTGTGCCTGAAGTAGATACTACCAGTGTGTTACCTCCACTCGATGGGGTCTTGAATGCCAGAGCCACATCGCTGCCGTTATAAAGGGCATACCAGGTATTCTTGCTCCATGAAGATGATGAGTAGCAAGACTGTGAGAGACTGCTTCCTGACTCCAGACCACCGATAGCCACAAGGGTTCCGCCAGTGAAGTATAGTTTCTTCTGTTCCTCGCTGTTTGCATCGATAGCTACTTCAGGAGAGGTGGTGCCGATAGCATATACCACTCCACCCTTGATATAGAGATTGCCGTTGGCATCGATACCGTCGTTGTTGGTAGCACGGGCATAGACATACCCATCTTCGATGGTCAGATCCTGAGCCGCATTGATGGCGTCATCGTATGCATTAACGGTAACATGACCACCTGTGAAATTGAGGTAGTTCTTACTCTCAATACCCTCGCCATTACGTCCGCTGGTAGTTACGCTGATGGTACCGCCCTTGATATTCAAGCCACCTGAATAAGTGTAGCTGTTGCCGTTCTGAGTCTTCACGCCAGCCTTGATACCCTTGGGTGAAGAGTAGTAGTTACTGCTTATGCGATCTGTGTCGCCTGTATAATTGGTATTCTCTGTCGAACCGTTATTATAATAGAGTCCGCCCGAGGTGACTACTGTAATGGTGCCATCGGAGATAGTCATCACGCCATCGCATTTCATGCCTTTACCACCTGAACCGGTAGCTGTCAGGTTGAGTGTACCTCCACTGATGTTCATATTGCCATCGCAGCTCAGACCGCAGGCAGCCTTGGTCTCAGAATCCTCGCTGTCCCACTCGCCGTTGCCGGTAGTCATTACGGTGATAGTACCGCCACTGATGTTCATATCACCTTCGCCCTTGATGCCTTTGGCTGCTATTGCAGAGCAGTTGATATCGATAGTTCCTCCGGAGATATAAATATTTCCGCTGTCCTCATCCTCATGGTCGGTTTTCTCGCCAGTAGATCCTGTGGTGGTATCCTCGATATCGCACTGGATACCATCGTCGCTCGTTCCGCTGATAGTGATGTTACCGCTCTCCATAAGGAAGTACTGCTCGCAGTTGATGCCGTCGCCTGCAGCAGAAGTCACATTGATAGTGGAATTTTTGATGGTAAAATACTCACCGGTCTTGATGCCATGCTTCTTATTACCCACAACATTTAGCGTACCCTTCTGTGCAAACTCGGCATGACCTTTGATATATAGGCAACCCTTCTGAGAACCGCTGGCTGCATCAGTGAGAGTATTGGTGGTACCTGTAACTACCTTAACCTTGATGCGCTTGCCGTTCTGGATGTGTACGGCAGCACCGCTATTTAACGGAGTTGTATTGGTCAGCGTGAGGCCATTGAATTCTATTGTTGCCTTGTAGGAGCCCGACATATAGAACTCGCCATCGCTTGATGATCCGCTGAGGTTATAGGTTATCTCTGTTGCCAGGTCATCACTCTGTGCGATACTTACATGAGCTCCGCTAACGGTTGGGGTTACATACTGTGCGATGTTTCCAGCCACAGTAACCTTTGCAGATGCGCCATCATATACCACACCGATAGTTCCATCGGTAACCTCAGTGTTGTCAATCGTCATCGAACTTATTTCGCTCAATGTGAAAACCTTATTAAGGATAGTCAGCGTTGTACCATCACTATAGGTCATCTCGCCTGTCTGCGATGCAGGAAACTGATAGGTCACATTGCCCACCTGTACGTTCAAGGTCTGTGCCATTGCCGTAATGGCGACAAGAACAACGGATAATAGAGTTAAAAGCTTCTTCATCTTACTGTGATTTTATGTGTTCCGTTTTTGCTCTTTACTACGTATACTCCCTTATGCATCTGATCTTTCGATACTTTGCTGCCTTTCAGGTCGTAGATTTCAGTAATATCATCCCCATCGACAATGGTAAACGACTCGATGCCGGTAGTTTCATTGGAGCTAGAGAAATACATCTTGCTCAGATTCGATAGAGTGAACGACTGGTCGCCAGCGGTTAACGTCGTACCCGAGATTGTTATACTCAGCGAAGATACCGATACGGAAACTTTCGCTCCATCGGTAGTCTCAAAGGTCAGATAAGAATAGTTTTCGGCATGCAGAGCCATACTTCCTATCAGCATAATGAATAATAAAAAATTTTTCTTCATCCTTTAGCGGTTTTATAACTTATGCAGCAAAGATAAGAAAAAAATAATGAATAACCAACATTTTTTCAACCAACAGCCGAAATTTTTCAGCGAAAAAGTTTGGATTATAAGATAATTATTCATATCTTTGCATCAAAAACAAGACAATGAACAAGAACGAGAAATTTGTTATCACCATCAACCGCGAAGTCGGAACTGGTGGACGTACCGTAGGCCGTAAGCTGGCCGAGAAGTTATGTGTGAAGTACTGCGACAAGGCCGTTATCGACGGATTGACCCAGAAGTTCGGTCTCTCACCAGATCGCATCGAGGAGATAAAGGCGCAGAAGAAATCGTGGTGGAATGAAATAAGTAACTACTACCAGACACTGGTCAATAGTGCTAGTCAGCCTATGGAGGCTGAGGTAAAGCTCGATAGTGCCACCATGTTTGAGACAGAGAAGCGTATCCTGCAGGAACTGGCCGCGCAGTCATCGTGTGTCGTAGCAGGTCGCGCGGGTTTCATGGTGTTCCGCGAATGGCCCAACCACCTGAATATCTTTATCCAAGCTTCGATGGAACACCGTATTAAGCGTGTCATGCGCCGTCAGGACGTCAGTGAGCAGGAGGCCCGCGACATCATTGAGAAGATGGACTCTTCCCGTGAGGCTTATATCAAGAAATATGAGAACACCTCACGCTACGACACCCGTAACTACCAGCTCGTAATCTCGATGGATGACCTGAGTGAAAACGATGCCGTAGAGGTTATCATGGACTATATCAATCGCACAAGTAAGTAAACCCTCGCCGTGCAGCATTCGGAGATTCCGCTGAAATAACCTGACAATAATGGATAAAACAATAAAAAGAGTAATGAAAATGAGAAATGGTATTATTAGCTTTCTGACTGCTTGTTTCATAGCAACAGGCTGTTATGCTGCACAAAAGACAGACGAGTTTACAACCAAGAGCGGTAAAACAGTAAAAATCACATGTATCAAACACGCCAGCATGGAGATCAGCTACGATGGTGTGGAGATTCAGGTAGACCCTGTTGGCGTCGGCATTAAGCCTGAGACTGACTACGGCCAGTTTCCCAAGGCCAACCTTATCATTATCACGCACGAACATCGTGACCATTTCGAGCGTGAGGCGATAGCACTACTGCGTACTCCGGCTACTACGGTCTATTCCAACCAAGCCGTGTATAACTTGTTCCGCAACAGCCTCGTTCTGGCTAATGGCGACAGCGTGGCATACCGTGATGACATCACACTGAAAGCGGTACCGGCATATAACTATACCGAAGGTCATACCCAGTTTCACCCCAAAGGGCGCGACAATGGATATATCCTGACTATTGATGGTCTGAGTATCTATATTGCAGGCGACACCGAAGATATCCCCGAGATGGCAGAGATTAGGAATATCGACATCGCCTTCCTGCCCTGTAACCAACCTTATACGATGACAGTTGATCAGTTAGTGAAGGCAGCAAATACTATCAAGCCTAAGGTACTTTTCCCCTATCACTTCAGCGAAACACCTATCCACCAGGCTGTGATGAAGCTAGGAAACAGCGGTATCGATGTCCGCATCAGGGATTATAAATAAAATGAAAAAAGCATTTCTGACGGTTACAGCTTTGCTGCTATTCATATTCGGGATGCCGGCAAAAGCACAGGAGAAACATGCCCGGAGCCTGAATTATTATCCCGACGGACGTGATATAGTATGTGTGAACGGGCAGAACCGCTATACTCGTGCGCTTTATGGAGGGAACACTTTGTTCAGGCTTGAGACCAGCGACCGTCCTCTATTTGCCACATATAATAATGAGAAGAGCAAGAACATCAGGTTCTATCTCACTTATCACGGCTTGACCCTGAGACTCGACTCCACAGACTACTGTGAAGCACGTTATAACGGAGGATGGCGCGGATATAAGGTTCGTGACAAGCGTTGGGGGACAGCAGAACTGCAAGTCAACAGTCTGGCACGACTTGATAACGAGGGAGCCGTATGGCAGTTTAAGGCCAGCGGCTTTGAGGGAGATGTAAGGTTGAGCGTGAAGATCTGCCAGACAGCTGTTCTGAAGATGAACCGTGGAGGCGACCTGGGATTAGTGCCTCGATCAAACTTCGACCCTTCGCAGGATGGGAAGGGTCTTAAGACGTTGGAATGGGATGCCGCAGGAGAGACCTATCTGGTGTTTTCTGACAACGAAATGCTCGAACATCCTGATACCGAAAAGGGCAGAGAGATTTACACGCTGACAGACGAAGGACGTAAAGCCATCGTCGGACGAGTAGAATTCACGACACCTGATCCCTATATCAACACCCTTGGTGCCAACATCTGTGCTGCAGCCGATGGTACTTGGGACGGACAGACCTGGCAGCACGGAGCCATAGGCTGGCGAGTGCCGTTGGCAGGCTGGCGTGGTGGTTATTCGGGTGATGCCCTGGGATGGCCAGAGCGACAGAAGTCCCACTTCGACGCATACACCAAGAGCATCGTTACTAACGTGCCTCAGACCTATCCCCTACCCTCACAAGACCCGAAATTCCTTTTGGCACGTGCGGAGAAGAAATGGGGCACGGGGATGTATTCGAACGGTTACCTTTGTCGTCTGCCAGGACGCAATGACGTGATGAACCATTACGACATGAACCTCAACTTTTTCGACGAGCTGTTCTGGCACTTCCGTTATGATGCAGATACCACATATCTCCGTAAGATGTGGCCATACATCAAACTCCATCTGGAATGGGAGAAACGCAACTGGGATGCCGATGGCGACCATCTCTATGATGCCTATTGCTGCATCTGGGCCTCTGATGCACTATATTATAATGGTGGCGATGTTACCCATTCTTCTGCCTATAATTACAAAGGTAACCGATTTGCAGCTCGCATAGCAGAACTGTTGGGCGAAGATCCCACACCTTGGCAACAGGAGGCTGACGGCATCCTCGAGGCAATGAACGAACGGCTGTGGCTCAAGGACGAAGGCCACTGGGCAGAGTTTGAAGACCTGATGGGCAAGAGACGACTCCACAAAAGTGCTGCCGTATGGAGCATCTATACACCAATAGACTGCGATGCCTGTACCTCAGAACAAGCCTGGATGGCTACGGAATATGTCGACAGGGAGATACCGCATATACCCATCAGGATAAAGGATTCAGATAAGGATGGCATATATCAGACTGTCGCCACCACCAACTGGCTACCCTACGACTGGAGCACCAACAACGTGGCACACGAAGAAGTAATGAATACGGCCCTTGCATATTTCCAGGCTGGCAGGTCGGAACAGGGATTCAACCTGTTGATGGCAGATATACTCGACGGTATGTTCTTAGGACAGAGTCCTGGCAATTTCGGACAGATCAGCTATTACGATAAGGCACGCAGCGAGGCCTATCGCGACTTTGCAGACAATGTGGGTATCTCTTCGAGAACGCTTATCAACGGCCTCTTCGGCATCCTGCCCGATGCGCTTTTCGGCAAGTGTTACATCAAACCCGCCTTCCCGGAAGAATGGGACAGTTGTAGCGTACGAACACCTTTCCTAAGTTATAAGTTCCACAGAACTGCCACACAAGATATATATGAGATAGAGCAAAATTTCGCTCAGCCGCTTAAGATGATTGTGAAGACAAGTATCGGAAGAGGTGTCTTTGTTGAGACAGAGGGTATTAGCGACAAAAAACAGATTATCGTAGTTGATCGCACTAATCTGCCGAAAGGAAAAAGGAATACAATTGTTAACAGTTCCAAAACCATTGCCGAATCTCAATCTTATCTCACTCTGATGGGACTCGATGAGCCTACGCAATCTGCGAAATACAAGACTGTTGATATCAGCAAGTATTTCAATGCCAATGTAGATGATATATTCAAAAACGAATATCTCTCACCTCGTCCACCATACACATCACTGGAGATGCCTCTGCATGGCATCGGCCAGTGGTGCCATCCGGAACGTATGGTAACCATCGAAGATGATGGGTTCAGGGCAAAGATTAGCAAGAAACTGTTTGATACAGGTATGGGATTCTCTTTCATCTCACCAACGATGGGACACAACATCGTTTACACCTCGCTTTGGGACAACTATCCCGACTCGATAGATATCCCTTTAAAAGGAAAGGCGAATGCAGCCTGGCTCTTGATGGCAGGCAGCACTAATGAGATGCAGAGCCGCATAGACAATGGACTGGTAATCGCCTATTACGCAGACGGAAGTCAAGATACGTTGCGATTGGAGAATCCTACTAACTGGTGTCCGATAGAGCAGGACTATTACCTTGACGGTCTTGCCTTTACAGCTGCAGCGCAGCGTCCCTATCGAGTACACCTCGGTTCCGGTACTGTCAGCCGTCATCTGGCACCTATTGTAGGCATCTGCAACTGGGAGGGAAAGCCTCGTAAGGATTTTGACAGCGCAGAGCCTCAGATTATAGAAAATGGTGCAGCCCAGATGTTGAAGATGCCTCTCAACCCCAAGAAGTCATTACGCAGGCTTCAACTTCGTACACTCTCGAACGATGTTGTGATAGGCATCATGGGAATAACATTAGAATCAGCCCCAAAATAATGCGGCTGATTCTAATTCTCAGAACTTGAACTTATAGCCTATTCCCAGATAGTGCATGTTTGGATCATAGTTGTCAGAGTCTGTATCTCGCTGATCCTGGAAACGATAGAACACGCTCAAGGAGTTGTGCTTGTTGATATTGAAGTCGGCACCCACAGTATAGCGTATCTTCTCAATGCTCCAACTGTTATATAGTTCCGCACTAGCATAAGGTTTCAACCACCAGTTCTTATCGTCGTAGGATAACTGCAGACGTGAGCTCAGCTGATTCTTGGCCTTACCATAGCGGATTTTATCCTCCCACTCCTCGTCATCCTCGTCCCAACGCTGTACAGTCTTTTCCGGGCGATAGGTATACTGCCAACGTTCTCTCAACGATAGCTTAAGATTGTTGTCAAACTTATAACTACCTGTCAACGATGCATAAAAACGATGACGGATTCCCCAGTAACTTGGGGTCAGTTTATTTAGTGCCCCCGATGATTTATAGGATGCATCTTCACGGAAGTGGGTGTTCAGCAGTTTGTAGCCTGCATCTGCCTTGAGCCAACTGGTAAGCTTGTAGCTGGCTCCGACACCCAGACTCCAGCGGTCTACATCTTTGAAGTCATTACGCAGCCTGAAGTCTCCTTCAATGCCAATACTCAATTTCTTGTTTATCTTCTTCTCTGCGCCTGCCTCGAGCAACAGTCCTCCCTCGCTCTGTGCCATCAACGGCATACTCATCGCAGCGATGAGCATTGTCATAATAATCTTATACGTTCTCATAATCGGAACTTTTAATTTTTAACATATAGTCGATATCCTTGTCAAACTTCTGGTGTTTGGGCTGGTAATATACACGCAGCATAGCCATATCGCGAAGGAAATCAATAGCACCAACCTCGACATTCAATACATCCAGACCTGTACGTTCTCTAAGGTTTTCAACCAACTCCTCACGACGCTCGGGTTTAATCAGTTCGATACGGTCATATTGGATAAGCTTGGAGGGGTTTAACTTAAGGTTTCTCTCACAGAGCCATACCGAGATGATGAAGATGATGTTTGTTGTCACTAGTTCGTAGTAGCTCATCGACACCGCCAGTGCATTGACCACAGAGAGACAGATAGTTACGAAGAGATATGTCATCTCACGTACAGGCATGGAATCAGTACGATAACGCATGATTGAGAAGATGCCGAAGAGTCCGATACCGATACCCATCGAAGTCTTACCTTTCATATCCTCCAACACGAAAATCATGAAGAATACTATGAAGAATATTGCGATGGAGATAAGCATGAACGTGAAATAGAAGTCACGTCGTTTGCTCTTGGCAGAATAGAAACGGTCGATGATTATCCATACTACAAGTACGCATATCAGGAAGCGCACCAGCATGTCGAGAAATTCATTTGAGAAAAATGTATCCATAACAGGTATTTCTTTTTTTATACGGCTTGTGCCATGAGTTTATTGATTTCGATGAGTTTGGGTTTGAAGCGATTAATCTTTAACTTGCTGTTGGTGAATGCCGACCCCATGCAGTACTTCGAGAATCCATGAGGGTGGATATGCAGTTTCTGCAACATCTCAAGCACTGGTGAGTAACAGAGTCCGTCACGTTTCAGTTCGATGATCACAAGCTGGTCCATCTGCTTATGCTCTCCCGTAACAAGGCTATGAAAACAGAGGTCGCTATCGATGGTAAGACGTTCTGTCTTGGCGCTGTTGACCAGCGTGATACGTTTGAAGTGGTTGTTCAGCGTGGGAATGAGGCTGCCAGCATCGAAATGAAGATGCTCTGCCAGAAACTGTCGTTTGGCAGAGTCTGTGAGATCCATATCAGTCACTTCCATACGTTTTTTCTTAGTACGTCCGTGATTGTTCTTTGTCTTAACCTCCATAAACTGCAAGTCACTGCTCACATATGTACGGAAACGTATCTTCTGGCGGTTAGAGTGACCATACTGGTGGTCATAATACATATCAAACTGCGGTGTATCGAAGTAGGTGGTGTCATACTCCATATTCCGCTCGCCATTAATCTCCTGGATACGATAGTCCTGCTGTGCCATCTTAAGCAGTAATGCCAGTTTACGGCGCGTGGTGACAAACTTGGTATCCATACGATTCATCAGACGGATGCTTTTCATCTCGTCGAGGGTGATGGGTTGGAATTGTTGAATCAACTCGTTCATATCTTTGTAGTTTTGATTTTTTCCGATGCAAAGATACGACAACGGTTCGCTGAACGGAAATATATTCAGCGAACCGCCCGATTCATTCAACAAACTTCTCGTGGAGCAGTCCTCTATGCGATAGCAATGATTATAAGGTTACTGGTATCAGTACCTTAACACCAAACGAACGGCCCATATTACATATTCCAGGACCATCGGCATACTTCAGACGACTCAGGTGCGACTGATAAGCACGGTTAGTAAGATTTGTTGCAGAGAGGTATATGGAGGCTATGGTGCGATTATGCCAACGGATATCTGTTCCGGCAGTCATGTTAAGCAACGTATAGGATGGTGTTGGCGTCTCTGTACCATAGGCAGTGTGTGCATTATCCTGACGCAGATAACACTCCAAACCAAGAGATACGAATGTGTTGGTAAGTGTACGTCCGTCGCGGATGATGTCGTAGCGCAAATCACTATTCCATCTGGGAGCAGGCGTGAAGGGCAGCCATTGGCTATCCTCAGGCTGATGCAACTGGCGGGCATTGACGTAAGAGAAGGAATTCTCGAAGTGGAGCAGTTCTATAGGGTGAATGTCAACCATTGCCTCAAAACCCAGCAGACGAGCTGTACCCTGCCTGTATTGATAGAGATTATCAGCAGCATCGCCCGACAACTTTTCCAGGAAGATATAGTTCGAGATATGGTTGGCAAAGAGTGTCAACTGAGTGGAGATAACCTCAGAGGAATAGTCGACACCGAAATCCAACTGCCAACTGTGCTCTGGTGACAACTGCTGATTGCCTATCTCATAGCGGAACGTACCCTCATGTTCACCATTAGAGCCCAGTTCACTGAGGTTTGGTGCACGGAAGCCCTTCGACAAGTTCATACGCATGTTAAGCTTGGGTGTTATGTTATATATGGCACCCACTGATCCTGTCAGACCTTGAAAGTTACGGGTAAAGTCGTTAAACCGTAGTCCCTCATCTTCCTCCTGTTCATAGCTGTGCAGTCTGCGGATGTCATAGCGCAGGCCTCCACTGACTGTAAGATTGTTTAGCTGACGGGTAACAGAGGCAAAGACTCCCGCATCAAAAAGGCGGTAAGAAGGAATAAGATATTCCCCACCCAGATTCTCTGAATACTGCCACATGCCGGAGATACCTGCAGCATATTGCCAGTCGGTGCTGGCTGCCTGCAGATAGTGTATATCGTAGTTGACAGTATGCAGACGGAAGTCGAGTCCCATCTCGTCAGCACTCTCAAACTCACGCCGGCGATTCTGCTGATAGCCCAAGACAGCCTTCAACGAACCATCGCCAATCAAAAACGAATTGTCGAGCACGGCCTTGTAGTGTCCTATCTTCTGGAAAGCCTCAGATGGTTCCAACATTCCTGTGTCCTCATCGCGCTCTCCTTCTATCAAGCCTGGCTTTATGTTATAATACGAAAGCTTGAGATGGGAATAACCCCATCCTCGGTTTAAACCAAGCATACATGTCAGCGCTTTTTCGTGGAACTGTGAACCTGGTACGCGTCCATCCACCTTATTCTTATATTCGCCCGCATCCTTCTCGCTCCAGCGCCAGTTCCATACCAAACCTTTTTGATTGCCGGCAAAGTTTACGGTATAGTCGAAAAGATTATTATTCGATTGGTATTCCGAGCCTAAATTCAGCGCCATCGCTCCTTGTGGCATCACTGGTGTCTCGTGTAACACCAGTACACCTGCCATTGCGTCACTACCATACATCAGTGTGGCAGGACCTTTCAGAATCTCTACAGAGTGAACGCTCTGAGCATCCACCTCTATGCCGTGTTCATCGCCCCACTGCTGACCCTCCTGACGGATGCCGTCATTGACTGTCACTATCCTGTTATACCCAAGTCCGCGAATAACAGGCTTTGAGATGCCACTGCCAGTAGTTATCTGAGACACACCGGGCTGGTGGGCTATGGCATCGATGATATTTGTAGAGGGAATGACCTGGAGAACCCGTGGTGCCACTACAGATATAGGAGCAGGAGAATGGTCGGCACGAGTAGAACCTGTAAGTCCCGTCACCACCACTTCCTTCAACATGGCATTGTTCTCCTGCATCACAAAGTTGCACTCTGACGTAATGTGTAGGTCGATGGACTGTATAATAGTAAGGTGTCCCACATAGGTCACCTGGATGGTTGTCTTTACGGCAGGCAGGTCTGTAATTGTATACCGCCCTTCTGCATTGGTTAAGGTTCCCTGTTTAAGTTGTGGGAAATAGATGCTCGCACCAACAACGGGCTGTCCGTCAATGGCATCGGACACACGCCCATGTAATACGACTTTCTTAGTTGATGTTTCTGCCGATGTCGGTATATACATACATACCAACATCAGCAATATTAAATATATTGTATTCATGTTGTCTTTTAATCTGAATGTCGTTAATACTAAATGAATTGCTATTCAGGAAAGACAGGTGGGGCTCTGGGTGAATGAAGAGGGCAAGAGGCTACAGACAGCTTTGCCGATGTTTGAACGAGTGCTACGACATGTCCCAGCGATACTACAGCCAGAGATACGGCAACAGCAGCCAGAAACGGCAGCGATGCCAGTTGACACAGCAGACAGTCATGGATATGGACGGTGCCAAGCGAGATATGCCCCTGATGTGGAATGTGATTGATGCATTCAGAGCATCTACTACTTGCGGGGGCTTCATCATGGACATGTAAAGACGACAATATCAGCATCGGCAGGAATACCGATAACAACAGCCATGCAGATATGCGCCTTCTTGTCCTTATTTTCATAATCGACTGCAAAAGTACGAAAAATCATCTGTACAATATGAAATCCAACAAGATATTTTTGTATTTTTCACTTTCGTCCTTTCCGTTTGAAAGATATTACCAATTTTTGGATGATAATAATAGATATTTTTAAAGAATAGCACTACCTTTGCAGCAAACTTAAAAACGAATCGATATGAAACGAATATTTATCGTGCTTTTTAGCATCATCTGTTCACAGCATTGTGTCACTGCCAATGATGTTGTATGGTATAACGGGAAGTCGCCCATTACATACAGTGCACCCAAGAAGGTGGAGCCTGTGGTGAAGATAGCTCTCGACATGTGGAAGAGCGACATGCAGCAGGTAACGGGAAAAGCGCCTGTAGCCTCATCCAAGCCAACGATTCAGATTGTGCATGGTAAGGGTGCTGCCGACGGATTCCGTATCTACGTCAAAGGCAGACAGATAATCGTTGAAGGTAATAATGGACGAGGCATGGCCTACGGTATCCTGGAGCTCTCTCGTCTGGCAGGTGTATCACCATGGATATGGTGGGGTGATGTGATACCAGAGAAGAAAAAGCTACTTACTCTCGACAATGTTTTTTCCACAGAGCAGAAGCCGAGTGTAGAATATCGGGGTATCTTCCTTAACGATGAAGACTGGAGTCTGCGCCATTGGAGTTATTCTCATTTTGAGAAAGCCCCCTTCGGACATATCGGCCCTAAGACATATAAGAAGATTTTCCAATTGCTTTTGAGACTGAGGGCCAATGCCATCTGGCCAGGCATGCATACTGGTACTACCGCGTTCTTCAAGATTCCCGGAGCCAAGGCGATGGCTGATTCTTGCGGCATCGTTATAGGAACATCGCATTGTGAACCTCTGTTGAGAAACAATGTCGACGAGTGGGATGTGAAAGAGCGTGGAGCATTCAACTACCGCACCAACCGCGAAGGCGTTCAGAAGTATTGGATAGAGCGACTCCAAGAGGTAAAGAAGTCGAAGGATAACATGTTTACTATCGGTATGAGAGGAATCCACGACAGTTCGATGGAGGGATACAAGACAGAGCAGGAGAAGTTTGACGGACTGCAACAGGTGATCAACGACCAGCAGGATCTGTTACGCAAATACATCGGCGACCCGTCAAAACAGATGCAGGTGTTTGTGCCTTACAAAGAGGTGCTCCAGTTATATGAGAAGGGTTTGCAAGTGCCTGATTACGTTACCCTCATGTGGTGTGACGACAACTACGGCTATATGACCCGGCTCTCCGATGCTCGCGAACAACAGCGGCAAGGCGGAGGCGGTGTGTATTATCACCTCTCCTACTGGGGACGTCCACATGATTACCTCTGGCTGACCACCACCCAGCCAGGACTCGTTTACAATGAGATGCGCCAGGCATACGATCACAACGTAAGAAAGCTCTGGATAGTGAATGTTCATGATCCTAAGGTTGCCAGCTACGATTTAGAGCTCTTCCTCGATATGGCCTGGGACATCGACTGTGTGAGCGGTGAGACCATAAATGATCACTACAAATCCTGGCTCTGCAGAGAATTTGGCACAAAGGTCGGAACGCAGCTCTTCCCCGTGATGCATGAGTTCTTCCGTCTCTGTGGAGAGCGCCGTCCTGAGTTCTTGGGATTTAATCAGGTGGAGGTCGACAAGAAGCTCTACGACAGAGGTCTCTCACAAGTGCGTAACAGCGGATGGACAGCCGACCAACGGGAGAATTTCCTTACCCGTTTCTCAAATATCAGTCATGAAGTAGAGGTCATTGGAATGACGTTACGCCCTGAGTTGGCAGATGCTTACTTCACAGCTATCATGTATCCTGTTCAGGCATCAGCGGCTCAGGCTGTAAAGATGTTGGAGGCAGAGAAGGCGAGACTGATGGCCACAGGCAGCACACATGGTGATATGGTTGAGAATCAGCAAAAGATGCAAGAGTCAGTAGATAGAAGCTTTGCGGCTTATAAACGTATACATGAGCTGACTGATTACTATAACAATAAGGTGGCTGGCGGAAAATGGAAGAACATTATGTGCGACCATCCTCGTGACCTTCCTGTATTCTGGGCACCCCTAACTCCAGCTATGCCATCGGTTAAAGAAGCGACAGCTGCTTTTACACAAAAAGAACCTTCCCTTTTGTGCAAGAATCCGGCGTATCGTTATGATGAGGCTACAGACGGAGTGAAGCATATCCAGATGTTAGGACATTCGATGGAATCAGTTTCACTGCCTAAGGGTGGCAGACTTACATACAATTTCTCAGCAGAGCGTGATGGGAACTATGTAGTGAATACCGCGCTTATTCCTACTCAGCCCAATGATAATGGAGACCTGCGTTATCGTATAACCATCGATAATGGCGAACCCACCGTATATTCTCTCAAAGAACCCTTCCGTTCTGAGCAGTGGAAACAGAATGTGCTACGCGGACAGGCTCTTCGCCAGAAAGAAGTAAGACTGACAAGATGAACCCACCAACTGACTATTGAGGCGATGGATGATCACATCGTAATAGACCAGTGGTGGGTTAGTAAACAGTAAGTAATCAGAATCTGATGCTCCCGTCATAGTTGAAGATGGGGGCATCGGTCGGTATCTCGGTATCGTAGAACCATACTGCAGAGTCATTCATCTTAGGATGCTGTTTCTTAATCAGCTTGAGCATCTCAGCACCAGCCCAGAGGACAGGTCCGTATCCGTGAGCCGCCATCACATGAACAGGACGATATGCATAGAAAGCGGGATCAAAGCCCATGCCCGTTCCTACACACACATTCTCCACCTGTCCCTTCTCGTTAACAGAGGCTTCAACAGCGTGCCAGGCCAACTGAACCACAGGACCATACACCTTAGCGTCTACCCAACCCTTATTGATGGCATGAGCAAAGCAATAAGCATAGATAGCTGTTGCCGACGCCTCGAGATATGTATCATTACGATCGAGCAGCTGATGCCAGTAGCCGTCATGATGCTGCAGAGCGGCAAGACCCTTCAAGTGTGAGCGCAAGAGAGTAAGTATCTCTGCACGACGAGGGTGACTCTCCGGCAACACATCGAGCACCTCACACATAGTCAGGATAGCCCATCCGTTGGCTCTGCCCCAGTGGAAGGCGGGATGCTCCTGCATCGACTCTACCCAGCCGTGACGAAAGAGATTCTTCTCGGGCACCCACATACGCTCAGCAAACTGCAGTACCTGACGGGCTGCCTCGTCGAAATACTTGGCATCGCCAGTATATTTGCCCATATATGCTACAGTGGGAATACCCATGAACATATCGTCGAGCCAAACGGTGTTCTTCTGCGGACGGATACGGGCAAAGGTACCATCAGCAAGGCGATACTCTTTATTCATGATGTAATCTGAATAATTGCGGATACGATCGTCGACGAGTTTACGCAGACTCTTATCTGAGGTCTTAAACACAGAGCCCATGGCCTTAATCATTGAACAGCATACAGCTCCGGCATCGTCGAGGGCATGGGGATCGACAACACGGCGTGCATTAACGCTGATTTTCCCACCCTGCTTTAGGGTCTTGATGTACTCGGGTGCCATTTCGGCCAGGAGTTTATGACGAGTGTATACGTAGTCGCGATAAGCCTCATCGCCAGTAGCATCAAAAGCGGCGAGGACACCAGAATAGGTAACGCCCCACTCGTAGCTGGTCAATCGAAAACCGCCCTGCTCAAGATTAGGATCGCAGGGAGTCTCAGAGTCAATATAGCTGAGCACGCGATCCATAGTAAGTTTAACACTCTCGGTAGTAGAAACGCCATAGCCAACGCGATAGGCGGGCTTCATAAGGTGGAGCGGAGTGTTGCTGTCGTTAATCTGCTGGGCATTAATACCAGCGGCCAAGGCTGATAGCGCGAATAAAAGGAATTGGAATTTAAGTTTCATTGCTTTATATCGTTATATTTCATTAAATAAGTGTCGTATTGAGTTATGAAGGGGCAGAACGGTGCAGGAACAGCCTCAGGTACGTCAAATATCTTAGGCCACGAACCTGCATCAACGCGATAGATACTGAAACTGCCTTTAAGTGTTCCAACCTTCTTTGATATTACTGGGAAGGCCGTACGAGCGAATTTTGGTCCCTGACCTGATACGGCGGAATTGACTGTCATGACAATGCCACGATCTGTCTGTTCGAAATTCAAATTCAGACTATCTCCTACAACCAACAAACCATTGCCATCCTTATCGCTGAACAATGCAGCATCGATCCCCATTCTGTTGCCCTCGAAATAGAGATCGTCCATATGTTTTGCCCAGAATCCATAGCGATTAGCTTTTGTGCGACCAGGATAGGTGGCAAAGGGGCCGTTACCAATCCACTGTACTCGGTCGAAGGACGCATCGAGCAGGTAGGCTATACCTAATTCAGACAGGAACGCATCGGTGCTGTCTGGTGTCAGTGTGTAGCTGATTTTGGTGGCAGTTCCATCCTGCGAGTTCTGTACGTCGGCTTGGACGTATGGATTATCCAACGGCTGCAGATATTTCTCGATACGCTTGTCCTTCACCTTGAGACGTTCTGCCATTGTGGCCTTGCGCCCCACGCGAACCAATGGGCCTTCTTGAATAGGAAGTGAAGAGTGAAAAGTAAAAAGAGAAAAATCTATTAGGTTACAAGGCTTGTTTAGCACAAAGCTCTGATGGAGGAAGGCATGTCCCTGTGCATCCTTGATATCGAACTGCAACAACGACAGACCGTTCTGCTTTGGCAATGACAGGGTATAGGGGACTGACGTATGGGGCTCACAATCAGGACTGAAGGCACCTCGCATCACCGTATCACGGTTGTTGGTCAGTGTCCAATGGAAGGTGACGTTGTCCTTCAGGTTCAGAAAGTCGTAGCGGTTAAAGCATTTAAGATTGATTGTATTCTCTTTAACTTTTTCCTCCTTCCTTGCAATCCTAACAAAAGCTCTGGCATAGTTATGTTGGAGTTCGTAATAGTTGGGCAGGGGTGTACGGTTGGCATATAGCAGGCCGTCAGTTCCTTGGTTGCCGCACATCTCAAAGCCTCCCTTGTCAGAGGTAAACACCCGTTCCTCATAGCCAAATCTGTCCTTCAACGTGACTTGGAAAGGCATGCCCTGGTCTACCCATTCCCAAACACTTCCACCTGCGATACATGGTGTCCGCTCAATTATCTCCCATTGACGGTCATGGTCTTCGAGCGAGATGCCCAACGTGTGACAATACTCCGTAAAGATGACGGGGCGGTCGGCCCGTTGGTAGAAGTCGGCTATCTGTGCCGTCGTGGGATAATGCGGGGTGTAGATGTCGGCCACCTTGGGGAAGTCGTAATTAAACTTGCGGAAATAGCTGCCCACCTGCGGGTAACAGATGGGACGCGACGAGTCGAGTTCACGCTTCACATAGTCACCCAGCTTGATACATATATCTGTCAGAGGGTTCTCATTGCCAAGACTCCAGATGAGTACCGAGGGGTGGTTCTTGTCGCGACGGATGGTGGCTTGTGCCCGCTGTTGGAGCACAGGATAGAAGGTGGAGTCGGAAAGGTTTTTGTCGCCATAGCCAAAGGGCACCTCATCGATGACGTAAAAGCCCAACGAGTCGGCCAGATCATAGAACCGAGGTTCACGAGGATAGTGAGATGTACGAATATAGTTGATGGAGGCCTCTTTCATCAGACGCATATCACGCAGTATGCTGGCTTCATCAATCACCTTCACCGTCACAGGGTCGGTAGAATGACTGGTGACGCCACGCAGTTTGATCGGCTGGCCGTTCAGCTTCAGGATATTTCCTTCAATAGTCAGTTCACGGAAGCCGAACTTGTGTTCAAAGGTCTGGATGGCCTTGCCTTTCTGCAGGAGGGTTGTCCTCAACGTATATAAATAAGGTGTCTCGGCTGTCCAGAGATGAGGTTCAAAGACTGTCAAACGATCTCCATTCGTTCCTGAAACCCAATTACCTTGAGCATCGAAAATGTCATGTTTAACCTCCATACTTCTATCTGAATGAGCGATGTCAGTCTTGACATCCACCGTACCATTATTCTTTGTCAGGATGGTCAAGTCTTTCAGATGCGTATTCGGCACAGCCATCAGCGTCACGTCACGGATGATTCCCGCAGGTGCCCAGTCGTCGTTGTAGTCGAAATCACTGCCAGGGAACTGTGTGATGACACGCATGGCCAACTCCTGCTGCTCCTGTTTCTTGTTTAGATAGGGTGTGATATCAAAGAGCGAAGTATTATATCCTGAGCGCCATGAGCCCACAGCCTTGCCATTGATCCAGAGGTCATAGCCATAAAGTACACCGTCGAAGCGGATCACGATGCGCTGTCCTTTGCCTTTCCATGCCTGGGGTATCGTGAACGTAGTGCGGTAATAGCCCGTCAAGGAATCCGCTTTGTGATAGGTCGGCTTACAGAAACCGTATGTCTCCCAACAGCCTGGCACAGGAATCTTTCTCCAAGTTTCATCAGCAGCTGGCACCGCCTTATCGTCAGTGATGCCTTTTATCACCTTCAGGTTCCACTCACCATTCAGACTCTTCTTCATCTGCGGGTCGGTCACAGGTAATATACTCTGAAAGGCATCCGTCACCTGTGCCTGTACTTGTACGACAACTGCTAATAGCCAACAGCCAATTACCAATAAACGTCTCATAGTTACAATTTCTTATACTTCAAATCTATCTTTGAATATTTATGATCTTTGTTCCAATGCTCAAACAGTCCTAACGACGATGTAAGCGGTTTGCCGTCTTGCTTATATATGGTTCCACTTGGTGTGTTGGGTATACTGGCGGCCTCACGAAGATACTCATCGCAATAGTTAAGGCTGCCAAACTCCGGCCACTCGTTGATTAGTATGTCCATACCAACGGCATCGCATGCTACTTCGTCCTGAGATACTATCAACGAACAGGCCCAGTCGCCATTAAAGGGTTCCTTCTGCCATTTCGGAGCTGGAGCACCATTCACATCGCGAGAGCCGTAGGTGCCGTCGATGAGCAGCAACAGCGCTTTCTGTCCCATGTGCCTATGACTCATCCAGTCTACAAACGTCTTATAGCCAGGCTTTCCGTGGCGTTTGTCCTGACTGATGTTGCTGTGCGAATTTTGCCGCCAAAGCAGATTGATGTCAGTAGCTCCGTACCAGTTCTTGGTGGTAAGGGTTACGCCTGGTCCTGAGTGTGTCTTAAGCAAGGCACTGTTTATAAGGTAGTCGGCATCGACAATACACTTGGCCAGTCCACGTGCCATCTTGCCGTTGTCCACTGAATAGACTATCTGCTCAGGATAATATTCACACTTCTGGCGACCATCGCCACCTAGATTATCAATGAATACCACATCGGGGAACTCCCTGTGTACCTTATTATATATAGAATCGGTTATTGCGCGACTGGGTTCGCAGAGCGTAATGTCCTGCTGACGAACACCTCCGTCACGAACCATAGAGCGCACTAAAGCCAGAGTTACAAAGGGTGACGAATTGAGTTCAATAGTATCATGATGGGTGATGGCATTGTTTATATTAAGTTTCACGGCAATCTTCTCACCTTTCTTATAGCTGCGGTTGCCTCGTCCGTGGGTCTTGTTGAAGTTCTTGAACAATGCCGTCCACGCTTTCTTGGGAGTTGGTTCGCTAGTAAGCTGAAGTATGGCCTCAGTCATCATGGCATCAGCCTTCTGCTGATCGTTCCAACGGTCTTCTACCCAAAGGCCAGTCCTTCCGTCCCACTTGGCCACACCTGGACAATGAATCCAAGCCACACGACCTGGATGGATTCCGCGACCTTCGCCTATAGGCTCGTTGGGTCCTACAAAGAGTTTAGGTGATTGGGGATTGAACTCTCCGAAGAACAGACGGTCGCGGTTTACGGCATCGTCAAGCAGTTGGATGGTCGTTGACGGGCCCAGATCGGGTTTCTTCCAGGCACGGAGCTGCCACACCACCTTGCCGTTCTTGTCTATCTCAACGGCCTGTAGAGGAGCATTGGCAGAATCCATGGGAGTCTTATTCCACTCGTTGTACCAGTTGTTTATAATATGGTTCCCGTTCTTAAGTCTAACAGTCTTTTGCGGCTGGGTTATGCCATAGTCTGCCGTGTTAAGCTCCCACACAGTCTCGCCCATACGGGTAATCTCCTGAATATGGCCCTTGCGACCTGTTATAAGCAGGTTCCCCTTTGGCAGTTCCTGTACAGACCAGGGAAGGAATCCGTTCCAACGATCCACCTCCCTGCCGTCGCTGTTATATTCGTGTATACAGCCCAAGGCCATATTGGCAACAAGCAGCGTACCCCGCGATGTAAGTCTGGCATTGCGGAACTGTCCGTGTATGGAACCTTTCCCGGAAACAGGAAGCACAAACTCCCTTACAATCTTCTTCGACGGAATCTCCATCACTACCGCCTTGGCTGGTTTGCCATTTTGTACAAACACAACATGAGTCCTGCCTATAGGCTGGATAGTATGAATCTCAGTACCTTCAGGAGCATCGTATTGCCACACTGTCTGGCTGTCCTGAGTTATCTCAGCTATGCCATACTGGTGGGCTATCATTATGTGTCCGTCAGTCAAAAGTATCGCATCGCTTATCTCTCCACGGCGCTGCTTATCCTCAAAAGCCCAGGACACCTGCCCGTTTTTAACCATGAACATTCTCATACGCTTGCTCTGACCGGCATAGAAGAAATTGTGTTTGGCAAGGCTCATATCGGCGCCGAGATAGAAGCCTGGTTCAGAGGGCTGGTTGTAGCCTACGTTCTGGGCGGCTGTTGAGAGGCGGTAAGGAATATCCTCCATCAGACAGGTGATACGATAGTCCGTTGGTATGGGAGAAACAAATATGCGCAGTTCATCGCTTTCCGGGGTACGGGCTATCACCTCCTCGCGCCAGTCGCCAAGGATATCAGCCGCGAGACAGGGATTAGACTTTGTGCCGTTGTTGAACTTGATACCGGGAAACTTTATGACATCAACGATGGTATGATTCTTCCAGTCGTATTTAGACACAGTCTCGTGGTCGAGCAGTTCGCGCAGAAGGTCACCATCCCACCAGATGCCGAAGTTCACAGAGAGGTGGCGCCCGTTAAGCTTAAGATGCTGCTGGTGCTGCGGATCATCTGGATCCTGAGCGGTATAGATAACCTCCCCCCTGATGTTACGGATGCCGTGACTGTCACTGCTCCACATCTCCAATCCAGGATTGGTGGGATCTATGTCAGCTGCCATGGCACGGCCCACATCGCTCTTTGAAGGGATCTGGAAGATCACCTGGCCAGTACGGGCATTGCGGAAGTCAGAGCCGTCCTTACGGTTCTCATGACAGTCCCAAACCTGAAGCTCATCTGTCGAAGGGTCGAAAGCCATGAGGTGGATGGCATCGCCATGTCCCATGCCAGTGTTATAGAGTCCTCGCCCGTCGTGGTCTACAGCCATGGACCCGTAGGTTATCTCATCGCACCCGTCGCCATCGACATCGGCTACCCGCAGGTTGTGGTTACCCTGTCCGGCATAGCCTGCCCACTCAGGGGTGTTGGTATCGAACACCCAGTGCTGCTTAAGCTTGCGTCCATCCCAGTCCCATGCTGCCAAAACAGTGCGGGTGTAATAGCCACGACAGAAGATAGCCGAAGCGTGCTTGCCGTCGAGATAGCCAACGGCAGCAAGCATGCGGTCGGAGCGGTTGGCATAGTTATCGCCCCAGTCGCTAAGTTTGCCGCGCTCTGGTATGTAAGGCTTGGTGTCCATAGCTCGGCCTGTAAGACCGTTAAACACGGTTATATACTCGCGACCAGTAAGAATGCGACCAGTCATAGGGCGACCTGCTTTGTTATACTTGCCCCACTCCTTCTTAGGATTTGGATCTTGGTTGCCAGACGACGGGCGGTGGCGATAGTCAGCCTTGGCATCGCCAATTACCCGCCCTACTCCATCGCGAGTACCATCGGACGTACGGACAATGAACTCAGCACGTCCGTCGCCATCAAGATCATAGAATATAAAAGGAACGTAGTGGGCTCCGCTGCGGATGTTTATTCCCATATCGATACGCCAGAGTAATTTACTATTTGACGATTTACTATTTACGATTTTATAGCAGTCAAAGATTGTGGGGCCGGTAAATCCGTCATGGGCATTATCGTGGGCATTCGAGGGATCCCACTTTAGGAGTATCTCGTATTGTCCGTCACCATCGACATCTGCCACAGATGCATCATTAGCTGAATAGGTGTAGGTCTCTCCATCGGGAGTCACACCGTCGGCAGGTTTCTGTATCTTCACCGGCAGATAACCGTCGGGAGCATCTGCAAGAAGTGTATACTTACCATCCTTACCGCCTCCGCGAACCTCATAGACGGCATCCTTCGCAGAAGGTTGTTCATCTACAAAAAGCGTGCCTCCATTTGTGAGCGGCTCTTTGTTTAGTTTCTTCCCGTCGCGATACACGTCGAAAGCCTCGCCAATAGAATCGGATGTAAGCGTACGCCAGCTAACGACGACCTTCTCACCACTGCGTATCGCCACTACTCCGCGATTGAGCTTCTCCCTGTTAATCGTCTTCATGTCGTAACGGGGCTGAGCGATGGTGGAAGAAATAAGAAATAAAAAATAAAAAATAAAAAATAAGATTCGTTTCATATTCTATGGGGTTGGAGTTTATTTTGAGTGCAAAAGTAGCGAATTTATTCCCATGACAATATGACTATTATACGAAAAGTTTAAAAATTGTTCTTAAATTTGGTGTTTGTTTGAGAAATAATGTGTAAATTTGCACCGACTAACAAACTAACCAGTATGAACTACAGACTAAGTAGCCTATTGTTTCTGCTCGTCTTCAGCTCTGTGCTGATGGCTCAGGACAATACCAATATAGCCGGGAAACGGACACCTGTCGAACTGAAGCATAGCCGCCATATCAGTTCTGCCGACGGACTGCCCAGCAACCAGATATTCGACATGACGCAGGATGCCGACGGCTATATATGGATAGCGGCATCTAACGGATTGTCACGCTATGACGGATACCATTTCTACAACATCTATGAGCTCGGTCCCGAGCAAGACCCCATTCAGGGAGCAGTGGGTTACGTGTTTCCCGACGATGACAAACGGCATCTCTGGATGCGCACCTCCACCTACGTGTTCTGCTGCTATGATCTCCGTACAGGTATGTTCATCGACTTTACCGGCCATAATGACTACGCACGTACCTATCGCCGTTTTATCCGAAGCCGTCAGGGGATACTGTGGATGTTCGACGATGAGTCGGGAGTTCGCCGTGTGAAGGGTAATCCCAACGGCGATGTCAGTTGTATAGACTATAACAAGGAGAACGGCCATCTGCCTGAGAACCACGTAAGCGACGCCTTTGAAGACGATCAAGGCCGCCTCTGGGCAATAACCACCAACGGAATATCCATTATCGACACAGAGGGAAATGCCTGCACCATAGGCAAGGGGATCCATTTCCTCAGGGGAATACAGATAGGCTCTCAGATCCTGACCCTCGCCAGATCAGGCGAAATAATCACCTTCGATGCCAACGGACGTGAACTGCGTCGCACACCCAAGGCAGAGGGTATGAAAGACTTCAGTATGGTGACAGCCAGTTTCGAGTGGCACGGGGTGTGGATGATTTTCACCACCGGACAGACCTTCATGGTGTCGCCCAAGGACGGAAAGACCACCATCACCGAACAGTATCACATAAGAGGCGGTGCTATGATTGAAGGTCTCAGCTATGACAACAACCACTTTATCAGCAACAGCACAGGCATCCTCTACGTCTTCCCCGAAGAGGGCGACATGAGGGTTCTGAAGCTTTTGGAGGGTGTGGAGACTACCGTTGATCGTTTCCGCAGATACAATATAAAAAAGGCGTCCGACGGTATGTATTATATCGCCAGCTATGGCAACGGACTCTTCGTCTACGATCTTCAGAGAGATCACCTGCAACACTACTCTGCCACTTCGCCCTGGGCTATTGTCGGCAACAACTATCTTAACAACATCCTCATAGACCGCAGCGGATGCATCTGGCTCAGCGAGGAGTCTACGGGTCTCACCTGTATCCTGCCTCCCGACAACGCTAATGCCGAATATTTCTATCCCCAGCCAGAGAAGAAAGGCGACTGGAGCAATTTCGTACGTATGGTATACTATACCGGCAACGAGGTCTTTGTAAGCACGAGAGACAACCGCCTCTACGAACTCCAGCCCGGAGCGCAGTCATGGGGACAAGCACCTGGGGCAAAGCCCAGTGAGCCTGTCCCCATGACTGTGCTACCCTCTACCCCTTACGCTTTCCTCAAGGACAGCAAGGGTCACGAATGGATGGGCACACGCGGTGGAGGTCTGTATCTCGACCGCAAGCCTATAGAATTCCCGTCAACACAAATATATAACATACTCGAAGACCCGTCAGGCCGTCTCTGGATCTCTACCTGGGGCGATGGCCTGTTTGTAGTAAGACTTAAGGACGACGGCACTCTCGACTACACCCAACTGATGAAGCGCTCCTACAACGAGAGTTGTCTTCACAGTATCATACCCGATAAGAACCATCACCTCTGGATAGCCAGCAACAATGGCGTGTACCATATCGACATGCTTAAGGAGAATCTCAGCGACGATGACTTCATGACACATAACATCAAGAATGACGAGTTCCCGTTTGACGAGATATCATGTATCCTGCCCGACTCCGAAGGGAATATCTGGGCAGGAGGCCGGGGCGGAGGACTGCAGAAATGCCGTTACGACAACGGCAAGTTCACCATCGAACGAAGCTATACCACCCACGACGGCCTTACCACCAATACCGTCATCTCTCTCATCTCCGACCTTCAGGGCAACATCTGGGCGGGCACCGACAACGGCATCACCTGTATCCGCAAAGACCAGAAGATCAACTCCTATCAGTTCGGACACACCCTTGAGAGCAACATCTACTCAGAGAACAGTGCAACGATACTGCCCGACGGCCGTCTGCTCTTCGGAACAGCCTACGGTATGATGATACTCCAGCCAGAGCTTCTCGCTGCCGGCAATCAGGAGAAGGTATGGAAGCCCATCATCACTATGGTGAGCATCAACGGCGAGAGTCGTTATCTGTCGACCTCAGAGCAAAAGATAGAACTCAGTCACGACCAGAACTCCATAGAGCTGGGATTCTCTAACCTCGACTACGCCGGCATCGCGTCAACCCAATACCGCTATTACCTGGAAGGTATGGAGCACGACTGGCGCCAGCTGACGAGCGACAACAGTGCCCGCTACAACGGTCTGCCCCCGGGGAAATATATTTTCCACCTCAGTTCACTAAACAAAGACAACCAGTGGAGCGAGCCTTATGTCTTCACCATCATTATCCACCACCCTTGGTACAACACCTGGTGGGCCTGGCTGATATACCTCACGGTGATAGGATTTATCGCCTGGCATTTCTATCGTGCCTGGCGCCGCAACTTCGAGCTGCACCAGCAGATAAGGGTAGAGAAAGAGCTTACAACCTTCCGTCTGAACTTCTTCACACATATCGCCCATGAGTTCCGCACACCTCTGGCCATAATATCAGGAGCGGCAGACAAACTTACCACAAACGCCAGTCAGAACGTGTCGCGCTCAGCAGTACAGACTGTGCGCAGAGGAACACAGAGACTCTCCAAGCTCGTAAACCAGCTGATGGAGTTCCGTCGCATCAATACCGGCAACCAACGTCTAGGTGTGATGCAGGCAGACATCGTCAGGATGGCACGCACCACCTGCGATGAGTTCCGTGATCTTACCTCAAGAAAGGAGCAAAACCTAACCTTCCTGCCATTCGCCCATCAGCATCAGATGATGTTCGACCCTCATCTTATGGAGATGATACTCTATAATCTGTTGAGCAATGCAGTGAAATATACTCCTCAGGGAGGAAGTATCAGTCTGAAAATAAAGAAAGACGACGAAGCCGATAAGATCCTGCTCATCGTTGAGGATAGCGGTCCGGGCATCAGTCCCCAGCAGATGCCGCAGCTCTTCCAGCCCTTCATGCACGGATATGTGTCGCAGGGCGGAATGGGTATCGGATTGTATACTGCATACCAGTCAGCCAATCTGCATAAGGGAAGTCTTGTGTATGAGCGTGTCTCTGACGAGGGCGGTTCACGATTCATTGTTACCATACCTGCCTCAGAAGATGTTTATACAGCGGAAGAGCATGCTGGCGAGACAGCCATCAACACGGTCTCTCTCTCCTCTGAATTCTCACCTCTCACCTCCATCAGAGACCTGGTGCCTGAGGCGTTCAACGACTATACCGTAGCTATTATCGAGGACGATCCAGATATGCTCGACCAGATACGCGAGAGCATAGGCCGCTACTTCAAGACAGTAAGCTACACCGAAGGCCAGTCAGCCATCGCGGGCATCACGGACAGTCAGCCAAGCATCATCCTCTGCGACGTCATGCTGCCCGACATCAACGGCTTCGAGATTGTTCGTCAGCTGCGTTCCGGCAAACAGCTGCACTCCATCCCCATCATCATGCTCACCGCCCTCGACGGCGACGACCAGCTGTTAAGAGGCTATAAGGCCGGAGCCGACGACTATATGGTGAAGCCCTGCAACTACGAGCTGCTTATCCTGCGCATCACCCAGCTTATTCAGTGGTACAGGCGGCTTCAGACCTCCGACGGGACTGTTCCTGAGACCCAGTCTCAGCCCATCATCACCGATGAGGCCGACCAGAGGTTTAAGGACAAGATGGAGGCGATAGTAGCCCAGCGTCTTGGTGATCCAAACTTCAATGTCGACACTCTAGCCTCGCTCCTGAAGATGGGACGCACCAAGTTCTATGGCAAGATGAAGGAGTTTACCGGAATGTCACCCAACAACTATCTCCAAACCGAACGTCTGAAGAAAGCTGCCGAGATGCTTATTGAGGGCGACCTTAACGTCACGGAGATAAGCTACAAGGTCGGTTTTCAGTCGCCCACATATTTCTATAAGTGCTTCAAGGAGAAATACGGTGTTCCTCCCAGCAAGTTCGGACGAGGTTCAAAAGATACTAATTAAATAAAACAAATTATGAAGAAAATTTTATTTCCAATCGTCATCTTCTGCATCAGCATCCTCTGCAGCTGTAGCAGTAGTACTGACAACAATGGTCTGGTCGAGAATGACCATTTCACCAAATGGAACGCTTGTGAAGCGATTGCCACACTGAAGGCTTACGTTGAGGACGTCACCGATCCCCACTCGAAGAACTACATCAAGGAGGAGGATCGCATCGCGACTTTCGACATGGACGGTACTTTCGTGGGTGAGCTCTACCCTACCTACTTCGAGTATAACCTGCTGGAGTATCGTGTACTCGACGATCCATCGTACAAGGACAAGGCTCCCGCTGACGTTAAGGAGGCTGCCCAGGACATCAGAGATTTCGTCAGGAACGGCAAGAAACTGCCCGACCACTTCGACATGAAGCATGCCTACGCTGCAGCCAAGGCTTATGCAGGCATGACGCTGACAGAGTTCGACGCCTACGTGAAGGCCTATGCCGCCAAGCCCGCCAACGGATTCAAGGGCATGACCTATGGACAGAGCTTTTTTAAGCCGATGCTGCAGGTGTTCGACTATCTGAAGGCCAACGGCTTTACGTTCTACGTCGTATCGGGTTCCGACAGGTTTATCTGCCGGGCTCTGGTAGAGTCGATAGGCATCAGTCCCAATCGTGTTATCGGCATGGACGTGAAGCTACGCACTACCAAGAATGGCGAAGTAGCTGGCGTCAACTACACGATGGAAAAAGCTGAGGATCTCATCCGTACGGACGAGCTTATCATCAAGAACCTGAAGACGAACAAGGTATTCCAGATCAGTCAGGAGATTGGAAAGATTCCAGTCATCTCGTTTGGCAACAGCAGCGGCGACTGTGCGATGCATAACTACTGTCTGAGCAGCCCTCACCGTTCAGTCACCTTCATGCTGATAGCCGACGATGAAGACAGAGACCATGCCAACCGCGAGAAAGCCCTCAAGCTGGGCGAGCAGTGGCGCGAGGCCGGCTATCATGTCATCTCGATGCGTGATGACTTCAAGACCATCTACGGCGAGGACGTCCAAAAGACAGACTTTACGTATTAACTTTCAAAGCACATTAGGAAAACACATCGTCCTGTATAGGTCTGTAGAACAAATGATAAACCGCCCCGCGAAGCTCGCTTGCTTTCGGGGCGGTTTGAAATTAACTAACTAACCTAAAATTAATCTGCTAACAATATACTAATATGTACAAATCAAAAATAACAGGTTCATGAATTAATAACCAGGATTCTGCCAAGCTTTCTTATCTGCATCGCTCAGGTTTGAACCGTCTTCATTCTGCAAAGTATCAATGAACTTCTGAGGAATAGGACGATACATGTGGCGATCCTGTACGTTGGGAGCTGCCTCGGGATTGAAGGCCTTTGCACGCTTTACAAGCAGACCAGTACGAGCTAATTCTTCCCAGCGATTCCACTCTCCCAATAACTCACGTGTACGCTCATTGAAGATAAAGTTTATCAGGCGTTCTTTAGTATCAGAAACACCCAGTTCATTAAGTATAGCTTCATCTTCAGCTGGTAACTGACTATAACTAGCAATCTGTAAAGAAGATGCGTCGGTAGTACGATCTATACCTGTAGAAAGATAATAGGTACTCTTTGTAAGGTAAGATGCACTATAAGCTTGAGAATTTGTAAGGCGTTCATTCTTATTATTGTTTGCATTTGGATAGCATTTACCAAGAATGGCAGCTCCAGTAGAGTTCGTTGAGAAAGCCTGTGAGCCATCAGAGTAGTATTCACGATCTTCACCCTGTTTCCACTCTGCACGGGCACGAAGCTTATTTACTGTAGCAATAGCTTCATTATAGTTGCCAAGACGAACCTGACACTCAGCCTTAATCAGATAAGTCTCACCTGTGCGGGCCATGATAACATCACGATGGGCATCACCCTTCTCTGCCGTACGAGAGCCATCATCAGTCTTGTTGATACCACAGAATACATTGCTCTGAGCCGGATTACCATTTACACCATATGTATTCAACACATACTTACCTCCAAGATAAACAGGGAACACATTAGGAACCCATTTGCCAGTCTCTGGATGTACAAAACTATGAGCAACTGCACCACGTCCAAAAGTACCATAAGTTGTCTCATCCTTGAAACGAGGATCATCTTTCTTATTTAGGATGAAGAGAATACCATTATCGCCCAAACCAGGAACTTGAGTTTCCTGTACTCCATTCTCCTTAGCAACTACAGCAGGAGTCTTACCCTTTGGTATATTATTCAGACCATAGACGGTTTTATAAGTCTTCCACATACGAGAGTCGTTCACGTTATCAAAAATCTCATAAGCATACTCTGTAGGGCGACAACGCTGGAAGTCCATACCGCCAATATACTGTCCACGCTGAGTCCAACCTCCTGAGAAGTTCGAGAACTGAGGATTAAAATAGTTATATGTACGGTTTCCAAAACGTCCCTGTGTGGAGCTAGCCTCATTATGCTCAGCAGCCATAAGGATTTCGCTTAAGCCTTCGTTTGCACAATCAACGCCTGTCCAGTCTGCATAAAGAGAACGGAAATCAGGAGCCAGAGGACATGCAGCGATAACCTCATCGCAGAGTTCAATAGCACGATTCAAATCTGTTGCTGCTGCATAAGAACTATTCCATGATTTGCAACGCTCAGACTGGCGATAGAGAAGAGCCTTGGCAAGGAAGTGGGCTGCTGTATAACGAGTCCATGTACCATTACCACGAGTTTTCTTTGTTGGGAGCATCTTATAAGCATTTTCAAAGTCCGAGATAATCTGATTTAATGTCTCTTCTTCTGTAGCCCTCTTATAGTGCTTCACAATCTTATTCGCATCAGTTGGTTCGGTCTGAAGAGTTACTGCACCATATTGTGCAAACAAACGATAATAATTATATCCACGAAGGAAATGAGCCTCGCCCATAGCCTGATTACGCTTTGACTCATCTGTAACAAGGTTTGCTCTTGAGAGAACCAGGTTGGCTGTAGAGATACCATAATACATCTCATCCCATAGAGCTGACACTGCAGGACAGTTTTTGTTTGCAGCTCCAAGAGCTGTTGTAAGATCCAACGGGTTAAGACGATTATCGTATGTATTCCAACACTCAGAAGTCAAATCGGCTCCATTTGTAAACTCATCAGTACCATAAAGGGTAATACCATAAGCCCACTCATAACCGAAGTGCCAACGCAGGTTAGCATATAGACCTGCCGCCATAGAAAGTGCTCCTTCGCCTGTTTCCAGCAGATCGTCTGTCAGCATGTGGCCAGACTCCTCTTCCAAGAAACTGTCAGAGCAGGAAGTTGTACCGCCTAACATTAAGACAGACATGGCCGCAAACATTATTTTATTGATATATTTCATAATCATATCCTTTCTATTATTTGTTGTTTAATAAAAATCTTTAGAAATCAAGCTGTAAACCAACGGTAAAGCCACGATTATAGAAAGTAGCACCCGTATCGAGATCCATAAAGTCTACAGAAGAGTAGAGCATACCGAGATTTTTACCCTGAATATAGAGTTTTGCTCCATGAATTCCTATCTTCTCACACAGGCTCTTGTCGAGACGATATCCGAGAGAGAGGTTGCGAATCTTAATGAATGATGCATCCTTGAAACCGAGAAGACCAGAATATGGATCACCACCAGACTGGTTGTAGATTGGTTTCTGCCACTCTGCACCGGTATTATCTGGAGTATAGTAATCTATCTCGCGCTGCTGATACATACCAAGCTGACCTTCGCCGCCTGTACTAATCTTATATTTGAAACGTCCAAAGAGATCAATATTCAGTTCAAGACCCTTCCAAGAGAAAGAATTGCTCCATCCAAGCGTCCAACGAGGATTACGATTGCCTATAATAACACGATCATTTGCGTCAATCTTATAATCGCCATTCTGGTCTACAGGACGGACATTTCCTGCACTGAATTTAGCACCATTAGCATTGAATTTCTCCATTTCGGCAGCATCACTTTCCTGCCATAGACCTGCAGATTCGAAACCATAGTACACAGAGATGCTCTCACCAATGAACCAGGCGTTGTTAATATCATCCTGCTTGCCATTTGCTAATTCATCAATTTCATCTTTCTGCCATGCAGCATTGATTGTAGAAACCCACTCGAAATCCTTTGTCTGAACAGGGATGAGGTTTAATGTCAGGTCAAAACCCTTATTCTTTGTCTTACCAATATTAGACATTGTGGCAGGATAACCTGTCAAAGATGGTAATGACATAGCCAAAAGCAAGTCATTGGTCTTTGATGCGTATATATCAAGAGCACCATTGATTCGACCACGTAGGAAACTGAAATCTACACCAACATTATACTGAGTAGTCTTCTCCCAACCAAGATTCTTATTGGGCAACTTATTTGAACCAGAAGAATAATATGGCTCATTTGTAACCAAGATGAATGAATTTCCTGTGCTGAAAGGCATCCAATAACCACTTATTACACCAAGTGTACCATACGCACTAACAGATGAGTTACCAGTAACACCAATACCGAAACGGAGTTTCAACTGATCAATCCATTTAACATCACGCAGCCATTTTTCCTGTTCCATTCGCCATCCTAATGCCAATGATGGGAATGTATCCCACTTGTTGCCTTTAGAAAGAACAGAAGAACCGTCACGACGTACACTAGCTGTCAAGAGATAGCGATCCATGAAAGAGTAGTTTACGCGAGCCATGTAAGATAAGAGAGAATTCTCTGAAAGACCAGTACCAATTCCTACCTTATAGTTAGCTTCTGTAATATCAACACCTGTTCCCATATTATTCCAAAGGAATGATGGGAATGGATTACCCTCCTCATTAATACTACTACTCTCAGAGTTATATTTTGAAGCACTCTGAAGGAGTGTAACTCCAATTGTGTGATCTCCAAAAGTTCTGTTGTACATCAACATATTGTCGAGTGTCCAAGAGAAGTGACGATCATCAGAACGCTTTACATAGTTCTTTCCACCAAGACGGGTTGCAGAAGTTGCATCCAAATAGATTCCCTGACGACTATAACGGAAATCAGGACCAAACTGCATCTTATACATCAATCCCTGTAAAGGCTCCCAGAACTTACCGAAGTCTATCTGGGCATAGAAACTTCCAAGAGCGCGGAAAACTTCACGATTATCGTTAGATTTCTCCCACTCGTCAATTACTGTATAAGTATTAGTTGTAGAACCACCAGGCATATTTATAATCTGGCCATTCTCATCATAAGGCAATGTATAACGAAGAATCGCTTTAGCTGCACCATAGATATCTGTTGGACCGCTACTGCTTGACTGACCTGTACGTGAGAAGCCATAGTCCTGTTTACTCCAAGCAGCATTGATAGATCCACCCATCTTGAACCACTTTGTAGCCTGAAGGTCTGCAGTAACAGCTGCATTGTAACGCTCATATTCCTGTCCCTTCTGGGTTCCTTTATTGTTCAGATAGCCAAAAGAGAAGCTTGCCTGCATATCCTTTGTACCTCCTTGCGCACGAAGTGTGTGCTCGTGAGTAATACCTGTCTGAGTTACAAAATCAGTCCAGTCAGTATCTGTAACCTTTGAGCCGTCCCATGTACCACTGCTCCAGCCTTGCTCTATATTCTTCCAAGCCACATCATCACCAGAGAATATTTTCTTATCATTCTCCAGAGTTGGCTCGTCACCTCTTGGATAAGTTGCCTTTGAAGAGCTTGCATTATAATATGCCCAACGACGCCAAGTGATATAATCGCTGGCACTAAAAGCTGGACTCTTGTCGACGATCTTCTCAAATGTTACTGAACCAGAATAAGAAAGCTGCAACTTACCTTCCTTACCGCGCTTGGTGGTAATAAGCACAACACCGTTTGCACCACGAGAACCATAAATAGCGGTAGATGAAGCATCCTTAAGAATGTCTATTGACTCAATGTCGCGAGAGTTAAGACTCTCAATACCACCTGAACTCAATGGCACACCATCGACGACATAAAGAGGCTCATTTGAGGCATTGATAGAGCGGTTACCACGAATACGGATAGAGCCCAATGTTCCAGGGCGCTCACTTGTAGTGATATCCACACCAGCAGCCTTACCTTGAAGTGCCTCGATTGCATTAGATACAGGACGGCTGTTCAACTGTTCTTCGTTTACGCGAGTCAAGGCTCCAGTAACATCGCTCTTACGCTGAACACCATAACCTACTACAACAACTTCATCAAGAAGAGCATTGTCTTCTTGTAAGGTAATGTTAAATGAAGTTTGTCCTCCTAAAGCTACTGTCTGAGTCTTGTAGCCGATGTAGGAGATTTCGAGATTTCCTTTCGCGGGAACATTATTAATAGTGAAGTTACCTTCGAAATCAGTAACACTACCATTACTAGTTCCCCTGATAATTACACTTGCGCCGATGATGGCTTCGCCATTTGCATCGACGACAGTACCGGTTACTTTGTTCTGGGCGGATACCGTGATGGCACACACTGCGAACAAAACCGTAAACATCAACCTCTGGAGCATGCTCCAGCTGCTGTTTAGACTTGATTTACCAATGTCCTTCATACTGGTTTTAATTTTTAAATGATTAGTTATTTAATGAAATTGATTCGTTTGCTGCAAAATTAGTGATTTATACACTTTTTAACCATATAAAAGCGTACGAATAATATCAGAATCGTACAATGTACGTATTTATCAGTTTCCATCGGGCTTTGTAAGATTGGTATTTCCAGAGGGATACCATACAAAATCATCCGGATTATCAGGATGCGAAGGGTCAAAATCCTCCCAGTCTGTACGGAGATGATCTGCAAGTGGCGAACCGATCTGTTTGAGCCCCATTACAATCATCTTTGCAATCTCCCAAGCTCCGAAAGGATTGAAGTGGGTGTTGTCGGCCAATGCCTTCGGCTGATCTGGGAACGTGTTTGCCGGATAATGTACCAGCGACTTCTTCGACCCCTCGAAACCTAGAGTCTCGTAAAATACTGTCGACATGCTCGTGAGGTCGATAACAGGCACGTTCTCACGACGGGCTACAGTCTTCATTGCCTCAGGATAGTCACCATGACTATTGTAAATATGTTTCTCATCCTTCTCGAAGTGGCGACGTGCCGTAGGAGTGACAAAGATGATGTTTCCGCCCTTCTCACGAACTCGGTCGGCAAATATCTTCAGATTGCGGGTATAGCTGTACCAGGCACCGTCGCCTGCCTTCTTCTCTTTCTCATCGTTGTGTCCGAATTCGCAGATGACATAGTCGCCATTACGGATCTGAGAGAGGATCTTGTCGAGACGCAGCTGGGCAAGGAACGATGTACAGGAGAGTCCGCTCTCGGCATAGTTGGCTATCACCACATCGTTGTCAAACCAACGGGTGATCATCTGTCCCCACGAAGCCCAGGGCTCTTTTTCCTGATCTACCACTGTGCTGTTGCCACAGAGGAACACCGTCACTGCAGTAGTGTCGGGCTCGATGGTGATGCGCTGCACGGCGGGAGCAGGACCACAGAACTGAAGGTCAAGCACATCGTTCCAGTTCTTATAGGTTATCTCACGCTCCTTCAGCTTGACGCTCGTCTTGGCATCAATCATCGGCTCATGCTTGTTGACGATGAACGATACCGTCTGGAACTTACCTTTCTTCGTTGTCACAAGGTCAGAATAGTGACGACGTGACTCGGCACGCACAACTGTCTGCGAGGCACGTTTCTTCGAACCTAAGGTTACTGTGACACGATAGTTGCCATCAGGCACCTTCACTGAGAAATCTATCGGACTGGCACCGTATATATTTAATAAGGTGTCGATCTTCTGAGCATTAACGCTCAAACTTGCGGCTAAGGCCAAAGTAAGGATGAATAACTTCTTCATTTTGGTTTTATTTGTTTTGATGATGCAAAAGTACTATGATTTATTATCCATCACGAGACATTATCGTCCGTAAACTATCAAAGTTGTACAAAAGTGCTAATTTCAGAACAGATGGATAAGAAAAGAAGGCTATTTTTCGTCTATCTTTGCAGCAGAAACTAAAACGAAAGAACGAATGAAAAGAAATCGCATCAGCGCAATTGCCTTTCTACTGTGTCTCACCACTGGCTCGTGGGCACAGCAGAGAGAAGTCATCAACCTTAACTACGACTGGGATTTTTCACGTGACTCACTCTTCAGCGACTCCCGTAAGGTAGATGTACCCCACGACTTCCAGATAGAGCAGCCCTGGGTGGCACCGTCGGCAGATGAGCGTCCAGACAACAGCGATGTGGCAGCAAACATCAAGAGCCGCCTCTCGGCAAGAGGATTCAAGGAGATGGGTGCAGGATGGTATCGTAAGACCATCACTCCCGATGTGTCAATGAAAGACAAGAGGGTGTTGCTGGATTTCGAGGGTATCATGTATGTGGGCGACGTATGGCTCAACGGACAGCATATCGGAAAGACAGACTACGGATATGTAGGATTCCAGATTGACGTTACGAAGATGCTGCGCTATGGCGAGCCCAACGAGATAAAGGTAAAGGCCCACACAATGACGGAGAAGAACTCCCGCTGGTATACTGGAGGAGGAATCTTCCGTAACGTTAGTCTCGTAACGACAAGCTCAGACCTCTATTTCGAGCGTCACCCGCTGTATATAACCACCCGCGATAATAAATATGTAAGTCTCTCTGCCGATTACACCAACCGCACGAAAGCCAAGCAGACCACCATGAAGGTGAGCATCTACAACCCCGCAGGCCAGCTTGTTGCAGAGCAGACCTGTAAGCGAGGCCGCAACCCTCAGACACGGACGCTGAACATCAAGATGCAGGAGGTGGAGATTCAGAATCCACTGCTCTGGGATACAGAGAATCCTAACTTATACAAGGCCGTAGCCCAGCTCGTGAGAGAAGACGGCAGCATCGCTGATGAGATATCCGAGCAGTTCGGTATCCGCACTGTAGAATATGGTCCTGACTTCGGACTGAAGCTAAACGGCAAGAAGGTCATTCTGAAGGGATATGCCAACCACCACACCTTAGGAGCCCTCGGAGCAGCGGCCTATCCGCGTGCCATCGAGAAGCGTATCCTGATGATGAAGCAGTTCGGCATGAATCATATCCGCACATCGCACAATCCCTATAGCCGCGACTTCATCAAGCTCTGCGACAAATACGGGATATTGGTGGTTGATGAGCTATACGACAAATGGACCCGTCAGCATACGGGTGGACGAGTGCCTTTCCTCAACCACTTTGCTCATGACATCGAAGAGTGGATAACCCGCGACCGCAACTCTCCATCGGTAGTGATGTGGAGTCTCGGAAACGAGCTGCAGCAAGACCCGAACCAGCCGTTTAATGACTTCGGTGTCACCTGCTATAAGATGATGAAACCCGTGCTCGAGCATTACGACTCTACACGTAAGGTCACCGTTGCCATGCATCCCCGTTACCGCAACTGGGAGACCGACTCACTGCCCTGCGACCTCGCCATGCTGACAGACATACAGGCATATAACTACCGCTATATGTATTTCCCGGGCGACGGACGCCGCTTCCCTTGGATGACATTCTATCAGAGTGAGGCATCAATGGCTGCTATGGGTCCGAACTGGTTTGAGATGGATCTGAATAAGGTGATAGGTCTCGCCTACTGGGGAGCCATCGACTATCTCGGCGAGAGTCAGGGCTGGCCTGCAAAGGGTTGGGCTCAGGGTGTGTTCGACATCTCTCTCAACCCGAAGCCAAAGGCATATTTCATGAAGAGCTTCCTGAGCGACGAGCCGTTGGTGCATATCGCTGTGGTAGAAGACAAACACTCTAACATAATGTGGAACGGTATTCAGACGGGCAATGACCGACTCTCGGAGCTCTGGAACCGTGAGGAGGGTTCGAAGGCTAACCTCGTTGTATATACCAACGGCGACGAGGTGGAGCTCATGCTCAACGGCAAGAGCTTAGGTCGCAAACAGAACCCCAGCGACAAGAAAAAGCGCAACCAGATAGACTGGAAGGAAGTAGACTATAAGGCAGGAAAGCTCGTGGCCATCGCATATAAAGACGGTAAGCCCATCGCCCGTCATCAGCTTGAGACAACGGGCAAGGCCGTAAAGCTTATTGCCGAGCCCGACAACAGCAACTGGAAGGCAGACGGTCAGGATCTACAGCATATCCGCATCACTGCCGTCGACTCTAAGGGCCGTAAGGTGCTCCTGGCCTCCGACGAACTGAAGTTTGCCGTTGATGGCGATGCCCGTATCGTGGCTGTATCCAATGGAGACATCAACAGCGAGGAGCTTAACGCCACCGACCATCGTCGCCTCTGGCAGGGGTCGGCTCTCGTTATCCTCCGTGCAGGAAAGAGTCCCTCGAAGATCACACTCCGCACTACCAGCGACAACTTCAGGAACGTAATCACAAGACTCGAAACAAAATAAACACTTAAGAATATGAAACAGATCATCCTTTCACTCATTGCCGTTTTTCTGGCAACGACAGTAAATGCACAGGAAGAGATACTTCAGACTGCGCGTAAGACCAACGACTACTTCATGATGAAGTACAACGACCCTACCCTTCCCACAAACGTGAAGAGGATCCGACCTTCATCGCTCTGGACAAGAGCCGTGTATTACGAAGGACTGATGGCCCTTAATGCCATCGACCCTCAGCAGCGTTATCTCGACTACACACAGAAATGGGCAGACTTCCACAAGTGGACCCCACGTAACGGCACCAAGACTACCGATGCCGACGACCAGTGCTGTGCTCAGACATATATCGAGCTCAACCAGCTTACCGGCAAGGGAACCCTCGAGCAGATAAAGGAGAACCTCGAGAAACAGATGGAGTCTGAGCGCGTAGACTACTGGACCTGGATCGATGCCATCCAGATGGCTATGCCCGTATATGTAAAGATGTATGCCATTACTGGCGATGACGACTATCTCGAATACGCTATGGAGAGCTACGAGTGGAGCCGTAACACCTGTGGCGGAGGACTCTTCAACGTGAAAGAGGGACTCTGGTGGCGCGATAAGGACTATGTGCCTCCCTACAAGGAGAAAGACGGCAAGAACTGCTATTGGAGCAGAGGCAACGGCTGGGTTTATGCAGCCCTCGTTCGCTGTATGGACGTGCTCTCACCAAAGAGCAAGGCCTATAAGAAGCTGAAGAAAGACTTCCTGCTGATGAGTGCAGGCCTCCTGAAGTGTCAGCATGAGGACGGGTTCTGGCATGCAAGTCTCGTTAGCGATGCCGACTACCCCACACCTGAGATGACTGGTACCGCGCTCTTCCTCTACGGTATGGCGTGGGGCATCCAGAAGGGTCTGCTCAAGGAGAATATCTACCGTCCTGCCTGCGACAAAGCCTGGAAGGCTCTCGAGTCATGCGTTCATCCTGACGGATTCTTAGGCTGGAATCAGGGTACAGGCAAAGACCCATCAGCAGGTCAGCCCGTGACATTCACGAGTGTTCCTGATTTCGAGGACTACGGAACAGGATGTTTCCTGCTCGGAGCGAGCGAATACTACAAGCTAAATAAAAAATAAAAAATATAAAATAAAAAATAAAAAATATATTGTGGGATGGTGAGAAGAAACAGGTTGATGATGGTGATAAGTTTATCATTTATCATTTATCATTTATCATTTAATATCGTCTCTGCACAGAGCTGGCCTTTGCCTCAGAACGAGGCGAGAGCCGGCACTCGCTGGTGGTGGCTGGGCTCTGCCGTCGACAAGGAGAATCTCCAGTGGACGATGCAGCAATACGCAGATCACGGCATCGGAGCCGTAGAGATAACCCCTATCTACGGTGTAAAAGACAATCAGAAGAACAATATCCCATTCCTGAGCGACCAATGGATGGAGATGCTGCGCGAAGTACAGCAGAACGGAAGGAAGATGGGGATCGAGGTAGACATGTCAACAGGTACGGGATGGCCCTTCGGTGGTCCGTGGGTCCCTTTGGAAGAGAGTGCAGCAAAGGTGGTCTTCGTAGATACGACGTTTAACGGCAGCCACGTGGAGAACCTGACGCTGAGCGTAGCCGACAAGGACAGGAACTACAGCAGGCTGAACAAGGTGATTGCCTACTGGCAGGGAAGGCCCTATGACGTGACACAATACGTAGAGAACAACTCTCTGAACTGGAACCCTGGGGCACTGTTACGACAAGAGATCAAGGCAACCGCCAACAAGACTGCACGCAAGACACTACGCATGAGACTCAAGGAGATGGAGTCGGCCCAGTGGAGGGTCATCGCGGTATATGTGCGTCATGGGATCATGAAGGTGAAACGCGCTGCCCCCGGGGGAGAAGGATTGGTGGTAGACCACTTCAACCGCCAGGCAGTCGCCAACTATCTCCACCATATTGAAGAAGCCTTCGAGAGGACAGGCACGCCATATCCCCACACCTTCTTCAACGACTCATACGAGGTGAGCGAAGCCACTTGGACACCCGGTCTCTTCGCAGAATTTGAGAAACGCAGGGGATACAAGCTGGAAGACTTTCTCCCACAACTGCTCGAAGGCAGTGTCAGGGTGGTCAGCGACTACCGTGAGACACTCAGCGACCTGTTGCTTGAGAACTTCACCCAGCAATGGACATCATGGGCCCATAGTCACGGAGCCATCACACGCAATCAGGCACACGGCTCACCCGCAAACCTGATAGACTGCTATGCTGCGGTAGACATACCCGAGATAGAGGGTTTCGGACTCTCCGAACTGGGTATCAAAGGCCTGCGTACAGACCCAGGAAAGACCCGCAAGAACGACTCCGACTACTCGATGCTCAAATATGCCTCCTCAGCAGCACACATATGCGGGAAACCATATACCTCGAGTGAGACATTCACCTGGCTGACGGAACATTTCCGCACGTCGCTGTCACAGCTGAAACCCGACCTGGACCTGATGTTCTGTGCCGGTGTGAACCATATCTTCTTTCATGGAACCTGTTATTCGCCTAAGGACGACCCCTGGCCCGGGTGGAAATTCTACGCGAGTATCGATATGTCGCCCACAAACTCCATCTGGCGCGACGCTCCCTATTTCATGCAGTACGTAGAACGCTGCCAGAGTTTCCTACAGTGGGGTGAGCCCAACAACGACTTCCTCGTATACCTGCCCGTTAGCGACATGTGGAAGAAGCATACCGACAAACTGATGATGCAGTTCTCCATACACCAGATGGGTAAGCTGGCGCCGGAATTCATACAGACGATACTGAGTATCGACAGGGCCGGCTACGACTGCGACTATATCAGTGACCGTCTGCTCAGCGAGGTGACTCTGAAAAGCGACATCCAGCGCCTCGTAACAAAAGTAGGAACAAGCTATAAGGCCATCATCATACCCTCCGGCACAACCATCACACCCGAGCTTAAACACAAGCTCGACCAGCTGTCGCCACTCGTCATCTATGGTGAGTCGGAAGAGGATATGGCCCGTTTCGCAAAACCCGAGACGATGAAGAGAGACTACGGGCTGAAAGCTATCCGCAGACAGACGGATACGGGCTACCACTACTTTATCGCCAATCTCACTCCGAAGGATATCAAGGGCGATGTCGAGCTGGCTGTGCCCTTCAAAGGTGCTACATGGTTTAACCCAATGAACGGCGACATCTCATCGGCGTCCGTCATCGGTGGGAAGCTGCATGTCGACCTTAAATCCGGTGAGAGTAGGATATTGCAGACATCATCTGAGGCAAAGGTCGTACCCGCTGTGAAGGCACAAGAGTCTGAGGAGATTGAGATAAAAGGCCCATGGATGCTGTCATTCACAGAAGAGAGTCCTCGCGTGGAGGGAACCTTCCGTCTCGACACATTAAAGACCTGGGAGGGACTTAACGACGCAACTGCCATCACTATGGGAACGGGTATATACACCACCACCTTCAAGCTGTCGGCAAAGCAGGCCAAGAAGCACTGGAGCATCAATCTGGGCGATGTGCGCGAGTCGGCACGGGTCTATCTCAACGGTGAGTTCTTAGGTTGTGCGTGGGCTGTGCCTTATATCCTCGACTGCGGCAATGCCTTAAAGAAAGGCAAGAACGAACTGCGCATCGAGGTAACCAACCTCCCTGCAAACCGCATAGCCGATCTCGACCGCAAAGGGGTTGAGTGGCGTAAATTCGATGAGATTAATGTTGTGGACATCAATTACAAGAAGACCAACTATGCTCATTGGTCACCAATGCCCAGTGGTCTCAACTCGAAAGTGATTCTGCAAGCTCAATAAAAACAGGATATCCTTAAGCAAAGATGGTTGCCACTATTCGTGACAACCATCATTTTTGTAGCGGGAGCCGGGATTGAACCGGCGACCTCATGATTATGAATCATGCGCTCTAACCAGCTGAGCTATCCCGCCATCATTTGTTAAGCGGGTGCAAAGGTACTACTTTTTCTGAAACTACCAAAATTTTTTCGGAAAATATTTTGTATTTCGATTATTTTTTGTAATTTTGTGCCATAATTAGTTATCACTTAAGACCAATATACTACTTTAAGCGTATGGCGAAACAGAGAATTGACATCGAGTACCCTCTGACAACGAAGTCACCCAACATTATCTGGGAACAGATTAGCAGTGCTCACGGACTGGAGAGATGGTTTGCCGACCATGTAGACGAAAACGAAGGTGTCTTTACCTTCACTTGGGGAGAACCCTGGACAGAGCAGGACGTGAGGAGAGCCCAAATGATAGATTGTGTGAAACATGATCATATCCGTCTGAAATGGGACACCGACGAAGATGAAGAGAACTATTGGGAAATGAGGATAGAGAAAAGTGACCTTACGCACCACCTGAACCTGTTGATTACCGACTTCGCAGACGATGAAGATGTTGATGGCCTGAAAATCCTATGGGAGAGCAATCTCGACAGGCTTCATCGCGCAAGCGGACTGTAAATAAGAGGTAAAAATATAAAATCTATTAAAAATGAATGTAATCTGAGTTTTTTGCAGTAACTTTGCACGCTGATTATGTTCAGAATAAAAAAACTCGACATATTCATCGTCAAGCAGTTTACACTGCTTTTCGTGGGAACGTTCTTCATCTGCCAGTTTGTGCTGATGATGCAGTTCCTTTGGCGATACGTTGACGACCTCATCGGAAAAGGACTGACCATCGACGTGATGGCGCAGTTCTTCTGGTATATGGGTCTGATGCTTATGCCCCAGGCTTTCCCCCTGGCGATACTGCTTTCTTCGCTCATCGCTTTCGGAAACCTTGGTGAGAGCAGTGAGCTCACAGCCATCAAGGCAGCAGGAATCTCACTGATGCAGGCTTTCAGACCACTTATCGTGATAGCCATCCTCACAGCATTCGTTTCGTTTTATTTCCAGAATGTAGTAGGTCCTCAGGCAAATCAGGACTTCTACCGACTTCTGTTAGGAATGAAGCAGAAGAGTCCTGAACTCGAGATCCCTGAAGGCAAATTCTATAACGGCATCCCCGGTTCCAATATATATGTACAGAAGAAGAACCTCGATACCGGTATGCTCTATGGTATCATGATCTACCGTATGACGGGCAGCTATGAAGATGCAGCCATCATCCTCGCCGATTCCGGAATGATGCAGCCTACGGCAGAGAAAAAGCACCTGATGCTCAGCCTTTATAGCGGTGAGTGGTTTGAGAACATGCGTTCGCAGGACCTTGCCAACAGTGCCTCTGTGCCTTATCGCCGTGAGACATTCTCTACAAAGAAGATACTTCTCGACTTCGACGGAGAACTCAACCTTGCCGATGTCAATGATATTGCAGGAGACGCCCGAGCCAAGGGACTGGAGAAGATCCTTCACGACCTCGACTCTATCAAGGAGTTTAACGACAGTGTGGGTCATGCCTTCTTCAACGAGGCGATGAGATATAACTATCGCCGACCGTCGCTCTCAAAGGCAGACTCCCTGAAATCACTCAAGGAAGCAGCCACTCCCAAGATGGCGTTTGACTCCATCTTTGGCCGTCTGAGCAACAACGAGAAACAGATGGCCCTGAAGAATGCCCTTAACGCCATGCAGATGTCGGCCACTGACCTAGAGTTTAAGAGTGATTATGCACAAGCCCTGCACAGACGAACGAGAACCCACGAGATACAGGCTATCAAGAAGTTCACACTATCACTTACCTGTCTCATATTCTTCTTCATCGGAGCCCCGTTGGGTGCCATCATCCGAAAAGGAGGATTGGGAGTGCCGGTAATCGTGTCTGTACTGGTGTTTATCGTGTATTATATCCTCGACAGCACAGGAGAGAAGATGGGACGCGATGACCAGTGGACAGTATGGTTCGGTATGCTGATATCCACAGCTGTGCTTACACCTTTGTCAGCCTTCTTCACATATAAGGCCAACAACGACTCTGTGGTGTTCAACATCGACCTTTACAAGAATATCCTTATGAAGGCCCTTGGTTTGCGTACCAAACGACACATCTGGCGCAAGGAGGTTATCATCGAAGATCCTAAGTACAGAGATGATGCCGCAAAGCTTGAGGCCATCAACCAGGACATCTATCAGTATACCAGCGTTCACAAGCTGTTACGCTGGCCAAATCCTATAAAGGTATTCTTCCGCGAAGGCGACGATCAGCGAATAGAGGAGATAAACAATGAACTGGAACTCATTATCGAGGATCTTGGCAACTGCCCTGACAAACAGCTGCTTGGAGAGCTCAACAACTATCCTGTGATAGACCCTGATGCCCACACCCGTCCGTTCAGAAGAAAGTGGCTTAACATCATCACCGGCCTTATCATCCCCGCAGGCATATTCTTCTATTTCAGGATGATAAGATTCCGTCTGAGACTTTATAAGGATCTCCGCACGATAAGACATACCAGCGAAAGGATCATACCAAAGGCCCTTGAGTTTGCCAAGCAACAAGAGGAGCACACTATATAATATAATAAGGTGTAAAGAGAAAATGGAAGAATTCAGACTAAATACAATTGAAGAAGCCGTAGATGACTTCAGAGAAGGAAAGTTTGTCATCGTAGTAGACGATGAAGACCGTGAGAACGAGGGTGACCTGATAATAGCAGCAGAGAAGATCACTGCCGAGAAGGTCAACTTCATGTTGAAACACGCACGTGGTGTGCTCTGTGCTCCCATCACCATCGACAGGTGTAAGGAACTGGACCTGCCACATCAGGTACAGGACAACACCTCCGTCTTGGGAACACCCTTCACCGTTACCGTCGACAAGCTCAAAGGCTGTGCCACTGGAGTATCAGCCCACGACAGGGCAGAGACCATCAAGGCACTCGCCGACCCCTCCTCTACCCCACAGACCTTCGGACGTCCAGGACACGTGAATCCCCTCTATGCCCAGGACAACGGCGTGTTGCGTCGCAGCGGTCATACCGAAGCCGCCATCGACCTCTGTAACATGGCCGGCCTCTACCCTGCAGGTGCACTTATGGAGATCATGAATGAAGACGGCACCATGGCCCGTCTGCCACAGCTTATGGAGCTGGCTAAGGAGTGGGACATGAAGGTCATCTCCATAAAGGACATGATAGCCTACCGTCTGAAGAAAGAGTCACTAATCGAGGTTGGCGAAGAGGTAGACATGCCTACGGAATACGGACACTTCAAACTCATCCCCTTCCGTCAGAAGAGCAATGGTCTGGAGCACCTGGCGCTCATCAAGGGCGAGTGGAAGGAAGACGAGCCAGTGCTGGTGAGAGTACACTCCTCCTGCATGACGGGCGACATCCTCGGTTCCAAGCGCTGCGACTGCGGCGAACAGCTCCACAAGGCTATGCAGACCATCGAGAAAGAAGGTAAGGGTGTGCTGATATACATGCAACAGGAGGGTCGCGGCATTGGTCTTATGAACAAGATCGCAGCCTATAAGCTCCAGGAAGAAGGTCTTGACACTGTCGACGCCAATGTACATCTTGGATTCAAGCCCGACGAGCGAGACTATGGTTGTGGAGCACAGATGCTGCGCCATCTGGGAGTCCACAAGATGCGATTGCTGACCAACAACCCCGTCAAGAGAGTGGGTCTCGAGGCCTACGGTCTGGAGATTGTCGAGAATGTGCCCATCGAGGTTACTCCCAACGAGTATAACCTCCGCTATCTCAAGACCAAGCAGAACCGTATGGGTCACCTGCTCCACCTGAAATAGTGGCATAATGTCAGATTTTCGGGCAAAGAACACGAAAAAACGTCAATAATCTTTCGTGATTATAAATATTTTGATTACTTTTGCAGCAAATTAAATTATTATATGGCACAATTATCTAACCGTCTGCAGCGCCTGGCACCATCTGCCACGCTTGCAATGTCACAGAAAAGCGCTGAGATGAAAGCGCAGGGTATCGACGTTATCAACATGAGTGTGGGAGAACCAGACTTCAACACCCCTGATCACATAAAACAGGCTGCTAAGTTGGCTGTTGACGAGAACTATTCTAGATATTCTCCTGTTCCAGGCTACCCCAGCCTGCGTCAGGCCATCACCAGAAAGCTCGAGAGAGAAAACCATCTGCACTACACCCCGGCAGAGATCCTTGTATCCAACGGTGCCAAGCAGAGTGTGTGCAACACCATCATGGCCCTCGTCAACGATGGTGAGGAGGTGATCATCCCTGCACCTTACTGGGTGAGCTATCCCCAGATGGTGAAACTCGCAGGAGGCGAGCCAGTGATCGTAGAGGCCGGCTTCGACCAGAACTTCAAGATGACCCCAGAACAGCTTGAGTCTGCCATCACCCCCAAGACCCGAATGATTATACTCTGCTCTCCCAGCAATCCTACGGGAAGTGTGTATAGTCACGACGAGCTGAAGGCTCTGGCTGAGGTGATTCTGAAACATGAAGACCTGTTTGTACTTGCCGATGAGATCTACGAGCATATCAACTATATCGGAAAACACGAGTCAATCGCCCAGTTCGAGGGCATGAAGGAGCGTGCTATCATCGTCAACGGTGTGTCGAAGGCATACGCAATGACGGGATGGCGTATCGGATATATCGCAGCACCTGAGTGGATTGTCAAGGGCTGCAACAAACTTCAGGGACAGTATACCAGTGGTCCCTGCTCCGTTAGCCAGAAGGCAGCAGAGTTTGCCTATACAGCGTCTCAGGAGTGCGTAGAGGAGATGCGTCAGGCCTTTGAGCGTCGCCGTGACCTCATCGTGAAACTCGCCAAGGATATTCCCGGCCTTGAGGTCAATGTGCCCGAGGGTGCATTCTACCTCTTCCCGAAGTGTTCAAGTTTCTATGGCAAGACCGATGGTGAGGTGACAATCAACAACTCCACCGATTTCGCAATGTATCTGCTTGAGAAAGGTCATGTTGCTACCGTAGGAGGCGATGCTTTTGGCGATCCGGAGTGCTTCCGTATGAGTTACGCCACAAGCGATGAAAACATCGTCGAAGCAATGAAACGAATTAAAGAAGTGACCTCAAAACTACATTAATCACGTTTTTTTTGGTTAAAATGTGTTATTTCTTGCGGTAGGTCAACGAAAAGTTGTATCTTTGCGAGGTCATAGCGATAAAAACAGACTTTTTACAAATTCAAATTTTTAAATAACTAAAAAAAATTAAATTTTCTAATTATGGCAACAACAACAAAGGCTGCAGCCCCAGCTAAGAAATCGGGCTTCCAAGGTGTAAAAGCTGCATGGATTATCCTCGTGATTTGCGCTCGTGCAGGTTATGGTGTATGGTATTTTGTAATGGGTAACCCCGACAACTTCGTTGGTGGCGACCGTTCAGGACACCCAGCAAACCTTCTTGGTACAGTGTATAAGGGAGGATTCGTTGTAGGTCTTATCCTTACACTTCTCTTCACCGTTATCTGTCTCGGTATCGAGCGTTTCTTCGCTATCAAGACCGCTTCTGGTAAGATGAATCTTGCTAAGTTCACCGCTGAGGTTAAGGCTGCTATCAAGGCTCAGGACTTTGCTAAGGCAAAGGACCTCTGCAACAAGATGCAGGGCACAGTAGGTAACGTAGTTATGGCTTCTATCAACATGTATCAGACCGTTGAGACCGACGACACTCTGAAGAAGGCTGCTAAGATTGCTAAGATCCAGCAGGCTCACGAGGAGGCTACACAGCTTGAGATGCCTACTCTCCAGATGAACATGCCAATGGTTGCTACCATCGTATCTCTCGGTACTCTTACCGCTCTGTTCGGTACTGTGCTCGGTATGATCGGATCGTTCCAGGCTCTGTCTGCTGGTGGTGGTGCTGACTCTATGGCTCTGTCTGCAGGTATTTCTGAGGCCCTCGTTAACACGGCTTCTGGTATCTTGACATCATGGGTAGCTACAGTTGTTTATAACTTCTTCTCAAACAAGATTGATAAGCTGACTTATGCCCTCGACGAGATTGGTTTCACTATCTCAGCTACATACGATTCAAATCACAACGAGGCTTAATCTTTAACCATTTTTTTTAACGCACTAAAAGCATTTAGAGAATGGCTAAAATTAAGATACAGAAAAAAGACATCTGGATTGACATGACGCCAATGTCAGACGTGATGACGCTGCTTCTGTGTTTCTTCATGTTGACTTCAACATTCCTGACACCAGAACCAGTATCAGTCACCGCGCCTAACTCTGTGTCTGAGGTAAAGATTCCTGAGCAGGATCTGCTTACCATCCTGGTAACCCCAGAGGGACGCGTATTCTGCGGTACGGAAAACAAGAACCACATGAAGGCAATGATGGAGACGATGACCGACAAGTTCGGTGTTCAGCTCAACGCCACCCAGCAGAAGCACTTCCTTGAGGATGCGATGGTTGGTGCATCAATGTCTCAGCTGGCTAATTACCTCAGTCTCGAACCAGAGAAAATGGCTGAAGCAGTTCAGAAGCTCGGTCTTCCGCTCGATAGTATCAACGGAGGCAAGAGCGAATTCCAGGAGTGGGTGTCAGCAGCCCGCGATGCAAATTCTGACATGAAGCTCGCCATCAAGTGCGACTCAAAGACTTCTTATGCAACCATCAAGAAGCTGATGTCAGAACTCCAGGATATGAACGAGAACCGTTTCCAGTTGATTACGAACCTCGATGTTAAACGTTTAAACGACTAGTAGTATGGCAAAAAAGAATCTATCCAAGCAAAAGAAGATGGATACCCGCGTGAACTTCACGCCAATGGTAGACATGATGATGCTTCTGATTACGTTCTTCATGCTTTGTACTACACTGGCTAAGCCGCAGGCAATGCAGCTTACCATGCCGTCGAACGATGACACGAAGAACATGGCTGAAGAGGACAAGCAGGTAACGAAGGCCTCTCACACTATCACCCTCTATCTGGGTGCCAACGATAAGGTATGGTATATAGCTGGTCTGCCCAACTATGACGATCCCTCATGCGTAAAGCCTACCACCTATGGTAAGGACGGTATCGAGAAGGTGCTCAATGAGCACACCACAGAGGAAGGTGTGAACCCAATTGCCAAGATCAAGCTTGCAAAGAAGGAACTCGACGCAAAGAAGAATGAGTATAACTCAAAGATGACCGACGATCAGTATCAGGAGGCTCTCAAGAAGCTGAAGAAGGGTGAACTCCCCAACGGCGAGAAGGTGCCTACGATGACCGTCATCATCCGTCCTCTTAACACTGCTACATACGAGAACATGGTCGCAGCTCTCGACGAGATGCTGATCAGCAATATTGATAAGTACGTCATTGACAATGTCGACAAGATGAGTGACGAGGACAAGGCACTCATTGAGAAGGCTGGTGTTAAATGATTAACCCCTAAAAAGTAGAAAAGAACTATGGGAAAAATAGATCTTATAGACAATGGCTGGGTTGACCTCGTGTTTGAGGGCAAAAACCAGGCTTACGGAGCTTATCAATTGCGCAAGGACACAGGTAAACGTAACCTGAAGGCCCTTATCACCATGTTCCTCATCTTTGCAGCTATTGCAGCTATCGTTATTGCAAAGGTATCTATCGACAACTACATTGCTTCACGTAATGCCGCTATCGAGACCGATGTAGAGCTGCAGAGCCTCGCAGAGAAGAAGGAAGCAAAGGCAGAGAAGAAAGACGAGCCCGAGGTAGAGAAGATCGAGATCGAGCGCGTAAAGAGCTCCGTTGCATTCACCGTTCCTGAAATCAAGAAGGACGATGAGGTAAAGGAAGAACAGGAAATCAAGTCACAGGACGAGCTTCAGGAGACCAACACCGCTATCGGTGCCTTCAACGTAGAGGGTAACGACGAGACCGGTGGTGAGGTGCTCAAGGCTAAGGAAGTGATTGCAGAACCCGAGCCCCCGAAGGTGGAGGAGACCAAGGTCTTCGACGTCGTAGAGGAAATGCCTCAGTTCCCTGGTGGACAGGCAGCACTGCTCGAATATCTGGCTAAGAACATTAAGTACCCGGTAGTTGCCGAGGAGAATGGTGTACAGGGCCGCGTTATCGTAACATTCGTTGTTGAGCGCGATGGTTCTATCACCGACGTGAGGGTTGTCAAGTCAGTTGACCCATCACTCGACAAGGAGGCTGCCCGCGTGGTTAAGTCAATGCCTAAGTGGCAGCCAGGTAAGCAGAACGGATCTGCAGTACGTGTAAAGTACACCGTTCCTGTACAGTTCCGTCTCCAGTAATCACTATTATCTGAAATGAACGCATTCAATAGAAGTTTAAAATTCTTTGGATTAACACTTATATTAGGCTTGTTCCTCGCTTGTGGGAACAAGCCTAATCCTGAACAGGAGGAAGCCTATCAGAAGGCAGCTGCCATATTCACTGCCGACGAGAGCTTCTACCCTATCCTCGACGAAGAATTGTATTATTTCCAGAATCAGACCCTCGACAGCATCACTCCCGTCTACATCAACGAACAGGATGCAGTACGCAAGCTGATGAAGCTCGAGACATGGCTTGCCTTCACCACGCGTGACTTCACCGTGAAGGAGCGTCAGAACCTGATCGACCGTAAGTACCTGCCAAGAGCGATACCCATCGCGTACGACGGTCTGGCAATCATCGTCAACAATACCAACCCCGATACCTGCATCACCGTAAAGGACTTCGCACGAATCCTCAAGGGCGAGGTGTCAGAGTGGAAGGAAATCTATCCTCAGAACAAACTTGGCGTAATCGACGTGGTGTTCGACAATCCCCTTTCGAGCACCGTCCGCTGGTGTGTTGACTCCATCCTCGGAGGCAAGCAGTTCAGCGCAAAGAACATTGGAGCCGTGAAGACCAGCGCAGCCGTTATCGACTATGTTGAGAAGCACAGCAACGCCCTTGGCATCATCGGAAGCAACTGGCTCAACGACAAGCGCGACACCACCAATGTCACATTCAAGAAGAATATCACCGTGATGGGCGTCTCGAAGATGGACTCTGCAAAGAGCTATAACTCGTGGCAACCCTATCAGTTCTATTTATATAATGGTAACTACCCCCTGCGTCGCACCATCTACGCCCTGCTCAACGACACGCGTAACGGAGTGCCCAGCGGATTCACGCATTTCATCCAGCTGCCCAAGGGTCAGAAGATCATCCTCCGTTCAGGTCTGCTCCCCAGGACAGCAAATATGAACGTGCGCGACGTGATTGTTAATAAACAATAACGGGAATTAACGAAAAGATTATTCAAACGTCATAACATCGAGAGAACAATTAACGCAAAGTATAACTTAAAAACATTGAGAATTATGAAAGCAATCAAATATTTAGTAATGGGTGTATTGCTGGCAGGTTTCAGCAGCACCGCAATGGCACAGGAAGAAGAGCTCAATGCAGCTCTCCAGGCCATAAAGAGTAATGCCGCTAACAAGGCAGAGTTAATCAAGACAGCCCAGAAGAAGAACAAGAAGAACGCTGAGGGTCTCATCAAGCTCGGACGTGCTCTCTATGCTGTAAAGGACACTGCAGGTGCCAGCTCATGTGCAAATTTAGCACAGCAGGCTGTAAAGCCAAAGTTCTCTTGCGCTCCGGCATGGATGCTGCTCGGTGATATCGAGTCGGCATACGGTACCGATGGTGGTAAGGCTGCAAACTACTACAACCAGGCAATCCACTTCGAGCCGAAGAATCCTGAGGGTTACAAGAAGTGGGCTATGGTATATCGTAAGATCAGTCCCTCTCAGGCAGCTGCAAAGCTTCAGGAGATGAAGGTTCAGTGCCCTAACGAGGACATCGACGCCATCACAGCACATATCTACATGCTCGCCGGTGATGAGAAGAAGGCTTACGAGTCATACAGCAAGGCTGATGTCAACAAACTCGACAGAGGTGGTCTTAACGAGTACGCTCGTTGCAGCTACTTCACAGGTCACTTCGCTGACGCTCTGAAGGCATCTGAGGCAGGTCTGAAGCTCTTCCCACGCAACCCGACATTCACACGTCTGGCAATGTTCTCTAACTATGAGCTGAAGAACCTCGACGCTGCTAAGGCTTATATCCACAAGTACTTCAACGAGACCGACAGTATGAAGCCATCAGAGTACGACCACTTCTATGCAGCCCTCATCCATCAGGACCTGGGAGAGAAGGAGAATGCCTACGCACAGTTCGACAAGGCTCTGGAGCTGGTTAACGACTCTTCAATGATCAAGCGTCACGCCATCCTCAAGACTCTCTCTGACTCACATCTGAAGGATCAGAGCTTTGAGAATGCCATCAAGTACTATAAGGACTATCTGGCATGCAAGCCTGATCTGAATTCAGACGACACAGAGGGCCTGGCAAAGATCTACTCTAAGTATGCTGATGCCGACGAGTCAAAGAAGGCTGAGATGATTGGTAAGGCTATCGCCGCTTATCGCGAGATGGGTGAGAAATTCCCCATCCAGAACGTTTACGCAGCATATCAGTGCGCTACAATGAGCAACAAGCTCGACAAGAACGGTGAGAAGGGTCTTGCAAAGGCTGACTTCCAGAAGGTTGTCGACCTCCTCGCAAACAAGGCAGATCGCGACAAGAGCGAGAACACGATGCTGAAGTACTCTTATCACTATCTGATGACCAACGCATTCCTCTATGGCAAGAACAAGGCTCTCGCCAAGGAGTATGCCGACAAGATTCTGGCCATCGACCCAGAGTACGCTCCTGCTCAGCAGATCCGCGACATCAAGTAAATAATAATTTTTTAATGTTAATTAAGTAAATAATAAGGTAGAGAGGTGTGCCGTGATGGCACACCTCTCTGTTTTACCTTACATCTAAGAGTATCTTCCTGCGATTTCCTTTCGGACGAACTGCGAAGTGCACCCACAATCTCGAACCTCGCACTTCGATTATCAGCTCATCGAAATCCTCTTGGGATTCATCCGCGATGTCGAGTAGGATGACGGCATAGCGTAATGCCTGCTCCTTACCAAGACACTTGATATCTGCCGCGCATCCTACAAGGTGATTCGAAGTGGAGCTTCCCCCTACCCTCTTATTCACCTCCCACGAGCGATAGCCGGAGTTGATGATGATAGGATCATTCCCCTCACCGTACCTCTCGTTCCACACTTCGCGAAGCATCTCAAGCCAGCTACAAACCCTCTTCAGGTTCTCGATAGCAACATGACTCGGAATATTCCCATCCTTAGTCTTATAGCTTGTCTTCGTCATCTCACCGAGCGTAAAATGCTCGGTGAGTTTCTCTTTCTTATTTATACTAACAGCGCTCATATATTTTTTATTTACCATTATTCTGCCCAAGTGTTTTACCTGTTTTTTCAAAACTGAATTCTGAATACTGAATAACATAATTCCGATTCATCCAGTTTCTTATCATTCCCATAGTCTTTTCCACTCCCATGCCTTGCAGTTGTCTTACACGCTTTGCATCTTCCAGAGTGAATGTCGACGGCAACAGATCCAGAAGGCTCTGCGGACCACGCTTGGATATAGGAATACCCTCATCAGCCTGACGAATCTGGTCACCCCATAACTTCATCTTGAGATAGAGGTCATAAAACAGCGACCACCTGCAAAAATCTTCTATTGCCTTCTCCCACTTCATGCCGTTGGCAGCATAGAGCAGACACGCCTTTCGGAACGCATGTACAAGTGCGCGATGAGTGAGGTTATCGAACACCTCGTCTTGAGAGAGTCTGGCGAACTCGGCACACTCAGCCTTGAGTCTCTTGGCAAGTTTCTTGGCCTGTTGACAATCAATTTTGCCGGTAGCAGCCTTCAGATTCTCTATATACGGTTTCAAGGCTTCGTCGTATGCTTCGTCGTAGTCTCCGTAAACAGGAATCTCGCCGCCAATCTCCCCATCGGGTATTGTGGCCAGACAAAGACGCGAGATAGGTCCATCGCTCACCACATACCTGAAATACCTATGGGCTTTGGCAACAGTCGTGTTTGCATTCCAGTTCAGATGCAGACTTCCCGACCCCATCACACTCTGTGTACTGGCTCTGTCAGCACCGAAGTCGTTGCCCTCATCGTCACAGAGCTTAAGGTTGGTAAACTGGTTGTTACGCCCAGAGCAACCCTCAACCTTATCCCATTGCTCCAGCTCATTGAGTCTCACATACAATGGAGCACGCTGTGCCTCATCCATACGCTGTACTAAAGCAGCATAAGTGATATTTGCCTTGATTATCTGAATCACCAAGTCATCAGGGCGCTGAGGTTTCTGCTTATTGACAGCCTTACTGTTATACTCTTCATTGAACTTCTTCAAACGGTCACGGTTCACCATATCACGCTGTTTCATGTCGGCGATGATATGAGTCAGCGGTTCTTTGGTACAAGAGTCTTTTCCCTGACCCGTTCCGGCAATGATAAGACAGTTGATACGAAGCTCTCTTATCTGGTTGTCGATATACACGAAACTGAGATCTTTCGGATATGCAGCCAATGGCGGGAACATCGCTTGGGCGACCGTTGCCTTAAGGCGCTTCGGAGTCCTGCTTGTGACAGCCTTAACCAGCTTCGGAAGATTCTCCGGTATCTCCGGTGGCATATTGCTCGCAAACATCCTCGATAGTTCACACGGGGAAAGGCTACGGGTAGGCGCGTCAGCGGGAATCTGGCTCATCTGTGCGAAGCCTGCGGAGCACAGGGTGCCTGTCCCCTGTGTGAGCGCCTTGCTCTCCTTGAATATCCTCTTCTGCACCAACGACAGCCTTTGACTCGGATTATAATAATCGGTATAGAAAGCCTCCACCAGCTGCTGGATATTCTCATCCTGCCAATTCTTCGGCATCATCTCCTTCAGCATACCCTGAGTCTCAGCCTTAGAGAGAAGCTGATTACACAATCCCAGCACATTCTTCACCGAGTTATGCCTTCTGCCCTCTATCACAAAGTCCTCTGGCTCCACGCCCTCTTCCTTCATGCACTCCCTGAACACAAACCTCGTCCTCTCATCCGCCTCAGTGACACATGGGGAAAGGCTACGGGTAGGCGCGACAGCGGGAATCTGGCTCATCTGTGCGCAGCTTGCGGAGCACAGGGTGCCTGTCCCCTGTGTGTCACCCTGCTTTACCCCAGAGCCTTCTTCCCAGGGCCTATAGTGCTTATTCGCCTTCTTTGCCCCCTTGGGCACATCCTCCAGATTCTTCTTCTCCCTCTCTTTGAGCAGTTTATACTCCTCTTCGCACTCCTCCTTACTCATCGGCTCCTCAAACACCTCATCATCCAGATACACCAGATCATCTTCCGAACCGCTCGTAGAATAGCATACCCTCTGCAGGTCCTTCGTATTCGTATCCATCTCAAGATGCAGCGCCATAGCTACTCTCACCTGATTCTCCAGAATCGTAGTCTTAGGCACTCTCCTGCACACCAGATGCCAACCGCCTCCTACGCTCCTCTCCAGCATCACCAGCCCGATCTCATCCTTCTTCGACAAAATCAGTTCCTTAATTGTTTCCGACTGCTCACTGTCATAGCAGTCCACATCGTGGAAGAAGAAACTACCGATGCTCTTACATCCGGCTATCAGGCCCTCTACATGTCCGATGTTATACGCCAGCTGAAGCATCTTGCCCTTAGCCTCGTCGTCGCCCTTACGAGCCTTCTCCAGCATCTCGAGATTACGCTTAGAATCCCTCAGCGCCATCAGCTCTGCCCTGTTCTTCACAGGAGAGGCAAGCTTCTTCCTCTGCTTGCCCTCTCCCTTATAAGTTATCCTATAGATCATGCCTTCTTAATGTCTTTGAGAAACTTAATAGCCAATACACTCTCCTCTTTGAGCAGCTTTGCAAACTCCTCGCGCTGCTCATTAGGCAACACGAACACATAGCGGTCGAAGCCATCGGCACCAAACGATATCGAGCTGTGTTTCAGCCTCAGTATCGGTTTGCAGCGTACTCGCTTCTTTCGTGTGAAGTCGAACGAGGCTGTGCTCAACAGCTGCCCGTAGCCTATACCGCTAAACGGCTTCACAAGTCCTTCACAAGGATCATCAGGTATCACCTGAATATAATCCACTCCCTTCTCTCCTCTGCTGATTGTCACCTGGGCAGTCAGCGTGATTGTCTTAAAATTTGTCTTACTCATAATCTTGCGTTTTAGTGGTGAAGGTTGGTGTCGGAATATTTTAGGCCTAATTTGATTTCACATCGATGACTTCCTCCACTACTACTTCGCCTGATTATTTTTTATTTTTTATTTTATATTTTTTATTTAATTACGACCTCTTTGGTCTTTCTGTCTCTTACTACCCCATTGCCGCTTCCGGCCTTTTCCAGCTGCTCACTCAACGTCCATTTCTCACACACGTGATACTGCGATACCTGATCGAGAGTTACACAGCAGAGCCGCAACTTATTAGCTCTTGTGTAGTCCTTATGAGCGCACGACATGCAGGCCATCTTAATTCTGATGCCGTAACCGTTAGTAACGGTCTCCAGCGATATTCGTCTCTTCTTCATCTTTATATCGCATTTAAGTAGTCCTCAAGCTCATAATCAGAAGGCTTGAAGTTTATCCAATAAGCCTTTTCTGGTATACTAACCGCCTCCTGCAGAAGCTCCTGCGATGCAAGAATCATCGTTTTAGAGAACACCTCGCGCCAAACACGGTTTAATCTCTCTTCCGAGAACTGCTCCTCGTCAGCACGACGATTTTCAAACAGGGCCAGCCGGTAAGCAACAATGAAATATTGTGAAAAGATGGCAAAATCGAAATTCGTTTCCAACAGATCTTCCACAAACCAGTGGGCTGCCAGTTCCATCGCTGTGTCTGCATCCAGCAACTCCAATTTCACCGAATCGGTAACAATCTCGTTGTAGGTAATAGCCCCAAGGGTTTCTGTATTCAGCAAAGCCACATGCTTGTATGGTTGCAGAGTCTGCAAAACGTTAAAACCCGTTTCAACACTATCAATCTTGGTTTTCAGCAAACTGATAATCTCTGGCGTCAACTCTATTATCAGATTGTTCCAGGCCACGTGACCATACATCATTCTCAGATGCGTCTGCAGATCAGCCCCTTCGGGCACGCCCCTTACCTCACACAACTCCTTAATCAACGGAGTCTTTCCTTCCAAATAATCTTTGGTGTTCTCAAATTCATTACTGTAATAACTCATAATTTTACTTTATTTTTTAAATTATACTTATGTGAGATGTGTGTGGATGACGCGCGTTTTAACTCTCAGAGAAACATCCCACAAACCTCGGATTAACGGTTGCAAAGGTACAAACATACGGATACAACAAACCCCTATATAGGGGCTATAATAGGTCCTATATAGGGGCTACATATCTTGATTATCAGCGTGTTACATCAATCCTCGAATATCTTGTCTATATCTTTGTGTCTCAAAGGCAATACGGCAGTCTGTTGGAAGTTCCACTTCTCCTGAGCCAGATTCTTAATGCCCCAGAAATCCTCAAATGGTTTCCATTTTGATTTAAGGCCTAATTTCTCTGCAAAAGGCTCTGCAATATACATCGCTTGCTGACGTGTGGTGGTTGGCAACAGCATGAAACGATTATCCACAAATCCCTGTTCCATCAGCCGTTTCCAGTATTTCATAGCCTTCTCTGTAGCCAGCGGTCCAGTCAGAGCCTCATCTTCTTCACTTCAGGACTATCCTTCCTCTCCTTCCACCATACTGTGGCATGTTCGTCAAGTGGGGCACGTTCGCACATCTTTCTATTTTGCTCCTTAAGGGGCTCTGCCAACAGTCGGATGTCTTTATCCTGAGCAGACTCAAGGCATCTGATATAGGCAGACCGCTTCTGGCAAGCCTCATAACTCAAGTCATGATGACTGCCCTCAATCCACAGACCTATATAGTACTTAAGACTCTCCTTATCAGCTTCTGCCAGATTCGGCATAAACAAATTATCGAGTATCGTGACAGCCTCTTCCTCTTTCTCAAGAAGTTTACTGAATGGCAGCTGAGGCAGCCCTTGCATCCACTCCTGCCATACAGAGTCAGGGGATTTCAGCGCTGGTGCCGGCTTCAGCTCGTCGGCATCCAAAGTCACCATCACGTAGCCATGATCTTTTATAATCACCTCACTAACCCTGGATATGAGCATCGAATTCCCACTCTGACGAAGCAGATCCCATGCCGTGTTTACATCATTCTTAGCAACACGACCTATTCTCTGGCCATGCGAACAGGCGATAATAGCGTTCTTATGGATATTGTTACATGGATCAGGTCCCATCACTACGATAGGCCGCTCACGATCCAGCCATTCGAGCAGCTCGTGAGTGCGCTTGTGCATCTCCGGCGTGTCTTTCTGACCAGCCACGAGGTCGCCATTGGCACCATAGTGCACACCTGATATCATGATGGTATATTTGACCATGATTAATTAAAGGGTTTTAGTTTTTTAACCAGTGTGCAAAGTTATAAAATTCCCTGCTCAATCAACCATGTTTTACTGATTATTTTGGCCCCGAACATGTTAAAATATGCAATCCTCAGAGTTACAGGCAGATACCTCACAGCGTGCCTATCCCACCGACTACAACAATTTTTTCAAAAAAAACATCAAATAACTTGCAACTAAAGAAATAATTTTTTATCTTTGCAGCATATTTTGTTAAACAATTAAATTTAAGAGTATGAACAACATCAAAAATCGGTTAGAACCGTTAATGTCAGTTAAACTTTTGTTTAATACTGATTATTTTATTGCATTATCTTTGCTGTTAAACAATTGTTTATTATCTTTGCAACGTGAAAAGCGTTCTTTGTTGCAAATAATTTAGGAGGCTGATCACATGGAACTAAAAGAAGGATTAGAATTCTATCGTAAATGCCTAGAGCATTGCGACTTGGTGATTGCAAGTCTTAATGACAGCGACTTACCAAAAGAACGTAAGCAAGCGCTGATTGATCATCAGCTTGATACAAGAAACATGTTAAAAAAGAGAATTGAAATAATTGAGGAGTTATTAAGATGACAATGGAAAAGGCAACAAACAACATAAAAGACCCAAAAGTAAGGGCATATTTCGATGATATAGTTGAGGGTAAGAAACCTGCTGTCAAGTTGACTGCCGACGAATATGTGCAGGGAATCAACGAATTTGATGAAGGCATGAGAAAGATTATTGAGGATGCCGATGAAATGATCTTTCGTGCCAAACTTGGCGATTTACCAGACGCATTGTCGTTTAGCTATATAGCACAGAAGTATTTTGGCAAGTCTCGGGCATGGCTCATGCAGAAAGTAAACGGTAATAAAATTCACGGCAAGACCGTTACGTTTACCGACGATGAGCGTAGGCAATTTCGTGAGGCTCTTGAAGATCTCAGCAAGAAAATGACAGAAGTAGCCATGTCGTTATAATGTAGAAGCAAAACAGTATACACAAAAAATCCATTTTGTGTATACTGTCGCTCAGCCCCAGGTACTTGGGTATGAGGCTGCTATAACTCAAATACCTGTCCCCAAGGCTAAAAGTCATACGCCCTCCTTTCTACACAAAAAGCCCTGCCACTAAAGGCTTGTGCCAATAGTAGCAGGGAAAGATTTTGGCCGCTGTGCCTTTGGAGGCGATAAGTTTTCGCTTTCTGTCTTTTTAACCTATACGAAAGTTGGGGGGGGTACTTTTTTATTAGTGCCAAAGCTATCAGCATCGGCTCCCAATTAGTATTTGAGTATAGGTTTTTCGCATTCATATTGCAAAGGTAGCGAATATTTTTCATATCGCCAAAAATTTAACGAAAAAAAATTCCCCACGGGCTTTCAACAGCTGGTGAGGAACGCGCTTTATGAATAACTGAACTCATCATGAGTTCATAAAAATTAAAGGAGGATAATCTCTCATATCTTCACAGACTAGAAAGAATTATGCCTAAATTGTCTGCAAAGATACAACCTTTTATTCAAATCACCAAAAAATACGGGAAATATTTGGAAGCATAAAAAAAGTTATTATCTTTGCAGCGTCGGAATATTATTCTGACTATCCGGGCAGAATCCCGAGAGGGCAGGACTATATTGACACCGCTTTAGGAGTAAGACATCACCGCCCCTGCTCCATTTTAAAGTCACCTTCGGGTGGCTTTTATTTTTTTATGCTCACAAGGTGTCAGACACTTTGTGATGAAGCAAAGACAACCTTTTCAGGAATAGTGTCAACGACTTCAGGAAATAGTCAACTTTATCGAGGGATGAGTGTCAACCATTTCAGGCAAGAAAAGGCAGAAATGCGTTACAGTGTTACAGTGTTACAGTTAAAAATAGGAGACTTGTATGTACAAAAAGATTCCCTTATATTATATATATATAAATATATATATAATATAAGATACTATTTTAGCATTGATAACAAGGAGAAATTTAACTGTAACACTGTAACACTGTAACGCTAAACAGAGTGAAATTGGCTTTTACAAGTTTTAACATAAAGTTTAAGATTTAGAATTTGGTATATGCGTGAAAAATTCGTACCTTTGCATTGTCAATGAAAAAAGATGAAATTTGCGGCCTGCCCAGCCAACAAAAATTCCTTAGCGCGCGGGATATTGTTTCCTAGGGAGAGCCAAAAATGGAGTCGATTCGGAGATAAGTAAAAATAATTAACACAATCTATTAACTTTTTAAATTTATTGAATTATGGCACTTAAAGTAAAAGCAGTTGAAAAGAACATTAAGTTCGAGAAAAACAGTGAAGGCGTTTGGCGCTACGTGATGCAACCCGACCTGTACATCGCACTCTCGCAGACGAAGGTAATCCGAGAGGCAGCTCTCCGAAGCGGAGTGAGTCAGGGCGTGATGAAGGCCTGCTGGGATGCAGCCGGTGAGGTTATCAAGGCGTGGGCAACTGAAGGTCACTCTGTGGCACTGCCCGGACTGGGAACCATGCGTTTCGGACTCCGCGCGAAGTCTGTCGAGGATGTGAACAAGGTGAAGACCGGTCTTATCAAGACACGTCGTATCATCTTCACTCCATCACAGGATCTGAAGGACGAGCTGGCCGACACAGCAATCCAGATCACCTGTTACGACCGCAACGGCAACATCGTGAAGCGTGTAACATCGGCTGACGCTGGCGAAGTGGAGGACACCGAGAACGAGGAGAACGAGCAGAACGGTGAGCAGAATCAGGGCTCTGGTTCAGAGCAGGGCTCAGGCTCAGGCAACGGCTCTTCGACAGGCTCTGAAACATCGAGCGTAGAGTCACCAGTAATCAGCGGTGAAACACCGTTCGACGAGAGTACGGAGGTGACGATTAGTGGTCCTGACGGCGCAGAGATTCGCTACACCACAGACGGTACAGCTCCAAATGCAGAGAGCAGCCTGTACAGCGAGGCAATCACGCTGACTGATACCACTACCGTTAAGGCTATCGCCATCAAGAACGGTGAAAGCAGCGAGGCAGCCACTAAGGTGTTCACCAAGAACGGCAGCAACGTAGGTAGCGGCGGTTTCGAGACGGGTAACTGATCAAGTCCTTTGGAAATGATAAATGATAAAGGATAAATGATAAACGTGAAGGAAGGAGGTAGCGTATGACGAAGAAGGAAACCCTCAAGTGGATCGTGCAGCTCGTAGCGAGCATCGCAACAGCAATTCTAACGGCCCTCGGAGCAACATCCTGCATTGGGCTTTGCAATCTCTAAATCAAAAAGGCTGTCACTCATTATTAAGTGGCAGCCCTTTTCTTTATATTTGAATAGTCATGACTAAACCTTTATATAAAGAAATCCTGCAAATTCTTGCAAAGTTATTAAAAAAGTTGTATATTTGCACCAAAATTAAAGTTTGGGATCTATGAAACGACTCGTATCATTATTTATCATTCTTATTTCGGGAATGACCCTGTTCGCTGCGGAAGTCAGCCTGCAGGAAGCGATGGAAAAGGCTCGTGCCTTCATGCAAAAACGCCAAGGCGGC
>Ga0310695_10000961_pt1 | contig 70662 bp, 59 predicted proteins | sample RumenRJG_04DNA_FD_203882 | JGI IMG/M metagenome (GOLD analysis project Ga0310695, IMG submission 203882) | Bovine rumen microbial communities from Lethbridge, Alberta, Canada - RJG_04 (v2) (version 2) | ecosystem: Host-associated > Mammals > Digestive system > Stomach > Rumen | place: Canada... | reverse complement strand
ATTGCCGATGGTGCATGTTCTACTATGATCGAGCGAATAACAAGCGATTCCAATCCTGATCTGTTTTTGTTACAGTACAGTGAATCATTATCAGTTACAGAACTTTTATTGATCCCACGATTTTTCTTTGTCCCTGATATCATAGAAAAAAGAAAACCGCTTGCAGCCACAGCAAGAAGGCATGGTTGGATCGGCTGTAATATCTTATTCGGAGAGATCCCGCAGCAAGGCAAGATATCTGTGATCCAAAACAGTAGGATCCTTGATCGAAAGAACGTGATTCAGAACTATGATCGGATTAAACAGCTTCGTACAAAGTCAATTGATTCAAGAGGTTGGCTGCTTGATGTACTCAGTTGTATCAATGATATCCCAAAAACAGAATTTACTTTAAGCGATGTATATGGTTATGTTGAGGTATTACAGAAAAAGCATATCAATAACAGTAATGTCGAAGCGAAGATCAGACAACAACTACAATTCTTGCGAGATAAGGGATTTATTGAATTTTTAGGTAAGGGACAATATAGGAAAGCGTTATAACTGAAGTATAACAACTATTTTACTATTTCCTTGAACTCATGATGTCCACGGACGGCTAAGAACACGAACGAGCAGAGTGTGTTTACATTCATCTCCTTCACGGGTTGGAGGAATGTTCGGACGAGGACGAATATTAAAAAACAGGGCGTTGCTGTTGATTGGCAATGCCCTGTTGCTATTATCAAAAAAGTGAAAGCTGTTCTGACAAATAATAAGCGTGTTCCATATGCTGTTTAGCCTCGGCTTCCAGTATTTCCATGTTTGATAGCGGAAGACTTTTAAAACGAAGCTGATACACCATATCGAAAAAGCTCGTTACAGCAGCTGTACCAAGATGTGTCAGGCAGATCAGCTGAATATGGAAATGCCGTGCGATACGGAACATCGGTTCAAGAAGATGCGGTGATGAGATAGGTCCGAACGGATTATCAAGGATCAACACACCGCTTGTAGTGCTTAGACTACTCGTAAGACTCCGTGTGTAATTCATTACGGAAACGATCAGCGAAAAAAGGACAACAAACTGCTCTCCGCCGGAATTGGCTTTCAATGCATCCTGCCATGAACGATAACGGCTATTCTGGACATTCTTATCAATCTTGAAAACGGTGATCGGAATGGTTTCTTTGCCAATGTAGCAATTCAGCAGTCTCCTGATTGTCAGCTGTTCGTGATGTAATTTTGCCGAAGTATCCTGTTCAGACAGATATTTTTTCACCTGCTCTGTAATATACTGATTTATCCTTTCAGCAGGCTGCTCGCTCATGGGTTCAATGACAGGCAGATCAATTCGTATCATCTGTTTTTTCGCATTACCGATCTGTATCATTGACTTCTTTGATAGTATCGTAAGATTCTCATACAGCCGTCCGACACGCTGAAGACAATTTGTGACAAGCTGCTTTCTGCTGTCCTCAACATCTTTTAGCAAAACAGCAAGCTGAGCGATGCGATCCTGATAACGTTTTATATCACCTTCTGTACGCTCGTAAAGCGTGAAGTATTTATCACCTGCGATATCATGATTGTCGATAACAGATAAAATACCGTCAAGCGTTCCCGTAAACAAGGTGTGCGTGTTTCTGAACGGTTCAAGCTCTGTGCTGTGATACTTCTTCGTTTTGCTTTCGGCTTGTTTCAATTTTTCAATGCAGTTCTCTATGGTATCACGAAGTTCGTTGGTATCTTGCAGACCATCTGACAGTTTTGGCGTGTAATCTGCATATTCCACTTTAAATCGTTCTGCATATTTAGATGTATATTTACGGTCTGCATTCAAATCAGTCAATTTATCCGCACATTCATGTTCAACCTTTTCAGAATCACCTAAAGCCGACATACATTCTGCTATACGGCGTTCAAAATCCGCCCCCACTTCTGATTGTGGCAGAAGCTCAGTATGCAATTCTGAGAGCTTAGCCTTTGCCTGTTCAAATGCGCTTTCGGCTTTAGCATGACATTCCACAGCAGCCGAATACTGTTCGGAAGCCTTATCGCATTCCTTTTGTGCCTGAACAGACTGTTCCTCTGCACGATGATAAGCATCGTCGGAATATGTGGTGCTTTCATAATCTGTTGGTTTAATATGAAATCTTTGAATGCCTTTTTCTTTTGTTCCTATGCTCTTCTGCACCTTTTGCAGTTGTCTATGCTGCTCCTGAAGATTTGCAGAATAATTCTCCTGATACAAACGATATTCTGCAAGCATTGCAGAATAATCTTCGGAAAGCACTTCTGCTTCCGGTGTGTCTTTAAGCTCGGCAGTCAAATTCTGATATTCTGTCAGTTTTTCACTGAAATGCTTGATTTTGTCGTCACATTCCTGTATGATCTCTGTGATCCTGCCTTCTTCCCTTTGCTCTGACTCGATCTGAGCGGCAAGCTGTTTGCAGGCTGATTCCATATCAGTTATTTGTCTGCTTAGTTCTTCATATTGCGGAATAGTATCGCAAATACGCTCAAATTCTTTTTGCTGATTTTCGGTTTGACGTAATATTTCCTGCTCTGCATTTATAAGTTCACGAAGTTCTTCTGTGCGCTTTTTGATATCCGCTTTTCTTTTGTCAAGTGCTGATAGCTTATCTTGTACGGTTCGGAGTTCCGATTGACAGGAAATTATCTGATCCTGAATATGCTGTTCATAATCATCGGTATATGTAAATGCAGAGAGTATGCTGCGTTCTGATTCCCACTCTCTGATCTGATGCTTAATATGTTCAATCTCAGCTTTTGCATCATCAACTCTTTGCTGTATGAGATCTCTGTAAGCAGAGGCATCACGAAAGTATTCCTTATCAAATGCAGAGAGGAAACGGTTATGCTCACTCCAATTTCCGTCTGCCATATCAGCAAGCTCAGAACGTGTATATACCGGAACAACAGCCGACAGCCATAAATCTGTTGTTTGTGACAGCAGCTTTATCTGCTCTTTTTCGGAATCAACTATGACGGCATAAGCGACAAGCGGATTGACTGCAAGAATATCCTCACGTATTCTGAGTGACTGAAAATTCAGATAATGCTCGCCTGTCTGGAAAGAAACGCCTGATCCCTGCAAGAAGTCAACTGCTGTTTTAGAAAGGTGTAGCTGTCCTGCTTCAATACATCTGAGCTGTTCTGCAAGCAATTCAGCTGAATGCTCGGTTTGTCTCAGTTGTTCTCTCAGCTTTGCAAGTATATTATCAAGGCTTGTTATCGGCTCATCAGTAAACAACCGGCTTTCAGGTATTGACAGATGCTCCAGTACAGGAAGAACGGAGTTATACGCATCTCTGTATTGTTTCATTGCAGTCTCATGCTGTTGCAGGCTGACAATACAATTTGCCTGTGTCTGAGTCAGCTCTGTGCGCTCTGCATCCTGAGCATCAAGTTCCTGCCCGAGCTGTTCTGCTTCATTTTGACATCTTTCAATTTCGTTATTTGCATTTTTGATCATTTTATCATAGCCCGAACGGATACTCTCGATATCCTCCTTAGAATAACTGCCGTCAAGCATGACCGTGATGTGTAAAGCAAGCTCTGACAGCCCCCGATTGATCTGCTCATGCATTATTTTTTGGCTGCCGATAGTCTGATTTAAGCTGGTACTATTTTCATTAAGTTGTGTGGTAATCTGTTCTATCTTTTCTTTTACCTTACAGAGTGCATCTGATTGTTCTTTCCTTGCAAATTCTTCCTGATGCAAATTGCTTTCTGTCTGTTGAATCAGTTCAGTTGCCAGTAAGGAAAGTGAATACTTCAAGGAAAGAATGCGAAAATCCTGCGTTCCCTGCTCCAACTCTCTGATTTGTGCAGTCAATGCTTTCTCATCATTTTGCAGTTCAAGTAGCTCTGCGTATTCCTTGGCAGCATTCAATACTTTGAACATATGGGAAATCTTATCACGCTGATTTTCTGCATCTTCTTTTTGCAGTCTGCATTTTTCAAGTTTCTCATATGCTTTGTCGAAGCACTCCTCCGCAAGATAAAATGCTTTCGATGCCTTTTCCACTTTGATATGATGCAGTTTTTCTTTTAAGTTGGCTATTGTTTGTTCGATCTGCGCCCTCTTCTCACTTTCCAGTTTGATATGATGATCAAGTGTGAATAAATGGTCAGCCAGCAAACGAATTGCCTGTATCCTCTGATCTTCGGCATCCCACATATTCTTCATAAACGGAAGTATCCCTTGCAGCTTTTCCGTAAAAGCTTTGATCTGTGACTGCAAGCGAAGATTTTCTTCCTGCCCTGCATAGCTGTCAGCATAATGGACAAACATTTCTTCCAACGCTTCCGCTGATGCTGTATCGTTCGGCATGACACCGGGGATAATGAACTTGTCAAGCAGCCTGTCAGCCGTTCGGTATTCCTCAAAGAATTTTGTGATTCCACCCTCCACCGCATTGATGCGAACAAGGATATTTTCCCATTCTGTGTGGAGAATACCGTATTCCTCCAAGCGTTTATGATATCGCCGCAATGAATCGGAAGGATAATATTCGACCTTTCTGTTCTGCAAATACTTACGAAGATCATCAAACGACATAGGACGGATATGATTGCCCGTCCGTTCGGTAAGTGGAAGATTGATCAGGTCGAGTTTATCACCGGCTCTTGTATAATCGTGCATAAACGTGTAGTAGCGAACAGCCTTGCTTTCGTTCTCATCATCTGCTGTCGTGCTTGCAGCCAATGCGATACCGGTCAGCAGACTGTTAGAGGAACCGTCCAATGCCCATTCTATCAGGACAAACGCATGATCTGTACCCTTTTGGAAATAATCGCTAATATTGCGACTCTGAACCTTTGCTTTCGGGCAAACTGGTTGGAGCAACAGCTGAACGATCACAGACTTACCGCCGCCGTTATCAAGATTCAGCAGGGTATCGATCGGTTTTCCATCAACATTCTCGGTACAGAATATCTCGTCTGGTATCAGCTTCGTACCGTCATTGAATCTGAAATTGACAATTCTGATCTTACGAATCGCCGGCATCTGACTTTCCTCCTTCCAGTATAGAATGTATTTCAGCAATACGATTCTGAGATAAATAATACGGCATCAGGTCATTTAACTTGACCGTTGGCTTCCACACTCCGTCTGCTTCATACAGCAGATCCTCATCACGGAACTTTCTGATTATCTTCATAAAACAGCCGTGTTTGGTATCTGATGAGTTGGATTCATCACCACGCTTAGCAAGCCAGTTGTCAGCAAGACGCAGAAAATCTATACTGTACTGAGCCGATGCATTTTTCAGTACTTCGCCTTCAGCTCGCACCTGCTCGCAATGCTGTGTAAACTCACCCAGAAAATCCGACTCTTTTATATAATATTTTGTTTGGAGCGTATTTCCTTTTCCACCGTAAAGCTCATGCAAAAGAAAGATTGCCATATAATTCAACAAGTATAGCTCTTCCAGCTTTTCATTACCGACACTGCGTCGGAAATCGCTGTTATCCTGTGAAAATAGTTCATTGCTTGGATTCGGTAGAAGATAAAGCCTGCCGTTTGTCCTGTAGAGCTTGAAGTCAAGTTCCTGCTCCATGATTGCAAGCTCAGAAGCAATTTCCGGATCGTTGTAATACTCATAATATGTTGGTTCCTGTTCACGGGTAATGTATCCCTTTTCCATGAGTTTTGCAAACAGTTTCAGACCTTCTGGTTTCATCTTCTCACCTCGATCTTAAAATCATTCATTTTGATACTGCCGCCCGCAGAATCCAGTAAAGTGATTACTTCATCAAGTTTATGTATCAGTATCGACTCCATCTGCACGAATTCTTTGGGAAGTTCGCTCAGGCAATAGGAAAGATCAAATTCACCGACAGGCACAATAATATTCTGCTGTTCTGAACGCCAGCCTGCAACATCAATCTCTCCAATTCCGTAGAGCTTCAGCATGACATCAGGCAATGATTTTTCCTGCATCTGCTCCTGTAACTGTTCTTTTGAAACAGAAGTAAGATACTCGCTGAAACAGAAAACTGGTTTGTTTTCCGTATATGACAGCAAACCGCTTATAATATCTACATATCGTTTATTTCTGATATCTGCTACATTTTCGGAGGCATACTCGCTTTTGATATCAATACCGTCATCTCTGTTGCTCTCTCTGATATCATTCTGCCTGCTGTAAAAGAAATCAAGACTAAACAAATGTGGAAATGAAGGACGATAAAGCGGAGTAAACAGCCTTCCAACACTTCTGGTATCGAACAGCTGCATTTTCTGTAACGGGAGCAATAATTCCTGTTCAATGTCAAAGCGACCTGCCTGCAAATAAGAAAAACTATCGTCTAACAGAACGGCATATAGTTCAGCTAGTGTAAATTTCTGATTGAATACACGGCTCTGCTCACTTATTACAATATCAATATTTTCGAGAATTTCTCGTATTTCCTGTTCTATCTGACCAATATTTTTGTCTGTATTGATCTGGGCATCTGTGATTGCTTGCAGCTTTGCTGATACAAGAGTGCGGATATCACTAAGCTGCTTGTTTTCGTCCTCAAAGGAATCCCTGACCTGTGCAACGATCTCCTCATATTCATCAATAGACACTTCGGAAATATTGGTCCTGCACCGAAGCATAAAGTCATCCATTCTTGTTTTCAGATTCCTTACTCGGCTGACCAGTTCACGGCTCTCCCGAAGCGCTTTACCGTAGTTACCACGTTTGATAAACTCCTGTAATTTGAAACGGTTAACAGAAAAATCCAGTTCGCTGTCAATCTCTTTGGTTCTAAACAAAAACTCATACGCTTCATTTGTCAGAACATAACTGCCGCTTTGCTGTTCAAGGAGAATAAGTGAGCGTTGATCTCTAAACTGTTCCTCGCTGTTGTAAAAAGTATCAAATGAGCGCACTTTTCCGTTGCTTTGTAATACATCTGTTATGATATAATCAGCCAGTATCTTGGCTGATTCCGGTTCATAATCGTACACATCAGCAAGTTCTCGCAGAAACGCTGTGATATCTTGTTTTGTGCAGCGTTCGCCGTATCGAAGAGTACTGTCCATGATAAAAACCATTACCATAAGGATAAGATTGTCGGTCTTATCATCATCATTATGCAACAATTCGCGAATCTCCGTTGGCTTACTTCTTTGCAGCCAGTATTTGATAAGATTCACGAATCGCATTCGCTTCTCAAAATCCAGTAATAATTCTTTGGTTTCTGCTGAAATCATGTTCTTACCTCATGTTTTCCGCCAGTACGGGATACGAAAGGATCTCCTGTGGCAGACGCTTATTATTTTGCAGTATATGAGTGATCTGTTCCTGTTCATCAACCATAAATTTGAGTAGTATCCCAGACATTTCAGGAATGATGCACCGCTTATCCTCACTGTCGGGGAGCTGAATGTTACGGCTCAGTTCCAGCATTTTTTTATATGCCGGAAGGAACAATTCGATATGTAGTTCCTCTGCTGCTTTGCAAAGCCGCAGAAAGATATCAAAGCCGGCTCTGTCGATATCACCGCAATACAGAAAACGAATTGTATCAGCCCCAAGATAAGCAGCATAGGAACGGAATTTATCCTTACCCGTGATGTCATTGCCCTGCCCGAAAATCACACCATCAATTTGAGTATCAAATAATGTGTTAGCTTTGGATTCATACATAAGGCGACGAATATTGAACCATATATCCTTGTTTTCACAAATGAGTAAGGTCATAGTTGACTTTCGGATGGGGATATAATCCGAAAAGCACTGTTCAGGCGTTTCATAATATCGAAGCATATCTCCTGTGATTCCGATAGCTTCCAATAATCTTAAATGATTATCCAATTCCTTCTCTTCACCGAAGATGGCAAAAGAGCGCTCACGCCTCGACATCATATCATTGCCCTTTTGATTGGTAAGCCATTCGGTCAAACGGCACAAAAACGCCCTGTTATTGACAAACTGCATTCGATTACGAAGCAGATATCCATTTGCTGAAAGTCTCGGATGGAGTGCATTGATCTCATCTGGTGACACCTGTATCGTGTTTTCAATGCAGATAGTGTATCGCATAAACAAAGGATTTTTCTGATTTCCGTTTGTTCCACTGCTCTTGATAGGCACTAATACACCTTGATTGGTAAGCTCTTTTATCTGTTCGTTAAGTTGTTCCGAATCTGAGCATAATCGGCTGAGTTCCTCCAATGTGATCCGTTTACGAGGAAAATCCTGCAATGCTTTATATAGTGTATTACTAGGCTTACTCATACATTGCCACCTCTAATCTAAATATAGAATAGTATATACATATTGTAGCATGATCTGGGCGAAAAAGCAAGCTGTCAGCTGTAAGAAACAGATTATTCAGAGTTCGAGCGTTATTTATAAAAAACAGGCAGACACCTCAAATAATGAAGTATCTGCCTGTCTTGTTTCATAGCCCGCTGTATAGGTCTTTACATAATAGTTGTTGAAAAACTTCTATATTATTACCGACTTAAACTGTGAGAGCCTTATTATTAACTATTCTATCGGCTCAGACATACACGTTTACACGGATGTCACGCCAATTATGGAATTAACGCTTCTCGGACTTAGCTTTGAAGTACATCTCTGCATCGCCCTGAAACAGCGTAAAATCGCCGATTTTGAGATAGTCGTGAATTACTTTTTTCGTTGATAGCAGCCTGCTGGGCGCTCAGGGCAGCTCAATAACCCCAATACTAGAAATCAATTATATCGATTATAATTGATATGCAAATAATTCTGTAAATCTGATAATAAGTACTACGTAATCATTTTTGCTCTATAAAACAGATAGAGTACCCAAATCTTGTACGTTCTAGGCTTTGACAAGTAAGCATTAAGTTTACTTTGCTAAAGAATGGCAGTTTTTTTACTGAGCAATCTGATTTTTCTGCAATAATCGCATAGACTACTTCATATTCATTTGGATTAGGCTTTTCCTTATAACTAAAAACATTATCACCGAGTTTGTCTTTAACCTTTATATATACTTGCTCTCTAAATAATTCATCAGACAAAAAACACTCAGCAGATACTCTTCCTTGTGAAAACAGATGACTTAATTGAGATGAATTAGCTCGTTTTTTCACATGAATCATCATCTTGTTGTTAACGAACAAGTCACAAGCCTCAATTTGCTTTGCGCTACCTTTTACACTAATGAGTTTTTTGTCCATTAAGCAAATTGTAGCATTATTCTGAGCCACTCTTTCATTATATGCTCCTTCACTTTCATTTGAATCGCACGATGGAAGCGTGATAGGACATAGTGGAAGCCTGCTTATATAGTCATTAACTTCTTTAAAAAAGTCGTTCTCAATATAATACCAAGATCCGTTCCATATTATATATGTTTTATTAGATAATATACATTCCCAAACTATTGATGAAAAAACATTGCAGATAGCATTTTGTGCTCCATTTGAATCTATTGTCACCAATCTATCCCTACGGATTTTTTCAATTATTTTTTTGGTATCATTTGAGTCAAGCTTATCGGCATACTCCATCAAATTCGGCTCAAATGAATAGTTATTAACATCTTTTAATTCCTTTCCGATTCCTGAAAAACAATAACCTTCAATTAATTCCGGATCGATTATATCTGGAGGAGCAATATACATATTATGGATATCCTTTTTTATAAGACACTCTCCTAAACAACCGTTAAGTTTTTCCTTTAGCTCTGGATCTCGGATTTCATTAATATTATCAACCCATTTGAAGCCAATTCTTTGGTATCTATCGTCTTGATATGCTTCTAAATATCTGTCTAGTTTCTCACCTAATTCGTTTATATCCATAGGAACAGAAACGGATAAGGTATCTTTTCCGCTAATTGTATTACCTAAATTTTCGTCATATGGTTTACCTGTAACAGAACGAAGAATATCACTATAAGCATTTAAATCAAATTCTTCTTGGGATGTTCTGCGACTCGCTTGTTGCTGAGTTGATACTATCATATCTTCTATTACAGCTGATTGAATACTTCTCATTTGTTTTTCTTCAATCATGTTCAGTGCAGCTTTTAAACCAAAATTCTGTTCAAACTTATCAGCACGCAATAAGCTTTTTCCATATCCTAAAACTACCGCCATAAATCTGTTCCTTATTTTAACAATAATTGCTGCTTTATTTGAAGTGTTTGCAGATAGATCTATTTTTCTTTCTGATATTTCATCAATCAGAGTTTTCCATTTTGGTTGTGTGTGTTTGCTTTTAGAGTAAACAATTATTCCCTCATACTTGATGCCGGCTCTAATATTTACAATATTTATATCAGGACCTTTTTCATATGCATCTGTATAGTTTTTTACAGTTTCTTTAAACAGCACAATATTCAGGTTGATTGTAGACTTTTTCTCATCCATTTTATCACCTCTTTCTTTAACTTCTTATATTATCAATGAATACATTATTCTATATTCCCAGGAATAAACGCCTTCATCTCTCTGATAGTTTCTTCCATATCTTTTTTCATCTTTTTAGGCGCTTGTTGTTTTGTTAAAGCATACATTTGCTCAAGCGCTTTCATAGAGTTGAAAAGAGCCGCATCAACATTTAATATCATCTGCTCAGTTTTCATCTTTTCTTTAGCAGCAACAGAATCAATTATCTGCTTGACATATTTAGTTAGTTCACTTCGAGAGGAATAATCAGCAGGCGCGAAATAGTTGATTCTTCCATCGTTGAAAAGCTGATAAACTTTTTGACGTATGTCTTTCTCAGGGTCAAAAACACCGATGGAATATCCGCCTTTGCTTTTCACAAGGCGCATACAAGGAATATCTGTTGCACTGTCACCAATGTAAACAATGTTTTCATATGGTATGTAAAGCTTATTTTCTGGCATGGAATCATTAACTCTGTCATCATATTCTTCAAATATTCCCTTGGCTATTCTGAAAATGAATTGGGTTTTATTTGTATAGTTAACAGCTTGGGCAGGCCATTCAGCAACACCATCTGGAGTATAATAGTATGATGAAGCATAAATTCGCTTGAATTTATCTGCTATCCTGCTTCCCTCAATGATTTCTTTTAGACCCGAAGATATAATATAGTGCTCAAGAATGATTCCTTGTTTCTCTGCGTACTTATCCATTCTGTCAAACCAGTCTTCTACACCTTTGTATAAGGCAACATCCTTTCCTATTTCTCGGAAATATTCTTTGCGAATTGACTTTCTCTTAAACTTTGAATAATGAAGCAGCTGATACATCCACGCAAGATTTGTTTCCATGAGATTCTCTTTGGCCAGCTTATTAGACTCTTCCCAAAAGCTCGCTGCATCTATTTCAAAAGAAGGAATAAGCGTGAATGTCTGCATATCATCTGGAGAGAGGGTCTTATCAAAGTCATAACAAATAGCCATACGTGGCTTTCGGCTCTTGATTGCTTCGATTTCCTTCTCTTTTGCTTCCTGAGCATTGGCAGTGTTATCATTTACCATAAGTTACCCCTTTCTCTCTGGTTCATAAACCTAAGTATTTGATCATCGATAACATATTCTCAATTCTGTCAGCCTGAGCGGCACAGGCATCTACACGTGCTTTTTGCTGTTCTTTCTGAATCGGATTCAGAAGGGGATTATTGTCTATCGCTTGTTTCATCATGTCTTTTATCATTTCATGCTGCATATGTTTTTCAATTTCGTTCATGCAATATCATCTCCTTGATATCTTCGATTTTATCTCTCCCACCAAACAATGCACGGTAGTACAAGGACACATTTCTGACGGCTTGTCATTGCCGATTGCTATGTGCCCATTGTACTTCTGCTGAGCGAGTTTTATTGCCTGTCTTTCGTCACCGTAGCGATTAAGTTTCTCATAGATATCCTTATCAGACTTAACATATTTCTGACCAGTAACTCTTTTGAAGGTCTGTGCAAAGCCGTTGCAACAAGCGACAGAATCCTGATATGTAGGCATAGCGCCAAAGTAAGCGCTGAACCATTCCTCGATACATGGATTAGTCCAGCCGACGTTAATGCCTTTATCCTCAGCTTGGCAAATTATCTCGTCAAAGTTCTTGACCTTATCACGATCAAAGATTATCCATATCTCGCCATACTGCGGATTGATGGAGGCAAGATTTCTTGCTTCTTCAACGAGATTATTGGATTTGGTCTTTATAACCTTGATGACCAATTTGCCTTGCAGTTCTTTAGGAATAGAATCCCTGAGCCCATACATATAATTTTGTTCTGTTTCTTCTGTATCGGTTACTATAAAGTAATATCCAAGTTCAGGGACTCTTCTTTTGACCATCTGATCACGAGTTTTTCGCTTTCCGTTTCTTTCAACATGAGCCATACTTTATTCCCCCTTGAACATATCAAAATGCTTCAGAGTCGGTATTGCTCCGTACTTGCCCAACAAATAGTTCTTCTCGTAATTCTCATCCTTGCGAATCTTAACTCCATCTTCATCTACAAAATCAGCCAATGAGAAGAGATATGATATTCCATTTTTATCCTTTTCTGTAAACCAGATCTCATCTCTTCTGAGGATATTACCGTTAAGCTGCCATGAGTCATGAGATGTAAAAATCAGCTGAGCGTGATTAGTATTGATCTCAGGATCAAGGAACGTAATAACAAATGCTCTTACAAGCAGGGGATGAAGTCTGGCATTAAGCTCGTCAATAAAGAAAACTCCACCTGTTGACAGCACATCCTGTAACATGGGATATAACGCAAACATTTTAAGAGTTCCTGCCGATTCATGCTGAAGGGGGATAGATGTGGTCTGATCGGAATCTATCATTTTGTGAACTGCGTCAATTCTGAACTGCTTATCTGCATCATCGACTTCAGACTTGATAACTTCAACGTTAAAACCAATTATTGACGGATCAAATGATGAAAAGTAGTCAACGACCTTCTGCTGAACCTTTTTATCTTCTTCAAATCCTTCCGGGATAAGCTGAGATAAGAAAAAGTTCTCGATTGGTCTGCCAAAATCTGCAAAATCATTATGCACAAACCAATCCCTTATAAACTTAAGCTTTGCTATTTTGAGCTTAGCACCAAGTGAGACAACGAGGGTTTCCTTTTCTAATGCGATAATTAAGTTTTCCCTACTTTTTGCAGGAATACCAGCAAAATCAAACTCTTCTCCATTACGATAGAAAATACGCTTGAAATCACCTCTCGATGACTTAGACTTATAGTTTAGCCATTCCTCACATACGCCATTACTATCGACTGTGAATCCATAATTGTAAGTCTTTGCACCATTTTCTTCTGAGTCTATAAAATACACTTCAAATGATGATTCGGCATTTTTGCTGGTACTATCAAATAAAAATGGGGTTGGCTTGAAAAACTTTGATTTTTTCTTTGAATCAGATTCATCGCCGTAATCAAGTGAATTGATAACATACGTTGACATATATCTGAAAGCTTCCTGAACATTTGACTTTCCGCTTGCATTCGCACCAAATATAGCCGCGACAGGCAGTACCTTTTCATTGGCAATTGATACAACATGGTTATTAAATTCAGAAATCTTTGTTGCTGAAAGATCTAAAGTAGTGTCATCCTTAAATGATTTGAAATTCTTATAATTGAACTGTAGTAACATAATAGTAAGCCTCCTTATAATCTCCTTACTATATATTATACTCAAAAAAAGCAAAATGTCAACACCTAATTGAGAAAAAATCTCATTTAGGCACATTTTTTATGCTTGCATATTAAAAAAATCCTCATAGAAATAACCTATGAGGATTTTGGCTTATTACGTTTTACCAATAAATAATAGAAAATTACTATCATACTCCTACCATTGATATTTTCTCTTTATGGATATCGCTTATCATCTGCCTACCACCTTATTTAACATCGTTTTTATCATTATAACATTTCTTATGTTAAATTGCCAATTTCAATGTTAAATAAAATCGCTCAAAAATGTATTAAGATATCTGAATTTCTAAATCATTGAAATACGAAAAAAGCTCTCACAGCCGAAACTGTGAGAGCCTTTTTATTAACTATTCTATCGGCTCAGACATACACGTTTACACGGATATCACGCCAATTATGGAATTCACGCTTCTCGGACTTAGCTTTGAAGTACATCTCCGCATCGCCCTGAAACAGCGTAAAATCGCCGATTTTGAGATAGTCGTGAATTACTTTCCTTCGTTGATTGCAGCCTGTACTGTGGATAGTGTGGCAATCAAACTTCAATTCATTAAAAGCTATAATTCGCTGAAAATTTGATAGAGCAAATACTCTCCATTGTCAGCAGTTATAATCGTATGTTACAAAAACAGGATTTGATATGAGAGGCAGCCATTACGGCTGCCTTCAGTATTGTCATTTGCCTATTAACTTTAATATCTCCGCAGGCTTAAGAGTTTTACCGGATGAAACGAGTTTCTCATTGACAACGAGCGCAGGCATTGACATTGCACCGTACTCCATTATCTTCTGCAAGTCTGTGACATACTCGACCTCGATGCCCATTCCCTCAACTGCCTTGACAGTGTTGTCGTAGAGCTGATGACAGGCTTTGCAACCCGAACCGAGCACCTTGATACAGCAGATACCGTTAACAGGTTCACCGCAGCAAGTAGATGCTGTTTTGCTTATAGTCTGCTCTCCACCGCAACAGCAGCATGAAGTTTCCTCTTTCTTCTCTTCCTTTTTCTTCCCGAAAAATGCCATAATATGTTCCTCCTAAATAATATTGCTTTGAATGATATTGAAGAAATATCCGACAAGGATAATTCCGACCGTACAGATAGCGATAAAAATGCAAAGCAGCTTTGGCTTTATTGCCTTTTTCAGCATTATCATTGACGGCAGTGACAGCGTGATAACGCCCATCATAAATGCGAGAACTACGCCGAGCTTTGTACCCTTTGCGACCAGTGCTTCTGCAATGGGGATACAGCCGAAAATGTCAGCATACATCGGTATACCGCAGATAGTGGCTATGATAACTCCGAACGGGTTGCCGGTTCCGAGAACTTTGACTACCCATTCCTCAGGTATCCAGTTGTGGATGATCGCTCCGATACCTACGCCTGCTATAATATAGGGCATGACCTTTTTTGCCGTTCCGAGCACTTGCTCCCAAGCGTATTTCATTCTATCACGCTTTGTAAGCTCGTTCTGCGGAGTGTCAATGCTCTTTCCGTTACGGATAAACTCCTCCACCTGATCTTCAAGGTGCATTTTTTCGATAAGCGTACCGCCTGCGACTGCAATTACAAGTCCCGCTATCACATATATAACAGCGACCTTCCAGCCGAAAATGCTCATAAGCAGGATAAGCGAACCGAGATCTACCATTGGCGATGAAATAAGGAATGAAAACGTCACTCCCAGAGGAAGCCCTGCACTTGTAAAGCCCATAAACAGCGGTATGGACGAGCATGAGCAGAAAGGCGTGACAGTTCCGAGCAGAGCGGCAATGCAGTTGGCACCAATACCGTGAAACCTGCCGAGTATCTTCTTAGTTCTTTCAGGCGGGAAATAGCTCTGTATATAGGTTATCACGAAAATCAGAAAGCCGAGCAGCACCATGATTTTTATCGTATCATAGATGAAGAATTGCAGACTGCCGCCCAGTTTGCTTTCAGTATCAAGACCGCAGGCGTTCAGCAAAGAGCCGATAAGCCTGTTCAGCCATTTCATGCCGAATACTTCGTCCTGTATGAAGTCCCACACTATTCTTCATCGCCTCCGAGTATTTCAGTCAGTATCTCTGCTGCCGTCCTTACCATTTCGGGGCAGTACTTGCTGTACAGACCGTTTGACCGTGCGTAGTTCCTGCCTTCATCGGTAGAAATATCGCAGCCGAGTATCTCACGACATATATATGAACCTTTGCGATTTTTGAACTTATCAAGGAACTCAGATGCTTTTGCACTCTGAGCAGCACGGCTTTCAAGATCGTTTTCATCAAACTGACCGTATTTCATACCGAGCACCATAAGTGCACCCGTACACGCACCGCATACCTCAGCCTTTCTCATACCACCGCCGAAACAAGCACCTATCTGAAGTGCCTGCTTTTCTGTTATACCGAACTGTTCTGCAAACGACGCAAATACTGCCTGTGAACACATAAACCCTTTCTCAAAATACTGTACCGCTTTTGAAACATGATCCATTTTCATTTCCTCCAATAGCCATATTTAGATATATCTATTTGTTGATATTGTTTTAAGCCGTATGGTCATACGGCTTATTTATTGCAGCATTCACAATCATTTTCAGTTACTGCTGTTATCTCTTTCAGGCAGTCCATAGCTATCTTAGCACCTTTCTGCGAAATAGAGTAGTGCATCCACTTGCCCTCTTTTCTGCCGACCACAAGTCCGCTGTCGCAGAGTACCTTCATATGGTGAGAGAGCGTTGGCTGGCTCAGATGCAGATCCTCAAGAAGATGACAGGCGCATAGTTCGCCGTTTTGCAGGATTCTGAATATCTGAACTCTGTTTTCATCACACAGGGCTTTGAATATCACAGTGATCTGCTTGTTTGATAATTCCACGTTCTCACCTCACATTGAAAATTTTCTATATTATATCATACACATAGAAAAATGTCAATATGTTTTTGAGGAATTATTATGTTGTATTAGTGCTTGCTTTTTTATGCAATATATGGAATCACCAGAACGATACTTGACATAAGTCAATAAATGTGTTATAATCGACATAAGTCAGAAAGGGGATGCTATTATGCCAAGACCTCAGAAATCACGCCGTATCTGTTGTTACCCCGATTACTGGAGCTTTGCCCCCGATCAGGATAAGGCGAATGATACGGTCACTATGTCGCTTGACGAGTTTGAAACGATACGTCTTATAGATTATCAGTCAAGGACGCAGGAACAATGCGCTCAGGAGATGAATGTGGCGAGGACAACTGTAACGGCTATCTATGATACCGCAAGAAAAAAACTTGCTCAGGCTTTGGTCGAGGGCAGACGCATCATCATTTCAGGCGGAAATTATACTCTTGATAACACGATCTCGGAGGAGATTGCACGGAAAGGAAGCAGTATTATGAGAATCGCAGTAACCTATGAAAACGGTCAGATCTTTCAGCATTTCGGCAGAACAGAGCAGTTCAAGCTGTACGATGTTGCCGACGGCAAGATCATCAACGAGCAGGTAGTTGGAACAATGGGTGCAGGACATGGCGCTCTTGCAGGGTTCTTGAAAAACGCACAGGCTGACGTTCTGATCTGCGGAGGTATCGGCGGCGGAGCTCAGATGGCTATGCAGGAGGCAGGTATCGCTCTTTACGGCGGTAATATGGGAAGTGCTGACGAAGCTGTAAAGGCATTCCTTGCACAGACACTTGTTCAAAATGAGAACCCTACATGCGATCATCACGATCACGAACACGGCGAAGGTCATTCCTGCGGAGATCATGGCTGCGGCACTCACAGCTGTGGTAACCACTGATGAGAATTGTTGCTCTTGTAGAGAATACCTTCGGACATGAAGGCTGTATTGCAGAGCATGGACTCAGCATCTATATTGAGACTGATAATCATAAGCTCCTGCTCGATGCAGGACAGACTGACGCAGTAGTCAGAAATGCCGAAGCACTCGGCGTTGATCTGAACGCCGTTGATACAGTTATCCTCAGTCATGGTCATTACGACCATTCGGGCGGTATCCTGCCGTTTTCAAAGCTCAACCATACTGCACAGATAATTATGCAGAGGTTAGCCGCCGAACCGCATTACAACGGCGAGCGCTACATCGGCATTGATACGGATATTCTCAAATTGCCTAATGTCCGGCTGATAGACGGCGATATGAAGCTTGACGATGAGTTGTTCCTGTTCAGCGGCATCACAGGCAGGAGATGCTATCCGCAGGGGAACAGAAAGCTGTCTTGTATGAGAAAAGGCGAAAAAGTGCCTGATGATTTCATTCATGAGCAATGCCTTGTTATCACGCAAAACGGCAAACGTTGGCTTCTGTCCGGCTGTGCTCATAACGGCATACTCAATATCCTTGATAGATACAAGGAACTGTTTGACAGCTATCCTGACTATGTTATCACAGGATTTCACATGATGAAGCGTGAGGGCGAGCATACCGAGGAAGAAAAAGCTGTTATCATTCAGACGGCGCAGGAACTTTCACAGCTTGATACCGTATTTTACAGCGGACATTGCACGGGCATTCCTGCATTCGAGATGATGAGAGATATAATGGGAGATAAGCTCATTGCTTTGCACAGCGGAGAAGAAATACTATAACAAAAAAAGTCCTCACAGCCGAAGCTGTGAGGACTTTCTGTATCATTTCTTATTCAGAAATTCTTTGATGTTTTCAAATATCTTTGATTTCATTTTCAGAGGCGGTATATTCGGAAGCTCGTCTATGGGGAAAAATCTCTGTTCATAGACTTCTTCCTCCTGAACTTTCAATTCACCCGAAAAATCACGGCAGGTATATATTATCACGGCAAGATAGACCTGATCTCCATTGGGATATTCATAGAACGATTCATCTCCCGATAATTCCATAAAGTATTCGAGCTTACCACAGGTTAGTCCTGTTTCTTCAAATACTTCTCTGCGAGCACACTCTTCAAAGCTCTCTCCAATTTCCATTGAACCTGCAGGATAATCCCAATAGCCATTGTCTGTACGTTTCCCAAGCAGTATTTCGTTTCTATCATTTATTATTATTACACCTGCCCCCGCCATTATAAGTGGTCTGCTGCCAAGTTTCTTGCGAAGATCTAAAATATATCCCATTGCTTAACCCTCCATAGATTTTTATATATTATATCACGTTATATAAAGCAGGTCAAGAAAAAAGTCCTCACAGCCGAAGCTGTGAGGACTCATTTTTTATTCAGATGAGCATAGAACCCTGAATACGTTTATTATTCAGTGTTGATAAATTACTTCTGGTCAGCGATAGCAGCCTGAGCAGCAGCGAGGCGAGCGATCGGAACACGGAAAGGTGAGCAAGAAACGTAGTCAAGACCGATCTGGTGGCAGAACTCAACAGAAGAAGGATCGCCGCCGTGCTCACCGCAGATACCGCAGTGGAGCTTGTTGTTAGCGGGTCTACCGAGCTCGAGAGCCATCTTCATGAGCTTACCAACGCCGTCTCTGTCGAGCTTAGCGAAAGGATCGTTCTCGAAGATCTTCTTGTCGTAGTAAGCACCGAGGAACTTACCAGCGTCGTCACGAGAGAAGCCGTAAGTCATCTGAGTGAGGTCGTTTGTACCGAAGCAGAAGAAGTCAGCATTCTTAGCGATCTCGTCAGCAGTAAGAGCAGCTCTCGGGATCTCGATCATTGTACCAACTTCGTACTCGAGGTTAGCGCCAGCCTCAGCGATAATAGCGTCAGCAGTCTCAACAACAACCTTCTTAACGAACTTAAGCTCCTTAACGTCGCCTACGAGCGGGATCATGATCTCAGGCTTAACGTTCCAGTCGGGGTGCTTCTTCTTAACATTGATAGCAGCCTTGATAACAGCCTTTGTCTGCATAGCAGCGATCTCAGGGTATGTTACAGCAAGACGGCAGCCTCTGTGACCCATCATGGGGTTGAACTCGTGGAGAGAAGCGATGATAGCCTTGATATCCTCAACGGACTTACCCTGTGACTTAGCGAGGAGAGCGATGTCAGCTTCTTCTGTAGGAACGAATTCGTGAAGCGGAGGATCGAGGAAACGGATAGTAACCGGGTTACCCTCAAGAGCCTCATAGAGAGCCTCGAAGTCAGCCTGCTGGATAGGCTCGATCTTAGCGAGAGCAGCCTCTCTGCCTTCAACAGTATCTGAGCAGATCATCTCACGGAAAGCAGCGATTCTGTCAGCCTCGAAGAACATGTGCTCTGTACGGCAGAGACCGATACCTTCAGCGCCGAGCTCACGAGCCTTCTTAGCGTCAGCAGGAGTATCAGCGTTTGTTCTAACCTTGAGCTTTCTGTACTTGTCAGCCCAAGCCATGATTCTGCCGAACTCGCCAGCGATCTTAGCGTCAACAGTAGCGATGATACCGTCGTAGATGTTACCTGTAGTACCATCGATAGAGATGTAGTCGCCCTCAACGAAAGTCTTTCCGCCGAGCTCGAACTTCTTGTTAGCTTCGTCCATCTTGATGTCGCCGCATCCGGAAACGCAGCACTCACCCATACCACGAGCAACAACAGCAGCGTGAGAAGTCATACCGCCGCGAACTGTCAGGATACCCTGAGCAGCCTTCATACCTGTGATATCCTCAGGAGAAGTCTCGAGACGAACGAGAACTACCTTCTCGCCTTTTTCAGCCCACTCTACAGCGTCGTCAGCTGTGAATACGATCTTACCGCAAGCAGCACCGGGTGAAGCACCGAGACCCTTGCCGATAGGAGTAGCAGCCTTAAGAGCAGCAGCGTCGAACTGGGGGTGGAGAAGTGTATCGAGGTTTCTGGGGTCGATCATTGCAACAGCCTCTGCCTCTGTCTTCATGCCCTCATCAACGAGGTCGCAAGCGATCTTGAGTGCAGCCTGAGCAGTTCTCTTACCGTTTCTTGTCTGGAGCATATAGAGCTTCTTGTTTTCAACAGTGAACTCCATATCCTGCATATCGTGATAGTGATTTTCGAGAGTTTTGCATACTTCCTGGAACTGAGCGAATGCCTCAGGGAAAGTATCAGCCATCTGCTGGATAGGCATAGGAGTACGAACGCCTGCAACAACGTCCTCGCCCTGTGCGTTTGTGAGGAACTCACCCATGAGCTTCTTCTCACCAGTAGCAGGGTCACGAGTGAAAGCAACACCTGTACCGCAATCGTCGCCCATGTTACCGAATGCCATTGACTGAACGTTAACAGCAGTACCCCAAGAGAAAGGAATATCGTTGTCACGTCTGTAAACGTTAGCACGGGGGTTGTCCCATGAACGGAATACAGCCTTGATAGCGCCCATGAGCTGCTCCTTAGGATCGTCAGGGAAGTCAGCGCCGATCTTAGCCTTGTACTCTGCCTTGAACTGACCAGCGAGAACCTTGAGGTCTTCAGCTGTAAGCTCAACGTCCTGAGTTACGCCCTTTTCTTCCTTCATCTTGTCGATAAGCTCTTCAAAGTATTTCTTACCAACTTCCATAACTACGTCAGAATACATCTGGATGAATCTTCTGTAGCAGTCCCAAGCCCAACGAGCATTGCCGGACTTTTCAGCGATAGTATTAACAACAGTTTCATTGAGACCGAGGTTGAGGATTGTATCCATCATACCGGGCATTGAAGCTCTTGCGCCTGAACGAACGGAAACGAGAAGCGGGTTCTCCTTATCGCCGAACTTCTTGCCGGTGATACCTTCCATCTTTGTGATGTACTCGTTGATCTCAGCCATGATCTCGTCAGAGATACCGCCGTCCTCGTAGTACTGTGTGCAAGCCTCAGTTGTGATCGTGAAACCCTGAGGAACAGGGAGACCGATGTTTGTCATCTCAGCGAGGTTAGCGCCCTTACCGCCGAGAAGTTCTCTCATGTTAGCATTACCTTCGGAAAAAAGGTAACAATATTTGTGTGCCATTGGTATATACCTCCAGTTTTAGACTTTGCGGAAGCGGACATAGTTGTCCTATTCCGACTTGATTATATTATAACATAAAATGCCGGAAAATGCCATATAGAATAAGGTAAAAAAATATAGTGGATTTTATTGCAGTTTGCACAAATTAATGTGAAAAGAAATAAATAAGGGACAAAACACTTGCATTTATTGTTTATTTTTGTAATAATTGCATTATAGATATTTTTTGGGGGTCTTCATTATTATTATGGAGTCGGGACTGCTGTCCCCATTGACCCATAAAATAATGTATAATAATTGGAGGTATTATGATATGGATAAGGCAGTAATTCTTGCCGGAGGACAGGGTAAGAGAATGAAGGCAGAAATGCCTAAACCGCTTTTTAAGGTACTTGGCGAGCCTATGCTCGAATGGGTCATAACAGCGTGTGAGAGTGCAGATGTAAGCGATATCTGCGTGGTAAAGGGATATAAGGGCGAGATGATAGACGAATATCTCGCTGGAAGATACACTACCGTCAATCAGGCAGAGCGCCTCGGTACAGGTCATGCGGTACAGCAGGCGATACCTTTCCTCGAAAAGGACAAAAGCGGCAATACACTCGTACTTTGCGGCGATGCTCCGTTTATCGATGAGGACACTATCAGGCAGTCGCTCATGCTTCATAAGCAGAACGACAACGCTGTAACAGTCATTACGGCTGAACTCGACGACCCGACAGGCTACGGACGCATAGTCCGCTCTGAAAATGGTATCAAGGGCATAGTTGAACATAAGGACGCTACACAGGCACAGCGCAGTATCAGGGAAGTTAATTCCGGTGCTTACTGGTTCAAAACAGCTGACCTTATAAATCTTCTCGGCAAGCTTACAAATGACAATGTACAGAATGAATACTATCTTACCGATACAGTCGGCATAGCTCTTGCTGAGGGCAAGAAAGCCGGAGCGTACCGCTCGCCTAACGCTAATATAATCAAGGGTGCGAACGACCGCCGCGACCTGCTTGAACTCAATAACTACGCGCGTATGGAGGTTATAAACAAGCACCTTATCAACGGAGTTGAGTTCGTATGTACGGACGGCGTTATCATCGAGAGAAGCGTTGAGATAGGTCTTGGCACGTCTATTCAGCCGAATACGATTCTCCGCGGCAATACAAAAATAGGCGAGTGCTGTGTCATAGGACCTAATTCTGTCGCAGAAGACTGCGTTATCGGCAATAACGTTATATTCAATACAGCTCAGGCATATCAGTCAGAGATTGAAGACGGAGCAAATGTGGGCCCGTTCGTACATATCCGTCCTGACAGTAAAATAGGTTCAGAGGCGAGAGTCGGAGACTTCGTTGAACTCAAAAATTCGACTATCGGAAGCAAAACTGCCATCGCTCACCTCGCTTATATCGGTGACAGTGATATCGGCAGAAAGGTGAATATCGGCGCAGGAACTGTTACTGTCAACTTTGACGGCGTTGCGAAGAGCCGGTGTGTTATCGGCGACTACAGCTTCATAGGAAGCAATACGAGCCTTATTGCACCTCTCCGCCTCGGCAAGGGTGTCTATACAGCCGCAGGAACGACCGTTACACGCGATGTTCCGGACTATGCACTCGCTATCGACAGAGGAGAGCTCAAGGTAAATGAGGGCTATACTCTTCGCAAGATGAAGGCTAAGAAGTAATGGATATCGCCTTAATAATAATCGGCGCGGTAATAATAATCCTTCTGATAATGGTACTTCTGCGTCTGAAAGCAGTCGGCAGAACTGACGGCGATGCGCTTAATAAAGCTGTTTCGGCAGGTATGCGTGAACTACAGCGCGGTTACAGCGAGGAGCTGAACGGCAATATGCAGACGTTCAGCCGCCTCATAGCTGATAATCAGCGGCTTGCCTCGGAGTCTCAGCAGAGACAGATTTCCGGTATGGACGAGAAGCTTTCTCAGCATATCGCGGTAATGAGCCGGTCAGTTTCCGAGAAACAGGAGCAGTCCGGCAAAGCAATGAACGATTCGCTCCGCAACCTCGAAAACCGCTTCAAGACACTCGAATCGTCGAACAACGAAAAGCTTGAAGCTATGCGATTGACAATGATGCGTCAGCTCACGACGATACAGGAAGAGAATCAGAAAAAGCTCGACGTCATACAGAATACCGTAAACGAAAAGCTTGAAAGTCAGCTGCAGAAGTCGTTTAAACTTGTCAGTGAGAGACTTGAAAAGGTATATGAAAGTCTCGGTGAGATGCAGAGTATCGCTTCCGGAGTGGGCGACCTCAAAAAGGTGCTCACTAACGTAAAGACCCGCGGTATCCTCGGTGAGATACAGCTTGGAAGTATCATTGAGGAGATACTTCCACGCGAGCTTTACGATACCGAAGTTCCGACTATTCCTGAAAGCCGGAATCATGTTGAGTTTGCGGTCAAGCTTCCGGGAGCGGCGGACGGTTCAAATATCTACCTGCCTATCGACTCGAAATTCCCCGGTGATACGTACTCTGCTCTTCAGGAAGCATACGATTCCGGTGACAGGGAGCGTATCGAAGCGGCAAGAAAAACTCTTGAAGCCGTTATGAAGAAGTGTGCAGGGGACATTCGTACAAAGTATGTAGCTCCGCCGTATACTACCAATTTCGGAATAATGTTCCTGCCATTTGAGGGACTCTATGCAGAGGCTGTCAAGCTCGGACTTGTCGAGACCTTGCAGCGCGATTACAGCGTAAGCATAACCGGACCCTCGACTATGGCGGCAATGCTGAATTCGCTGCAAATGGGATTCCGCACGCTTGCGATACAGAAACGCAGCAGCGAAGTATGGGAGATACTCGGCTCTGTCAAGAAGGAGTTCAACAATTTCAGTGAAGCTCTTGAAAAGACACAGAAGCATATCCGTCAGGTGGACGACGACCTCGAAAAGCTCATAGGTACCCGTACCCGACAGATAAACAGAAGCCTCAGCAAGGTCGAGCTCCCGCTCGATGAAGGTCAGAAATAAGACGAGTTTGGAGAATGGTTATGAAAACAAAAGAAGTAAAAATCCCGATGATAATAAGCATCGCACTTTATTTTACAGCGGTCCTTGTCGACTTGTGCTGCTTTATGATGCAAAAGTCACTCATACGGTTTCCGGTCGATAAATTAGTCTTTCCGCCTTGTATAATAACGCGTATCGTGGTATTGCTCCTATTGGGCGCATTTATGATAGCTATGTCATTATATAAAGGCGATTCGAGAAAGCTTGTGAGCTGGATAATGATAGGTGCGTATGTCGTGCTTTCTCTTGCTATCACATATGGCGGTATTTGGATAAATCAATTGATAGTGGCCGTTAGCGACACAAAACACTTTGCTGCTGTAAATACTATTGAATCCTATTGTACAATGTTTGACAGACCGTTTACTATGGGAGCGGCAATATGTGCGTTTATTGCCATAGGACGCTATGGTGTCATTGCTGAAAAAACTGAACAGGAATAACAAAAGGACGGAAAGGGATACCCTTTCCGTCCTTTTTTACATTGTTACGATAAAGCAGATGCTCTTGCCCTCGATGTTGTCAACAGTGACCTTGAACTTGTGCTTGTCGATGATAGACTTAGCTATCGCGAGACCAAGTCCGTAGCCGCCGGTTGCTCGGTTTCGGGAGGCATCGCTGCGGTAGAATCGCTCGAAGATCTTGTCTTTTTCTGAGTCCTTGACGCCTTTTCCGGTGTTGTAGACAGAGAATACGGGTCTGCCGTTTTCGGTGGTGAGCGAAACTCTGACAGTGCCGCCGTCCTTGGAGTATTTCAGGGCATTGTCGATGAAAATCGCCGCCATTTGCTTGATATGCTGTTCACTTCCGGTTGTTCTTATTCCGTCATCAATGTTGAGGACGAAGTTCTTGTTAGTCTCGAATGCCTGACACTCAAATGGCAGTGCAGTATTTGTAATAGCCTTGCTAAGGTCGAATTCTGACTGTATAAAATCGTGGGAATTGTTTTCGAGCCGCGTAAGATTCAGAAGGTCGTTGACTAAGACGTTCATGCGGTCGGTCTGGTCCATGATATACGTCAGCCACTTGTTTTCGCCTATTTCACCGGCGAGAACGTCTGCATTTGCGGAGATGACCGTGAGCGGAGTCTTGAGTTCGTGGCTTGCGTCCGAGATGAACTGTTTCTGCTTGTCGAAGGCTGTACTGATAGGCTTAACTATCAATCCGCTCAGGAAGTAGCCGAGAGCGGAGAGTATCACAACGCTGATAGAACCGACTATCACCGTAATGCGTTTGAGTTTTTTCATCATGTTCATCTCGCCGCTCTTGTCTGTGAATACTATGAGGGTGCCGTTGGACTTCTTTTCAACGCAGAACTGGTAATTATTCGCCATTCCGCTCACAGCGTTGCTGTCGAGTATCTTGTCGATGTACTGCTGAGCGACTTCCTCAGTCATGTCACTGTTGCGGATATCGAGGTATTTTCCGTCTTTGTCAGCCATAATGATGAAGAAATCTATAGAACTGAGCGATTTCGGGACAGAGTCGACGTAGTTTCTGCCAAAGTTTCTGCCGGTTTCGCGAGGGGGTTCCGACGGTGTTTGCGTGGTGGATACGGGTATATCGGTACTTTCGTTGCAGTCGATGATCGTATAGCCGTCGAGGACGGGTACCTGCATGATATTAGCCTGCGGCTGTATATGGCAGTCATGGTCATCTTTTATCCAAGGTGTCCACGGCGGCCACGGGCCGTGATATTCCCATTGAGGAAACTGACCGTCGCATCCGTTATTTTCGGTTGGCTTTGGTGGCTCTTCAATATGAGGAGGCTTTCTTTTGTGATCGTCGTTATCGTCGTCGTTATTGTCGGTGTCATCATCGTCGTCGTCATCCTCGTCATCGTCGTCAACTTTTGGACTTGCCGGCGGTGTCGTAACTGGCGGAGAAGTCGGTTCCGGAGCCGGAACTTCGACTGCTTCCGGCGGTTCCGGAGCAGGTGACTCTTTCTGTACCGGCGGAGGAACTTCTGCGACGGGTTGTTCTTCTGCTTTTGTTTCAACAGTTGTAACGGCGGTAGTTGAAGTTGAAGAGACAGACGAAGTTGCTGTCGTAGCTGTGGCAGAGGAGGTTTTTGAAGTCTGAGTTGGTTTTTCGGGCTGTTCATCGGGTTTGTAAGGCGGCTGAATGTTTTCATCCCTGAATTTGCCGTCAGGCGGCTGGAAGGTGAAGGTTTTTACATTGCTGTCGTATTCGACACCTGCGGCAACCTGTTCAAGAACGACTTTGGTCTGATGCTCCATAACAGTGTCCATGATAATGTTTATAGAGCCGAGTACACCGATGAATATTGCGAGGAGTATCGATGTTATGATGCCGAAAAACTTTAGCTGTAGTTTTCTGAACAAGGCGGCACCTCCTGTCATTCAAGCGAATAGCCGATACCGCGTGCGGTCTTGATTTGGACCGGCGCAGAGATAACGGATAATTTTTTTCTGAGGAAGGAGATATACACTTCGATATTGTTGTATTCGATATCACTTTCGTATCCCCATATTTTCTCGATAATGCGTTCTTTAGGCAGTATCTGATGCGGATTTGCGATGAGAAGCTCCATTATCTGATACTCCTTGAGACTGAGTTTCACGTCACTTCCGCCGTAGCTGATAGAGCAGGTGTTTTTATGAAGCTCAAGACCGTTGAATTCGACTTTGTTTTCGTCGATTATCTCACCTTTTCTGCGTGTGAGAGCGCGTACACGCGCAAGAAGTTCACCGGTCACGAAAGGCTTTGTAAGGTAGTCGTCAGCACCGCAGTCGAGACCGTTTATCTTGTCGTCGACCTCGCTTCTTGCTGTAAGCAGGAGTACGGGAGTGCTCACTTTTTCACTGCGCAGGCGGCGGAGTACCTCAATGCCGTCCATTCCCGGGAGCATTATATCGAGGAGTATGCAGTCATAAACACCGGTAAGCGCGTTATCGAGTCCGGCGATACCGTCATAAACGGTGTCAACGGAGTACATATTACGTTTAAGTATTTCGCTGAGAGCATCAGCAAGCTGTATTTCGTCTTCAACCACGAGAAGTTTCATATTAATCCCCCTTTAAGAAGCGTATACCGCTCCATACTATTTACATTATACCATAAAATCTTTAAATAGGCTTAAAAATCTTTAAGATTGAGCCGCTTATATAGAAAAAATAAGAAGTGATTTTTGTGCAAATTTCCGGTTTTGTCAGATTTGAATAAACAAATGTTGACTATTTTTCAGATATATGGTAAAATTATTGAGTAATAGGACGTGATATCTCTAAAGGGTATCAGGATAGTTAGCGGCGGCTGAATCGAAGCCGCCTGATATATATGCCGTAGGATAGGCGGCTTGGAAAGGGGCGTTTGGAATGCTTTCACCACAGGAACGTGAACGGAAAAAAGGTGTGTTTGCAAAGGCACTCCGCTCCGGAGGAAATGCAGATACTCAGCGATATCTTGAGCTTTACGGCGATTTCAGCCAGAACGGCTATACCCGTGAACTCGCAGAAAACTATGCGGACTTTTTCGTGAATGACCGCAAGAAACCGCTCCATGAGGACATTTTGCAGACTGTCCGGCTGTTTGAGAAAATACGCGATTACGGCAGTGCTGAGTTTTATCTTGAAATGCTTGCTGATAAGAAATTAAGCGGCGAGGACAGGTTCATATACTGCATCAACAGCCTGAATGTCAAGAGTAAACAGGGTCATTGGCGCGATGCTGAGGATTTTCGGACTGAGAATATCAATTTCATGCAGAAGCAGTCCGAAAAGGTCGATATGGACCTTCGTGCCGACCTTTATATCGCGCTTGCACTTGCCGACTGTGCGGCTAAGCACTATACGCAGGGGTTCAAGCTTCTCATGGGATTCGGCTATAAGCCGAAGGGCAAGAATGACCTGAAACTGCTTGATATCCTCATAACCGGCATTTATATCTGCTCGCAGACCGATAATCAGGGAACGGTCTATAATGCGGTGTCAAATGCGCACAGTGCTATGCGGCTTATAACCGAATATGAGCATCCGTGGCTTGAGGACTACTATGAACAGCGTATCAAAGATGCGTCAGAAGGTATAATATGAATTAGAATAATATTGCAGGGGCAGGAATGCTCCTGCAATAATTTTTTATCGCTTTATTAACAAAAAGTTCAAAAAAGTTTTGTTATAAGTTAGTGCGGGATTATAGTTTTTATTTTTTATGATATTAAAAAATGCCGGTTTAATGACCTGTTATTTTGTGATGTTAAAAAAACAAATGAGAGGACATAATGTGCTCTGAAACACTGGAACAGCGCTGTTACGCGGTTCTGGAATATGATACTATGTTTTAATTTATCTATATACAGTACAAAAACTACGTATATGAACTAACTGTAGATAAATTATAATATATATTATATTTACAGAATGTTAAATTAAAACGTAAGCTATCGTTTGAGCAATATAGTCCTAAAAATCAGCAATATAATCTGTTGATTATCTCGTCCGTTTATTTTATAATACAAATGTCGGAACGGTTAATATCCGCTCCGCAACACAATAATTACGAATTTTATTGTGTCCTGTGATCTGCAGCAATTATAGTCAACGTAATGCTTTCCGGTTTTAAACTCCGCCGGATGTGAACTTACTTTATGTTGTAGCAAACATTCAAGCAATACAGCTGTTTATTAAACATTAATGCCTATAATATGTTTAATCGCCTAAATTCAGCTTTAAACAGTTTAAACGTTTTGAATACGTTCCGCCTTAGCATACGACTATATGGGTACTTCGGTTCTGTACCTGCTGCAAAACTGTTTATACGTATAGAGGGTGCGTATATACGGTAATGAAAGACGTTCTTCACTGACTATTGAGAGGGTGTCAGTGAAGAACGTCTTTTCATTTGCTATTTTTTATATTTTGTGGTATAATGGATATGTAATATTACTAAGGAGCGTTTTTAATGAGTATTTTTGATGTGTTCGACCGCATTTCCACTGGTTCGACAGCCGCAGGCGGTAAAATAGAATATGTGATAGCCGGTCTCGGCAACCCCGGAATGGAGTACGAGGGTACAAGACACAATGCCGGATTTTTTACTATAGATACACTCGCTGAACAGGCTGGTGTCACTATCGACCGTCTCCGCTTCAAGGGTAAGACTGCGGAGGCAACTATCGGCGGAAAGCGCTGTCTGCTGCTGAAACCCACTACATACATGAACAACAGCGGTGAATCAGTGGTGCAGGCACTTGAGTTTTATAAGATAGATGCCGCTAATCTCATTGTAATATATGACGATATCTCCCTCGACCCCGGCAAGCTTCGCATAAGAAGAAAGGGCAGCCACGGCGGACACAACGGTATGAGAAGCATTATCGAACTTACCGGACGCGACGATTTTGAGCGTATCAAAATGGGCGTAGGCAAGAAGCCTCACCCCGACTACGACCTCGCAAAATGGGTACTCGGCAAGTTTAAAAAGGAAGATGCTGATAAACTCAAGGAAGCCGCTGACAATGCCTGCGAGTGCGTTAAACTCATGGTACAGGGCAAGACCGACGAGGCAATGAACAAATACAATTCATGACATGATGAATGCGGCTCATTTTATGATATGATTTCACATTCCGGGAACATGATTATGAATTTTACAGTTGGTGCAGTATGAAGATTTTCAAGGAAACATTTAGTGAGCTTTCCGGTTACAAGAGTATCCGGGAGGCTCTTGATAAGAACATTTCACCCGTCTCCGTGACGGGTCTTTCGCATATACACAGGGCACAGCTCATTTCCGCAGTAAATACGGGCAAGGTTGACCTTGTCATAACCGGAAGTGAAGCCGAGGCAAAAAAGCTTTGCGATGATATAAACATGATGTCGGGGAGTGAGACTGCCGTACTATTCCCGTCGAAAGAACTCGTTTTTACACCGGTAGACAGTGCAAACCGCGAGTATGAGTATATGCGCGTATCGGCACTTGCTCGTGCAGCGAAGGGCAGCTGCCGGACGGTATGTGCGAGTATAGAAGCCGTAATGCAGCCTGTAATCCCTGTAGGAGTGCTGATTGCGGCAGGAATCGAGCTTGCCGAGGGCGATACAGTTGACCGCGACAAGCTGTGTCTCGCACTCACAAGGAGCGGGTATCAGCGCAGTGAAAAGGTTGAGGGAGCGTCGCAGTTTTCGGTGCGCGGCGACATCATCGACATTTTCCCTGTGCAGGCGGATAAACCGCTTCGTATCGAGCTATGGGGTGACGAGATAGAGACTATATCCGAGTTTGAGACAGATACTCAGCGCCGTACCGATGTACACCCCGAAAAAGCCGAAATATCGCCTGCCGGAGAGATACTCTACGACGGAAATGAACTTGCAGACAAAATCGAGGAACTTTGCAAGCGTGTCCGCGGAAAGCGCATGGAGCTTGTCCGTGAGCACCTTGGTGCAGATGTTCGCCGTTTGAGGGCGGGGGAGATACTTGCGCACGGAATGAAGTACTATCCGCTTGTTTACGGTGAGCAGTCGACAGTTTTCGACTACATTGACGGAACTGTCCTTTTCAGCGATTATTCGGGAATCCTCGACTCTGCTAACGGTATAATGTCGCGTTACAATGAGGACGTAAAGATACTCATGGAGGACGGTCAGCTCTGCAAGGGACTTGACGGCTACTGCCTTGAACTTGCGAAAATACAGCACATCGCCGAAAAGCGGAATTGTCTTTATCTGAGCAATTTCCTACAGGGCGGCGAGCGAATCGAGTACAAGCGGCTTGTAAGCTTTGAAGCGATGCAGACAGCCTCATGGGGCGGTGAGCTGAAACAGCTTATTGAGGACGTTTCCGACTATATAAGCCGGAAATACCGCATAATCCTCTGTGCCGGAAGCGAAAAGACACTTCCGATAATCCAGCAGGACCTCGCTGACAACGGTATCCCCTGCGACCTTGCTTCCGACGAGACAGATGCCGGATACGGCAGAGTGTACCTCATGTCGGGAAGTCTCAGCGGGGGATTCGAGTACCCCGAGAATAAAACGGTACTAATCACGCAGGGACGGTCTATGGACTCAGTCCGCAAGAAAAAGCGGAAGAAGAAAAACAAGGCTGAGGAGATACGCAGTCTCGCGGATATCGCGGAGGGCGACCTTGTAGTACATTCGAGCCACGGTATCGGACGTTTCATCGGTATACGCAAGCTCGAATTCGACGGAGTTACCAAGGACTACATAACTATACAGTACGCAGGCACGGATAAGCTCTATATACCGGTAACTCAGCTTGACATGGTGTCGAAGTACATCGGACCGCGTGACGACAGCGGTGTTAAGCTGAACAAACTCAGCTCCGGAGAGTGGCAGCGTACAAGAAGCAACGTAAAGCGTGCCGTAAAGGACATGGCACACGAGCTGATAGCACTCTATGCAAAGCGTGAGAAGAGTGTAGGATTCGCATTTTATCCCGATGACGAGATACAGCGTGATTTCGAGGAACGTTTCCCATACGTAGAGACAGATGACCAGCTTAATGCAATTGCGGAGATAAAGTCCGACATGGAGCGCGGCAGACCTATGGAGCGGCTTCTCTGCGGAGATGTCGGATTCGGCAAGACCGAGGTTGCTCTCCGTGCGGCGATGAAGTGTATACTTGCAGGCAAGCAGTGCGCACTTCTCGCACCTACGACAGTTCTCGCATATCAGCACTATCAGACGGCACTGCGCCGTTTCGAGCATTTTCCGGTAAACGTCGAACTGCTCAGCCGCTACCGTACACCGCGTCAGCAGACCGAGATAATCAAGAAGCTCAAACAGGGCAAGATAGACCTGCTTATCGGCACTCATAAAATCATTCAGAAGAGCGTCGTTTTCCGCGACCTCGGACTCGCGATAATCGACGAGGAACAGCGTTTCGGCGTTGCGCACAAGGAAAAATTCAAGGAGAGTTTTACCGGTGTTGATGTACTCATGCTCTCGGCGACACCTATCCCGCGAACTCTCAACATGGCGATGAGCGGAATACGCGATATGTCGGTACTTGAAGAGCCGCCGCAGGACAGATATCCGGTTCAGACCTATGTTATCGAGTACAATGCAGGTACGATAGTTCAGGCGATAGTACGTGAACTCCGCCGCGGCGGACAGGTATACTATATCCACAACCGCGTAGAGACTATTCAGGCGTGTGCGGCACGTTTGCAGGAATTTCTGCCCGATGCGCGTATCGCGTATGCACACGGACAGATGAGTGAGGACGAGATGAGTGACATATGGGAACAGCTCGTTGAGCATGAGATAGACATTCTCGTCTGCACCACCATTATCGAGACCGGAGTTGACGTACCGAACGTTAACACGCTGATTATCGAGGACTCCGACCGCTTCGGACTCTCTCAGCTGTATCAGCTCCGCGGAAGAGTAGGACGCTCCAACCGCCGCGGCTACGCGTATTTCACCTATCGCAGAGACAAGGTATTGACGGAAATTGCGACCAAGAGACTGAATGCTATGAAGGAGTTCACGCAGTTCGGAAGCGGATTCCGCATAGCTCTCCGTGACCTTGAGATACGAGGAGCAGGAAGTATACTCGGCGGCAGTCAGCATGGACACATGGAAGCAGTCGGATACGATATGTATTTACAGCTCCTGTCTGAGGCTATAGCGGAGGAAAAAGGCGAAAAGCCGGAAAAAGTGCCGGAGTGTCTTGTTGATATACAGACCGATGCGCACATTCCCGAAAAGTACATTTCAAGCCTGAATCAGCGTATCGACCTCTACCGCAAGATAATGAACGTCACACGCGATGAGGACAAATTCGACCTTGTTGACGAGCTTATCGACCGTTACGGTGAACCGCCGAAGTCGGTACTCGGACTTATCGAGGTGTCACTGCTGAGAAATACCGCAGCACATCTCGGAATCACGGAAATATCGCAGAAAAACGCACAAATGTACTTCTACACGGAGTACCTGACGATAGACCAGATAAGTGCACTTTCGGCGGCATACAAGGGTAAAATAACGTTCAACGGCTCTGGAAAGTCATACGTATCGGTGAAGATAGACCCGAAAAAACTGCCGTTTGATATGATGAAGGAAGTTGTAGGGATAATCAATTCAGCGGTGTCGGAAGATAGTAAAAATGCACATATAACCGGCTGATACGTTGTGCATAATCACAGTTTACAATCAGCAGTATTTATGGTAAAATTATGACATAATTCATACAGAAAAAACGGAGATGATAAAATGGACTATAGAAGAATAATCTCAGGTGCAATGGCACTTACTATCGCAGCGGCTATGACAGGCTGTGCGGGTTCAGATAAAGGCGAAAAATCGGAGAATAAGGAGTCAACAACAGCGGCTTCGACTACTGCTTCAACAGCAGAGGAGACTACCGAGCCTTCAACTGAGCCTGAGCCGCCTCACCCTGTTGACTGCGACGACCCGAATGCGATAACCTTTGACGACGGCGACTTCTCATTCGCTTCTGTGAACGAGGACGACGTTGACTCAGCAAAGGGAACTCTTGAAATTGCCGAGGTCGAAGGAAATAAAATGCTCAGATTCAAAGACAGCGGTACAAACTTTGCCGACGGAACTGTTCAGAAGATAAAAATTGACGCGGTAAAGCTTCTTTCACCGGAAAACCTTGCAAAGGTACGCTCAATTGAACTTGATGTCTACGCTGACGCTACTGCCGAAGACTACGAAAATGAGGACGGCGAAAAGCTGAAAGCTCCCGGCTGGATAGGCGGAGGCGGCGGTGCAAACGTTGCCGGCGACAAATGGTGCGAGTTCAAAGAATGGAGCGGCGGCGAGTACAACTTTGAAATGTCGGGCGCATCACACGTTACATTCAAGTTCCTGCTTGCAGACAGCGGCGAATGCTGGGACGAAAGCATGGACGAAGCAGTTATGCAGATAATGAGATGGGGTGCTCAGAACGAGGGAAATATGTATATCGACAACATCGTTTTCCTTGACAGCGACGGAAACTCTCTCCCCATTGAAAAAACAGCCGGAGGGTCTGCGGAAGAATCAACAGACTCAGCAGAAGCGGCTGATACAACTCTCAGCACTGAAGACGATATAGACAAGATCATAGCGTCAGGGATTGCCGAGGGCGAGAAAATAGCGGCTGAGGCGCAGAAACAGGCAGAGGAAGCGATAGCAGAGACTTCAAAAATGACAGAATAAAACTTAATCAGAAATGATTTAAGGCAGCATATGTGAGGTATGCTGCCTTTTATTATTAAAAATTGTAGCGTTTAGCTGTTTTTGACTTGACAAGCAATATGCGATATGATAATATAATATACAGATATTAAATTTCAATATCTATTATACATTTAGGAGGCTTATAATGAAATTAAGAAAATCTTTTGCAGGTATTTCTGCAATGCTCATCACTGCAGGTGCACTTCCTTTTTCACAGGCAGCTGCATTTGCTGCTGATTCAGCTAAGGAAAAGACATTTACAAAGGGTACTATACCGGCTTATGTTTATTCGCTTGATAACAAGGTCGATATAGAGTGCAGATTCTACGAAGATATGCCGAATGTACCCTATATAAAGATTTCTGATTACTATAAAAACTATTCCGGCGATGCACTTGAGATAAAGGGCGAAAAGGGCAAGTATACCGTTACAACTCCCGTCGGAGCAACAGCAACTATAGATGTAAACAGTGATACTCTTGAATCCGCAGAATATGAGGCATTTTTCCGTCCGACAGCTGAACTCAGCGAAGATAGCGGTCTTGTAGAATTGTTTGTAAATAGTACGGATGTAAAAACTGAGGGCGATCCCAAGCCCATGACCATTGATTTTGCGGCTTATGATATTGATATCTACGGCGATGACAATGAGATATGGATGCCTGCACCAACGATATGCAACATTTTTACAGGTGACATACTTGACGGTGTATACTGTCAGGACTCTATCGCTTTTGTAAATATGGTAGACCCCAGCTTTACAAGAAATTCTGTACTCACAATGCAGAAGGCACAGGAATATGCGAATAATATGATTGAAAACGGCAGACCTGCTGACCTTGTAAAGTATAATTACTTTGAGCTTTGCCGTACATTCGACAGCGAATACGGCTACCCCGGAAGAATCCCTCTCAACGATATAATAGCAGAAAAAGGACTTGATAAAACACTTGCCGAGACAAACACAGATACAAAGCTTGTAAGAAGTCACCTTCTCTCAACTGATTACAAGGAGTACCTTCTGGGACTTGTCGAGCTTGAGGTTTACCTCTGGGACGGCGGTCATACAACTATTGCCACTACAGGCTTCGGAGCCCTTCCAAGCGATTTGACAGACCCGGTTGTTGAAGCATACTTTAGTCATGGAGGCTATCAGCTTGCTTCAAATTTCCATGAAGATAATGATATGAATAATGCTTCTGCAATGGGAGTAATTGCCGCAAGAACGGCGTTAATGGGCGAAGAGACTGAGCCTGTATTATACAGATATATCGAGGAGGGCGGTACAGCTTATTTCTCGTTCGACAGCTTTATGTCGTGTGATTTGGCAGGCTGGACTGCATATTACAAAGGTGAGGGCGAGCGTCCAGCCGATATCGTTTCAGCATTTTATGACTGTGTAGTAAAGGCAGACAAGAACCCTGCTATCAAGAATTTCGTAGTAGATATTTCTACAAACGGTGGCGGACTTATTCCTGTAGAGCAGTATATGATGGCAATTATGGCTGATCAGAAAACTTCTGTAAATGAAAATGTAAGACTTGGAGTAAAGACAACAACATTTTATACAGCCGACAAAAACCTCGACGGTAAATTTGACGATGCAGACAATAATCTTAAATTTGACCTCAACTTTGGTGTCCTGACATCAAGATGTTCATTCTCATCTGCTAATATTCTTCCATCAGATGCAAGAGACTCGCAGATACTTATTCTTGGTGAGAAGTCCGGAGGCGGCTCATGCAGTGTAATGAATTACATGACAGCTGACGGTATGCCTATAACGATTTCATCAGCAAAGATCAGATTTGCAAATCATAAAGGAGAGAATATCGATGCAGGAACAGAACCTGATTTCAACTATGTTATAAATTCAACTGACGAAGAAACAGGTGCGACTGTAAAGGACTTCTCAACAGCATTTGACCCCTATGAGGTAAGCAGAGCATTTGCAAAGTTCTACAACCAGGCAGTTTATAGGCTTGGCGACCCAAATAACGATACAAAGATAGATTCAAAGGATGCTACTTTTGTACTCAGTGCATATGCCGCACTCGCAACAGGTGATGGTATAACAGATGTTGAGAGAATGGCAAGTGACGTAAACGGCGACAGCAAGGTGGATTCAAGAGACGCATCAGATATACTTGCATACTACAGCTACAGGTCCACAGGCGGTAAGGACGGTATCGTAACATTTCTCGAATCTGAGGAATAATAAAACCATCGTTTTTGATGTCTTAACTGATATATAAGTTTATACTTTTATTGAGGAGGAACCTTTTCCCAAGGGTTCCTCCTCAGAATTTTTCCGGTAAAGGTATAGATTTATGTATTGGTATCTGCATCAGGAACGGTGGCTTTTCTTTATCCGCGAGTATTCGGCAAAGAGCATGACAGTCATAAGTATCAGCAGCACAGAAGGTACAGGAGAAGCACCGCGGTGCAGCTGAGAACGCATAGCTGCGGCACATACAGTTTTTCCGACAAAGAAATGCGGCAGCAGGACTCTGCAAATGCCGAAGCTCAGCGCAGAGGCGCAAATACGGAGCAAAAAAGCCGGAGCGAGCGAAAGTTCACCGCGGTATATTGCCGAAAGCTGCATGAATACACACAGTCCGCCGAATGAGACAAGACCGGCAGCAGGCGGCAGGAGTGTCATGTTGCCGCAAGGGAGACTGCTTACGGCAGTGACGTCGATAACGGAACCGATGATTCCTTTGGCAGAGGATAAGTCTCTTCCGGTTGCGGAGGAGAGAAGTTCAGCAGCGGCAGGGATAATTCCGAAACATTCGAGAAGTGACGAAATGACGGCAAAAGCTGCGACAGCAAAGCAAATCTCACCCATAGACCGACCGGCGGCAGAAACGCAGTCAGCGAGCATATCGGCGCGCAGTCTGACTCCGGCAGTGTGAGGACGTCCGTTACCGTGCTTTCTTAAAAAGAATGAAACAGCAAAAGCAAGAATTACGTTTGAAGCGGTGCACGAGAGAATCAGCAGCAGACCGGCAGAAGCAGGGGAGTAGAATAGTCCGGCGGCACAGCCGAAAACGAATGCAGGACCCGCTCCGAAGCAGATACCGGTCAGTAATTCGGCGTCACGCCGTGATATTCTGCCGCTGCGGTACAGCGACAGCAGCATTTTTGCGCCTACAGGGTAGCCTGCAATATTAGAAAAGAGGAATACCGCAAAAATATCGCCGTCCATACCGAAAAAAAGTCTGCCGGCTTTGTGCAGGAATTTTCCGGCAGCGGAGACAGTGCCACTGTGCAGAAGCAGTCCTGACACAGCCATCATCGCGTAAAGGGAGGGTATAACTGTCGTAAGGCACCTTTCGATTCCGCAGACAGTTCCTGCTTTTACAGCGTCCGCATTGAAAATACAAGCCGCCGCAGCAATGATAAGCATAACGGCAGCAATGAAAGACTTTGTTTTTTTCATAATTATCACCCAGTCAATCATATTATTGAGAGGGTGATATTATGTTTGAAAATCTACATGAAAAAATGCGCGGCAGTTTTTCACTCGGTGCAGGTATGCACATAGACGGCAACCGCGAGCTGATAATTGAGAATTGCAGCCGTATAGAGGAGTATGACGAGGTATTCATGCAGCTTATTTCCGGCAGACTGCGCGTGCAGATATGGGGAAACTCGCTCCGCGCCTTTGACTTTAAGACTCATGGAGTTGTGATACGTGGGAAGATATCGCGTATAGAGCTTGCGGAAAGGAGTACTGCGGATGAAAAATCAGCTCAGGGGAAGTGTTAAGATAAATGCAAGCGGAAAGAATCTTTACCGTTTCATAAACGATATACACGACAGCCGCATAAGCTGTTTCAGTCAGTACGTTAAGAGCGGCACACTGAGTGCGGAAATATACCGTGCCGACCTCAGCAGGATTTCTGAACTTGCGGAAAAGCACGGTATAGAGCTGAAAAGCTTTGAGTACGACACACTTTTGGCGGAGGTCATACGTCGTCGCGGAAGATTCGGGATAATAATCGGACTTGTTCTTGTGCTTGCGGCATCGCTCTATTTTTCGGGAGTTATCGTAACCATAGACATACAAGGGAACGAAAGAGTGAGCGATACGGCGATACTGTCGGCGCTTGATGAAATGGGCATACATTCGGGTACACCATTCGGGCAGATAGACTATATCAAGAGCGAGAATCAGCTAAGGGTGATGGTGAACGGAATATCATGGGCAGGAATGCACCGTACCGGACACCGGTTAGTAGTTGAGGTCACGGAGATAGTTGAGAAGCCGGAAATGGTGAATAACCGTATTCCGTGCAACCTCATAGCCGACCGCGAGGCAGAGATAACGTACACGTCAGTCCTTGACGGCAGATTAATGCACATCGTAGGCGACTACGTCCGACCGGGCGACATGATAGTGAGCGGAGTAACGACGGACGATACCGGACACACGACACTTCATCATGCAATGGGGTCTATAAAGGGAAAATACAGTGATGAAGCGGTTTTCACAGGCGATTTCACAAAGGAACGGCTGATTCCTGCCGGAAGCGAAGATACACGGCGGAAGATACGGCTTTTCAGTCTTGATATACCGCTGTATATAGGCAAAAATAAGTACGAGTACCGTTCATGCGAGCATTATTCAAAGCCGCTCACAGCTTTTGGAAGTACACTTCCTATCAGCATAGAGACTGACAGATACACCGAGTATGAGCGGACAGAGGTGACCTTCACAGAGGAGGAGTTATCCGCAGAGCTTATGGAGAAGGTGTATCTGTACGAGAAAAATTTTCTGAGTGACTGCGACATACTTGAACGAGACATCGCAACAGAAGAAAAAGACGGCAGACTGACCATGAAAGTCAGCTACCGTCTTGAAGGCGAAATATGCCGTAGTATGGAGATACTGATGAAATGAGACTATTTTTTTAGTTTTCGTTCAGCGCGGAGTTTTTTGAAGAAATCGGTCAGCAGAGCCGCACATTCCTCCTCCATAACACCGCCGACGACCTCCGGTTTATAGTTATATGGAAACTCAAACATATTCTGCACCGAGACAGCCGAGCCGCTTTTGAAGTCATAAGCGCCGAAATAAACGTTGTCGATGCGGGAATTGATGATAGCACCGCAGCACATCGGGCACGGTTCAAGAGTTACATATAATGCGCAGTCGGGGAGTCTCCAGCCGCCGAGTTTTTTGCAGGCTTCGTCAATAGCGATAAGCTCAGCGTGAGCGAGGGCATTTTTAGCAGATTCGCGTTTATTTCTGCCTTCGCCGACTATCTCGCCGGTAGATTTTTTCACTACCACCGCCCCCACGGGAACTTCTCCTTCGTCGCCTGCGAGTTTAGCGAGAGCCAAAGCTTTTTCCATGAATAAGTCCGTCATCTTGCAGACACCACAGTTGCATAAGCGATGCAAACCAGTGCGACCGCCGAATAGGGGAAAGACTTAAGGCAATGAACAAAGCGCTTGAACGGGGTGAGTTCAGAGTTGAACTTTGCGATGCCGTTGCGTTTTTTTCTTACACATTCAAACCAGTAAACAGCAAAAGCGATAACACCGGCGAAGAAAACGATGATCATGAAGATGTTACGTGTAAGAGGCATTTTAGTGGTGCGGTCGGTCTCTATGACGAGGATAGCGAGGTTATACATCTTATAAATCATGCTTACCGAAATAGCAGTAAGGATAGTACCGCTGCTGACCATTCCATAGGCAGCGACAAGATAAATGAGGATATTTATCGGCATTTCGGCGATGTCCTGAGAGAGCAGACCCGCAGTCAGAGCGGTCATGATAATAGCGAACGGGTCGCCGAACTGTCTCATAACAGCGAACATTGCGCCGCAGAAGAAGAGCTGAGTGATGGTTGACATAACAACGACGTCGAAAATGGTATAGATAACGAATTCCGACTGATCCCATACAGATACGTCGGCATTGATACTTCTGAAATAGTCGTAGATCTCCTTTGAATCGCTTGAATACGCACTCGGAAGGGCAGCGGCAGTACAGACGATAAGAGCCATAGCGATAGCGCCCATCATAGCGAAACTGTTGTGGAGATGTCCCATGAATTCGACTTTTCTCGGCAGTTTGAATCTGAAATGGACGTATAGAAACGGAACGAGTATCTGAATAAGCGGCATGACTATCTGAGCGGTAACGATCTCTTTACTGCCGCCGTAGATAGACGAACTGAAGAAATCGATATGGATATTGAAACCGAGTGCAGAGAACAGAAGCAAACCGAGTTTATTGAGGATATGGAAGAAAATCATCCACAGGAGCGCGGCAACACCGATAACTCCGAAAATACGGGTAAGCACTTCTTTTTCATCATCTATAGCAGAACTTGCGACAAAACCTTTGCCGTCTATGTAAACTTTTTCATTTTTATTTGCCTGAAAGCGGAAGGCGAAGCGATTATTCTTTTTACGTCTCCAGCTTTTGAACAATTCGTTGTAAGAGTCGGTCTGAGTAGAGTAGTCGAACTCGTCGATAACGTTTATGACTGATCTGACCTCATCACGGTTGTTTTCGTTCACCCGATCACCTCCTGAACGATCATATATACATTTTATCACATAATGGTACAGATAGTGTTATATTTTTAGTCATGATTCATTAAGGTTCTGTAAATATGTTTTATGTTTGTCGGGGGATTATTCCATAACGTGCTCCATAGCACAGTAAAAAATGCGCTGAACGTGGTCATCGCAGAGTGAGTAGAAGACGGTTTTGCCCTCGCGCCTTGCATTGACGAGGCGAGCCTGTTTCAGAACTCTCAGCTGATGCGAGATAGCCGACTGTGTCATACCGAGCAGATTAGCGATATCGCAGACACACATCTCACTCTGCTCCAGTACGAAGATAATGCGGATACGTGTCGGGTCACCGAAGACCTTGAGAAGCTCAGCCGCATCGTACAGGACAGACTCGTCCGGCATGACCTTAGCGACTTTATCTATTATATCCTGATGGACTTTATGTTCTGTGCAGGTGAGTTCATCCATACTATCTCTCCTTTTGTGTGGTATAGCCTTAAAAAAGCTCCATCATTGAAACTATCTGCATGGTCATAAAAACGGCAGAAGCACTTGCGAAGAAGCCGACTATGCAGGTAATGATGGTATAAATGTCATAAACTTTTTTCATGCTTTTGCTGAACAGGACATGGTATTCTTTATCAGTGCGGTACATCTTATCATTAAGAATGACCTCACTCGGGAAAATACATGGATACTCCTCACCGTCAACGATGTAGAATGCGACTTTGTATTTACCGTTTTCCGCCTTGTCGATACGTGAGAAGCGAGCTTTTTTTCTTTTGGTAAAAAGCAGGCGAACGATGAAATAGGCAAAAAGCAGGAGCATAGCGATAATAGTCAGCTCAATAAGAACGAGTCCGCCTGCAATTATCATTTCGTTGCTGACACCGAGTATCTTGCATAAAACGATAACAACTATCAATACGAGAATAAGTTCCATAAGTTCGCCTCCTTTTGAAGGTGCATATATAATAATTATAACACATATTTTAAAAAATAGCAACTATTAAATTGATTAACTATACGATTTAATTCTGAATTAATTTTTAAAACCCCTTGCAATAATGGTGAAAAGATGATATAATCTTTATATAATATCTGCATTATGCGATTTCTCGGCATAATGAATATGAGTTAGGAGAAAAATATATGAAATACGGACATTTCGACCTTGAAAATAAGGAGTACGTCATTACTGACCCCGCAACTCCTGCGCCCTGGGCAAACTACCTCGGCGACCCCGAATACGGTGCAATGATATCAAATAATGCTGCCGGCTACAGCTTTGTAAAGTCAGGCGCAAACGGACGTATCTCACGTTTTCGTTTCAACTCTGATATGGCACTCCCCGGACGTTACATCTATATCCGCGATAACGATGCAAACGATTACTGGTCGGCATCATGGCAGCCTGTAGGCAAGCCTCTTGACAAGTATAAGAGCGAATGCCGCCACGGTACTGCATACACTGTAATATCAGCTGAATACACAGGAATAAAGTCAGAGGTAACATATTATGTACCTTACGGCAAGACATATGAAGTATGGCGTGCAAAGGTGACAAATGCATCTGACAAGGAGAGAAAGCTCTCAGTATATGGCATGGTAGAGTTTACTAACGAGCCAAACTACGAGCAGGACCAGGTAAACCTCCAGTACACACTTTTCATAACACGTACAAGCTTTGAGGAGAACCGCATAATCCAGCACATGAACGAGAATACCGGCTTTGACGAGACAGGCTCTAATCATAAGGAGCGTTTCTTCGGTATGGTAGGACAGCCTGTAACAGGCTATAACGGTTCACTCAGCAACTTCATCGGACCCTACAGAACATTCTCGAATCCTATCGCAGTAGAGTCGGGCAAGTGCGACGGAGTAATGAACTTCAACTCAAACTCATGCGGCGCACTTCAGAGCGATATCACTCTTGCCCCCGGCGAGACAAAGGAATTCATCTTCATCATGGGTCAGCGCAACAGCGCAGAAGCAGCTGCTATACTCGACGAGTATAAGGCACCCGGCAAGGTAGACGCTGAAGTAAAGCAGCTCAAGGACCACTGGCACGGACTTCTCTCCAACTTCCAGGTAGAGACACCGTCAGACGAGTTCAACAACATGATAAATGTATGGAATGCATACCAGTGCTTCATCACATTCATCTGGTCAAGAGCGGCATCATTCATATACTGCGGACTCCGCAACGGCTACGGCTACCGTGATACAGTTCAGGACATTCAGGGTATCATTCACCTTGCCCCTGAAATGGCGGCAGAAAAGATACGCTTCATGCTCTCCGCACAGGTCAGCAACGGCGGCGGACTTCCGCTTGTAAAGTTCACACACAATGCAGGACACGAGACCTGCCCCGATGAGAATGACGAGCACAGCGTTTACGCAAAGGAAACAGGACATCCTTCCTACCGTGCAGACGATGCACTCTGGCTCTTCCCGACAATTGTCAAGTACCTCGGTGAAAGCGGCAACAAGGCATTCCTCGACGAAGTTATAACATACGCAGAAGAAGGCGGCGGAGAAGCTACAGTTTACGACCACCTCAAGAACGCTATCCGCTTCTCTATGGAGCGTCTCGGCGCACACGATATGCCCGCAGGACTTCACGCTGACTGGAACGACTGTCTCCGTCTTGGAGCACAGGGCGAGTCTACATTCGTTGCATTCCAGCTCTATTACGCAATGAACGTGATGAAGGAACTTGCAGAGCTTCGCGGCGACAGCGAGTACATCACATACCTTGACGGAGTAAAGGCTAAGCTGGCTGATGCACTCGGCAAGTGCTGGGACGAGGACCGCTTCATTCGTGGTATCCGCGACAACGGAGTAGTAGTTGGCGCTAAGAAGGACCCCGAGGCAAATATGTGGCTCAACCCGCAGAGCTGGTCAGTAATTTCGCGCTTTGCATCTGAGGAGCAGGCAGAAAAGGCAATGAACAGCGTACACGATATACTCAACACACCTTACGGAGCGAAGCTCCTTGAGCCGCCTTACAAGTATCATCACTTTGAGGGCGCACTTATGCAGGTGTTCAACCTTGATACAAAGGAAAACGGCGGTATCTTCTCGCAGTCACAGGGTTGGCTGATACTTGCCGAGGCACTTCTCGGACACGGCGACCGCGCATTCGAGTACTTCCTTGAAAGCTCGCCTGCCGCAATGAACGACAAGGCTGAAATACGTGTAATGGAGCCGTATGTACACGGTCAGTTTACCGAGTCAAAGGCATCACCGTATGAGGGACGTTCACACGTACACTGGCTCACAGGTACAGCATCGACAGTAATGGTTGGCTGTGTAGAGGGTATCTGCGGAATGCGTCCTGACCTTGGCGGACTTACGATCGCACCTTCAATTCCTGCTGAGTGGAACGGATTCAAGATAACAAAGAACTTCCGCGGCAAGAAGCTCAACATCAACGTTGACAACACTGCACACGTACAGTCGGGAGTCAAGGAGATAGTGCTCAATGGCACAAAGCTTGAGGGCAACTACGTACCTGCTGACAAGCTTGCAGACGTAAACGAGATAACAGTAGTACTTGGCTGATAGAAAAATAAAGGCGCACATTAGAGTGCTTCCCTTAGCGGAATTTGTGGGCTACCGAGCCGTAAATTTACGGTACATATTCGGTATCCTGCGAAACCGCCAAAGGGGACTCCACTTGGAGCGCCTTTTGGTACATCTCAGGAATAAGTGCTATATACAGAAAAATGCGGACGACCTGTAGTCGTCCGCATTTTGTTATGCATTAAATATTATTTGATTCCGAGAGTACCTTCATCGCCTTGATAGTGTAGCCTTCATTTGTATCAACGAGAGTGTACTGTACCGACTTTGATGAAGTTTTAGGCAGCCACTCAGGGAGTTCGTCGATGTAATCGACTACAAGAGTGTAATCGTTTCCGTTCTTTGTGACTGACTTTATCTCGGGTGAATATGTAAATGTAACGGGAGTGACAGGAACGTTGTAAGACTTAGTCTCATCGTTATAATAGAATCTGGACTCAGCGGGTCCGACAGTTGTATGAGTCAGCTCAGGCAGATTATCGCCGAACAGCTTAACAGCATATGACTCAACGTCAACGGCAGGAACCTTAACAACGTCGAAGGTTTTTTCGTACTGGTCCATAGTTCCGTCTGACATAATCATTGACCATATCGCCGCAGTGATTACCTGGTCGGAAGTAAGCTGAGACGGGTCGTCGAACGACTCGATATCCATGATAACGGTCGGGTAAATAACGTCAGCGAAGCCGTCCTTTTTGGAATTGCCGGAAGTAAAGTTTCCGAAGAATCCTATACTCTTGGAAATTACGGTTACAAGACCGATGCAGGCAAGAATGGCGAAAATGACACCAAGTACTGCATAAAGGCGCTTTTTGAAGTTACCGGAAGGAGGTTCAGCGAGTTCATCAGATTCGGCTTTTTCACTGCGTTCCTCGATGATTTCATCGGGGTCCTCAGCCATAATTTTTTCAAGGGTTGAGGTTATTCTGCCTTTGGGAGTGGTGGACTCAGCTTCTTTTTCCTCAGCCGGTTCATCTTCAGCATTGTCAGCATCATCAGCGTTGACTTCTTCCTCGGACTTATCGTTATCCAAATCAGCGATAGCTTTTTCAGCATCGTCGCGGATATTATCGATCATATCGCCTACGGGGTCGGTTTCACCCTTAACTGCGGCAATAGCAGCTTCCATGAGTTCGTCGACAGAGAGTTCTCTTTCACCGGTAGACGATGAAACAACGTTGATCTCCTCTTCAAAAGAGACCGGAGAGGACTCTGTTTCATCGACAGCATTTTCTTCTTCGATACGCTGTCTCTCGGCTTCTTCGGCAGCTATTCTCTCAGCCTCGATACGCTGTCTCTCGGCTTCTTCAGCAGCCTTTCTCTCAGCCTCGATACGCTGTCTCTCGGCTTCTTCGGCAGCTATTCTCTCAGCCTCGATACGCTGTCTCTCAGCCTCTTCGGCAGCCCTTCTCTCAGCCTCAATACGCTGTCTCTCGGCTTCTTCTGCAGCCTTTCTCTCAGCCTCGATACGCTGTCTCTCGGCTTCCTCGGCAGCTATTCTCTCAGCCTCGATACGCTGTCTCTCGGCTTCCTCGGCAGCCTTTCTCTCAGCCTCGATACGCTGTCTCTCAGCTTCCTCAGCAGCCTTTCTCTCAGCCTCGATACGCTGTCTCTCGGCTTCCTCGGCAGCCTTTTTCTCAGCCTCGATACGCTGTCTCTCGGCTTCTTCGGCAGCTTTTCTTTCAGCTTCTAAGCGGTCTTTTTCGAGTGAAGCAGCTCTTATCGCCTCATAATCCGGAAGTTCTCCGGAGATGACGATACGCTTTTTCCTCGGCTTTTCAGGCTCGGGAGTTTTTGACTGAGTGCCTTTCGCAGGTTCAGTAACGCGATTCTCGTTTTCATGAACAAGCGAATCAAGCAGTTCATCTACTGACATAGAGTCAGCAGGAGCTTTCTGTGTATGGACGGCAGGTATAGTTTTCCTATGCGGAACTGCCGGTTCTTCGTTTCCTTTAAGGTTATTCAGCATATCGTCAATATCTTTTCTGATATCCATGCTTTCCTCCTGAAATTATAGTCAGCGGACGTTATCTTATCTGTCCGTCTCCGCTGATAAGATACTTTACAGTAGTGAGTTCAGAGATGCCCATAGGACCTCTTGCATGGAGTTTCTGAGTAGAAATACCTATCTCAGCTCCGAATCCGAACTCTCCGCCGTCTGTAAAGCGTGTAGAAGCGTTCACATAAACAGCCGCAGCATCAACTTCGTGCTGGAATTTATTAGCAGCATCGAGCGACTTTGTAACGATACACTCAGAGTGACGAGTGCTGTATTTTCTGATGTGAGCGATAGCTTCGTCAATATTGTCAACGACCTTCACAGCGATGATGAAGTCGTTAAACTCGGTAGCATATTCTGTCTCAGTAGCCTTTTCGACGCTGTCACCGAGGATAGCGCGAGTTTTGTCGCAGCCGTATATCTTAACATTGTGCGACTTGAAGCGTTCAGCGATAGCCGGCAGGAAGTCAGCGGCGATGTCCTTGTGGACGAGGAGACTTTCGATAGCGTTGCACACTGATGGACGCTGAGTTTTAGCGTTATCAGTGATATTGACAGCCATACCGAGGTCAGCAGAAGCGTCAACATAAACGTGGCAATTGCCGGCACCTGTTTCGATGACAGGGATAGTAGCGGTTTTAACGACAGCCTGAATGAGACCGGCGCTTCCGCGGGGGATAAGAACGTCGATGTAGCCGTTGAGCTTCATTATTTCGTTGGTAGTTTCGCGTGAGGTATTCTCCACGACCTGAATGGTATCAGCAGGGAGACCAACGCTTTCGATAGCTTCGCGCATTATCTTTGCAAGGCAGATATTGGAGTTGATAGCTTCTTTACCGCCTTTGAGTATAACCGCGTTACCGGATTTGAGACAGAGTGCAGCCGCATCAACAGTAACATTCGGGCGCGACTCGTAGATAATACCGATAACACCGAGCGGAACTCTTGTACGAGTGATTCTCAGACCATTTGGACGAGTCCATCCGTCGATGACCTGACCGATTGGGTCAGTGAGCGCGATAATTTCGTCTACACCTTTAGCGATGCCGGCGATACGGGTCTCATCGAGACGGAGTCTGTCCTGTTTGGATTCAGACATACCGTTTTCCTTAGCGAATTTGATATCCTTTTCATTTTCAGCGATGATGAGCGCAGTATTGGCAATCAAAGCCTTAGATATAGCGGCAAGAGCGTCATTTTTCTGTTTTGTGCCTGCACCAGCGATAGCGGGTTCAGCGGCTTTTGCCTTAATTCCGAGTTCCTGAGTATAACTCATAAAATCACCTCATTATTAGTAACATTACTTATTAGCCTTGAAGAGAGTACCTATTTCCTTGTCCTCAAAGAGGTCGTAGAGTTTTTCCGGGTCTCTGCCGTTCATAATTACCATGTCGATACCGGCTTCAGCGGCAATTTTAGCGGCATTTATCTTAGTGGACATACCGCCTGTGCCGAGACTTGAACCGGCACCGCCAGCCATAGCTTCTATCTCAGGTGTTATCTTATCGACAACGCGGATAGGTTCAGCATCGGGATTTGAGCGCGGGTCACCGGTATAAAGCGCATCGATATCGGAAAGAATGAGCAGAAGGTCGGCACCGGAAAGTTCAGCAACGAGGGCTGAGAGCGAATCATTTTCGCCTATTTCGAGTTCAAGTTCGTCTATAGCGATAGTATCATTTTCGTTAACTATCGGGATAACACCCATTTTAACGAGTGCCTCAGTAGCGACCTTGAAATTCTCGCAGTGGCTTTTGTTGTCGATGATAGCCTTTGTAAGGAGTATCTGAGCGACAGTGACACTGTATTTGGCGAACATATCGTCGTAAACGTGCATAAGTTCGCACTGACCGATAGCGGCGACAGCCTGCTTTATATTGGTTTCCTTCGGCTTTTCGGGGAGACCGAGTTTGCCTGCACCGAGACCCACAGCACCTGATGAGACCATAATTATCTCCCTGCCTGAATTATGCAGGTCGGAGATAACGCGGACGAGTTTGGTCATGCGGCGGATATTGAGTTTACCGGTTTTATGGGCGAGAGTAGACGTTCCGAGCTTAATGACTATTCTCTTTTTCTGTGAAATATTCCTCATTTAAATAACTTCTTTCAGTTAACTTTATTCTTGGGGGCACCGTTTATCCATGCATTAATATTGTCGCAGACGATATCTACGAGCCTGCGTCTTGTTTCAAAAGCCGCCCATGCGGTATGCGGGGTAATGGTGCAGTTTTCAGCGGATTTAAGGGGCGTATCGGGCGACATTGGTTCTTTTTCGAGAACATCGAGATAAGCCGCAGAGATTTTGCCGGTGTTAAGTGCACAGGCGAGGTCAGCCTCATTTACGACAGGACCGCGCGAGGTATTGATAAGGGTAGCGGAAGGCTTCATTACGGAGAGAAGCTCACTGTTGACGAGACCCTTAGTCTTGTCTGTGAGAGGGCAGTGGAAGGTGATAACGTCAGCCTTTTTTGCGGCAGAGAGGATATCGGTGACCTCGTAAGGGCAGTCGGCGGGTTTGGTACGTGTGCTTACCACGATATTCATACCGAAAGCCGCACCGATTTCGGCGACACGTCTGCCGATAGAGCCGTAGCCGACAATTGCAAGAGTCTGACCGGCGAGTTCAGCCGTAGGTATCGGGAAATAGGAGAAAGCGGGAGAACGCTCCCATTCGCCGGCTTTGACAGCGTTATCGTAATCGCGTATACGGCTGTAGCGGTCGAGAATGTAAGCGAAAACCTGCTGAGCGACGGCATTAGTAGAATACTGACCGGCATTGCAGACAGTGATGCCTTTTTCGGCGGCATAAGCGACATCGACATTGTTATAGCCTGTAGCGAAGAGTCCGACATACTTTAAATTCGGACAGCTGTCGATAACCTCTTTATTAATAAGTACCTTATTGCATAGGACGATATCAGCGTCACCGATATTAGCGGCAGTTTCCTCGGGTTTAGTGAGGGAGATGACGTTAACGTCACCGAACTGTTCAAGCTGTTCAGTGGAGATATCGCCGCTTACGCTTACAGTGTACCAGTCAAGAACTGCAATCTTCATGGTTTATTCCTCACTTGCGTCGTCGGAATCAGCGGAAGCCTCAGCTGTGTTATTTTCAGCGGAAGCAGTCTGCGTTGTCTCGGGTTTATTCTTGAAGAAGAAAGTTGAGACGAAGGCGGCGAGAATGAGAACGAGTTCAATAGCGCCGACGATATAGAACCATGTTCTGCTCTCTGAAGCCCAGAGGGTGAGAGAGAAGGGGATAGCTATAGCTAAAATAATCTGAAACGGCTTTTTATCGGTAAAGAAGCGGTAAACAAAGAACAGGAGCGATATCACAGCGAAAGTGATATGCATACCGAAAGGAAAGGGGAAAAGGTTAGTATTTTCGACCTCTGCCTGAGAGAGTGTAACAAACAGATCTGTATTTAACATAACATTACTCCTGACTGTAAAAAATTTTGAAAAATATTTACGAAAAAACAATACTCTTAATAGTATAACATATACCGCTGAAAAATTCAACCATTTTTTCAGAAAAACCCCTTTCCGTACAGAAAAAAAGGATATAGCAGATATGTTTTATGATTTTTTTAAGACAAGCGGCATTAAATGCGAATAACTCTATTGACATCAGCTTAAAAAAAGAGTATAATAATTATGTTGTATTTATTTGCAGAAATATTACTTTTTGGCAGTAATTGCAGCTTTGTTTTAAATCATTCCGCCGGATGGGTATAAAGGACCGTGCCGCGGAAAATGTGATATATGAACAAATAACGGACGAAAAGTCCAATATTTCGGGAATTTCCCCTTGGGGAACTTTTATCAATATATTTTACAAATGAATAAAATAATGCGGCATTTACCGCCGGAAGTAGTAATTTAAGTTTTATGATACAAACTATATTTTACGAAAAGGAGGTAATGCACTGTATGGATCCTATTATCGCAATTGTACTCATCGTTGCCGCATTGGCTGTGGGTGTGGGTGTCGGATACGCACTTTTTTACAAAAAAGGTGTAACAGCCGGTATCGAACAGCGTAAACGTGATGCAGAAACTATGGTCGGCTCAGCTGAGCAGCAGGCTGCACGTATAGTTGAAGATGCAGAAAAGGACGCGGATAATAAAAAGAAAAGCGCCCTCATCGAGGCAAAGGATGAGATCCATAAACTCCGCAGTGAGGCGGATAAGGAAATCAAGGACCGCAGAGCAGAGCTGTCCCGTCAGGAAAGACGTATGCAGCAGAAAGAGGAAAATCTCGATAAGAAAACCGATAACCTTGAGAAAAAAGAGGACACTCTCAACCAGAGGATAAAGAGTGCCGATGAAAAGCTCAAGGAAGCTGAGCAGATAAAGAAGTCTCAGATGGACATTCTCGAGAGGATCTCGGAATTCACCAAGGATCAGGCTAAGGAGTATATCCTCAGCACACTCGAGGACGACCTCGTGCACGAAAAGGCTGTAAAGATACAGGCTTACGAGCAGCTCCTCAAGGACGAGTGCAACGAGAAGGCAAGAAGCTACATATCACTCGCTATCGCAAAGGTAGCCGCAGATCAGGTTTCGGAAGCCGCAGTTTCGGTTGTACCGCTGCCAAATGATGAAATGAAGGGCAGAATCATCGGAAGGGAAGGAAGAAATATCCGTACCCTCGAAACACTCACAGGTGTTGACCTCATCATCGACGATACACCTGAGGCTATCACACTTTCATGTTTTGATCAGATCCGCCGTGAGGTCGCAAGGATCGCGCTCGAAAAGCTTATCGCTGACGGACGTATCCACCCGACACGCATTGAGGAAATGGTCGATAAGGCTCGCCGTGAGGTAGAGTACCGCATCAAGCAGGAAGGAGAGAGAGCAGTCATCGAGACTAACGTACACGGTCTCAATCACGAGCTCATCAAGCTCCTCGGCCGTCTCAAATACCGTACAAGCTACAGACAGAACGTTCTGGATCACTCGATCGAAGTTGCAAAGCTCTGCGGAGTTCTTGCTTCCGAACTCGGTGTTGACGCTAACGTTGCAAGACGTGCAGGACTTCTCCACGATATCGGTAAGGCACTTACTTCCGAGATCGAAGGTTCACACGTTCAGATCGGTGTAGATGTATGTAAGAAATACAACGAAAGTCCCGTGGTTATCCACGCTGTTGAGGCACATCATAACGATGTTGAGCCGAAAACTGTCATTGCCTGCATTGTACAGGCTGCTGACGCTATCTCTGCTGCAAGACCTGCTGCAAGAAGCGAGAACTACGAAAGCTACATCAAGCGACTTCAGAAGCTTGAGGAGATCTGCACTTCTTATGAGGGCGTTGAAAAATGCTTTGCAGTTCAGGCAGGACGTGAAGTCAGGATCATGGTTGTTCCTGAAGTTATCAACGACGAGAAGATGGTTCTTGTTGCAAGACAAATCGCACAGCAGATCGAAAATGAAATGGATTATCCGGGTCAGATCAAGGTCAATCTCATTCGTGAGAGCAGAGTTACTGACTACGCTAAATAAGCGATCAGCTGCGGACGCCGTTCGTCCGCAGCTTTGTTTTATTCTACATGAAAGAAAGGTACTGTCATGGCTAAACAGCTTTTCAATTCAAGCGAGAGTTCAAATTTCATTCTGAATCTGACAGAAGAGAAATACGCAAAAATGGCATCATTCGGAATGCTTTCGGCACTGTTCACGACGTCTGTCGCAACAGCGATACCGGTCATAGCGCACGATAGCGGACTCTACATATTATCCGCTGCCGGACTTGCGCTGTCGGGAGTAGTATGTATGATAATTGCTATCATAGCGCTGATGAAAAAATACGTCAGCGGAAAGTTAGTGCTTCCGGTGTGTGCATTTGGCGCGATGCTGATATGGGGAGTGATATCACTCATCAACTCATACGACAAAGGCATAGCATTTTATGGTTACAACGGCAGAGGAGAAGGACTGCTTGCGATAGCGTTTTACGGCTGCTTCTTTGTGACGGCAGCGACACTCCGCCGCGGAAATGTGTTTGGTACGGTTATAAAGGGACTTGTCGGAGTCGGACTGCTTAATTCGCTGTTCGGACTGATTCAGGTCTTCACAGGAAAAATAAGTCACTTCCGCATGATAGCATTTGATATTCAGGCAAATGCAGCGTCGGGACTTTCACAGTCGCCGCTTTTCCTTGCGATGACGCTGACACTGTCACTGATAGCAGCACTTGCAGCGTTCATCTGTGCTGAAAAAACTGTTCACAAAGTTGTATATATTGTCTCGGCGTGTATTTTTTCGTTTGTTATGATGTTTACATACTCTTTAATAGGTATATGCGGAGCGGTATTTGCAATTATAGCCGCAATCGTGATAGTATTTGTTACAAAGTCGAATAAGGCAAATCTGCTTTCAGCGTTAGCAGTGATAGTACCGGCTGTAGCGGCTGTAATGATAGTGAATGCCGGAATGATAGGCACTTTGAAAAGCTACCGCCTTTATGACGGACGTATTTTATGGTTTGCTGATTCGTACTACAGACTTTCCTCATCGGGTGCCCCTGACAGTACAAAGGTGGACCTTGACGATACCTATGATGTATACTACACGCTCAACCGTAAGGCCGCGAATATAGTATCGAAGAATCCGCTTACAGGAACGGGTCCTGACGAACTTGTATTTCCTCAGCTTTATACATTCGGCGAGTTGGAACAAGACGATAATGCATCTATAGAAGAGGTTGTAATGCAGAACACGGGAACTTTTGACAAGGTATATAATGAGTACCTGTATACAGCGGCAACACGCGGAATACCGTCGCTTATTGCACTTGTTGCGGTACTTCTGCCGGTACTTTTTGTCGGCTTCAGAAACGCGAAAAAAGGTGACTGGACAAGAAAATGCATATACATATTAACAGTCGGAGGAGTGCTTATATTCTTCATAGCGTGCAGTAATACGGCATTTTCACCGATATTCTGGACACTTGCAGGCTGCTCTGTAGCACAGATACCTGCGGCTGAAAAAGAGTCCGAGAAAAAATAAGAGACTTCCGAAAGACCTCAGTTGGAAGAAACTGAGGTCTTATTCACAATGATGCGAAAAAATTCTGCTGACAAACGACGTAATACAGGCGCTTTTGGACACTACAAAAATTTTTTTGAAAAAATTTCAAAAAACGCTTGACAAGTGCACGGATATCTGATATAATATTAAAGCAGTCAGGTGAGACTGAAACGAATAAAAGATGCGAGTGTGCTGGAATAGGCAGACAGGCACGTTTGAGGGGCGTGTGTCGAGAGACGTATGGGTTCAAGTCCCATTACTCGCACCACAGAGCAGATACGAAAGTATCTGCTCTGTTTTTTTGAAAAAATTTCAGAAACCCCTTGACAAACCAAAAAATATGTAGTATAATATTAAAGCTGTGTGATACACAGTGAATATCGTATTCTAAAGACAGCTGGCAGGTTTATCCGTAAGTCCCGCCGAGGAATTGCAAATGATAGAATTATCATGTCCTTTTCCGAGCTGTCGGCAAAGGACTTTTTTATTGCACTCTGAATACGATAACAAATTATTCGGAGGTGAATACACAATGCCAAGTAATGCAGTTCTCGAAGCAAAGAAGGCAAAGGTTGAACAGCTCACAGAACTCCTCAAGAACTCAGTAGCAGGCGTACTCGTTGACTACAAGGGTATCACAGTTGAGGAAGATACAAAGCTCAGAAAAGAGCTCCGTGAGGCAGGCGTTAACTACTTCGTAGAGAAGAACACAATGCTTCTCCGTGCATTCAAGAATGTTGGTATCGAAGGTTTTGAGGAGGCACTCAACGGTACAACCGCTATCGCTCTCTCAAACGACGACCAGACTGCTCCCGCTCGTATCCTCGGTAAGTTTGCTGAGGCAGCAGGCGATGAGAAGTTCACACTTAAGGCAGGTTACGTTGAAGGTGAAGTTTACGATCAGGCAGGAGTTCTCGCTCTTTCCAAGATCCCTTCAAAGGACGTACTCCTTGCACAGCTGGTTGGCTCTCTCCAGGGTCCCATGCAGAATCTTGCAGCTATCCTCAAGGCAGTTGCAGACAAGAAGTCAGAAGAAGCTGCCTGATTTCGGTAATTATTATTACGCAGCTTAACTTAACAGCCGTAAAACGGCAAATTTAATTAAAGGAGATTATTATCATGGCTTCAGAGAAGATCACAAAATTTGTTGAAGATATCAAGACTCTTTCTGTTCTCGAGCTTTCTGAGCTCGTAGACGCAATCCAGGAGGAATTCGGCGTAACAGCAATGGTTGCTGCTGCTCCTGCTGCAGGCGGCGCTGCTGGCGGCGAAGCTGCTAAGACAGAGTTCGACGTAGTTCTTACATCCTTCGGTGACGCTAAGATGGCAGTTATCAAGGTTGCTAAGGAAGTTCTCGGTCTCGGTCTTAAGGAAGCTAAGGAGGTAGTTGAGTCTGCTCCTAAGGCACTCAAGGAGGGTGTTTCTGAGGCAGAGGCTAACGAGATCAAGGCTAAGTTTGAAGAGGCTGGCGCTACAATCGAGCTCAAGTAATCAAATTACTTACAAAAGCGAAGGACTGTACGAAAGTACAGTCCTTTTTTGTATGTTCAAGGGCGGAGATCAGTGTGCCTCCCTTAGCGGAAATTGCTAAAGAGACCCACTTTATCCGCCCATAGCTATATGTTGATTCAGTTTGAGTAGTCTTTGAAGCATAAGTTCATGTCGACTCTTCCGCTGATACCGGGAACAGTTCCGGAGCTTGAATACTGCCAGATGTCGAAATTATAGTAATATGTAGGTTCAGAGTCATATTCAGCGAGCCAGAAGTCGTAATCTTTGACGCGAGGGAGGTCGAGCTTACGCATTGAAGTGGTCTTGTTCTGATAAATCATGGGAGTATAGCCGGCAGACTTGACTCTCTCGCAGAATGATACACAGCAGTCGGCGAGAGTGTCAACACTGATGTCATCGGTACGGGCATTATCGTCGTAAATCAGCTCCCAGTCGTAAACGACGGGGTACTTGATATCGTACTTTTCAATAGAATCGAGGACCGCGTCAGCCTCTTCGATAGCCTCGTCGGCGGAGGTAGCCTGAGAGAAGAAGTATACACCGGTATCAATACCTGCGGCAATAGCGCCCTTGATGTTGTCCTCAAATTTTTCGTCTATGGTAATTACACCGCCGCCATAGGTGCGGTAGCCAACACGTATCATAGCGAAGTCGATTCCGGCGGACTTGACCTTGTTCCAGTCGATATCGCCCTGATGTTCAGAAACATCAACACCTGCGCGTGAGGATATTTCACCGTTCTGCGTATAGAATGAGTAGCCGTTACGGCTGACTATGTTGGCAGTATCAATGTCACTTGCGGGTACATCGCCATAAACCGGGACAAAAGTTTCGCCGAGCGAACTGTCGTGCATGAGGATTTTTTTGCCGTCGAGCTGATAGAATGACTCTTCCTTTTCGATGACAGCGCGGGTGCGGACCTGCGGGTCCTTTTCAGCGACAGTAACAGCGGCATTATTGCCGCCGTCGTGAATAAACACGAACCAGACGAGGAAAATACCCATTACAAAAATGATAAGCGCCTCAAACAGCGCTAAAACCTTAAAAATCACACTATTATTAGATTTTGGACTCATTTCAGCCTCCGATATCTTTTTTATAAATAATAACATATTTTTCGGCTTTTGTAAACAGGGGAGAGCCTGAAAATTCTGTGAAAACCGGTCTTGTCTAAATATATAAGTATTGCCATGATTAGAAAAAAAGACTTGACAATACAGCACTGATGCGATATAATATATAAAAAACTAAAAATGAGGTGAGAAACTTAATGGACAGTACCCCTGACGGGTGTAACCGTGATATCTTCGTTATAAATAAAAAATCAAGGCATGGTCTGCGTCATTTACTGAGATGTTAGGCTATGCCTTTTCGTGCATAAAATAAAAAATAACGGAGGTATAATATGTTAGGGCAGATAATTCTGCAAATAGTACTGATCGCACTCAATGCATTTTTTGCTTGTGCTGAGATAGCGGTCATTTCAATAAACGATACAAAACTTGAAAAACTGGCATCAAGCGGCAACAAAGGTGCGGTAAAGCTGAAAAAGCTCACCGACCAGCCTGCACGTTTTCTCGCGACGATACAGGTAGCGATAACGCTTTCCGGTTTTATAGGAGCGGCATTTGCGGCTGACAATTTTTCAGAGCGGCTGACGACTCTCATACTCAAAACGGGTGTAGGGATTTCGGCTGACATACTGAGACCGGTATCAGTAGTACTTGTAACGCTGATACTCTCATATCTGACGCTTGTATTTGGTGAACTTGTACCCAAGCGTGCGGCGATGAAATATGCTGAGCCCATGGCACTGAAAATGGCGGGTCTGATTGGATTTGTGCAGACGATACTGGGATTGCCGGTGTGGATACTTAACGTATCAACAAACGCAATACTGCGAATTTTTGGTATTGACCCCGAAAAAGAGGAAGATACCGTGACCGAGGAAGAGATAATGATGATGTCCGATGCCGGAGCCGAAAAGGGGACTATCGACGAGGACGAAAACCGCATTATCAAGAATGTATTCGCATTTGACGACATGACAGCCGAGCAGGTCTGCACACACCGTACAGACGTTTCCGTGCTGTGGAGCAGTGACCCTATAGAGACGTGGGAGGAAACTATCCACCGTACCCGTCACTCTGTATTCCCGATATGCGGCGACAGTGTAGACAACGTAATAGGAATCCTCAACGCAAAGGACTATTTCCGTCTTGACGACAAGAGCCGTGAGAATATAATGAAAAAAGCGGTGCGAGAGCCGTACTTTGTGCATGAGACCATGAAAGCTGACAGTTTGTTTGCACAGATGAAGAAAAAGGGTGCAGACCACTTTGCAGTCGTTGTTGACGAATACGGCGGAATGACAGGAATAATCACGGTAACAGACCTTGTAGAGGAGCTTGTCGGCGACTTTGATGACGATGAGCTTGACGAGAAGACAGCAGAGTTTGAGCAGATTGGTGATAATCAGTGGAATATACCGGGAATCACGCCGCTGAGCGATGTCTGCGAGGAGCTTGAAATAGTGCTTCCGGCTGACAAATTTGACACATTCGGCGGCTACGTCATAGCAGAGCTTGGTGAGATACCAAAGGACGGCGCAACACTGAGGCTTGAATGTGACGGGCTTATAATTGACGTAGTTGAAATGCACCATCACCGTGTAGAGCTGTGCCGAGTGACAAAGACTGAGCTGATTGAAGAAACAGCCGGAGAATCGGCAACTGAAGACAAACGTGAGTGAAATCGCGCATAACAAAAAGACTGCTGATTTCAACAGCAGTCCAGGAGTGTCAAAAAAGTCCAATTTCATATTGAAGCAACACGGGCGCACAATGTGCGCCCCTACAATTTATCTATTTTACGTTTGTATGTGTAGGGGCGAACACTGTTCGCCCGAAAAAATTTGCTTCAAATCCAGTTTTTTCTACAAGCTGAGACTGCTGATTTCAACAGCAGTCTTTTTTTATAATACTGTACAGCGCGGTGCTGAACTGGTTATACATATATAAAGAGCCGAGTGCAAGCAGAGGCAGATTCCGCGATTTAGCGCAGTTATATGCGGACTTTACGCCGTCAGCGAGGTCGGGACAAGCAGTGGCAGTGAGACTTTTACCGGAGAAAACTTCCGCGAGCTTTTCGCAGTCGAGGGCGCGTGGATTATCAGGTTTTACGGTAAAAACGCAGTCGATGAACTGTCCGAGCATTTCGGGATAGAGAGCGTAGTCTTTATCAGCCATTACACCTATAAGCATGACAACTTTTCCGCCGCCGAGACATCTTTTGATACTTTCTGCCGCCTGAGCGATACCGTCGGGATTGTGAGCACCGTCAAAAATTACAGTAGGGTCAGTGTGCATGAGTTCAAATCTGCCGTGCCACTTAGCAGACGCGAGACCGCTGTGTACGGCATTTTCGGGTATATCGAGACCCTCGTGCCTGAGAATTTCAACAGCCGTAAGGACGTTTGCGGTATTAATGACCTGATATGTTCCTGACAGCGGCACAGTGACCTTGCCGAAGCCGTCGAAGACGAAGCTTGTACCCGAGATACCGGTCTTCACATCAGAAATGCGTGAGGTATCGGTCACAGTGAGGTGAGCGTTTTTTTCTATTACAGCATTAGCGATAACGTCGAAAGCGTCGGAATCGTTTCCGCCGTAGAGAATGGGTCTGTCGGACTTGATGATTCCAGCCTTGTGTGAAGCGATTTCGCCGACAGTGTTGCCGAGGAAAGACATATGGTCAAGGGCGACATTAGTAATAACGGAGAGAACCGGCGAATTTACGACATTTGTCGAATCGGTATCACCGCCCATTCCGCACTCGACGATAGCGATATCGCAGTTTTCGTCGCAGAAAAGCTGGTAAGCCGCCGCAGTGAGCACCTCAAATTCTGTTGGCTTGTCGTCCATAGACTCGCACACGGGAACGACTTCAGACATGACCTTAGCGAACGAATCGTCGGAGATTTCGCGGCAGTCGATACGGAAACTGTCGTTGACACCGGTGAGGGCAGGGGAAGAAAAGCTTCCGACTTTGTATCCGGCGGCTTTAAGAATCTGGCTGAGCATAGCCGAAAACGAACCTTTGCCGTTTGTTCCGGCGATATGGATTATCCTGACTTTATCCTGAGGGTCACCAAGCAGAGCGCAGAGTTCGGAGATACGTTCAAGACCGAGTCTGCTGCCTCGTCCTGCGGCGATTTTCAGGTAATTGGTAGATTCTGTGTAATTCATCTGCTGCACATTTTGTTGAGCTGCTGAGAGAAAGCCTTGTTTCTTGTGAGCAGGAAGATGACTGTGAACTCAAAAGCGGCTATGACGAGATAAGTGGGGATACGCCACACAAGTGCCTGAATTGGGGTACCGTAGAGAACGTGGAGACCGAACGACTTGATAAGCATAGAGCAGATGATGTGGGGGACGAATACAGAAAGTGCGAGGCTGAAAGGCTTATCGGACTTGAGCTTCATAGAGATAAGACCCGATATCACGCCAACTCCGATGAATCCGAGAGTAATCAACGGAGCGACAGTGTAGCCTTTGAGGGCGCATCCGAGAAGGTCAGCACCGAGTCCTACAGCACCGCCGACGAACGGTCCGAAGAAAATTCCTGCCATAAGAATGGGCAGATTCTCGATACTGATTCTGATGAATGGGGTAACGTCAAAGGCGAGGAGTTTGCCGAAAACGCTGCTCATAGCGATAAAAAGACCGGCGATGATGAGCACGCGGATGTTTCCGAACAGTTTCAGATTGTTGATGGGTGTGTTTTGACTTTGAGTTGTGTACATAAAAAAATCCTCCTTTTCCACATCATACGACAAGGAAAGGAGGGTAAAACCTCTTAAGTTGTCCTATGAAGCGGGATGCAAAGCGCGAACCGCGGCAGTATGCCTTCGTCCCACCGACAACTCCCCGTTCGGCAGGCACTTAACGAACTCGCTTTTACTCTTCAAAATATGGCAGACACATCTGCCGGAAATTATTATACAACGTCTTGAAAAGCAAGTCAATAGGATATTTGCAATTCGTTGTTTTCAACTGTTTCAACCGAGTTTTCAACATATTTTTATTGAAACTGCAATGATGCATTTTGTAAAAAAATGTCGTTGATTTAGGCAGTATACACATGAAACGACTTGAAAATTCGTGAAATTCAACGAATATCGGAGTGTAGTTAAATATGTGCTTTCATTTTGTATTCAAATGTGATATAATTAATGTGTGAATCTACATCCAGCGGAGGTTTATTTATGAAAAAAACGCTTTATGTTTCTGACCTTGACGGAACTCTGCTGAGTCCCGCACCCGAGATAACGGAACATACTGCTGAAGTGATAAATGCGCTTACCGCTAAGGGAGAATACTTCACATTTGCGACTGCAAGGTCGATATATTCAGCGATACCGATAACCGGCAGGCTTGATATCAATGTCCCGTGCATACTCATGAACGGGGTCAGCATTTACGATATCAGAAATAAGCGTTACCTTAAAACTGAGTTCATACCTGTTGAAGCGTCAGCGGAGGTATTGAAGGCATTTGAGCGGAATAATGTGCGATGCTTCATGTATAAACTTGAGGACGAGACGCTTGTCTGCTACTATTCCGAGCTGAACACGAAAGTGATGCGAAGCTTTGCAGAATCGCGGAAAAACGACTATAAGAAGCCGTTTGTACAGGTGGACCGGCTTGCAGACCACGCAAACGGTGATGCCATCTACTATACGACTACCGGTCCGCATGATGTACTTTATCCGGTGAAATGTGCAGTTGAAAAGATAGAAGGTGTAGATTATGCGTTCTATCTCGACGTTTACAACGGTGAATGGTACCTTGAAGTTTTCTCGGCGAAGGCTTCAAAATTCAACGGAATAAAGTTCCTGCGCGAAGAATTCGGTTTTGACGAGGTAGTTGCATTCGGCGATAATCTCAATGATTTGAGTATGTTTGAGGCGGCTGACGTGAAAATAGCGGTCGGTAATGCCAAAGATGAACTAAAAGCTGCCGCGGATATTGTCATCGGCTGTAACGACGGTGACGGAGTTGCAGAGTGGCTGAGTTCAACTGTTATGAATAACAGGTAAAATTCGCAGACTGGCTAACATAAATTGTCAAGCAAATTATGTTTAAAGCCGTGCAGAATTTAATATTACTTTTACGATAAATAACATGAAAGGAAATACATAATAATGAAAAAACTTATGCTTGGAAACGAGGCTTTCGCAAGAGGTCTCTACGAAGCGGGATGTAAGATAGTATCAAGCTATCCCGGAACTCCTTCTACTGAGATAACTGAGGAAGTCGCTAAATACGACGAGGTCTACGCTGAGTGGGCACCTAATGAGAAGGTTGCTATGGAAACTGCTCTCGGCGCTTCTATTGCGGGTGCGAGAAGCTTCTGCGGAATGAAGCACGTTGGTCTCAACGTTGCTGCTGACCCCCTCTATACTGCCGGATATACCGGTGTTAACGCCGGTATGGTAATCGCTGTTGCTGACGACCAGGGTATGCATTCTTCACAGAATGAGCAGGATAGCCGTCACCACGCTATCGCTTCTAAGGTGCCTATGCTCGAACCCTCTGATTCTACAGAGTGCAAGGAATTCGTCAAACTCGCTTTTGAGCTTTCTGAGCAGTATGACGCTCCGTTTATAGTTAGAATGTCTACTCGTGTTGCTCATTCACAGAGCATCGTCGAAATGGAAGACCGTCAGGAGCTTGAACTCAGACCTTACGAAAAAACTCCGCAGAAATTCGTTATGATGCCTGCTTATGCTAAGGGCAGACACGTTTTCGTTGAGGAGCGTACTAAAAAGCTCATCGAATACGCTGAGACTTCTCCGCTCAACAGAGTTGAAATTTCAGATAAGGCTGAATTCGGCGTTATTACTAACGGTGCAGCTTATCAGTACGTTAAGGAAGCTCTCGGTGAGAAGGCTTCTGTTCTCAAACTTGGTATGGTAAATCCTCTCCCTGTTAAGCTCATTCAGGACTTCGCTGCTAAGTATGAGCAGATATATGTTATCGAAGAGCTTGACGGTATCATTGAGGAACATTGCCGCAATATCGGTGTGAACAACGTCAAGGGCAAGGAAATTTTCGGATATATCGGCGAACTTCCGCAGTCTGTTATAGCTGAGAAGCTCCTCGGTGAGAAAAAAGACTTCGCTGCTCTCGACGAGAATATCCCGATCCGTCCGCCTGTTATGTGTGCAGGATGTCCTCACCGCGGTCTCTTCTACTGCCTCAAAAAGCTCGGCGTGACCGTTTCAGGCGATATCGGCTGCTATACCCTCGGTGCTGCTGCTCCTCTTAATGCTATTGATACTACTATCTGCATGGGCGCTTCTATCTCAGGCCTTCACGGCTTCAATAAGGCTCGCGGTGCTGAGTCTGAACACAAGACCGTTGCTGTTATCGGCGATTCTACATTCATGCACAGCGGTATGACCGGTCTCGTTAATATCGCTTACAATAACTCGAATTCTACTGTTATCATCCTCGATAACTCTATCACAGGTATGACAGGTCATCAGCAGAACCCTACTACCGGTAAAAACCTCAAGGGCGACCCCGCTGCCGCTGTTAATCTTGAGGAACTCTGCAAGGCTATCGGTATCAAGCGTGTTCGCGTTACTGACCCCTACAAGCTCGCTGAGACTGAGGCTGCTATCAAGGAGGAACTCGCTGCTGATGAGGCATCCGTTATTATCTCACGCCGTCCCTGTGCTCTGCTCAAATACGTTAAGCATAATCCGCCTTTCAAGGTTAATACTGATAAGTGCGTGGGATGCAAGATGTGCATGAAGCTCGGATGTCCCGCTATCTCAATGAGAGACGGTAAGGCTGTTATCGACCATACTCAGTGCGTCGGCTGCGGCATCTGCAAGGAACAGTGCAAGATAGGCGCTATCGAATAAGGTGGGTCTTGTTCAGCTTGTCTTAAATAGCAGATATTATCACTACAGGAGCATTTATATGTTGCAAATGAATATTTATGAGGAATTCAGCCGCTGGCTGGATGACCTCCTTGAAATTAATGAACTGCCCGATTCTACTAAGGCTATTTGCTTTAACCTTTATGCAGAATCTGAAGAGGAAAACCTATATTCCGCTCAGATAGCTGCTGCCGGTGTTTTCGACCCCGATGATGTCAGCGGCGAATGGGCTTGCGATATGGTGTGGAGCAGTGAAGAAAATGTCTTCATCGTCGATACCTCTGATGAGGATGATACAGGCTGGAAACACGCTCAGGACCTCTTTAAGGAAATGGTCGAAGAATATTTCAGAACAGGCAAATACGGCAGAATTCTCAGAAGCTTTGAAGGTGCGGCTATCGGTTTCGTCGACGGCGACCTCGAACTTCTCGATTTAAATTGACATCAACTTCAAAGGAGTAATATAATGGAAACTAAATCTATGATGATAGTCGGCGTTGGCGGACAGGGTTCACTGCTGGCTTCAAGATTGATAGGAAATGTGCTTCTCGCACAGGGTTATGACGTTAAGGTCAGCGAGGTTCACGGTATGTCTCAGCGCGGCGGCTCCGTTGTTACCTATGTTAAGTACGGCGACAAGGTGTACTCTCCCGTTATCGAAAAGGGCGAGGCTGACGCTGTTATCTCGTTTGAGCTGCTCGAAGCTGCACGCTGCCTGCCTTACCTCAAAAAAGGCGGTCATCTCATTACTTCAACTCAGCAGATTGACCCTATGCCCGTTATCACCGGTGCGGCTCAGTACCCCGAGAATCTCGTGGAAAAACTCAGAGCTGCCGGCGCTGACCTCGTAGCTGTTGACGCCCTCGCTCTTGCGGAGCAGGCTGGTACTTCCAAGGCTTCAAATGTCGTTCTTATGGGTGTTCTCGCCGCTCGTATGGATTACCCTATGGAGCTATGGCAGAAGGCTATTGAACAGTGTGTGCCTGCTAAGTTCCTCGAACTCAATAAGAAGGCTTTTGAGCTCGGTCTTAATGCTGAATCAGTCTGATCAATTCCGCCGATATAAGGTATCTGTGGATTGAAAGTTGATCCGGTAAGCATACGATCTTTCTCGTTGCTTTAATGGCGAGAAATATTTACGCGTAAGCAATTATTCTGAATATACCAATCAAAAATCAGCAATGGCGCTGGTTTACATAAAAACAATCAGTAAGGAGTAGAAGTCCAATGGAAAGATATTGGAACAAAGAGATCGAAACTATGTCCCGGGAGGACATGAAAAAGCTTCAGGACGAACGTCTTGTCGCTCAGGTAAAACACGTTTACGATAACGTTAAATATTACCGCGATCTTATGGACGAAAAAGGCGTTAAGCCCGAGGACATCAAGGGAACAGACGATCTGCATAAGTTACCTTTTCTCAGCAAGGCTGACCTCCGTGAGGCTTATCCATATGGACTGCTTGCTAAACCGCTCAGCGAGTGCGTTCGTATCCACTCAACAAGCGGTACTACAGGAAAGCGCGTTGTCGCTTTCTATACCCAGAATGATGTCGATATGTGGGAGGACTGCGTAGCAAGAGCTATCACTGCCGCTGGCGGTACTAATGAGGACGTTCTTCAGGTCGCTTACGGCTACGGTCTCTTCACAGGCGGTGCCGGTCTGCACGGCGGTTCACATAAGGTCGGATGTCTCACTCTTCCCATGTCTTCGGGAAATACTGAGCGTCAGATACAGTTTATGCAGGACCTCGGTACCACTATCCTCTGCTGTACTCCTTCCTATGCCGCTTACCTCGGCGAAACTGTCGAGGAAATGGGACTCGATCCCGATGACCTCAAGCTCAAAGCCGGTATCTTCGGCGCTGAACCGTGGACTGAGGAAATGCGCAAGTCTATCGAGAAATCACTCGGTATCAAGGCTTTCGATATATATGGTCTGACTGAATCAAGCGGCCCCGGTGTTGCTTTCGAGTGCTCGGAACAGTCCGGTATGCATATAAATGAGGATAACTTCATCGCTGAGATAATCGACCCCGATACCGGCGAAGTTCTCCCTGAAGGTGAGGTCGGCGAACTCGTTTTCACCAGTATCACTAAGGAAGCTTTCCCGCTTCTCAGATATCGTACCCGCGATCTCTGCGTGCTCAGCAGAAAAAAATGCTCGTGCGGACGTACCCTCGTGAAAATGGCTAAGCCTATGGGCAGAAGTGACGATATGATGATTATTCGCGGCGTTAACGTGTTCCCGAGTCAGATCGAGACCGTTCTCATCGCTGAGGGCTATGCACCTAACTACATCATCGAGGTCGACCGCGTTAATAACAGCGATACCCTCGATATCAGCGTAGAAATGAAGCCGGAACAGTTCTCGGATAAGGTCAAGGATATGCAGGATCAGGAACGCGCTCTCGCTACCGCTATCAAGACTATGCTCGGCATTAACCCGAAGGTTCACCTCGTTTCACCTAAGTCTATCGCAAGAAGCGAAGGTAAGGCGGTAAGAGTTATTGATAAGAGAAAACTTCACGACAACCCTGCTAAGCAGTAACTAATACGATTAAAATTTTTATATTTTAATAAATTCAACATTAAAGGAGAAATTATCATGAAAATCAAACTTTTTTCAACAAGCTTCCAGCCCGCTCAGGAGAAATATGAAAAATTCTCTAACTTTGAAAGCGATATCAATGAGTTTATCGCTACTGTAAAGGTTATCGACATCAAGTACAGCACTGCGGCAGGTCTCTGCCACGACGCTCAGACCCACGTTAACGAGTTCTGCGAGGACTTCTCCGCTCTCGTTATGTATGAGGAGCTTTGATCGTTCTTTATAATTCTATCTTCAAGGAGGAACTTCAATGGCAAATGTAAGACAGATCTCAGTATTTTTAGATAATAAACCAAATCAGCTTACCGGCGTAATGAAGCTGCTCAAGGAGAATAATATCAATATCAGAGCTCTTAGTATCGCCGATACCAAGGATTTCGGCATCCTCAGAATGATAGCAAATGATACCGATAAGGCTGCTGATATACTCAGAAAGGCTTCGTATGCCGTCGCGGATACTGAGATAGTTGCTATTTCTATCCCCGATACCCCAGGTCAGCTTAGCCGCGTTCTTGATATCCTCGGCGCTGATAACGTTAATATCGAGTACCTCTACGCTTTCCTCGGAAAGTCCGATAAGTCGGTCTCTTTCGTTATCCGCGTTGACGATAATAACAACGCTGCTTCTGCCCTCGAAAAAGGCGGTATTATTCAGCTTACTGAACACGATATCGAGAAAATGTAACTACTTCTATTAAATCTGTGCAATGGTTTCTATAGGGTATTTTCCATAAATCTATTAGCTAATTTTTTAAAAAAACGTAGAATAAATGTAAAAACCCTTGACATTTTTTTATAAAAAATGTATAATATAGGTGCAGATGTATCGGGGACTGTATCTGCAACAGAGCACGTTCGTCCGGTACGTGAGCGGCACAATATTCTATAGGAGTGATGAACATGGGTCTTCTCGATAAGATCGGTGACGCAAGTAAGGGCATTACCGATAAGACCAAAAGTATCTCTGAGGCTAATAATCTGAAGAGAAAGATACTGTACGAGGAGGAGAGAATCGTTGAGATATTTACCGATATCGGTAAGAAATATTATAAGAACCCCAACGAGGATCCCGCTAACCTCAAAGTGCTCTGCGATGATATCGACACAAGACGCAGAAGAATAAAGAAAATGAGATTTGAACTCAACGGCATCCGCGGATATAAGATCTGCCCCAAGTGCGACGCTGAGGTCAATGAGCGCTTCCAGTTCTGCGGACGCTGCGGAGCAAGGCTTCCTGATATGGAGGACGACGACTTTATGTCCCTCGAACCTAACGATTACTATACAGAAAGCAGCAATCAGTTCTTTAACGCAGATTCTAATCAGAACTACTAATAACTTCAGGACTGTTGTACATTGGTGCAACAGTCCTTACTTTTTATATTTATGAGAATTCTTGAATTATTTATACTGCTCGTTTTCTATAACCTCGTTCCGCTATGGACTTCTCTCACAGGAGTGCCGGTTTCGGCAAGAGTCGTCGGAACAGTAGGTATTTCTATCATTTACCTCGTTATGCTGTTCAGAAGCGAAAAGGTTCCGCTGAAAAGCTTCCGTATGCGCTCTCTCAAACGCGGTATATCCCTTATCTGGCTATCGGGTGCGTCTCTTTTGCCGGAATGGATAATCATTATCACCTATTTCTGCCTCACTCCGCGAGGGGCGGTCGCTAAGAGTTTTTCGGTCGTTATGCCGGTTCTCGCTATCCTGCTTACTCTGCTCGTCGGTATCGTGAGAACTGCTATTGGTGCAAAACAGATAAAAATTGCGGAATATGTTCTCATGCTCATATTCTGGTGGGTTCCGGGTGTGAACTTTTTCCTCATCTTCCATTTCTACAAAAAGGCTAAGCGTGAATACTACTTTGAAGCCGATAAGGCTGAACTCGATAACGCCCGCGCCGAAAATGAGATTTGTAAAACTAAGTACCCCATACTCATGGTACACGGCATTTTCTTCCGCGATTGGCAGCTGTTTAACTACTGGGGAAGAGTTCCTGCTGCTCTTATCCGCAACGGTGCTTCCGTTTACTACGGTAAACAGCAGTCTGCACGCTCGGTTCATGATAGTGCTGAAGAACTCAAAAATACTATTTTGAAGGTGATTGAGGAAACCGGTGCGGAAAAGGTCAATATCATCGCTCACTCAAAGGGCGGTCTCGATTCGCGCTACGCTATAAGTCAGCTCGGTATGGATAAGTACGTCGCTACCCTTACTACTATCAATACTCCGCATATGGGCTGCGATATGGTCGATTTCCTGCTCGGAAAGGTATCCGAAAAATGGCAGGATAAAATCTCGCGCCGATATAACAGTATCTTCGGTAAACTCGGCGACAGCGCTCCCGATTTTATGGCTGGCGTTCATGACCTTAGTGCCATTCGTATGAAGGAACTGAATCTGCAAATGCCCGATTCGCCCGACGTTTCTTACAGAAGTGTAATGTCTGTTATGAAATGTGCCATATCAGCAGGATTTCCGCTGTGTTTCAGCTACCTGCTGATTAAAAAACTCAATGGCGATAATGACGGTCTCGTTTGGGAGGAGTCCGCTAAGCACGGTCAGTTCCGCCGAATAGATAATAACCGTATCCGCGGTATCAGCCACGGCGATGTTATCGACCTTATGCGCGAAAATATCGAAGGCTACGACGTCCGCGAATTCTATACCGGGCTCGTCGCTGAACTAAAGTCGCAGGGATTCTGATACTGTGGGACGTTAACCGTCAGGTAAGTTTACGCCCTATCGCACGGCACAGATAATATGCCGGTATGCACAGTATCGCCCACAAAAGTGTGAACAGCGGACATATCTGCCCCATAATATTAAACGGCAATTCTGAATAGTCCCACACTTTCCAGCCCATTATAATGTTATCGTACAGCCCGACTGTGAATTCTATTACGGTTATTATGAGCGCTCCAAGTATGCACGTCTTTATCAGGTTCATCGCAGGTCGGCTGCTTATAGCGTATATCGCTGCAAGTACCGTTCCGCCTGTGAGTCCCATTGTCCAGTGTGTATAGCCTCTTCCGGCAATTTCTACAAGGCTGTAAATAAAAAATCCCATCAAAAATATAAATACATACCGCGTTATCTTCATACTCCACCTCTTGTGTGTAGTATGTCCGGTGCGGTTTAAATTATTCCTTTATAAAGGAGAGATATTATGAGAAAAAACTGCATACTTATGCATATATCCAGTCTGCCGTCTGAGTACGGTATCGGCAAAATGGGAAAGCACGCTTTTGAGTTCGTTGACTTTCTCAGGTCAGCTGGTGTGAAATGCTGGCAGATTTTGCCCCTTTCACCTACAAGCTACGGCGATTCGCCTTATCAGTCGTTCTCCGTAAATGCCGGTAATCCCTATTTCATCGACTTTGAAGTACTTGAGGGTGACGGTCTGCTTGAACGCCATGAGTTCGCAAGCTTCACATGGGAAAGTTCTTCCGGTAAGGTCGATTACAGCATCATATACGAGAATTGCTTCAAGGTCCTGCGTATCGCGTATTCACGCTTCAAGCCTGCTAAGTTTCCGGCTTATAGGCAGTTCTGCGATGGCAACAAAAACTGGCTCGATGAGTATGCACTGTTCATGTCTCTCAAGTTCAAAAACGACGGCAAGGCATGGTATGAGTGGGATAAGGATATCTCCATGCACAAGGCAAAAGCTGTCACCGAAGCTAAAAAGGAACTCAAAAATGATATCGGGTTCTTTAAGTTTTTACAGTTTGAATTCTCACGTCAGTGGTCCGAACTTAAACGCTATGCTAACGATAACGGCATTGAGATAATCGGCGATATCCCTATCTACTGCGCTCTCGACAGCGTTGAGGCTTGGGCTGACCACAAGCTTTTCTGGTTCAACAGAAAACGTCAGCCGGTTTGTGTTGCAGGCTGTCCGCCTGACGATTTCTCACCGACAGGTCAGCTTTGGGGTAACCCTCTCTATGACTGGGATTACCACAAAAAAACCGGCTACAGCTGGTGGATAAACCGCATAAGGACCGCTTCTCAGCTCTATGATATCGTCCGTATCGACCACTTCCGCGGCTTTGAAAGTTACTACACTATCCCGTTCGGTAATGAGGACGCTACTGTCGGAGAATGGAAAAAGGGTCCCGATTATGAACTCTTTAAGCTCGCTGAGGAAAAACTCGGTAAGCTCAATATTATCGCTGAAGACCTCGGCTTCCTTACACCAGAAGTTCACCAAATGCTCGAAAAATGCGGCTATCCCGGTATGAAGGTGTTGCAGTTCGGTTTCTCTGACGGCGAAAACGGCTATCTGCCGCATAATTTCACTACTACTAACTGCTTCGCTTATACCGGTACCCATGATAATGAGACCCTCAACGGCTGGGTCGAGTCGCTTGATAAAAAGTCGCTCAAATTCGCTAAAAAGTACCTGAACGTCCGCCGCAAAAGTGAGATTCCTATGGCGGTAGTCCGTGCGGCATGGGGCAGCGTTGCTCAGGTCGCCTGCGCTCAGATTCAGGACTTCCTCGACAGTCCCAAGGAGGACAGAATGAATACCCCTTCAACTCTCGGCTGTAACTGGCAGTTCCGCATTTCTTCGACTGACCTTTCCCCTGAACTCGCTAAGAAAATTCGTAAGCTCAATAAAATGTACAACAGATAAAGCTGAGAATTTGTAATGTCTGCTTGATTTGC
>Ga0310695_10000960_pt1 | contig 70745 bp, 58 predicted proteins | sample RumenRJG_04DNA_FD_203882 | JGI IMG/M metagenome (GOLD analysis project Ga0310695, IMG submission 203882) | Bovine rumen microbial communities from Lethbridge, Alberta, Canada - RJG_04 (v2) (version 2) | ecosystem: Host-associated > Mammals > Digestive system > Stomach > Rumen | place: Canada... | reverse complement strand
GACGATGATGTTTTCGCCTACACGATTCCGCAGACACAGGACTTCGTAGATGTTTCCGAGTGCGTCCGACAGCTGGTGACCCTACAGGAACCCATTGCGCCCGTGAAAAATCCTGACGAAGATTTTATCTTTGTAACAAACAATCAAGCTGGCGATGGAGCCGATGCTGAAAAGCCGCTCGACCCACGCTGGGAAAAACTCAAAGCTCTTAAGAGCAAAATGGAAAACAGGAGTTAAAAATGGCAGTACCTAAGAGAAAAACTTCGACCGCTCGTCGTGACAAGCGCCGCACCCACTGGAAGATGGAAGTGCCGGCTATGGCTACCTGCGATCATTGCGGTTCCGTGAAGCGTCCGCATCGCGTGTGCCCGGTTTGCGGCTTCTACAACGGTGTGGAAGTTGTTGACATGAAGGGTGCCGAAGCTTAATCTAGGAGGAATCCGTGATCAAAGTTGCACTGGATGCCATGGGTGGCGATTTCGCCCCGAGTGTTTGCATTGAAGGCGCCGTTAGCGCAGTCAAGAAAAACCCCAATATTCATGTGGTTCTCTGCGGACCGGAGGCCGAGGTCAAGGCTTCTCTCGAGAAGCTTGGTTACACCGGCAATCAGATTTCCGTAGTTGATGCTCCGGATCCTGTGGCTATGGATGAACATCCTGTCATGGTGGTCAAGAAGAAGCAGCATTCTGGCTTGGTGACTTGCGTTGCCTTGCAGAAAAAAGGTCTTGTGGACGCTTCCGTCAGTGCCGGTAACTCTGGCGCTATGATGGCTAGCTGCCTCATGATCCTCGGTAAGACTTGCGACGAGTTCTCCCGTCCGCCTATCGGGGTTGCACTTCCGACAAAGGATCGCCGCATTGTGTTGGTCGATGGCGGTGCAAATGTTGATGAACGCGCTTCCACTCTCGTTGACTTTGCCATTGCAGGTTCTGCATTCGCCGAAGCTTACCTCGGAATCGAAAATCCGAAGGTTGGCCTCTTGAACATGGGCGAAGAAGAACACAAGGGCCCGGCGGTTCTCCAGGAAACATACCAGCTCCTCAAGTCCGCCCCGGTTAACTTTATGGGTAACATCGAAGGTCGCGACCTCATCGCAGGTAAGGCCGACGTTGTTGCGACTTCTGGCTATACGGGTAACGTTGTGCTCAAGCTCCTGGAAGGCTTCTTCGAAATGCACCAGGAAATGTTCGGCACAATCGACACTCCGGCTGGCAAGCGCTTTGCCGAAATGTGGGACTACCGCGCTACGGGTGGTGCCTTGTTGCTTGGCCTCAATGGCATTGGCATCATCGCTCACGGCCGTTCCGACGCTCTCGCTATCGAAAAGGCTGTTGAAGTGGCTGCCAAGTATGCCGAAGCCGACGTTGCCAATAAGGTCAACGCTCGCCTCGCTGCAATCAAGTCCGAGGAAGCTCCTAAAGCATAGCTTTTGTCTGCATTAAGACTTTAGTTGCAATTAGACGGATCTAGTGAACGCTAGGTCCGTTTTTTTATTTGGTTCTTGGTCAATGGTCAATAGTTGTTAGTTTGAAACGTAGGTTTGTTTTTTTTGCATTCTATTCAAAGAGCATAGACTAATGACCAATGACTATTGACTGTACTCTAAACATCCTTCTGAAACTTTTTTTATCTTGAATAACAAATAAATATGCTTTGGACGAATCGTCTGGCACCGGTGGTGTGACGGCTATTCTAAGCTTAAATCATTTGTATTCACCCATGACACTTAATGTCATACAGGAGGTCAATTTATAATGCCTACGAAGTCTATTGTGACTGGTGCATCTCGTGGTATCGGTCTTGCCATTGCAAGAGAACTCGCTGCTCGCGGCTCTGACGTTGTTCTTATTTCCCGTGGTGGCTGTCCGGAACAGGCAGAAGCTATCGCCAAGGAATTCGGCGTTAAGACGTTCACATTCGCATGCGACGTGAGCAATTCCGAATCTGTGAAGGACGCTTTCAAACAAGCTATCGACGCACTGGGTGGCGTGGACTGCCTCGTGAACAACGCTGGCATCACCCGTGACGGTCTCGTACTTCGCATGAAGGACGAAGATTTCGATAACGTTATCGCAACGGACCTCCGCTCGACGTTCCTTTGCACCAGAGCCGTCCTCAGGACGATGATGGGCGCCCGCAAAGGCAGCATCGTGAATATCGCAAGCTTGAACGGTATCAGAACTCAGGCAGGTCAGGCTAACTACGCCGCTGCTAAGGCTGGTGTGATCGGCATGACCAAGTCCAACTCCATGGAATTCGGTTCTCGCGGCATTACGGTGAACGCTGTCGCTCCGGGATTCATCGATACGGACATGACCGCCGCCATGAGTGAAGAAACTCGTGCAAAATATGCCGCCCAGATTCCGCTTGGCCGCCTCGGTCAGCCGGAAGATGTCGCCAAGGCAGTCGCATTTTTGGCCTCCGACGATGCCAAATACATTACCGGACAGGTAATTGGTGTCGATGGGGGCTTGAACGCTTAACAACATTTTATTAAATTTGGACAAAACTTTTTCCCATGGAGAAAAAAATGAACGAAGAAATTTTCAAGAAGGTCACGGACGTGATCGTTGCTAAGTTGGAAGTCAAGGCTGAAGATGTCAAGCCCGAATCTGAATTCGGTAATGACCTCGGTGCAGACTCCTTGGACCGTGTTGAACTCGTTATGGCTCTCGAAGACGAATTCGATGTCGAAATCCTCGATTCTGACGCTGAAAAGTTCCAGAAGGTTTCTGACGTTGTTGCTTTCCTCGAAGCACACAAGAAGTAATCTAGTTTTACTTTAGCCCGCATCCGTTGGGCAAAGAAAGAGCTTTGGGTCCCCGGTTCCGCCGGGGATTCTTTTTTTAGTCATTAGTCAGTAGTTGTTGCTAATAACCAATGACCATTGACTAATGACCAATAACCAATAACCAAATACTACATTTCATCTTGCATTTTAAACTATTAAGGAGATTCTGTTGGAAGAACAAAACCTGCTCCACAAGATTCTTAAACTCTGGTTTCGCCAGAAGTCCGGTGACGGGCTTGAGGCTAAGCTTGGGTACAGATTCCGCGATCCAGAACTGCTGGCTCATGCACTCGTCCATCGCTCGTTCCTCGTCGGGAAAGATGTCCCGTATGCAAGCAACAACGAGCGCCTAGAGTTCCTCGGCGATTCCGTCCTCAACATGCTTACGACGGAATTCCTGTACAGGACTTATCCGAGCGATCCGGAGGGCGAACTCTCCAAGCGCAAGAGCGCGATTGTCTCGGGACACGCCTGCGCCCAATCGTCCAAGGAATGGGACCTGAGCGAATATGTGAAAATCGGAAAGTCCGAAGCCAAGATGGGCGGTCGCGGCAAGGAAAGCATTCTCGCTGATGCCTATGAAGCTGTGCTTGGCGCCGTCTATCTCGATGGCGGTCTCGAAGAAGTCCGTGCCATTTTGAATAAGTTCCATTTCCCACGCGTGCAAGAAATCATCAGTGCAACCGACTTTGTGAACTACAAAAGCGAACTTTTGGAATTTTGCCAGGGCAAATTGCGCTGCTCTCCGGAATACGTGATTGTCGGTGAAGAAGGTCCGGAACACCAGAAAGTGTTTACTGTCGAAGTGGTCGTGAACGGCAAATCGTATGCCCGCGGTCAAGGCCCGAACAAGAAAAAGGCGGAACAGGAAGCCTCCCGTTTGTCGCTTGAAACGCTCAAGGCTGAAGCCGCCGAAGCCGATGCCAAAAAAGCAGCCGCTCCCAAAGTCAAACAACCCGCACACCATATCGGATTGCCGTAATTTTAGTAGACGGTAGGAAGTAGACTGTAGGAAGTGGCTCGTATGTAGAGCCTGCGCTGTCACCCCGGCCACCGTGCCGGGGTCGCCTTTTTATTATCTTATCCATCATGAATACATTCTCCCTCCGCTCTTTACTTGCCGTCCCGATGGCGGCTGCACTCGCCTTTGCTCTTGCCGCCTGCAATGAATCCGGCGAATCCAAATCCGGCCAATCTTCGAAAAAAGGCACTGCCGTTTCCGAAGCGGATTGCCCGATTCTCCCGCTCGATTCTACGGCAACAGGCGAGTTCGACCCGATTGCCTCCAAGGAAGCCCGCGCTTGCGGTTCTATCACGCTTTGGGGCTCCGCCATGCCGAAGTCTTTCAACATGTGGGAAGACTACAACAGTTTCTCTGCTGAGCTCATGAACATGATGTTCGAACCGCTCGTGAGCCTGCATACCACCGAAGACCGCGAAGTTGGCATCCTTGCTGACAAGTGGGAAGTCTCCGAAGACGGCAGAACGTTCACGTTCCATGTCGATCCGCGCGCGAAGTGGAGCGATGGCAAGTCCATCACCGCCGAGGATGTTCAGTTCTACTACGACGTCATCATGGACGAAAAGAACCTCACGCCGATTTTCAAGGTGGGCCTCAGCCGCTTTGAACGCCCGGAAGTCGTGGATAGCCTGACGGTTCGCATGACCGCGAAGGAATCTCACTGGGGCAACTTCTGGGAAGCGGCTGGCATGCTCGCATTCCCGAAGCACGTGTGGGGAGGCAAGGACTTCAACAAGATTCGTTACGAGTTCCCGGTGGTCTCTGGTCCGTACATTATCAAGACGTTCCGTGAAGACCGCTTTGTCGAACTCCAGCGCCGCAGCGACTGGTGGGGCTTCAAGAAGAACTGGAACCATGGCAAGTACAACTTCCAGAAAATCCGTTACCGCTTCATGAACGATCAGACCAAGGCGCTCGAAGCTTTCAAGAAGCAGGACTTCAACGCCTACGCCATTTACACGAGCAGCATCTGGATGAAACAGACCGACTTTGATGCTGTCAAGAAGGGCTGGGCCGTCAAGCAGCGCATCTACAACAAGGAACCGATTGGTTTCCAGGGCATGGCGATCAACCTCCGCAAGCCGCAGTTCCAGGATGTCCGCGTCCGTCGCGCACTTTCGTACCTCTTGAACCGTGAAGCGATGAATGAAAAGTACATGTACGGCCAGTACTTCCTCCTCAACAGCTACTATCCGGATCTTTGGGCGAATAATCAGAACCCAACGGCGCCTGTTTACAGCTACAATCCCGAAAAGGCCCGTGCGCTTTTTGCCGAAGCTGGCTACAAGGTGAATGGGGATGGCGTTCTCGAAAAGGACGGCAAGCCGTTTGCCATCAACTTTATCACGAGCCAGGAAGACTTGCGCCATCTGACACTTTTCCAGGAAGACTTGAAGAAGGTGGGCGTTGTGGCGACCATCGAACAGATGAGCCAGAGCACGCTCCGCAAGCGCTTGGACGATGCTGACTTTGACCTTTACTGGGTGAACTGGGGGGCTGGCCGCCTCCGCGACCCGGAAGCAAGCTGGATTTCTACGACCGCCATGCAGAAAGGCACGAACAACCTCGCTGGCGTTCAAGACCCTGTTGTCGATAGCCTCATCAACTTGCAGAAGACTGAATTTGACCTCGCGAAGCGCAATGAAATCTTGAAAGCGCTCGACAACCGCCTTGCCGAAATCGTTCCGTATGTGCTCATGTGGCAATGCGACCACCACCGCATCCTCTACTGGAACCGTTACGGCACGCCGGAAAAGATTCTCGACCAGTTCAACCGCGAAGATGCAATCCCCGTCTATTGGTGGGTGGATCCGGTCAAGTCCGCCGCACTCGACAAGGCGATGAAATCCGGCGAAAGCCTGCCCATCCCACCGTTCGATATCCGCTAACCCGCGCGCATCTCGTCGTCCTGAGCAACGCGAAGGACCCAGTCAAGTCTTGTAATTGCGCGAAACATTTCTCGAAACGCAAAAGTCCCGGCATCGCCGGGACTTTTCATAGGTGGATAAAAAATCTTTGATTAGAAGGAGAAGTTGACAGAGCCTTCCCACGTAACGGTCATTTTCTTGTTCGTACTCGTGTAGATGAGGTAGTCGTCATCGCCGAGACCGAACGTTACGCAAGCATCAAAGGAAAGCAACTGGTTGACCTTGAAATTTGCACCTACGTACGGGGCAACGCCGACATCGCCACTCGTTTCGGCAGATTTTTTGCCTCTTGTCTTTTCGTCATTAAGCAAAATGTCAAAGGTGATGCCGAAATACGGGGATACGACCTGGGAGACGTTCGGATCCAATTCTGCATTGAGAATCAAGCTCATCGGACCTTTCTTACGGTCGTCGCCTTCCGTTGTAATGGAGAGACCTGCTTCAGTGCCGAGGCCCACAGCGCCAAAGTCCTTAGAGAACTGTCCACCGAAATAGAAGTTGAATCCGTCGTCAGAGACCTTTTTCTTGCCGGTCGGGAATGTCACATCGAGGAATGCGGCGAACATCGGAGCCACCTGGTAACGTACACCGGTTGTCAAATTTTCCATACCGGTCTTGTGGTCGTTCTTGCCATCGTAGCGGCTAATCGGTCTGAACGGGAGCTTCAAGTAAAGTTCCAGGTTCTGGACCGGGACGAAACGAGCCTTTGCGCTCAGGTCGAGACCTTTCCATTTGTCATGAACGATGAAGTCTGCAACAATCTTGGCGTCGCCACTCATGGCGGCCGGAACCGGGAAGTTGCTAAAGGTTGCGAAGCTGGCGGATGCGAGAAGTGCTGCGCCTACGATTACTTTTTTTAACATAGTTACTCCATAGAAAGAAAATTTCTTCGAAATATAGGTAAAAACTATGGGATTTAAACGGATTCTGTAAATAAAAATAAACCAGTCGGAATAATCGACTGGTTTTTAAGAAATTTAGACGTTTATTTTTTTATGTCTTTTGCCTAGATTTGATGACTAGAACTTGAATTCCATTTCCAAGGTCACGCCGAGGGCATCGCCTTCCATCACGATTTCCGGTTCGTAGCTCTTGTTTTTCAAATCCTGGCTGCGGGCCATAATTGTACCCTTGATGGATATGTCGTCACTCAGCGGGACGCTTGCACCGACCCAGAATTTCCACTGGTGAGACCAGTCGTCATGCATTTCCTTGTCTTTCTTGGTACCGTTGTTGTATTCCGATGCAAAAAGACGGAACCAGAACTGACCGCCAACCAAGAGAGTTACAGGTGCTGAAGGAAGTGTAAAGTCGAATTCACCGCCCAAGCGGAGTTCGAGCCCTCTTTCTCTATCGTGATGTTTGAATCCCCAGAAAAGACCGGCTTCTGCACCGTAAGATGCGCCCTTGATGGATGCGATGTCTCTGTGGTGCTGTGCACCGGCGTAGATGTACATTTCATGGTGGCTTGGAGGAGTCCTGCCCTTGTCCGTCGGTTTGTCCTTGCCGATGGGAAGGTTAAAGTCGAGGAAGAGGTAAAGTTCCGGATCCAAGGCGTAACGTGCGCCGATGACCAGGTCGCGGAGACCTTTGCCGCCTTCTTCATAGGTTTTGCATTCAGGCTTTTCATCATCGTCATCGCATTCCTTTTCGCCCCAGAACTGGTAGCCAAAACTCTGGAAAGAAAGTTCAAATTGCGGAACGATATTCACGCGTGCACCGACTTTCAGACCCATTTGGGACCAGTCGCCGTCCCAGTCGTAGTAAAGTCCCGTTTTGACAGAACCAGAATTGTTCTGAAGCAGGCCGAAATAATCCCATGTTGCAAAGCTGGAAGTTACAATCGCAGCCGTGAGAAGAAGAATCTTTTTGAACATTTTAACTCCTATGAAACACCATAATGGTGACTTCAATTTAGTAAACCTATGGCACTAAAGCAATTAAATATTTGTAAGCAAATTTTCATCTCCGTGCTGACTGTCACAATTGGCGCTTTTTACTTTTATTGACGGTTGCCAAAGTAGCCTTAAAAATTATTTTTACAAGTAAAATTAGAGGGCTTGAATGGATTACTTAACTCGTCTGCTGCTTGGTCTAGGTTTGGCCATCCCGATGTCTGTTTGGGCAGGGGATAATACCCAAGGTCCTGTCGCCTTAGTGACTCAATACATAAATCTTGGCTATAATGCAACAGCAAAATCGCTTTACTTGGAGCAGGCGGGCGAGGGCTGTACGGTTAATGAATCCACGGAGATGGCGGGTGCCTCTGTTATATGCCTTGCTTCTAAAAATTTGAGTGAGAGCGGCAACTCTTACGCCCAAATCCTTAATCAGATGCTGTCTAGCGTTTGGGCTACTACTCAGAACGAGTCTAAAAATAAGTACACCAACTTGACCCTAGCCTCTGACTTGAATTTTGGGGAAACGTATAGTCATAACGAAGACGATGATACGGAGTCCTGCTCGACGGAACATACTCCTATCAAGTTCGGCGGAAAAGTTTTCGATGGAAATGGCCACACCATCAAGAACCTTTGCTATATCCAAAGGAAAGATGGTGATAGTTATATAGGCCTTTTTGGAAAAATTGGATACGACATCCCTCCGATTGGAGCCAATGGACTTGATATTTCGGTCAAGAACCTGACGATATCGGGGGTGAATTTTGTGGTCGGGAAAAAGTGGTATAGCGCAACTGGTGAAACTTTAGAGGCTGACCCTTCAACTAACGGAGTCGACTATTATCCGATGGGGGCCCTTGCGGGGCAGATTTCTTATACGAACGTCGATAATATCACTCTTGATAAAGTTGTTATCCGTTCTCCGTTTGCTGGTGGGCTTGCTGGGCTTATCCGGAATTCCAAAGTTTCCCAGATTTATTCGGACAAAACTACTGCAGCAACTTCTCTCATCGCTTTGTCTAACAGCGTCCAGCTTGTTGAAACTCCTAATGTTGTGGACCTTACGAATTTCATCGGCGCAAGTATCGGTGAAACGTCCACAGATGGGTATATGGCGGTCATGGGCGGTATTGCCGCTATTTCCAAGTTTACCACTTACGAAAATATCGAGATCAATGTTGATATAAATAACTCCGCTAGCGTTGATAAGTCCGTTTTAGGCGGTGTTGCGGGCATGTATGTCTATGCGCAGTCTGGCAGTGATAATAACAAGCCGTATTTAAATCAGGACATCAAGGTGTCTGTGCCGAGTGGTAAAAAAGTGACAGGCGGAACCTCTATTGGTGGTGTGTTTGGTGAAACAAAGAAAGATGGCTCAAATAATCAGACAAAATCTGATTTGTTAATCAGCAATGTAAATGTGAAAAGATTAGAAGCTGCCGGGACTGGAGCTGCAGGCAACGAAACTGTAAATATCTATTGGGGTGGGGTTATTGGAAAGAGTGATCTTTGTAATGGCAGTATCCTGAAAATTGTAAATGCAACCGCAAGTGTTGTGTTGGTTGATCTTAATGCAAAGGCAGGAACCTATAATTATTTTGTTGGAGGTATTGCTGGGTATGCCGGTTGCGATAATACCACTAATGTGGGCAATGGGGATGATTTGTTCTTGACTCTAAAAAATTCCAATACAAGTGGAAACATAAAAATCTGGGGTAAATCATTTTCAGAGCAGTTGATTTCGGCCTCTATTGGTGGTCTTGTTGGAACAGCCATGCTTGCTACCGAAGAAAACGCAATTGCGGGTAATACATCGTCGCTTAGAATAAACTATGATATTGATAGCCAGAATTCTACGGCAACTAAAGTGACGGGTACGGTTCATATCGGAGGCGCTTTTGGCGCTGCAAGCATATACAATACTTCTGGTGTTGTCTTGAAGCTGTCCGGGTTAAATTACAATGGCTCTTTAGCTGTAAAGGATTATGGTATTAACACTTATGTTGGTGGCATTGTTGGAAGGTTCCCTTTGATTGATAATTCAGGGAATTCTCAAATTGCATTCAATGATGTCCATGTAAAACCGAGTGGAAACATAACGACTCTTTTGCAATATACTTATATGAATGCGGGATTCGCTTCCACAGCTTATATTGGTGGCGTTTGCGGCAACTGTATGTCTGTTACCGAGTTGAGTGTTGTATCTGTTGAAGGCGATATTAAAGAAAAGCAGGTTGCTGCCGCAAATAAGGCTTTCTATGTTGGTGGGCTTGTCGGTCGTTCTTCTATTGGAGCCCCGATTATCGTTAAAAATACCTACTCGAATGGCTCTTTGACCAAAGAATTTCCCTCGAATTCTGATATAGGTTACTTGTTTGGTGTTCTTTATGGCAATACCGGTAGGGCTTCTCAATTTATCTCTAACTATCACTATAGCGAAGAACCTGAAAAAATACCTGCCATTTCTATTGGGGATGGTAAAAAATATACGGTGCCGACTTATCAAGGAAGTACCGCAAAAAATAATGTCCGAAACTGCACGGCTAATGAAACTCAGTCTGTGGATCAAACAGGAAACGGCTGCATGCTTTCTGCAAATATGAAATCGGCTGAATTTGCGGATGCATTGAACCAAGTGTTGGATGACGAATCGGATCAAGTTTGGATGTATGATGAAAATGCTGCTGATGCGGCTCCGTTGCCGACGTTAAAACCGGCTCTTGCTCCAAATCTTACGACTCATAGCGTTAAATTCGTAGATGGAGATGATGTCATCAAGGAATACGAAGTTGTTCATGGCTGGCCTTCTCCGGTCCCGAACCCTCCAAGCGTAAATTCCAAGGGCTGTCCTTTTGACGAGTGGAGTTCTACGGGTTACCTCAGTGTGATTGAAGATCTGACGATTAAAGCACTTTACGAGGAGTGCGCTGAAAGCAGCTCTAGTGTGGAAATGAGTTCTAGCAGCGGTGTGGAAGAGTCTTCTTCTTCGATTTTTGTGGAATCTAGTAGTTCTGAGGAAGAGTCTTCGTCAAGCGAAATGTATTTGTCTTCTAGCAATGTTACTGAATCTAGCAGTTCTTTTGCAGAGTCTAGTTCTAGCGAAACGTCGAGTTCTAGCATTGTTGAATCTAGTTCAAACGGGACATCGAGTTCTAGCATTGTTGTGAATTCTAGTTCGAGTGTCGACATTTCTTCGAGTTCTTCAAGTGCTGGCAACGATAATTATTCTTCAAGCTCCAGCGCATGGAATATCGAGGTTTCGTCTAGTTCTTCGAGCGCGAGTAACGGCTATGAATACAGCAGCTCTAGCCGCGCCCAGTCGAGCAGTTCTTCTGTAAAGTCAAGTTCTAGCAGAGCCTCTCACAAGACGTATCTGCTCGAAATTGCCGAGCCGACTGCAACGCAGGACGGCAATGCGCTCCGCATGGAATTCGACAACAAGCTTGCAAGTACGTCCGAAAAGGTGGATTACCATATCAAGGTTGTTTCCGATGTGGGAGTCTACCTCGATACCATTGTCGATGCAAAATCTGTTGAAAGTGTCAAGAATGGATTGTGGCGCCTTGACCCGGCGCCTGTCGGGGAATACACGGTAACCTTTACGCTTACGGACGGCGATGATTCTATCAGCTATGATAAAAAGTTCATCACGGAAAAACAAAAGACGTATACGCCGCGTGCTTGGCAGACCCTTTCCCTGAATGCGTTCTGCTACAACAAGGGCGATGGATGCTTGTCTGATCTCGAAACTCGTTTTGGCCTTACGCAAAGCGACTGGGCAAAAGAAGAATGCAAATACATGCAGGATGAAGTCAAGCGTGGCATGAATGACGCTCAGTTCTACCAAAGAATGAAGAATGTTTGTGCTCAGGCGAGTGGCTCAGGTGCTGTGATTTCTGTTTACTGGTGGGACGAATCGAATCCGGTGGGCGAATTCTGGCAGTATCGCAAGTTTAGCGTGAAGGACAAGTTCGATTCTACTCGCGGTTACTGGTATGGTCCTGTTAATCATGAACCATTTGCGATGAGCTTGCAGACTCCCAATATGAATGATGCAATCGAATGGCATCTCGAGAATAAGTATTCCGGTTGGAATCTCGTGGCAAATCCCTATGGCTGGTATGTGAAACTCCCTAAGGATGAAAATATCAACTTCTGCCAGTGGGATCCGGATTCAAGCGGATATGTGGAACCTGATGTACTTGGACCGTATGAAGCCCTTTGGGTGCATACGGAAAAAACTATGACGTATCGCATTCCGCTGAAGGCGGCGATTGTTCTAGAAGACGAGAAAAAGTCCTTGAACAAGAGTGCAGAGTCTGAAAACTGGAATCTCCGCGTTGTGCTGTCTGATAATAACGGTAAGCGGGATTCCTGGAACGAAATTGCGGTAGGTCGTACGGCAAAAACCTTGGGTGAACCGCCGGCAGGCATGGGTGACCGTGTGAACCTCTCCATTGTCGAGGGCAAAAAGCGCCTTGCCAAGAGCGTGAAAAAGAACGCAGACGACCTCGAATGGGATCTTGAAGTGAGTGCGACGACTTCCCGTGATGGCAAGTTGAGCTTTGAAGGGCTCGAAAGCGTCTGGGAGAAGGGCATGCGAGTCTATGCGACGGTCGATAATGAAACGGTCGAAGTCGTAAAGGATAGCCCGGTGGATGTCAAACTCTCGTCGAATGCAAAAAATGTCTCTGTTCGAGTGACCAAGAGTGCAGTGGTTGCTAACGTCGCGAAGAATCTCCTCAAGGGGCTCCGCGTGAATCAGGCTCCGAACGTCTTGAATGTCGGTTTCGATGCCGCCTCCAAGCTTGCTGGTGCCAATGTGAAGGTCTCTGTTGTGGGTATTGATGGCCGAGTAGTTGCAACGAACAGGGCTGTCGCTCGCGAAGGCTCAAACGCAGTCTCCATGAAAAAGCCTAAGCAGGGTGTTTACTTTGTGAAGGTTAAGGTCGGAAGCCTTAGTGCCGTCACCCGCGTTATGGTCCGATAAATCAGTCTAGCCGAACGCAAGTTTAATTACTAAATTTGCGCTCGTTATGACAAAAGCAAAACTCATCAAACTCATTATTGCATCGGTGCTCGCCATCGCTGCCCTCTTCGTCCCGTACGAAGCCCTCGGCTTCGTTGGTGACCACGCGTTGAACACTCTCGAAATTCGCGTCATCGCAATCTTTGTGATGGCTGCACTTTTCTGGATTCTCCAACCGTTCCCAATCTGGTCCACCTCCATGTTCGTCATCGTGTTGATGATCCTTACGCTTTCGAACTCGGCTCTTATCCCGTTCCGCGTGGAAGGTGTTGAACCGCTTAAGTTCAAGGACATCATGGCAACGTTTGCCAACCCGATCATCATGCTCTTCTTGGGTGGCTTCTTCCTTGCTTCTGCCGCTTGCAAGTACAACATGGACAAGAACCTTGCCCGCGTGCTCCTCAAGCCGTTTGGTAAGGATCCGAAGTGGGTGCTCCTTGGCCTCATGATTATTACTGCAGTGTTCTCCATGTTCATGAGCAACACCGCTACTGCTGCTATGATGCTCGCTATCCTCGGCCCGGTGCTCAAGCTCTTTGATGAAAACGACCGCGGTAAAGCTGCTTTTGCCCTTGCCATCCCGCTCGGTGCTAACATCGGTGGTATGGGTACTCCGATCGGTACGCCTCCTAACGCCATCGCTCTTGGTGCTCTCCAGTCCAGCGGCTTCAACATCTCCTTTGGCCAGTGGATGGAATTCGGTGTTCCGTATGTGATTGTTATGATGATTCTTGCTTGGTTCTTGCTCCTCAAGCTCTATCCGATCAAGATGAAGGAAATGAACCTCGATATCGAAGGTGCCGAAGGTTTTGACAAGAGCCCGCGCGCTATCATCGTTTACATTACCTTTGCTGTGTGCGTACTTTTGTGGGTGACCGGTAAGAATGTTCATGGCCTCAACGACAACGTGATTGCTATGATCCCGATGGCTGTGTTTGCTTTGACGGGCGTGATTAATAAGAAGGACCTCAACGAAATGAGCTGGGACGTTCTTTGGCTCGTGGCTGGTGGTTTTGCTCTCGGTCTCGGTTTGCAGCAGACTGGTCTTGCCAAGGACCTCATCAACGCTATTCCGTTCAACACCTGGTCTCCGGTCGTCCTCATGGTCGGTTGCGGCTTCATCTGCCTCTTCATGGCAAACTTCATGAGCCACACCTCTACCGCAAGCTTGCTCGTCCCGATCTTCATCGTCGTGGCTGTGAGCTGCAAGGAAAACCTCGCTCCGCTCGGTGGCGTGACCTCCTTGATGGTCGCTGTCGCTTTCGCAAGCTCTCTCGGTATGTGCCTCCCGATTTCTACGCCGCCTAACGCACTTGCCCATGCAACGGGTTACACGGATACGCGTGGCATGGCTATCACGGGTATCGTGATGGGTATCGGCGGCCTCGTTCTCTCCTGGATCATGATGTTCGGCCTTTCCAAGGTGAACTTCTTCGAAGATCCGGCTGAAGTTGCCGCTGCTCCGGCTGCCGCTGTTGCCGCTCCGGCACCTGCCGCACCTGTTTATGCAAAGCCTGCCGAAGTTGCTGCTCCGGCTGAAACGATTGCTGAACCGGCTGCTGATAGCGCTGCCGTCGCCATTCCGGCTGACTCTGCTGCTAAGGTCGTGGTCACGGATTCCGCCGCTGCTAAGTAATTGAAAATGTCACCCCGGCTTCCAGGTCGCTGAGACTGCCGGGGGCCATTAACGAAAATCGCTCGGGTAATCCCCGGGCTTTTTTTGTACCCACTTTATAATCCTGAGGGTGGGGACAATATAGCCCAAATGGGTTATTGCAATGTAATGCGGTTGTATGTAAATTATTATACAACTTAAACAAAAGGAAATGTAAAATGGCAACAAAATTGAAAAAAGCTGGAAAAATTTCTGTGAACGACCTGCTCCCGGGCGATATCTTGGCGTTTAAGGGCGACGTCAATGATGATATTAGTAAACTTATCATGAAATTTACAGGTTCTGATGTATCGCATGGCGCAATCTTTGTTCAGAATTTGGATAACGTCCTTGCTGAAGCCGGTAGCGAGGGTATTCATGCACGCCGAATGAAAGACAATGCGGATGCTCGTGAAGCTTATGTAATGCGCCATAACAAGGCGGGTAAAAATGGCGTTGAACCTGTTGTGCCGATTGCCAAGGATTATGTGCTTCAGGATCTTCCGTATCCGTATTCTGATTTGATTCTTTTGGGCTTGATTCTTATTTTCAAGCATAAGGTGACTAGACCGCTTATGTCTCGAGTTGTTGTTGAATTCCTGTGCTTGGTTGCCGCAGAACTCAAAAAGATCATCGAAGACAAGAATACCCCGGGCAAGCATACGATGGTGTGCTCTTCTTATGTTTACCAATGCTATTTGGATGCTTCCAATAAAAACCCGGCTCTCAAGCTGAAAATCAAGGACGGTGACGTTGGCTTCAAGGAACACGCCCTTTTAGGCCGCAAGTCAAAATCCTTCACTCTCTTCGATATGTATGCCGATTACGTGGCATCGCATGAAGAAGAATGCAAGAAGAATTTCAAGGCTAAAAAGCTCCAGACTGCGACAAAGCTCCGCTCCCAAAAGGAAATCCTGGCTGATTTGGAAAAGCTTCTTTCGAAGAAGAGTGCCGATAAGGTTCCTGCAATGAATGCAGATGAGTTTTCCGTTGTCTTGGACATCGTCAATGCCATTAAGGATGTTATCCAAGCTTTGGTGACGTTCTTGAAGGGCGACCGAGTTTCGTTCTCGGAAATGATGAAAATTGCAAGAGAACAACAGTCCATGTTTATAACGCCGAATGATTTGGTCAATAACGTAACGAACGCTAAATGTGTTGGTATGTTGAAAGCAGAACGTTACGGCGATAAGTACGACGATAACTGGAAAGAATAAGATTTGGCCCGCATCCGACGGGCTTTTTCTTTGCAACAAAATTCTATGCAAAAAAAATCCTCGCTTTTCAGCGAGGATTTTTCAGTGGTCGATACAGAACTCGAATCTGTGACCTCTACCATGTCAAGGTAGCGCTCTAACCAACTGAGCTAATCGACCATTAAGGTAGCCCAATATTAGAAAAAGATTGAGCGCTTGTCAAGGGTGGTTGGCGATAAAATTCAAAAAAATTTTATTTATCACCCCAAAAGTTCTTTTTTAACGATCGTCCTCGGCAATCCAGTAGTGCAGACGACCTTTAAATAGTATTGGAGGGAGTGTGTCATTGCATTTTCCCGACCTGCAGTCCTCAAAATGCAGGTTGATGAACGCTGTCCATTTTGTATCGTCTTTTTGGTCGATGGTAACGTAATTGCTGTCGCCTTTGATGAGCGCTTTGGGGGAACCTTCGACTTGAATCCAGGTGTAGCCTGCAACGATGTTATTTTTGCTAAGCTTGGGCTCATTGACCATGACGCTTAATCGATCGTTGCGTTCACTGCGACCTGTCGGGATTTGAACCAGTAGGTAGTGGTGGCGGTTGCGTATGAATGGGATTTCGACATCGTTTCGGTCGAGTTCCTGCGTGATTTCTTCGCCGTCATTGATGCTATACTTGATGAATCCGCCGCCTTTGACTTCCCAACTGTCGTTGATGCCGCTACAGGCGGTAAGGCTTGCGGCAATTCCTGCAATCCCGACGAATCTTGCTGCGAGTTGTGCCGACCTTGCATGGCTTGTAATCTTTGCGCAATAACGTGTCAAAAAGGCGAACTTCATGTTTTTAAAATAGAAAAAACGCCGGGCTTAGATACCCGGCGCTCTCTAGTCTTTGGGCTAGTAGCCCGCTGTAGCGGGCGTTCTCTCGTCTACTATGCTCGACCGTCAACGCCGTTTTCTTCGGCCTGAGGCGGCTGCTTCTGCTGTGCCAGGCGCGGGTCTTCGAGCACGTACAGCGGGAGTGCGGCAAGTTCTTCGTTGTCGGCGACGAGGCGCACAATGTACTTGTCCGGGCGCACGAACTGCAAACGCTGCATGTTCAAAATCATGTTGACGGCGGCTGTATCAAAGCCCTGTGCAACCGGCTGGAGTTCAATTTCAGACTGCATCGGCGGAACAATCGGGTGTCCAACAACGTCTTCGATAGAAAGGCTCAACTGGTGTGTGCCTGCTTCAGCGCGCTGGTAGCGCAAGCGGAAAGCGGCGGAGCACTGCGGAATCACAAGCGGAAACTTTGCGAAAATGCGGTCAAAGGCACCAAGAAGGTTCATGCGGCCGCCCACATCGTTAGCGGTGGCGGCGTCACAAATAGCGGCAATTTCAATATTCATTTAGGGGTCTCCCAGTATTTGATAAATGTTTAACTAAATTATAATTATATTCCGAAAAAGACGAGGATTTTATGCAAGAAATTCCACTTTGGTACTGGTTAATCGTATTTTTTGGCCTCGGCGCCTGCGTCGGGAGCTTCTATAACGTCATTGTTTACCGTATGCCGCGTGGAATTTCCTTGATTAATCCGCCTTCGCACTGCCCGCTTTGCAAAAAGAGGATTCCGATCCGCTACAATTTGCCGATAGTGGGCTGGCTTTGGCTGCGTGGCAAGAGCGCTTGCTGCAAACAGCCGATTAGCGTGATTTACCCGATTGGCGAGAGCCTTTGCGGTTTGCTCGGGGCGCTTGCTCTTTATGCGGCGGCTGGCTTCGGGACGGATTTTTCGCGACCGGTCTTGTCGCCTGAAGTTTGGGCGGATGCGGCTGCGATGTTCTGGCTTTTGCTTGGCGCTTACCCTGTTTGTGCGGTCGATTGCAAGTACAAGCTGATTCCCGATTCCATCTCGGTCGGCGGGATTGTCGCTGGTCTTTTGATTTCGCTCGTGCCGGGTGGCGTGACGCCTCTCCAGAGCTTGATTGGGGCTGTTGTTGCGGGCGGCGGGCTTTATCTGCTCGGCTGGATTGCCACTAAGGTGCTCAAGAAAGACGCAATGGGTTTTGGCGATGTCAAGCTCTTGGCGGGCTATGGAGCGCTTATGGGCGTGACTGGCGCTGTGGAAACTCTCTTGGTTGCAGCTTTGCTTGGAATCGTGACTATGGTCCCGTACGGGATGCTTGCTGCGAAAAAGGCGGCACAAAACAAAAATAGCGAGGAAGCCGGGCAAATTCCTTTCGGACCGTTCCTCGCCATTGCTGCCCCGATTATTTATCTCTGGGGCTCAGCGCTTTTGGACGCTTATTTTAAGTACGTTCTAGAGTAATGAGTGAGTTACTAGTTCTGAGTTACTAGTTACTAGAGAATTTTATTTCAAGATTTACTACTAACTAGTATCTAGTAACTATTAACTGCGGCGAAGCCGCCTTATTTCTTCTTCTTTCCGGGTCTCTGCGGCATGAAGGGGCTTTTGGCGTTTGGTTCGCTGGAACCCTTTGCCGAAACCGTTTCTTGACTTGTGACCACGGAATCTCCGACGCTCAAACCGCGCAAAATCTGGACGTTCACGCCATCGCTAAGACCAATCTTCACGCGACGCGGAGCTGCCTTGCCGTTGATGTTAATCCACACGTGGTCGCCTTCAAGCTTGGGCTTCTTGTGCTTTTTCTTGGCGCCTGTACTTGGAGCACCGCCCGGTCCCATGCCAGGAGGCGGGGGCGGGAAGTTGTCGCCAGCTTCGGCAGTCTTCGGACGTTCCGGGCGCGGCATGTCTTTCGGATCCATCATCGGTGTTCCAGCGGCAGGCGTAAACTTGAGCGCCTTGACCGGAATCGTAATAGCGTCCGTAATTTCTTGAGTGACAATCGTGCAGGTGGCAGTCATGCCCGGCAAGAGCTTCTGTTCCGGGTTCTCGGCGGTAATCACGACGGTGTAAGTCACCACATTGCTTGTTGTCGTCGGGTTTAGGCGGACTTCTTGCACGGTGCCATGGAACGTGTCGTTCTGGAAGGCGTCAACCGTAAACGTCACGCGCTGACCTTGTTTAACTTGTCCGATGTCAGCTTCGTCCACGTCTGCCATGACTTTCATCTGACTTAAATCTTTTGCAATCACGAACAACGTCGGCGTGCTCATGGAGGCTGCAACGGTCTGACCGACATCCACTGCGCGTTTCAGCACAACGCCGTCAATCGGGCTCTTGATGGTCGCGTAGCTCAAGTTCAAGCGAGCCTGGGCGACTTCGTTCTTGCGCTGTTCCAGAGAGAGCTTGGCTGCGTTTAAGTTGTATTCAGCCTGCTCCAGTTCGACAGCACTTGCGCTCTTGCTTTCGGCGAGCCTCTTGATGCGGTCGTACGTGCTTTGTTTGTAATTCAAGTCGTTTTCGGCGCTCTTGTAAGAGATTGTCGCCTGCTTCAAGGTCGACTGTAACTTAGACTTGTCGAGTTCGGCAATGATTTGACCCTTCTTGACCTTGGAATTGAAATCAACGTTGATTTTGGCAATGTCGCCAGAAACCTGCGTACCGACTTCTACCTGGTCCACCGGCTCTAATGAACCCGTTGCCGAAATTGTAGTCTTGATGGTGTCTGTCACCACCTTGGAACTGATGAGGGCTCCAGCCTGGCTTGTGGCATCTCCGTTAAAGAAGAATGACTTGACGCCGAGGGCAACCCCTGCCAAAACGGCGATAACGATGATGATTTTCAAGAGTTTTTTCATAAGCATTAGAAAAATAGTAACATTGATTTTTTATTACAGCAATTTTGATGATTTGAGAGCACGTAAGGTTGCAAATTTTCTAGCTTAAAGGTCATGACTCGCGTACGCAAAAAAGACGATAGTTCAGAAGTCCGCAAAGTGACTTGGGTGGGGCTAGGCTGGAACGCCGCGCTCTCCGTTGCCAAGTTTGTTGTGGGCGTGGTGGGGAACTCCCAGGCGCTCGTTGCCGATGCTATCCATAGTGCGTCTGATTTTGTGACCGATGTCGCCGTGATTGTTGGCAGTCATTTTTGGAACTCGCCACCGGATGCCGAGCACCCTTACGGACACCGCCGATTTGAAACGCTCATTACGATTGGTATTGGGCTTGCCGTTGCCGCTGTGGGTATTGGCATTGGATACAAGGCGGTCCTTGCGCTTTTGGCGGGTGAAGCTTCGCACCCGGAAACGTCCGTTGCCGTGATGGCGCTTGCCTCCATTATCGTAAAAGAGATCCTTTTCCGCTACACGCGAAATGCGGGGCGAAAAATCCGCAGTCAGGTGCTCGAGGCGAACGCTTGGCACCACCGTAGTGACTCTTTTAGCTCAATTCCCGTGCTTGTGGCGGTCGTTTTTGCCATTTTGCTCCCGCAGCTTTGGTTCGCGGATTCCGTCGGTGCACTTGTCGTTGCTTTTTTCGTGATTCATTCTGCGATTGAAATTGCGGCTCCGGGGCTTAGGCAGCTTGTGGACCGTGGCGCAAATCCCGATGTCCTGGGCAAGCTTCGAAGCGTGGCACTTTCGCACCCGAAGGTCATCAGTTTGCATGGGCTCCGTTCCCGCTACGTCGGGAGTGACCTGCATGTGGACGTGCATATTGTGGTCGATGACCAAATGACACTGAAAGATGCCCATGATGTCGCCGAAGAGGTCGAACAGCTGCTCATCGATTCGAACGAAAACGTCGTCGATGCCCTCGTGCACATTGACCCCTACAACGCCAACCGCGCCGCCCAGGGCGAAATCAAGACTATAGAGAAGTAGCCTCTTTTCACACCAGTAAATATTCCAATGTGGTATTAGGACTTTGGCGATTCTGCCTCGCTGGAATCGTGTTTCTAGTTATATTAATTTGGTACAAGTAGCGAGGTTTGATTATGGTACTCGACGAATTTTACAAGTTGAATAATGGGCAGCGAATCCCGAAAATTGCATTGGGCACATGGCAAACCCCAAATGACGTGGCTGCAACTGCGGTCGCTACCGCTATAGATGCGGGCTATCGCCATATTGATACCGCAATCGCCTACGAAAATGAGGCGGGAGTCGGTGCTGGGCTCAAGGCGGCGCTAAAATCGACTGGAATTCACCGTGAAAGCATTTTTATCACGACGAAAATCCCTGCCGAAGTCAAGAATTATGCTGATACGGTACGCTGTATCCAGGAATCGATGGATCGCTTGGATGCATGCCATATCGACATGATGCTCATTCATGCTCCGCGTCCGTGGGCCGAAATGGGCGTCCCTAACGGAAACCATTATTACCGTGAAAATGTGGATGTCTGGAATGCGCTAGAAGAAGCTTACGAAGCGGGTAAAATCCGTGCAATTGGTGTTTCGAATTTTGAAATTGACGACCTGAATAATTTGCTGGCGGAAGCTCGCGTGGTGCCTGCGGTAAACCAGATTCGCGTTCACATCGGTCATGTGCCGACGGAACTGATTGACTTCTGCGAACAGGTCGGAATCTTGGTGGAAGCGTATTCGCCGAATGCGACGGGTCGCCTCTTGAAAGTGCCGGAAGTCTGTGCGATGGCGGAAAAGTATCACGTCTCGGTGCCGCAACTTGCAAGCCGTTTTGTGTTACAGCTCGGGCTTTTGCCGCTCCCGAAATCTGTACACGAAGAGCGCATCCGTCAGAACGCTAAGCTTGATTTCGAAATCAATTCGAACGACATGGCTGCGCTGCTAGAACTCGATGGACTATAAAAACGAATCCCGCTCCTTATGGAACGGGACTTTTTTTTGAAATGTCATGCCGGACTCCGATCCGGCATCGCCTTTTTTTATTGCTTTATCTCACATTAACTTTCTTGTAGTTGCGCCCGACCTTAACGACGTATGAACCCGTTGTTGGTACTTTTACGCGGGTTTCGTTGTTTTTTAATAGTCCTGCGGAAACAACTTGACCCTTCATATCTGTAATTGTGTATTTAGAGTCTGTCGTTTTATCTGTGGTAATTGTAATTTCGGAAGCGCTTGTTCTTGTGGCGTTGAATGTATCTTTGGTGTTGGCGGCTTTGTCCAATCTCAAAGTCCCTTCATCGCCTTGCAATGCGTTTTGTGGAGGGACGGGTTCTGTAACTGCTACACTGATTGCTTTTTGAACGTTCTCTATTTTAACAACAAGATAATAGGTTCCAGAAGGTATGGTTTGTTTTAAATGGTCTGTGTTTACTATGGGATCCCATGATTTGGATACGTTGATGCCTCCGTCAAATTGAATGGGATTGGCTGCAAAATCTTCGTTACTTACGATTATTTGGGTCGGATCTTCTCCATTGACGTCTTTGGTAAATGTGTAGGAAATACCGTAGTCTTTGAGGTCTTCTCCGCATACTTGTTGTTCAGATGTTTCGTAATTGTCGGATGATTTTACGTAGCATACTGTAAAATGCTTGTTTCCGTTTTCGACGTAGTCCGTGCGTCCTTCGTTTTTGTAATTACTTGAGATCCGAATGCCCACAGTTTCTGCCCATGCAGATGAAATACCTAGGGCTACGATGGATGCAGTTATGGCTTTGACAAGTTTCATTTGTTTCCTCCTTATGTGAAAAATGAACTTTTTTGTTCGTTTGTAAAAATAAAGTTTTCTAAATGAAGTAATTATGATAAATTTCTTTCTTTTTTAAGTTGTAGGAGATTTTGACGTATTATAGGTGTATTGTGGTAGATAAACTAAAAAAAATCCCGCTCCTTACGGAGCGGGACCTTTTTGTTGAAATGTCGTGCCGGACTTTATGTCATCCCGGACTTGTTCCGGGACGGCATCGCCAATGTATTTTACTTTAGTCGTTGATCATGTGTTCGTAGAACTTACGATACATGTCCTTTTCTTCGGTCTTGCGAACGGCAATAGCGTCTTGCGGATGGCGGTTGAGCATACCCGTAATCATCTGCGGGATGATGTAACCCCATTCGTACTTGCTCTGCAACGGCAAGAAGAGTTCCTGGATGGCGTCGAGAACCGGACGGAGATCATACTTCGGATTCTTGAGGAAACCGAGGAGGAGTTCAGTGGTGCAGTTGCCTGCGCCGCGGCCCATGCCGGACACGGAGCCGTCGAGGTAGTCGACGTGGTTGATGATAGCCTGGATCGTGTTGGAGAAGGCGAGCTGCTGGTTGTTGTGACCGTGGAAGCCGAACTTCTTGTTCTTCACGATGCCCTTGTAGCGGGCGAGTTCCTTGTCGATGTCTTCCTGGTAGAAAGCGCCGAAGCTGTCGACGAGGTAAAGCACGTCGGCCTTGCATTCTTCGTTGACCTGGTGGAGGGCTTCGTCAAGTTCCGGACCGCGGTCGCGGCTCACAGCCATGATGTTGAGCGTTGTTTCGTAGCCCATGTCATGGAAGGCGTTCACCATGCTGATGCCCTTGTCAATGTTCTTGACGTAGCTAGCCACGCGGAACATCTGGTACGGGCTTTCGGAAGCGGGCTTCACGGCATCCATGTTGACGCGGCCCACGTCGGCCATCACAGCCATCTTCATCTTGGAATCGATACCGTCCTTGACCTTCCAAAGCAAATCGTCATCGCAGAACTTCCACGGACCGTATTCCTTCGGGTCGAAAAGTTCGGGGGAGTTCTTGTAACCCATTTCCATGTAGTCTACGCCGGCTGCAGTGAGAAGGGTGTACAATCTACGCACGAATTCAAGAGAAAAATCGTGCTTGTTGACGAGGCCGCCATCGCGGATCGTGCAGTCGAGAACTTTAATTGTTTCGTAGTACATGGTTAGATCTTTGGTTTTGGGTTTAAAGTTACTTGTGACGTCATTCTGAGCGATGAAATCGCGAAGAATCCAGTCATTTTTTATTACGTTGCAAACATAGGTTTTGAAATTTGAATGGTCAATAATTTTTTTGATGCTTCTGAAAAATATTTGATATTTAACGTAAAATTTGCGTTGAAATGACTGAGTAAGGCTTGTTTGCTTTAGTTTTGAGGACTTTAAACCTTCGAAAGATGTCTCCGTTTGGACTCGGTTGCCGTAAAGCCCTTATAATAAATTGCTGTTTCGAGTTACTCTGAATGGCTTGCCGTTTAAGCTTTAACTGGTTAATTTTATAATTTACGCTAAATATGCGTTGAAAATAACGGTGTTTCCCTATCTCGTATGAGGTTTATTTTACTTTTTTCCAAAGCCTCGTGAATCTATATTTAGCGCATGCATATATATAAGCTTTCCCCGATTTTGTCTGCCGCGGTTCTTTTGGGCGCGGGTGCAGCCTCTGCTGAGACCAAGTTTTTCTACAACCAGGTCGGCTACGATGTCGGCCAGCCGATTTCCGTGATTGTCAAGAGCGATAACCTTGCAGACGGCGCTGATTTCAGTGTGATGTCGGGTGGCTCGGCGGTCAAGACGGGTAAGCTCTCGGTGGGGTCGAATCCGGATAACTGGCTCTCCAATGGCAAGTTTTATGTTGCAGATTTGAGTGGACTAACGGCCGGCAAGTATACGTTGCAGGTTTCTGAAAATGGGCAACCGCAGAAATCGGGCGAATTTACGGTGGGCGAAAACGCTTTGGCGTCAAACACGCTTGCGACAGTTCTCAATTACTTCTATGATGATCGTGCGGATGACCCGACTGTTGAAGGCTGGGACAAAAGCATGGGTGTTTATAATTCCAGCAAAAAGGTGGATGTTCATGGCGGCTGGTACGATGCCAGTGGCGACGTGAGTAAATACTTGAGCCATCTTTCTTATGCCAATTATTTGAACCCGCAGCAGATTCCGCTAACAGTCTGGTCGCTTGCTTTTGCTTCGGAACGCATCCCGAAGTTGCTTGGTTCGACATCGACAAAGGCGAAAACGGCTGATGAAGCGGCGTACGGTGCTGACTTTTTGGTGCGCATGCTTGCCGAAGAAGGGTTCTTTTACATGACCGTTTTCGATAACTGGGGCTCGCCTTTGGGCAAACGCGAAATTTGCGCGTTCTCCGGTTCCGATGGCATCAAGAGTGCTGATTACCAGACGGCGTTCCGTGAAGGCGGTGGTATGGCAATTGCGGGTCTCGCAAGCGCTGCAAGGCTCAAGCTGAAGGGCTATTTTACGAGCGAACAGTATTTGGCTGCTGCGGAGAAGGCTTATAAGCATTTGTCCGAAAAACAGAGCATTGGCGGCGACTGCGCTTACTGCGATGACCACAAGGAAAATATCATCGACGATTACACGGCGCTTTTGGCGGCGACGGAACTTTATGCGGCGACCAAGACGCAGGCGTATTTGACGGATGCTCGCAAGCGTGCGCTGCATCTTGAAGGACGCTTGAGCGAAGATGGCTATTTTTGGAGTGATGATGCGAAAAAGCGCCCGTTCTGGCATGCAAGTGATGCCGGCCTCCCGCTGATTGCACTTGTTCGCTATGCTGAAATTGAAGCTACTACTGAGGAATCTGTTGATGAGGTTGTTGACGGAAGTCCAGTTTGGGTTTGTCCGCTTTGTATGGGGTGTAGCTGCAACAATCAGCTTCTGGTTGGCGCCCGCCAGACCATTGAAAAGCATTCCAAATGGCTAATTTCTGTTACGAATAAGGTAGACAATCCGTTCGGTTATGCCCGCCAAACTTACAAGACTCAGGACAAAGTAAAGGATGGCTTCTTTATCCCACACGATAACGAAAGCAATTACTGGTGGCAGGGTGAAGATGCCCGCATTGCAAGCCTTGCAGCTGCATCAATGTTTGCGGCTCGTGCTTTGAACGAAAGTGTTGCCGATAGTGTACAGAAATATGCAACTGATCAGCTCGACTGGATTTTAGGCAAGAACCCGTATGCAACTTGCATGATGTACGGCAAGGGTACGAATAATCCGAAAAAGTATGATGGTCAGTCCGATTATGATGCGACACTTGAAGGTGGTATTGCTAATGGCATTACCGGCAAGAATCAGGATGGTTCGGGCATTGCTTGGACTGATGACGGTGTTGCTGCCGTGGGCTTTGATTCTATGAAGGAATCTTGGCAGGTGTGGCGCTGGGATGAACAGTGGCTTCCGCATAGCACATGGTATTTGATGGCTATCGTGGAACGTTACGATGAAGTTTCGAAGAAGGTGGAACCGCCGCGTTCCGCATTGCCGAAGTCTGTAGCTGCGGCGAAGTTTGGCATGTCGCTAGTGGGCAACACGCTTTCGCTCAATTTGCCGCGTTCTGTGGTGGGCAAGTCCATCAAGATTCTTGATGTGCAAGGCAAAGTGCAAATGCAAAAGACCGCCCAGAGCGTGAACGAATCCCTCAACGTAAACACGCTCAAGAGCGGACTTTACCTCGTACAAGTTCAAGGCTTCTCCGCCAAGAAGTTTGTTGTGAAGTAATCTGCTAATTCGACACTTTAAACTGTTTGGGAGCGGCGTAGGCCATTTGAACTAGGATGTCCTTGCCGGTTTCCATGAGCTTTTTGGCTTGCTCGGCGAGCGTGTCGCTATCGTTTTCCTTGATGACTTTGCTCAAATGCTCCATGGCGGCGTTCACATCGGACTTTGTCTGGATGCGGAGCTCGCCAATGTCAAAGTGAGCACGGCGGATAATGGCGGCATCCGTTTCTTTTGCAAGTCCCTTCTCGAGCAACGTAATCGCCGCTTCCGGAATTTTCTTCTGCTTGGCGGTAGCTCCCCACTCAATCCATTGCGTGCTTGGAATTTCAACAAAGCTCGTGGCAATCTTGTTTACGGCATCCTTGACTTCCATAAACTTGACTGGTTCTTCTTGCAGTAGCGCCGTCAGCCCGTATTGCAGTAAGCGAGATGCGTTTTCCGTCTCACCATTGTTTGCCGCTTCAAGCCCATTGCTGATCATCTTGCGAGTGCGTTCGCCTGGTGTGACCGCTTCTTCGTTCTTTTGTTCGGTAACGGCTTGTTTTGCGCCTCCATCGGCTCGGTGCGGCATCGCATAGCCCGCAAGCCCGCCTAATGCAAAGAAGAACGGCGATTCCACGGCAACTGCGTTGAAAATTCCTGGATTCAGGAACCAGTCAATAGCCATGCTCCCGGCGAGGGCTAATTGCGAAATCTTGCTGACGTAAGATGGAATGGCGTCTTTCTCCTTGTCGAATACATTTGCTCCAAGCAAAAAGCAAATCATCAGGCTTACACCCATGTAACGCTGCGAGGCGAACTGCCCAAAGAACGATGTGTCTACTAGCAAATCCACAAAGAAACCGCTAATAATAGCGATTACCACTGCGTAAACGTAAACGAAGAATGCGTGCCAACGCTTTTCGAGCTGCATCAGCGCGAACATGAAAAATACGGCGAAGAAAATAAACGACCATGCGCTCGGGAACAGTAAACTACAGGTAAGCCAGCTTTCGGAATTGCCACGGCTAGGCTGGTATGCCCAACGGTAACGGATGAATTTGTCCGTGTAATTGTAAATCCACTTCTTGAGCTCCGCCTCGTATTGTTTGTCTGTAGGGTAACTGCCGTGCTCCGCGGCGTATTGCTCCTTGCCCCCCTGATTTTCCCACCATTCGAGGAATTCCACTTTTATTTGCTCGACGCGTTCTTCGATAATCGGCGTCGGATGCTCGACTTGGTAACGTTCCTTGTAGAGCTCAAATTCCTGCATCTTGATGGTGTCATTTGGCGTGAGACCCACGTTCCTAAATTCTTGAGCGCGCTCCTCTTCCCACCACTTGTCAAAGGATTCGTGAATATCCTTTTCTTGGCGTATTTGTTGGATTGTCGGGTTTAGGGTCGTCTGGAAGTTGAAAACCCCGAGGGCCGCGATCGCTATAAGTGTCACGTAATGATGGAATTTGAAAAACCGGAACGGTTTTAGGAGGATGCTCAATATTTTCTTCATACTAATGAATATAAACAAATCATTAGTGAAGTGTAATTGGGCTAGGGGGCGAAATGTAGTCTAAAAGCGTGTTAGAACGTGCGTTTGCCGTATTCGTTCAGCTGGTTCCACAGAAAATCGGTGTTTACATCCCGGAATCCCTGGGCATTTACCTCTTCGCGGAGCTTGTGGGCGAGGGCGAACAGGTTCGGGCTCTTTTTCATGCGTTCGTTGGCGTCAAACGTGGTCAGGGCATCGATCCAATCGTGAATTTCCGGGAAACGTTCATCGTTAAACACGTTTTCTCGACCGTTTTCGATGTAATCCATGTAGCGCTTGGTAATCAGGCGGCCTTCTTCGGTGTAGATTTCCTTCGCCTTGGGGTAGAGCTTTACGCCGGTCAGGTATTCGTGCATCACGGCACCGAAACTAAAGTAGTCCACGGCGTACGTGATGTTTTCGCTAGACTGGGCAAGTTCGGGGGCGCTGTAGCTTGGCGATGAAAGCCCGCCGCCTTCGGTGACGGTTTCGCGCATCTTGGCCTGTGCGTAGCCAAAGTCGCAGAGCAAAATCTTATGGTTGTTCTTGTGCGCCGGATTCTGGCACAGGAGCAAGTTCTTGGGCTTGATGTCCTTATGCACAATTTGGTAGTAATGGAGCTGGCTGATGGTGTTTGCAAGGTAGGCGATTTGTGCCACGCGCTGCAAAAGTTCTTCGTCAGTGAGCTTTGGCTTGATGACTCTATCGAGCGAGCAACCTTTGATAAACTCTAGCTTGAGGTAGGGGTGGCGACCCGCGATGCCTCCGCCAAAAGTCTGCACCACGCCTTCGATGTTTGTGGCGCGGATGAGGTTGTTGATGCGGATTTCGTCTTGGAACGCACTCAAGAGCATGTTCAAACGGTGCAAACGGTTTTTGCCTGGGGGTGCCCAGTACTTGCAGATTTTCACGACGATTTCTTTTTCGTCGTAGCGCTTTTCATCGCGCGGGTGCTGCATCCAGAGCTTGGCGCGGTAAAGTTGGTTTGTGCCTACGAGCGAAAGCGGCTCGATAAGCTCGATGCGTTCTGCATTGCCGTTGTGCTTAAAGTCAGGGTTGTGGTCGAACCACCGCTGGTATTCTTCCATGGTGTAGTTCGGACGGAGCGCCAAATTGCGCGAGACCCTGTCCATCGTTTCTGCCAAATTGTTCCAGAACATGAAAAAAAATTAGCAAAAAAGGTGACCCCGGCACGGAGGCCGGGGTGACAGGGGCGACAAAAAAGATGCCCGCTTACTTCGACTGCGCTCAGCACAGGCTCCGGCGGGCATGACTTTGTTACTTCTTCTTTTCTTCGTCTTCGGCGTGGGAGCGCGCGAACGTGACCTTTTCTTCGCTCTGTTCTTCGAGCCTGGAGGTGATGAAGTCGTAAGCCTCATCAACGGTGTCGCAGAACTTGAAGAGCTTGAGGTCTTCGGGATTGATCATGCCCGTTTCGGCGAAAAATTCCCAGTTCAGAGCCTTCTTCCAGAAGTTCGAATCGAAAATCACGACCGGCATCTGCTGCGCATACTTATCGGTCTGGATAAGCGTGAGCATTTCGAAGGCTTCGTCGAGCGTGCCGAAGCCACCAGGGAAAATAACGAGCGCACGAGCCATGCGCAAGAACCAGTACTTACGGACAAAGAAATAACGGAACTGCAAGTTCAGTTCGTCATCGATGTACGGGTTGCAGTGTTGTTCGAAAGGCAGCTTGATGTTCAAACCGACAGAAGGCGTACCCACGTCAGATGCACCGCGGTTGCCGGCTTCCATAATGCCCGGACCACCGCCCGTCATGATGGCGTAGCCGTGGTGGCGCTTGTTAATCCACTTGCCGAGCTTGGCTGCGAGTTCACGAGCTGCATTGTAAGAATCAGCGACTTTGGAGAGTCGGTCAAGCCTTGCAAGTTCCTTTTTATCCTTGCAGCCCTTGCGGCGTTTTTTGATTTCGTCGGGCGGAAGTGTGCGTGCCGAACCAAAGAACACGATAGAATTCTTGATGTCTTCTTGTGCAAAAACTTGTGCAGGCTGGAAAAATTCAGAAAGGAATCGAATGGGGCGTGCGGCATCGCTTTCCATGAATTCGGCGTTGTTGTATGCCATCTGCCCTGGAATCGTGCGTACTTTTTTCGGTGCCATAATAAACCTCTTTTTCGTTATATATTGAATAATATACGATAAAATGGGTTTGTGGGCGAAAAAATAACGTTTTTATCTTCTTACTTGGACTAACATTTATATATTAGTGGTATGCTAGTAAAAATGTGGACAGATAATTTTGTCATTACGGGCGAAATCGACACTTTGCGTGACGAACGCCTCACGGACTATATCCGTGAAAACAAGGACTTTATTGCGGTGACGCAGGTGCGCGTTTGCGATAGGAATGAAAAGGACCTGTTCCGTACGCACTTCCTTAACGTCAGCACCAGTCACATCGAGATCATTCTCCCGGCTGAATAATTACCACTCGATTGCAATCTTCGCGACGAGGAAGCGGCGGGAGACTTCATCGAGCTTGGCCGGGTCAATCTCAATGCCAAGCAGCCCTGCAAAAATGACAAACGGACTAGGGGTTGTCCCCTGGTTGTTGCACTTGACGCGCACAACCATTGTGCCGTTCTGAAAATCAATCCCTAAAATCTGCTCGTTCAGGTCCATCTGCTGACCGCGGTGGTTCGTGACAATAGGCAACTGCTTTTGTTCGAACTTTTGCATAAGGTCGGCGGGGATGCTTTCGGGCGTGTGGCGGTAGACCATCGCCTTCGGGAAATGCTTCGAGAGTTTTTCCTTTAATGGCTCGATATCCACGATTTCCATGCCGCGCGGGAACGGAGCGCTAAGCTTTGCGATAATGGCTGGTTTGCCTTCGGCGGAGAGGTCGAGCTTTTGCAGTAAATCAACGCTGATGACTTCGCAGTAAGTTTCAAGTCCGAGTGGCAAGGCCCCCATGTTCACAATGCGGGGCTTCGGGCTGAAGCCTTCGCTGAACTTGATGGGGATGCCTGCGCAAATGAACGTGCGTTCAAAGAAACTGAGCATGTTGTGGTGCGGCAGGAATCGGCTGATGCCGGACTTCTTGAACGTAATCTTGTAGCTGTAGCTCACCTTCTGGCTCGGACGGCGTTCTGCTACGAGCTTCTTGATTTCTTCAGGGGTACGGCTCGGCGCCTTGTGGCGCACAGGATCGTCGGCGAGGACAATTTCTTTGCCGAATCCCGGAATGCCGCAAGCTTGGCAGTCGCCCCATTTGCAGTTCGGCACAGGTGCGGAATTTGGATCGAAAGCCTTTTCCCATTCGCGGCGCAAGTATTGCTTTGTCGTGCCTGCGTGAATAAAGTCCCACGGGAAGACTTCGTCCTTGTCGCGTTCGCGGTAGACCCAGCTTGTGTCATAGCCGCATTCTTGCCAGACTTCGAGCCACTTGTTAAAGTCAAAACGGTAGCTGTCGCTTTCGAAGATGATGCCCTTCTTGTAGGCGGCGTAAATGACAGGACCGAGACTGCGGTCGCCACGGCTGTAGACTGCTTCCAAGAAACTTGTTTCCCAGGCCGCCCAGTTGATTTTCACGTTCGGGTGCTTGAAGAACTTTTCGCGCACGTAGCGGATGTGGTTGAGGGCCGTTTCTTTGTCCATAAACGGAGCCCATTGCAGGCCCGTAAATGATTTCGGAATGAGAATGCCGATGCTCACTGCAATTTGAATGCCGCGGTTGTACTTGCGCCCGATTTTCACGAGATTGAAGATGAGCTCGCAGAACGCCTGCATGTCATCTAGGTTCTCGGTCGGGAAACCGATCATCGTGTAAAGCTTGATCTTGTTGAACCCGCTAGAGAATGCGTGTTCGGCAGCGTCGTACATGTCTTGGTCGCTGATGGTCTTGTTGATCATCTTGCGGATGCGTTCGGAACCTGTTTCCGGTGCGAACGTGGCGCTACGACCGCCTTTAAGTGCTGCAACTTTTTCAGCGAGACTTTGTCCAAAACTGTTGACGCGGATACTCGGGAGGCTTACGTCTACGTTATCGTAAAACGGGTCGTCAATGATGGAATCCGTGAGCGCTTCGACCGGCTTGTAGTCAGCGGTCGAAAGTGACAAAAGACCGAGTTCGCGTTCGCCAGTCGCCTGGATACCCGCCTTTGCGATGTCCAAGACATCGTCCGGATTGAGCTCGCGGCACGGCCTGTACCAAATGCCCGCCTGGCAGAAACGGCAACCCTGGGCGCAACCACGCATCACTTCAACGCTAAAACGATTGTGAACAAGTTGCATGTTTGCAATCAAGTTCTTGATGGGGTAGTCTTTCGGGTCTAAAACCGGGATGAACTGGCGGCGTACACCGTTCGTTTTTTCGTAAGAGCCCTTTGCGGGTTCTGCCGGGACGATTACGCCGTATTCGTTTTTGACAACCTTCATCAAGCTCGGTACGTAAACGCCATCAATTTTAGACAAGTTTTCCAGAATCTGGGCGCGCTTGAGGCCCGCCTTGCGGCCTTCGCCAACGCAACGCACAAATTCGACAATCAATTTTTCGCCATCGCCAATCATGAACGCGTCAAAGAAATCCGCGACCGGTTCGGGGTTCCCCATCGATGGCCCGCCCGAAACGACAATCGGGTCGCTTTCGGCACGGTCTTTTTGCCATGCCGGAATCCCAGCGAGTTCAAGCACGTACGGCACGTTTGTAAAGTTGAGCTCGGTCTGGAGCGTAAGCCCCACGACTTCATAATCCTTGACCGCCGTATAGCTCGCGTGCGTATAAAGCGGAATATCGTACTTCTTCATCTCGGCGGCCATGTCGTCCCACGGCGCAAAAGCCACTTCGCAAAGCAAATCCGGTTCGCGGTTCAGCACATGGTACAAAATTCTGAGCCCGTTGTTGCTCATGCCGATTTCGTAAGTGTCCGGGAACACAAACGCCATGCGTGCAAGCATTTTGCTGTGGTCTTTGATGACGCTGTTCGCTTCGCCACCCATGTAACGGGCGGGGGATTCTACTGCGGGGAGTGCAAGTGCGATTTTCTCAAGGATAGTCATACCCCAAAAAATAGATAATCTTGTTGCCTGCCCTGTAATATTTTAATATTATTTATGGTATGAATATCGTTAAATATATCTTTTGGTTGGTCGCCTTTTTGATGGGCGTTATTGCTGCATATGTAGTCCCCGAAGAAACCATGTCCATCGGGGCGAAGTTCATATTTGTCGGAGCTTGGGGCGCAGTGCTCGGCTTCGTTTTTTATACCGTCTGCAGCAGGCAGATTGAAGCCATCGAAAACGATTTTAACGAGGTGCTGAACAAGCCGCAGCCCAAGGACACGCAGTTCGTGTCGGTCCGCCTCCAAGAAGAAAAGAAGAACCCGCTCCCGCCGGGTGCAATCCCCGCCGCCGAAGCCCTCAAACAGCAGCCCGTGCCCGCCTCCATCAAGAAGCTCGATGCAGCCGCCCTCAAGGTCGGGTTCCCGCTCGAAGCCTGGAACGGCTTTAAGCTCGGTATTCTGCGCAACCGTCCGTTCACCGAAGTCATCGACGCCATGCAAAAGCTCTTGCCGGAACTCTTCCCCGAAGCTTCTGGCGTACTTTATATGTACGGCGGCGTGCAGACTGAACTCTCTCAGATTTTCCGCTTTGGTCCGAACGTCATCAGTGACGAAACCGTGCTCCCAGCTGAATGCGCAAGCTTCAATACCGGCGACATCGTCGTGACCGACTACAGCTCGCCCGAAGTCCCTAGCGGTTGTACGCACTTGCACCACCGCCCGAAGGGCATCGCCATTTGCGCCCCGATCGAAGGCCTCGAAGAACACTTCGGCATTCTGACACTCCAGGTCGATAAGCTCCCGGAAACCGAAACCAAGGAATACTGGCAGGCCAAGGTGAGCATTGTCGCCGCCGCGTTTGGACTTTACGTGGCGAACCAGGACCTTAGCATGCGCTTTGAACAGCACAGCATCCGCGACGTGCTGACCGGTCTTTTTAACAAACGTTATATGGAAGAATCGCTCAGCCGCGAAATCACTGCTGCTGTGCGCCACAAGTCGCCCATTGGCATCGTGATGCTTTACCCAGACGCCATCCCTGCAGTGCAGAACGCTCAAGGCCGCCATGCCGTGGAACAGCTCTTCTGGGAACTTGGACAGCGCTTGCCGAGCTACATCCGTGGCGAAGACATCCCGTGCCGCTATTCCGATGACGTGTTCTGCGTGATTATGCCGGGCGCTGACCTCAACATCACGAGAAGCCGTGCCGAACGCATCCGCAACGAAATCTCGCAGCTCCAGATCGCTTACGGCGAAGGAATCCTCGCGACTACGCTCAGCATGGGCGTTGCCGTGATGCCGACTCACGCAAACGATGCTGGCTCGCTCATCTACACCGCAGAAGCCTCCCTCCAGATGGCAATGCAGGCCGGTGGCAATCGCGTCGTCGTTGCAAATTCTGTGATGAAGTAATGTCATTCTGACGCCGCCTATTACGTCATGCGTTATATCGTCGTTCTGACACTGTTTATTACGTCATCCTGAGCGCAGCGAAGGATCCAGTTAATTCTAGAAAAGCCTCCCTCGGGAGGCTTTTTTATATGTATAGCTGTGCTAAAATGGAAGTTGACTTCCTGTTTTGTGCGGATTTTTGAATTCAGGTCGGAAAAAGTGTATGATTTGGCCGATTTTAGCCCGGAAAAAGTGCTGAAAAGTGTGGAAAATACCTTTATGTTGAAATAATGGAATTTTCAGCTATTTTCTATATTGAAATTTTGTAATTTTTGGTGTATTTTTATATTGAATTTTTGGAATATTTCTTAAAGAGGCGAATAAGTGTTGTTCAAACGTAAGGTTTACGATAAGTTGCTGGAATGGAAAAAGTCTTATTCGGGACGGTACGCTTGCTTGTTGGAAGGAGCCCGTCGTGTGGGAAAAAGTACCATTGCTGAGGAATTTGCGAAAAATGAGTATGACTCCTATATTGTAGTGAATTTTGCAAATATAACGGAGGAAATGCTTGATGTTTTCAAAGATATAGCGAAGTTGGATGTTTTTTTCTTGCGACTTCAGGCTGAATCGGGAATATCCCTCAAGGAACGAAAATCTGTCATTATTTTTGATGAAATCCAGCTGCAACCCAAAGTTCGGCAGGCTATCAAGTTCTTGGTAAAGGATGGTCGTTACGATTATATTGAAACTGGATCACTCATTTCTATAAAGAAAAATGTTCAGGGGATTGTAATCCCCTCAGAAGAACATCGGATAAGTGTGTATCCCATGGATTATGAGGAATTCATGTGGGCTATAGGGAAGGACCCGAATACCATCCGAGAGATTTATAAGGCGAATACGGCTATTGGAAACTCGACAAACAGAAGTTTAATGCGAGATTTTAGGCTTTATATGGCTGTAGGCGGTATGCCCCAGGCCGTAGAAGCGTATATTCAAAAAGAAAATTTTGAATATATCGATAATGTAAAAAGAAAAATATTAAATCTGTATTTTGAGGATTTGAAAAAAATTGATCCGACAGGTCGATTGTCTAATATTTATAAGGCAATTCCTAGCCAATTAGCCTTAAAAAAGAAACATTTTGTCCTATCTTCTGCGATTGGAAAACGGCAAACCACAAAAGATGAAAGTCGTTTCTTTGAATTATTGGATTCAAAGACTGTTCTTTGTTGTTATCATGTTGCTAATCCCGATTCGGCCCTTGCTCAAACAAAAGATTTGGACCGATTTAAACTGTACGCGTCTGATACCGGGTTGTTTATTTCTTTGATGTTCGACGATTCGAAACAAGCTAATGAAATATATGCAAAACTTTTAAGCGACAAATTGGATGCTGATCTTGGTTATCTGTATGAAAATGTTGCAGCCCAAATTATTACCGCTAGTGGCAAAGAACTTTATTACCATACCTGGTTGAAAGAAAACAGTTCCCATTATTTTGAAATAGATTTTTTGCTTTCTAAAGGAAACAAAATTATTCCTCTGGAAATTAAGTCTTCTGCTACACGAAACCACGAATCTATTGAAAACTTTGTAAACAAATATTCTAAAAAAATATACAAGGAATATCTGTTTTCTCAAAAGGATGTTGCTCATGTGGGACAATTGCTATTAAAACCGCTGTATTTGCTGCCTTTTATGTTGGAAGAATTTTAGTTTTTAGTGATAATTATCTTTGAAAGTAAAGAATCTTAAACAAATGGGGCTAAAATTGGTGTGATGACCATCACATTTCCGATGTTTATATTCCAAATTGGAATATAAAAAACAGATGAAAATCTCTTTTTCGTAAAAAATTATCTATATATAGTTCATCGGAAAGTTTGGTTAATATTTGCGAATTTTTGCGAAAAACGGCACTTTTAAGTTGGAATATACTGAGTCATGACAAAAACGTGACAAAAGTTTGACAAAAGTATTGCTTTTCGGAAAAAAAGTGGATATATTACTGAATGTAAACGAGCAATAACGCTCAAAACAAGAATGTGTCACAAAAACAAGGAGAACACACTATGAAGAAGCAAGGTTTTACCCTTATTGAATTGATGGTCGTTATCGTGATCATGGGCATTCTCGCCGCCGTCGCAGTGCCGAAACTGTTCGGTATGATCGCTAAGTCCAAGGCCTCTGAAGTTGGTCCGGCAGCCGGAACCTACGTGAAGTTGCAGGATGCTTACGTGTCTGAATCTAACAAGGTCGGTTCCTGGAAGTTGATTGGTTACGTAGCTCCGGGTGCAAAGAAAGCTGAAGAAGAAGGTTCCACCACGAACTTCGCTTATAAGGCTGGAAATCCTGCTGTTGACGCAGACGCAGCAAAAGACATCACCGACTTTAAGACCGCAACAAAGGTTTGGGGCGCAGCAAACATTGTAGCTTTGAATGAATGCGATATTCAGGCAAGTACTGCTGCTTTGGATGACGCTCACTGGAGCATTTCTATTACAGCAAATAGCAATGGCAACAGTGTTACCTACACAGCCACTACAAGCTGCACTCAGCTTACTCCGACTTTCGCAAATATCGGCAAGTAATATAAGCTGAACAATATCTTTGACATCCATCGGTAATACCGATGGATGTTGTTTTTTAGGGGAGATTCTTTAGAATAAAGGGTTTATTGTTGATTTATCTATTCTTCTCTTCTATTTTGGCCGCGATTACACCTTACTTGGTGTCAATTATTTTAGATGCGCCGATTCTTCACGGTTTTTTCTCTATTGACTTCTTTTGCGTAGCAAGTATTTTGCTATTGCCACGGGGAAAAGCCCTTTACTCAACATTTTGCTATGCTATTCTTTTCTTGTACGCTTTTTTCTATGAGCCTACACTTTCAGCATCGCTAACAAACATTGGACAGTCGCAGTGGTCTGATTTTTTCATTGCAGCTATAAGCCTTGCAGTTGTCGTTATTTGTTCAATAGTCCCCCGTAAAAAAGTTGTAATCCTTGCATCATTAGGAGTCTTTTATTTGTTACTCCTGATTGCAGATTGTTCGAACATTTTGTTTGCGACATTCCATATCACTCTGCCTGAATTATGGAGCTTGGCAAGCTGTTTTACTTGGGGAATACCCGTTTTTATTGCGATTCCTCTACTACAAACGGGTTTGGTTCTTCTGTTTGCTCGTAAATTTTTTGATAATCCCGGAGCAATTTCTACTAAATATCCATGGTTCCCATTTTTGTTGGTTATTGTTTTGTTGTTATTGAATTGGGGGGTAAACTCCGTTCAAGTTCGAGAACATATTTTCACAAATACGCTCAAGGATTACGCCGCTAAATTTGATTACGAAGCAAGCTACATAAGCATGAATTCAATTTTGGAACCCGATATGGAAAAGGCGTTTCCTGTCTATACTTCAAAAGAGTTGTTGAATGTCGACTCTAAATACAACAAAGTTGTGATGGTTTTGGTAGAAAGTTGGGGTGTTCCCAAAAACATAGATCTTTTGAAAGCTCAACTTAGACCTTTTGACAGTCTGCAAACAACAGTTATAGGACTATACCCACGTATGGTTGCTTACACGCAGGGCGCCGAATGGGAGGATATTGGCATACCAGGAGGAAAAGTAAATGATTCGCTAATTTTGCCGCTGAGGTATAGAAAAGCGGGCTATGAGACTTGGTATGTGCATGGCTATGATGGGAATTTTTACGAACGTGAAAAAAATTATCCCTCTTATGGTTTTGATTCACTGCTGTTTAGGAAGGATTTCTTAGCAAGGGGCTTAAAAAATTGTCAATATGGCTTCCCAGGCATTTGCGACAAGTCTTTAGGAGCTTGGCTTTCAGACAAGCTGGATAATGACAAAAAACAATTTGTTTATTGGACTACCTTAGACGCTCACTATCCTTATGAAGGGAGGGATTATGCCGCCCATTCCGAATTGTGCAAAGAGTTTAATCTATCTGGTGTGGCATGTACCTTTTATTCACATGAAGAAGAATCCCTACAAACAATTGCTGAAATTGCAAAAAAACATCCTGACATCAAATTTGTCATTCGTGGAGATCATCGCCCTATGGGAACATTTACCACGGCAGATTTCTTAGCAAGCTTTTATTATGACTGGGTTCCTATTGTTGTTATAAATTGAAATATGGATCTGTATTGATGTGTGATGTTTTGTGCAAAAAATTTGAACAGAGGGATGAAACTTTTGATGTCCTGAAAGGAATCGCTATATTATTAGTGATTGTCGGTCATTGTGAAACTTTGCCGTTTCGACCACTTATATATTCTTTTCATATGCCCTTGTTCTTTTTCGTAGCAGGATATTTTTTAAAGCCCAGACCACTCAGCCAAGAAATAAGCCTCAGCTTTAAGCGCTTGATTATTCCCTATGCATTTACTGCATTTTGTATTTGTTTATATGCATTAGTCTATGAAATAATTCATTATTCAGTGTGTGACGGACTATACTTTCAAAGAACAGCGATTAAATATCTATTAGGTATTAGGGGACGACAATCAGAATATTTGGGTGGACATGTGGATGTTCTTTGGTTTTTGTTAGCCTTATTTTGGGCGAGATGTATCACAACCGCCATAATTCAAAAGATTCGTTCTGAAATTATTTGTTGTTTGTTGTTCCTTATTTTGGGCGTTATGGGAATTTTCTTATATAAAGACGTTTTTGTCCCCTATTGCTTAGCACAAGCCTTGTGCGTTGCAAGTTTTGTTTATATCGGAACATTGATGAAAAAATATGGCGTTTTAAAAAAAGAGACTATTAAAATTTTTGTACCAATTCTTTTAATGTTGTGGCTGTATGTTTGGAATCAAGGCTGGGTCAATATGGCTGGATGTCATTTTGACGCAGGATACATCGTTTCACTAGGAGGTTCGTTAGGAGTTTTTATAGCTTTGTACGTCCTTGTAAAAAATCTATACAGCAGAAAAATATTGATATGGAGATTTATTCTTTTTTGTGGACGATATAGTTTAGTCATTTACTCCGTCCATGCTATTGAAAAGTTTGCCTGTGATTGGAAATCTATATCGTTATTTTTTCATATTCCTATGGATTATCAATGCGTGTTCCAAATAGTTGTTCGTGTGCTAGTTGCTTATTTTGGAGCACGTCTTTTGTTGAAAAATAGATTTATACGAGAAAAAATATTTCAGGTAGATTAATAGTTTTTTTAAAACGCCTATGCAAAAAAGAGAACCCCGATTGGAGTTCTCCTTTTTTACAAGCACCTAAGATGACAATTAGTTCGTCTTGCCGATGTTTGTGAAGGTCGGAGTCAATGCTGTACAACCATCGCCAGTGACGGTAGCGTCATATACAACGGAACCAGCGGAAATAGTAGAGCCTGCCTGATTAATCTTAGCAGAAATCTTCCAGTTCTTGCCTGCAGCGCATTCGTTCAGCTGAGCCTTGTTTGATGCAGACCATGCTTCTGCATATGTAGAAGTACTTACAATGCCTGGAGAAGTTTTATCACCGTCGGTAACAACGCAACCAGTCTTGTCGGAATTAACAGAGCCTGTAGCGCATGTTACTGTAAGAGTGCTGGCATCTTCTGCGTAATTAAATTGAGTGCTTCCCGGCATAGAATAACCGATTTTTGCCCATGTGCCGAGGGCATTGGATTCAGCTGCATATGCATCCTGCAACTTCACGTAGGTTCCGGCTATTATTGACCATTTTACTCAATTTTATATATTTCTCTATATTGAAAAGCAAATAACATGGACTATAGCGGCTATTAGTGAATTTGCGAAAGCAAAAGCGCTTTCGGTAAAGCAAGCTTTTAATTATCTGAGCCTATTTAAAGGGATGGATTTCATGCATGACCCCAAAACAAGAATTTCTCGTTGAGGGAATTGTCAGCGATATGGCTAAATGGCTGATGGAAGAACGTAGTCTTTCTCTGCAGTCGGCATTGAGCCTCATCTACAACTCAAAAACTTTTGAATTGCTACAAAATCCATCAACAGGCCTTTGCACGGAAAGTTCCGCCTACAATTACGATTTGCTAGATTCTGAATTAAAGAACGGGAAATTAATTCAAACGGAAATTTAAAAATCCCACTTTGAGTCAAAACCGAGAATTCGTTCGCATTGGACGTTCTTTACCATGTTCATCTGCGCAAGACGCTTCTCGGTGAATTTGTTATCACACGGAACAGATAGCGGAGTCTCGCGTATTTCCTCTACGCATTTCCTGATTTCAGGCGTAAGAATAGCACGGGCAGGAGCGACGTAATCGCTACCGATTACAGGACCTCGCTTCGACAGGTATTCGTCAAAGTTTGGTTTTGATCCATCCAAGCGTACGCCAAAATCAAAGCCATCTTCGGCAAGAGGGACAAAAGCCATATTAAAGTCAAAACACGGATTCATTGCAGTGCGTTCAAAGGTTTCATTGTTCACTAAGAAACCGAAATTTCCAAAATGCCTATCAGAATTCAACGTAATGCAATCCGCCACGACCATACGGCGAAATTCGTCTTCGCAATTAAATTCGCGATAAATTTCAAGCAACTTCGGAAGCGTTAATCGCTCTTTGTAAAATAGCGCTATCGGTCGATAACCAAATTCTTGGCTTGTGAAAATTTTGCAATCGGATACAACACGACCATCGTATTTTTTCAAATCATATTTTACCGAACTGCAAATCTTTTCAAAAATCTGGCTCGCAAGAACTTCGCCATAGGGCTCTAATCCAGCGTTCCTTGCTCCAGAACTACCTGTTTTTATAAGATGGATTCCGTCTTTTTCGTTCAACCAACATTTGTCGTAAGCTCCGTCGGTTGTGAGCTCGGGAGACCTTGTTGTTTTTTGAAAATTGACTACATCACGCCCGTTAAACGCGAATTTGGAGACATCCTCATCAAACTGATTTTCATATAGATTGACATCTTTCCAAGAAACATCTTCACGTTCGCTTTTCACCCAAAGTGTGTCAGTCAACGAAAGGCAATGCGTTAGAGCGATAAACACACTACTTGTTTTACCACCGTACATTTCTAGTAATTTATTCACATGGCTACGGTGTTTTGCTGCACTTCTGTTCGCTACCCACGAATCAATATTTTCGCACCAGAATGGTAGGGTGGCATACGTTTTTACGATTTTGCAAAATTCAAGTTTGCCTTCACCTTCGATAATGAAGTCGCAAAGGGGCGTTTCCTTATTTATAAGGGTGTATGTATATTTCTGCATATTCGTATATGATATAGGATAATTCGGAATTGAAGTCAATAGCGCTCATTTTATAAAGGCTCTGATGGCAAGGCAACTATTGGTGGCGACGCTGTTGCAGCTGCAGTTGGTAAGGTTTTCCCGTTCGGGAATATTTTAGAAATTTCTGTATAGTGGAATGTTGATTTTCCCGTTCGGGAATATTATATTTAGAGTATGGAAATTCAATCGCTCAAAGATATATCATCGCAGATTAGGGCTCGCCGGAAAAGTCTTGGGTTTACTCAGGCTGAATGCGCTGCATTTTGTGGGGTCGGAGTCCGTTTTCTTTCTGAATTGGAAAACGGCAAAGAATCCATACACTTGGGTAAAACACTTCAAGTGTTGAAAATGCTAGGCCTAAATTTACAACTATCTGAGAATGGGGCTAAGTGATGAAATTAGCGGTTTATTTGGGCATCCGCCAATCTCGTTATCGTTGCCTTTAAGTGCGGATGAATTTTCGCAAAAAGAATGTCTCCCGTTTTTTGAAGGACTTCTTCCATTTCGTCTGTCGTTAGCGGGGGCTCAGGAAAAATTACCGCTAACTTATGTTGACGGGAAATATTATTTGCCGAAGAACGGGGCTCCGTCAACGCATATCGTCAAACCTACTGGTAACGGTAATTTATCTAGTTTAGCCGCGAATGAATATATTTGTACCAAGCTTGCAGAATACTGTGGGTTACCGACGTCAAAGACTGAGCTCAAGCGAATTGGCGATGCAGAATTTCTTTTAATCAATCGTTACGACAGAATTTGCGATGAGAATCGTTTCTCGAGAATTCATCAAGAAGATATGTGCCAGGCTCTTGGAATCCTGAGTGATAGAAAATATCAGAATGATGGTGGCCCTAGCATTGCTGATATCTATAAACTGATTAAAGAAAAGACGACAATACCTTTATTGGAAATTTTCAATGAAGGTAGGCAAACATTACGAAATCAAGAAAATCAATCAGGACGATTTTGGGGTGCTTGTAGAAGAAATTGGGCTAAAGTCCAAAACGGTTCTAGATTGCTATTCTGATATTGCCGAAAATGTAGCTAATGCGTTTGATAAGCTTAAAGAAGACTTGTCGCTAAAAGAGCATGGACAAACTTTAGAGACTATTGAAAAATCCGTTTTGAAGAATTTAAAATTTCCAATTTGATCAATACCGCTCATTTTTGAAACTAATCAATACTAGTCAACAATAACGTTCTTCGATTATCCTTGATGAATGCGTTTGACGTTTCTGGCGTTGAGGCTAGATCTATTTCTACTCCTTTAACTATTTCAAAAAATAGGTGCTCCTAAATTTATACTCATCGCAATTTCGCTGTCAAGGGGGCGATCTTTTGCTGGAGCTTTGGTGAATATACTACACCTATTGCTTCTATTAAAATTTTGAATTATATTATAGGTGTATTAAAATTATGAGGATTAAATGCAGGTTGTGTACGCAGATAAGGAATTGGCTCGCTGCGCAGGTGATAGGGCTTATGCAGTGAGAAAAATGGGACAAAGACGGGCGGATGCTTATATGGATCGTCTTAACGATCTTCGTGGTGCCGCAAACTTAGATGACCTAAAGGATGTGCCGGGCCGATATCATGAGTTGACTGGCAATCGAGCGGGGCAATGGGCTTGCGATTTAGATCATCCGTATCGGCTTATCTTCAAGCCGGTTTTGAATAGTGACGGAAATGTCATCGGATTGATTGTTGAACAAACTGTTTCCATTCTAGAAATTGTAGATTATCATAAGTAGGAGTTCTTATGCAGGTTTATAGATGTGATGAATTGGCTGTGGTTACCCCGCCGGGTCGGACTTTGGCGGAAAAATTGGAAGAAATGGGCCTTGATGCCAACGATTTGGCCGCACGCATGGGTTACACGCCCAAGGCGGTGAATGATATTTTGCAAGGAAATTGCCGAATCACGCCCGAATCGGCCGTTTCTCTTGAAATGGTTACAGAAATACCTGTTGGTTTTTGGTTGCGTCGTCAAATGGCTTACGACGAGTTTCTTTTGCGTGAAAAGATCAAGGCTTCGCTGACGGATCAGTCTCTTTGGAAAAAGTCGTTTCCGGGGGAACTCGATGTTCGCAATTGGGTTCGCAAGGGGGCTGATAAGGCGGATGAAAAATCTTTAATGCCTCTGCTGAAATTCTTTGCAGTGGCGTCCCCACAGGCGTGGGATGGTTATTATAAAAAGGCTCAGCTGAAGGTGGCGTTCCGTATTTCGCTTGCGGAGGTCAAGGATCCGTATGCGACTTCGGCGTGGATTCGTCGTGGTGAGATTTTGTCGGATCAGGATCCGATGGAAAAGCTAGGGCAGCCTGCGGTTCGTAAAAAGCTTAAGGCGGCGCTTCCTGAAATTATTGCGTTTGCTGCAGCAAACAAGAAGTTGCCGAAGCGCGAAAAGCGAATCACTTATTGGACGCCTGAGGCGGAAGTGGTTGACGACTGCATGACGGGCTTGCAAGAGTTATGCCGCAAAATAGGTATTCGTGTGCTTTTTGTGCAGAATTTCAAGAGCTCGCCGATTCACGGCATGTACCGCTGGTACAAGGATGTTCCGCTAATCCAGTTGCATGACCGCTTTAAAAAGCGTGAAACAATGTGGTTCACTTTCTTCCATGAGCTTGCACATGTGCTTTATCATGGCAAGAAGGGGATTTGTTTGCAGAACATCGAAATCACGCACAACTATCCTGAAAAAGAGGACGAGGCCAACTGCTTTGCGCAGAAGTGCATGCTGGAGGCGGGTTTTGACGCTTAGTACCTCAACCCGAATCCGTACGGGTAGAGTCCCTTTTTCCCGTCGCCAACGTTAATCGGGATTTGCTTGGCGTCCTTGGGCCAGGTGTGGGGGAGTTTGCCTGTGGGCTTGACTTTGCCAAAGAGCACGTCTGCAACACCTGCACCTTCGCTACCGGGGAGCCATGCGACTACAAATGCATCGGCGGCGTTGATGAGCGAGGTGATGGGGAGCGGGCGGCCGGTGATGAGCACGACGACCACTTTGTGGCCTGCTTTTTGCCATTCTTTAATTTGTGCGATGTCGCTATCGGTGCTGTTGAATGACATGTCGGTTCTGGCTTTTTTGGTGATGATCTTGTTGTTGAAATCGTCGCCGCGGTAGTCGCCGAACCATTCGGCATACGGAACTTCACCGATAACATAAACGATTGTCTTTGCTTCTTCGGCGGTGGCGACGCGTGCGCCATTTGCAACTTCGTCAAAGCCTGCCTGAATAGATGTTGCGCCGGGGACGTTTTCCATGGTGCCTTGCCAGCCTTGCGTCCATGCACCGCACTGTAAGCCGGTGTTGTTGGCGTGGGTTCCGGTGACGAAAATCTTGTCTGTAGTCTTGAGCGGGAGAACCTTTTTATTCTTGAGAATGACGAGGCTCTTTTGCACAGCTTCGCGGGCGAGTTGGCGGTGCTCTGCACTGCCGATGTTTTTTGTGACGCCAATGTAAGCGGCGGGGCCGCTAGGATTGTCTATTCTGCCCGCGCGGATTTTCGCACGTAAGATTCTGCGGCAAGCGTCCTTGACGCGTTCTTCGCTAATCGCACCCGATGCAACGAGTTCTTTCATGCTGCGGACAAATGCTTCTGCTGATTGTGGAACCATTGCCATGTCGAGACCTGCGTTGATGGCGTTCTTGATGGCGTCCTTCGAAGAAATCCCGGTGACGAGTCCGGGCGAGTAATCGCCTGCGGCGCCTGGCGTTGTAGAGCTTTCGATGCCTTCCCAGTCGGCGATGACGTAGCCGTCAAATGCAAGTTCGGTCTTGAGAATGCCCGTGATTTTTGCGGAGTCCACGTGCTGGTGGATGCCGTTCACCTGGTTAAAACTTGCCATGACGCTGAGGGCGCCTTGTTCAACGCCTGCTTCGTAAGGCGGTAAATACTTTTGGCGGAGGACTTTGTCTGTCATGGTGGCGTTCCCGCGGTCGTAACCGTTATCTGTGGCACCGTCGCCAATGAAGTGCTTGAGCGTTGTGATGACGCGCCATTCGGCGTCATTGTTGTCGCCTTGCTGACCGCGTACAAATGCGGCACCGAGGTCTACGGCAAGTTCCGTTGTTTCACCAAAGCCTTCGTACACGCGGCCCCAGCGTTCATCTTGCGGAACAGTGATGGCGGGGGCGAAGTTCAAGTCGATGTGGGCAGCCCACATTTCTTCGGCGACGGCTTGCCCGATTTTGCGGACGAGTGCGGAATCTCGCGTGGCGCCGAGCCCGATGTTATGCGGGAAGATTGTCGCGTTGTTCACGTCGGCGACGCCGTGGACGTTGTCCTTGCCGTAGGTGACCGGGATTTTCTGTTTCCAGGCGTTTGCGTAAAAGTCTGCTGTGTAAGCGCCGCCGCCTTCGAGTGCGGAACCGCAGATGCTGTTGCCGCATTTTACGGCCGGAGCTTTGGCTTGTGTCATTTGGGCAATCATGTCGTCGAGCGTCATTTTAGCCATGATGCTATCGATGCGGTTTTCAATCGGGTCGCGCTTTAGCGTGATGCTGCCGTAATTCTTTTTGCCGGGAACAACGCTGAGTGTTTCGGGTAAAAATCCCGCTTTGCGCACGACGATGCTTTGGCCTTTCTTGGCATTGCCCAGGCTGAATGCGCCCTTGTCGTTTGAGAGTGTTCGCGCGTTGGCGATGAGCTTCGGGAGTGTCCTGATGGTAACTGCTGCGTTCTGGACGGGAGAGCCAGATTCATCAACGATTGAACCGCTGATTCCTGCCTGTGCAGTGGTGATGGCTGCGATTGTCGCAAATGCAAAAATGCCGATTTTTGAAAGATTCATAATTTACCCTTTCTACAGAATAAATCTACATTCAAAAAAGCGGGCGTGAAAACATGAGCCCGCTTTTTGCTGTGTACGTCTGGAAACAATTTTATTCTTTCCCGCTGGACTTTGTGGGCGTTGTAATTGGGGTAGTCGTGTTGCTCAATCGTTTGAAGCTAGGTGTCAAATCATCGATGCAACTGATGATGTTGTCACTGGAGGTCCAGAACTTGACGTTGTGCGCCCCTTCGCTAAGGGAATAATTGAGGAACCATTTGCTGCCTTTGGGGCAATTGTTTAGGCTGACGGTTGATTCTGCTAACCAGTTGTAATAGGCTTCTGTGGCGTCGTATTTAAAGTTTGTGGAGCTTGCTATTCCGAGACTGTTGCCTGCTGGAGACCTATAGCCGATGTTGTGCCAACTACCGCCATTCCCATGTTCGAATGCGTATGTCTCTTGCAATTTCATGTAGGTGCCTGCGGCGACGCTAATTTCGGAAGCTTTGGATTTGTCAATAAAGCCGAACAGCTTAGGAACGGCTACGGCGGCCAGGACGCCCATGATGACGATCGTGACCATTAATTCGATAAGGGAAAACCCTTTTTTCTCCATATTGCTCCCTTGAAATTGTTTTTATAAAAATAAGATATTTACAGAGGGAAAATGTAGGATGAGTACAAAAAAATAGCGTTACCTTGTTAGATAACGCTATTCGTGGGGCCTCCCGGACTTGAACCGGGAACCAACGGGTTATGAGTCCGTGGCTCTAACCGATTGAGCTAAAGCCCCAGTTCACCCAAAGTTAGTAAATATTTTGAAATTGTCTTTGCCCACTCGTAGTGGAATCCGCTGTAAGCATTTACGACGCATTTGTCCCAATCGGCGACTTCCGTGTTGTACACACTGATGGCGTCCTTGATGCGGCGGAGCATCTGGTGTGGAGCGTTTGCGTCATCGACGAGGAATGCGTTGGCTTCGCCTGCTGTCTCGAGGGTGTAGTCGGTGAGCATGCTTGCGATGCCGACGTTGCGACCCGTGAGCGGGAGCGTGCCTGCAGCCATTGCCTTGAGGATAATCGAGGCGGACGGCTCTTGCAGGTTTGCTGCAAACAGAAGGTCCGAGGCGGCAAGCGTGTTGCGTAATTTTTCTCTGTTGTTCGCTTCTTCGGAATCGAACTGGAGGATGCGGATGAAGTTGCCGTACTGGTGAGAAACTTCCTGATAGTAATTCCATTCGGGGTGTTCTGGCGAAATGCCCACGATGATAAGGACGTTCTCCTTGGCGATGTCCGAAAGAATTGTCGCAAGCGTTTCGGAAGCGTTGCCCGACTCCATGTCCATGTGGCTGTAAATGATAAGCTTGTTCGAAAGATCCATGTCGAACTGGCGGCCGAGGCTCGCCTTGGCGATACGCTTCGCTTCTTTGATGGGGCGCTTCGCTTCGTCGTTGAAGTCCCAGAATTTGTAATTCACGCCGAACTGGATGCCGAGGAGCTTGCTGCTGTTGCGGTTCAAGAATCCGCTGAGACCGCCGGGGAGGTTCGTGTTGAGCATGGCGTCGCGGTAGCCCGACGACGGGAACAGCACCTTGTTGGCGTACAAAATGCCCGCCTTGAGGAGACTGACCTTGCCCCAGAACTCGTAGCCGTCCATGTTGAAGTCCTTGCGCGGGAGACCGATTTTTTCGATTTCGCTCGGCTGCACATGGAAGTCGTAAGTAATGTTATGGACGTTGAAGAAAAACGGGATGTTGTGGAATGCTTCTTGGTAGACGGTGTGGCAGAGAGCACCGACGAGGGCACCACCCCATTCATGACCGAGGATTGCCTGGAACTGGATGCCGCTTTGAGCGCTGTATGAAAGCACTGCCGAGGCGAACATGGCGAATCTCAGGTGGTTGTCGCTGTAGGGGAGGGCGTGCGGTGGTCCGTAAACGTAAGGCCTACCGAAATATTCCTCATTATATATATAAGTGTGGAGGGGGTCGTCATCGGAACGCCAGACTTCGAACGGTTTGTTCTGCAATGCTTCGACGCCTTGATAAACGCAATGATACTTGTCGGGATCGATAATATGGTCTTTATAGAATGGCGAACAAGTAATAACCTGAGAACCGGCGTTGGCAAATGCCTGCGTCATGCAGTTGACCGCGGTTGCGAGGGGGCTCGGTACCTTCCAGTTCCCCGCTTCTGGAGTTACGACGAGTATATTCATTGGTTTTTATACACTCCAAATAAAAATTTACCTACAAAAGTAAGTATGTATAAATTTATTTATTTAAATTTCAACTGAAAGGGTGTATTTTACTTTTTAACCTGATAAATAGTCCTTTTCAATATTTTTTATTAAAACTTCATCTGAAGGATACAAAATGAAGAAGATTTTCATTGCTGCTTTGGCTACTGCCGTCGCCTTGACGATGACTGGCTGTAAGGGTACTAACGAAAAGCGCGGCGACGAACACCTTAAGGAAGGCCGTTTCCGCAATGCTATCAACTCTTATCTTGAGGCAAAGAAGAAGGGCAAAATGTCCGATGAATTCTTTGACAACTTCACCCTCGCTCTCGTGCGTGCGGGTGATATGGAATCCAAGAAGGACTTGAGCAGCGATCTTATCAGCAACTACTTTGAAAAGGCTGCATCCAACATCGGTAAGGTCAAGGAAGACGCAACCGTTGAAGAATATGTCAAGACGCTCGGTGAAATCGGTAAGCGCCAGGCTGCACAGGAAGGTGTTGACTATGCTACGATCATCAACGCTTTTGCAAAGATTGACTCCGCAGAATCTGTCGCTAAGACCCGTCACGTTGCAGAATCTGCCATCAAGAGCATCCGCGAAGAAACCGAAAAGCTCTATGTCGCTCGCAACTTGCAGGAAGCCTTGGGCGAAGACGATCCGGTTGTGAAGGAATACTTGCTCCTCCGCATGGCTGAAATGGCTCCGACAAATCAGGAAATCCAGAATGCTTTGAACAAGAGCCGCAAGGTCACTCGCGGTTACTTCCTCATCTTCGGCGAAAATGTTCCGGACTTGAGTGGCAAGCAGCGCGTGGACAAGTGGGGCTACGTGATGGCTCTCCCGACTATGAAGCAGTCCAAGAATGGTTTCTCTTGCGAACTCCAGTTCTGGGCTTCTACGGGTAACAACACTGAACTCGACCCGTCTCAGATCAAGCTTGTTTCTACCGAAGGCAAGGAAGTCTATGCCAAGGGTAACACGGGTTGGTGCGAAGCCGAAGTTCTCGTAGGCAAGAAGGGTGACGAAAAGATTGAAAAGAAGCAGAAGAAGTTCAAGGGCAAGGGCAAGTTGATGAACGAATTCCAGTGCTCTGTGAACGTAAGCTTCTCTTACCCGAATGGCTTTGTTCCGGACTACATCGAATACAAGGACCAGTATGGCATTGGTCGTAAGTACCTCGGTCACTAATTCGTAACGGAATTTAAAGACTGTTTCAAGGCTCGCCGCGGATGCGCGGCGGGTCTTTTTTTGTTGTCACCTTTTACGACGTGGTGATGCCGGCACCCCGGAACATGTCCGGGGCTGGCTCCGGCCGGCATGACAGTTGCAAAAAGCTGTTATGTCTTTCTTTCATCCTCGACCGAAGGGAGGGGGTCCATACAATAAAAAATCCCCGGCCGCATTGCCGAGGAACTAATTACAATCGTCTAATAGCTATTGACCAATAACCAATGACTATTGACTAACCACTGATTAGAAATCTGCGTGGGCGCTCATGCCGAGGGAGAACTTGGTAGCTTCGCCGACGACCGGGTTCTTGTCCTTGCTGAAGTTGTAGCCGAACCAGAACGTGACATTCGTGTTGAGCGTCGGGTAGAGGTAGAAGTTCATGCCGAGGAACTTGAATTCGTCCTTGCTGACTTCGGCGTCCGGATCGTGGTATTCGAAGCTAACGCCGAGAGCGAACTTCTTTGTGATGTTGAAGCTCGGTTCAATAGCGAAGAGCATCTGGTCATCCGTGAAGATCTGGTCTGCTGCCTTGTAGCCGTCATCCTTGTTGACGATTGCATAGAAGTAGCTCATGCCCAAGTTGAAGATGTTGTAGTTCAAGCTCGGTTCAACGAGGAAGGAGTGGACGGCGTCGCCCTTGTACGGGTGGAGACCGTAGACGGCATAGATGCTGTAGTTGAGGATGTCGAGACTCTTGGAGTAGTCGAGTTCAGTACCGAAGAAGTAGGTGTAACCACGACCGACTTCAGAACCGAAGACCCAGTCCACGCTCGGGGTAATGGTCAGGTGTTCGTCCGGGCGGTTCAAGAGCTTGAGGGCGTAAGTACCGAACACGGCGATTGCTGCCTTGCTGTCGTCGGTTGCACCGATGTAGAACTTACCGTCGCCGAACTTGTTGTTGCCAACTTCGACACCGAAACCACGAACGCTCTGATCGCGAGAAATCACGGCATAGCGGCTCGGATCGCGCCAGAAGTAATAGTTAAATGTACCTGCGTTGTAGGTCAAATCACCGAATACGAAGCTTACGTCCTGGAACGGCTTCCAGCGGAGTTCCACGCCGTCAAAGTTGAAGGCGGTGTAGCGGTCTTTGTCGCTAGTAATGGAGGTCGAACGCGGGAGGCCATGGCGGATTTCTGATGCCTGGTCGGAGTTCGTGATGTTGCTCTTTGTGTTCGTGAAAACGGTTACAGAAACGTTTTCGTCGAGGTTTGCCGTAACGGACAAGTCGATGTCCTGGTTTGCGGCGTTTGTCGGGTCAAAATCTCTGTCGAAGTAGCTACCGAAGTCAAAATCGACATTTCCATGAATTTCGATGTCTGCAGCCATGGCAAAACCGGTAGCGGCAAGGGCAATCGGTAAAATGAGTTTACGCATACAATCCTTCCAAAAAAGAAAATTTGGTTTTTACGTGCAAAAGATAGAAATATCTTTATCGCAAGACCAATGTTTGGCTTCATCTTCCCTTAAAAATACGAATTTGTTACGCCTTGATGGATTGAGTTTTGTAAATTTGATAGAGTCTTTAATATAGGTGGATATGAAATTCTCCTCCCGTTTTTTTGTTTTTTTATCGCTTGCCTTGGTGCAAGGTGTTTTTGCGTTGACGGCGGATCAGGTTTTGGACAAGTCCAAGGCTTGGTTCAAGTCGGGGCGTGCCTGGAGCCTCAGTTTTAGGGCTCAACTTTATCAGGCTGATTCTCCGGATATCAGAACCCAGTCGGGTAGTCTCGTTGTTGCCGAGGGCGACAAGTTCAAGTTGGATCTTTCGGGAATAAAGTTTTATAGTGATGGCGAGAGCCTTTGGCAGTGGAATGTGGACCAGAAGCAGGTGCTCATCAAGGCGGTGGAAGACTTGTCGAGTTCACTCCATCCATCGGAACTTTTGTTCAAGTACTTGAACTGTAAGGCGCTCGAAATGGGCGAGGGCGAATTTGCTGGTAAAAAGCTTTGGATTTTGAAGCTCGACCCGTCGAAATATGCGGGACAGTTTACCAAGATGGAAGTTTGGCTTTCCAAGAGTGATTATTCTCCGGTGCGCCTCTTTACGGAAGACCCTGCAGGGAATTCAACTTGGTACGGCATTATCGACATGAAAGTGGTCAAGAATGTTTCTAACGATGATTTCAAGTACAAGCCTGTTGCGGGCGTTGACGAAATCGATATGAGGTAGCTTGTGAAAAAGGGCTTGATGAAAAAATTTATGGCGGGCCTCCTTATGGGAGGTGCGTTGTGTACAAATGCTCTTGCGGGCGAAACGCTGTTTAGCAACTATGTGCACGCGGTGGCGCCTTCGGGTGAAACTGGAGCTTTGTGGGCTTTTTCGTGGGACTATTCTTATAGCGGCTTGACATTGCTGAAGTTTAAGGTGACGAGCAATGGGACTGTGATGACCGAATCTACGGATAAGGCTCAAGTCGAGTCGGATACGCTAACGGCTGTGTCGGATGCCATCCTTGAAGACGACCTTGCTGAACGTAGGCGCTTACCCGCTGTTTATGCGGATTCAAAGCTTGGGCTTGTGCTCCCGATGTTTGGAATGGACAAGAATAACCGCTACTTGATACCGGCGGGCTTTTATTCTGTTCGTGACTTGAAGAACATTGTTGAAACTCCGGTTGATGTCCCGTCTGCGGCAGATGACTTGGATAAGCCGATGCAGTATGCTATCAGCGGTTTTGCTTATGAAGCTTCGGCAAAGCGCCTTTGGGCTGCCCGTGGCGCATTGGGCTTGATGGTGTACGATGTGTCTGGTAAAAACGGCGCCAAGGATACGACGTTTGTTCTGAACTTGAAGACGAACAAGCTTGAAAGGCTCAAGGATAATGCCGAACTGGATTTGAAGAACAATCCTGAAATTTTCGATGTGCGTGTGCATCCGGAAACTGGTGACCTTTGGCTTGCAACGGCTCAGGGCATTTGGGTCAAGTCTTCGGACGGGCTCAAGAATGTTTCGAAGAACCTCAAGGATTCCCGTGTGACGGGGCTTTGGATGGGCGGTGAACCGCTTCAGATTATTGCAGAAACGGCCTACAAGAAAGACGATAATGTGGTGGGCGGACTTTGGCGCATGTATGGTGAAAAGGCTACGGACTTTTCCAAGGTGAATTTCCTCGATACGGCAGGCAAGGTGCAAAAGAAGGACATTTATGACGAAGCCGATTATACGGTTGGCGATGTCGCTTTCTTGGGTAAGAATGCTTTTGTGCTGGTGCGTGCTGTGGGCGGTTCGATTAGCGGTTACCTCAAGCTGGATTCGCTTGGTGCGCATGCTTGGGAAAAAGACGACGATGGAAAGCTCCAGTGGCTTTATGGCTATGAAACGGGAGCTACGGACCGCAAGGCAATTATCATGTCGATGTGTACTTTCCCGCTTACGAAGGATCGTATGGGGCTTGCCATTGCGACTCGCGGAAACGGTGTGTCTGTGTCGGCGGACTCCGGTGCCACATGGAGTGTGGTTCTGAATCGTGCAAAGCTGAGCAATAATCTCGGAAGCATCCGTATGGTGCCTTCTGTGATTACGCCGGGCAGCGAAGCGCTTGTTTCGTATAAAGTGGGACGTGAATCAAAAATTACGATTGAAGTGTTCAGCTACGATATGCGCAAGGTGCGTACGATTGTGAAAGATGCGGTGCGCAATGCCGATGCTTCGCGCAGCACGAATCCGAAAGAAGACGTTTGGGATGGTCGAGATGACCATGGCAAGGATTGCACGATGGGTGTTTACTACATCAGGGTAAAGGATAATCACGGTCACATTGGCTGGGGCAAGGCTATGACGCTCGGAGGTAACTTCAGATGATTAAGTTTAAGAATCTTGTAGTTACAGCTTTGGCTGTGGGTGCTTTTGCTTCTTCGGCGATGGCGCTTGGCTTTACGAAAAAGTCTGAGCTTGGCGGTTTTGACGGTTTTGTTGAACGTATGGGCGGCGGTGTCCGTGAACTGGGCCGTGGCAATACGGGTTCTGCGGATACGGCTTCTATGCCGGGCGCTTTCTGGAACCCCGCTTTGCTTGGTTTCCGCGAGGATATTGGATACACGTTGAACGTTGAAAAGCGAGACTTGGACCGTCTGGGTGGCGCCTTTGGCGTTGAAGGCAAGGTCGGTAAGCGCATGGGTGTCGGTTTTGCCATGCTTTACCGCGGTGACCGCGATTTTAAAGTGATTGACGATGACGACGAAACGATGGGTACGGCGAAACCGTTCTTCTCGATGTTCTACTTAGGCTTTGCCTACCGTGCCACGCGACAGGATGCTTTCGGTCTTTCGCTTTCGATGAGCTACGATAATTTGGATGTGGCTCAATATTTTGAAGGCATCGAGATGGAAGATTCCTTCCGCAGCCCGGTGACGATTAACTTGGCTTGGTTCCGCCAGTGGAACGAAAAGTGGTCTTCTTCTGTGGTTATTCGCAACTTGAGCTTTAGTAAGAACTTGTCTGCAAAATGGACGAAAAACCCGAGCCGTGATAATACATTGAGCTCGACGGAAGGCGTGCGCCCGAAGGTGTTGCAGATAGGTCTTGGCTACCGTTCTAAGATTATGGGCAAGCCTGTTTATGCTTGGATGGAAGCGATTGACTACCAGGTTGCCGATACGCTTTTGGCTTTTGATCCGCAACTTCATGTTTGGACTGGTCGCGTCGGTTTTGAATGCGAGGCTATCCCTAATGCGACGTTCCGCGTGGGTATGGACGATTTGAACTGGATGCTCGGTGCTGGCTACAAGTTTGAAATTCGCGTGGGTAGGAGAAGGTTCCCGATTGAAGTGAACTATGCGTTCCTTTACGAAACGAGTGCGGGAATTTGGTCTCCGTTCAGTCTTGGCTTGCGGGGATACATTCCTTGATCTCTAAAGTGTTCATTTCGAAGGTGCGCAGTCTAGAATCGATGGACTGCAACTTCGATGCTCACATCAATGTGATTTGCGGACCGAATGGCTGCGGCAAGACGACGATTTTGGAGTCGATTTATTTGCTTGCGCAGGGATTCTCGTTTCGGTCGCGTGATTTGCGTGAACTGATTACATGGAAGCAGAACGAACTGATTCTGCGCGGTGAATTTGAGGACGAAGGGCGCGAGCGGATGCGAGCGCTTCGCGTGTTTTCTCGCGGAAGTGAGGTTCGTGAAAACGGTGAAACGCTTAAGTCACCGACAGCGTTTTTCGGGACGTGCCCGGCGGTGATTATGCAGCCTTCGGATATTGAGCTTTTGCGTGGCGGGCCTGATGTGCGCAGGCGTTGGCTCGATGAAATTCTCTGTTTCCGTTCGTCAGCAAATTCTTTAGTGCTGCGCAATTACAAGCGCGTGCTGCAACAGCGTAACAAGTGGCTTAAGGAATTTAAGCAGAAGGGTTCTGCGGTTGGTGGCGAAGACTTGTTCCGTGTGCTGACGCAACAGCTTATAGATCTTGGTGCCAAACTTTGGGCGGCGCGAATGGCGCTCTCGAAAGAAGTCTCGGAAATTATTACGCGGTACTATCGCAAGCTTTCGGGCGGGGTGGATGAAATCACTTGCGCTTACAAAAGCTCGATTCTCAAGACGCTGGATGCGCTCGATGCGGCGGACCCGCTATCCGATGAGATGATGGATGAGATTCTGGCGGGCGCGACGGATGCTGCTGAAGGTGGTGTTGAAATTGCTCGCGGGGAGTGCGCGGAATGTTTTGCGGACGGTTCCGGGAATGTCGCCGGGAGCGCGGCGGACGGCTCGGATGTCGTGAGCGAGGAAATGCTGCGGAATGCGTTTGCGCGAAAATTAGCGGATTTGGAATTTGTGGAACGCTTGCAGGGAATGACAATGGCGGGGCCGCACCGTGACGACTTGGCTCTGTGTGCGTCTGGTTACGAGATGCGTTCTGTCGGGTCGCAGGGACAATGCCGTTCGGCGGCGGTTGCGATGCGTTTTGCGGCGGTCGATGTGGCGTCGCGTTACTTGACAAAGCCGATTTTGCTTTTGGACGATATTTTCGCCGAGCTTGATGTGAACCGCCGTGATGCAGTCGCTTCGCTCATTCGCGAGAAAGAATGTCAGGTGGTGATTGCGACGCCGCAGGCGGAAGATCTGCCGTTTAAAGCAGATGCAATGTTTGAACTGAAGATTTAGTTAATGGTTGGTAGTCATTAGAATTTTTTTCGTATTACGAGATGGCGACCCCGGCACGGTGTCCGGGGGGACAATAAAAAAACGCGCAACTGGGTTGCGCGTTTTTTGCATCGGGGCGTTGCGGGGTGCCCCCGCTAGAAGGGGTAGCGAGCAACGTCGTGCGAGGTAGGGGGAGGCTTCCCCCTTTTTAATTATTTGTTCTTCAAGAGGTCGCGAATTTCGGTGAGGAGCTTTTCTTCGGCGCTCGGTGCCGGAGGTGCTGCCGGAGCTGCGGCTGCTTCAGCTTCTTTCTTCTTGCGCATGTTCTGCATGAAACCGAGGAATTTCTTCATCATGAGGAAGACGGCGAATGCAACGATGAGGAAGTTCAGGATTTCGCCAACGAAGTTGCCGTACGGAATGGTCACGCCTTCAGCGGTCTTGTAGGCGAGAGTCTTGAGGCCTTCACCTGCATCCTGGCCACCGCACTTGGTGATGATGGCGGTGACGAGCGGCATCACGATGTCGTTCACGAAGGAGTTGACGATTTTACCGAAGGCGGCACCGATGATGATACCGATGGCCATGTCGACGATGTTACCCTTGAAGGCAAATGCCTTGAATTCTTCAATGAGTGAAGCTGCTTTATTTTTAATGCTCATTTTTGAGTCCCCTTTATGATTGGTTTCTTATTAAATAATAGCAAAGTCTTTAAAGATTGGGCGGTATTTTTTAAATTTGGCGCGTTATGTCATGGTTAATATTGGCTTTTGCTTCGGCGGTTTTTCTTGGCTTTTACGACTTGGCTAAGAAGAAATCGGTTCAGGATAACGCTGTCCGTCCGGTACTTTTGCTCTGCAGCGTTTTTTACGCGCTTTTGATGTTGCCGGTACTTTTGTCCGGGCATTGCGAGCCGCTGACTTTGCATGACCACCTGTTTTTGATGGTCAAGTCGGTGATTGTCGGCGGGAGCTGGCTTTTCACGTACAGCGCGATTGCGCACATGCCGCTCAGCATCTCGACGACGATTCGTGCGCTTGCGCCTTTATTTACAATCATGATTGCGGTTGGCTTTTTGGGCGAGCGTCCGCAGGTGATGCAGTGGATCGGTATTGCGGTTTGCGTTTGTTCGTACATCGGGCTCTCGCTTGCGGGCCGCAAGGAAATGGGGCATTTCTTTAGCAACGGCTGGGTCGTGGCGATGCTCCTCGGGACGATTTTGGCGGCTTGCAGCGGCATTTACGATAAGCTGATTTTGCAGCGCATGAATTTTGAACCGTTGACGGTTCAGGTTTGGTTCAGCATTTACATGTGCGTGGTGCAGTTCTTGACGACTATGTTCACATGGTACCCGACGCGTAAAAAGACGACTCCGTTTCAGTTCCGTTGGTCGTTCTTGGCGGTGGCGGCGCTGTTGATTATTGCAGACCGTTGCTATTTTTTGGCGGTGAGCGATTCGGATGCGTTGATTTCTATCATTACGGTGCTGCGTCGTTCGAGTGTGTTCATCAGCTTCTTGGCAGGAATTCTTATATTCAAGGAACGCAAGAGCAAGACGAAGTTTTTTGCGATGTTGGGCGTGGTCATTGGCTTGTGCCTGATTTCGCTCGGACGTTGATTTTTAATGGTCGCGGAGTAGTGGCGTTATGCTGAAGATTGGAATTACGGGTTCGATAGGTGCGGGCAAGTCCTTTGTCGGGGCCTTGCTGCGTGCACGTAATTTCCAGGTGCTTGATGCCGATTGCAAAGTGCATGAACTTTACCGCGATTCGGCGGGGCTGCGTGCTGAAATGGCTGCGTACTTTGGCGAAGAATGCTTGACGCCGACGGACGTGAATAGCGCGCTGATTGCAGACCGCGTTTTTGCGGATGCAAATGCCCGCGTGAAGTTGGAGCAGATTGTTTACCCGTACTTGAATCGCGCTGTGGCGGAATTTTTTACAGGGGAGGCCGCGGACTCTTCTAGTGAAAGTGCTGCGCAATTGACGAGAGTCGCGGACAAGTGCCGGTTCGTGGAGGCTGCGCTTTTCTCGCGTGCGCCCGAGCTTGTAAAAATGCTTGACGAAATCTGGATTGTCGATGCGCCTGAATGCGTTCGCTTTGAACGCCTGGTGCTGCGTGGCCTCAGCGAAAGCGATGCTAAACGCCGTATTGAAAATCAGCGTGGCGCCTGCGCACCAGAACTTTTCCCGGGCAAGCGGATTCGCACGGTTATGAACGATGGCGATAAATTGCACGTGGAACAGCAGCTTGATGAACTGCTAAGAGACTTACACTAATTTATTGGAATTATGCAACCTTATATTCACCAGTTCGCGAATTTTTTGAGAGCCCATTTGAATTCAATTTCGGTCGGGCTGATTGCAACGCTTTTGATGCTCTATGGCGCCTGCATCAATAACTATTTCAAGCGCATCACGAAAAGCATCCCGTTCATCGGGCGCTTTGCACTGTTTGTTGTGCTGTGCAGCGTGGGGTATGCTTTTGCGAGTTCGCAGATGGTGCGCCTTTTGCGCATGGTATTGCGCGAACTTTCGGACTTGCCTTTGATTGGTGTGGTCGCAGGCTGTTTTATTTTGCTTGCCTTCCTTGCAAAAAGCGGTAAAGATATCTGATACTTAGTCAATAGTCAATGGTCAATAGTCGTTAGATTCAATCAATAACTATTAACTAATGACTGATGACTAATAGCTAATTAAAATTATCACGGTTTACTCCGTATAAAATAACGTCGTCAATCCACATTTCGCTTTCGTCTACAATCCAGATGGTGAACGTCGTGACGCGCGGCTTGACGAAATCCCATCCCATATTCCCGAACTCGCCATCGCCTTCGACAAAATCGCTTGGCGTAAAGCTGAAGCGTTTCCAGGTGGAATCGAGATAGTCCACATACTTTGTTTTTCCGGTCGGCTCGTTGAGAACTTCTACCGCAAAACCGAGCTCGCCCTTGCCTTTGGCGTAGAATGCGATGGAATCGATGCCCTCGAGACTTGATGGATTGCGGTTGATTCGTGTGCCTATCATCGACCACTTGCCTCTTGTTTTGCTAGTGCTCTTCCAATGGAATACGTAGCCGCCACGTTCCTTGCTGGATTCAAAGGCGTCCTGGATGTTTTCGCTTGAGGGCGTTGTCGTGACGTTTGTGTCTTGTGGATGGAAGTACCATTCGCGCGGACCGTCGCCGTAGTCAAATGCGGATTCGAGTTTTTGATTTTCGAAGTCAATCAGCGTGATGGAATGGATGGCTTTTACGAGCGAGTCGGGGAGGCTTGCCCAGATATCGTTGCTTGCGCTTGCGTCGAGTGCGGCGGTCTTGCCCCAGTACATTTCGAGGTTTTCAACGCTTGATGAGCCGTCGATGCGGATTTGGAATTCTGCGGACTGCGGAGTGTCTGGAGTGGTGCTGTTCCAGAAAGCTCGCTTGAATGCGAGTCGGTTCCCGCTTTGGTCGGTGAATCGGATGTCGTTTCCGTTGTCCATGGCTTCGCTAAAGTCGAAGTTCGTTTCGTTTAATCGCACAAAGACAACGGTAGTTTCTGCGATGGGTTTCATCCAATCCGAGATTGTAGAATCAAGCGGAATGGTGCGAACATGTGCCCATTGCTCTAATTGTTCATTTTCGAGAGTCGGTTTTGCTAGCGCTTGGATATCGCTCTTTTCGCCAGCAGAAATTGTAATGGAGGCTTCGCCGATGGTTTCTTGTTCGTCAGGCAAAATGGCTCGAATCTGGTAGCTTGCGGGCGGGAGTGAATCGAGTGTAAATTCGCCGTCTTTGTTGGTCTTTACGATTTTATCGGTGCCGTAAATTTGGACCCAGGCGTAGTCGGTTCCTTCGGGGAGTTCTGCCTTGCCGGTGACGGAACCGAGTTCTTCCATTTGCATGGTTGTTAATTTATTCTTCTTTAAGTCGCTAGAGGCAATAGCTTGGAAAACGCCGGAATTGCCATCAATGATTTCGATGTAGCCTTTATCGAAGTTGATGGAATCCATGACGATGTTGCCGAGTGAATCTGCGGCGATTTCTAATGTAGCGTCTTGTATATTATTTTGTGTGACGGCGGAATCCGAGGAAACTCCTTCCACGTACCAAAGCGGACGGATCCTTGCGACGACGTTGGCAGCCGGTTTAGAATCGATGTTTACAACGTTGATGATGCAAGCGTTTTCGGTTTCAACGGTGCTTGCGCCTGCAAGATTTTTATCCGAGGAGCAGGCGAATAGCAAAATGCAGGATAGAGATGCTAATAATCTTTTCATGCTATCCTCGCTTTTTCTTTTGTTGTTTCTTTGTCCGAAATGTCGGCAACCGGGTACAGCGAGAAGATGAACTGCATGACTTTCTTTGGCTCTGCAACTTCGGCAACGCGTTTTTGAACTTGTCTGCGAAATTCACAAGTCATCTCGACGAGGTCTTCAAGACATTCGTCATCGACGCAGGCGAGAACTGATGAAATGTTGCGCTCGCTCGGAGGAATGTTGACGAGCGCATTTTGCGCAAGCGTAAGCAGCTGGTTCTGGTAACTGCGAATAGCGGTAACCTTTGTTGCTCCTGCCGATGTAAAATTGACGGTCGAAACGGCGTAGCGCTCGGAGGCGAGCTGCGTAATCATCTTGAGTTCTTTCAAGACTCGAATGGCTTCTTTCACCTGGTCCTCGGAAACGGCGGGCGTAATCTGCTTAACCAAGGTGTGGACATCGGCCTTGCCGCCATTGATTTCGATAATCGAACGGACAACGGGTATCCACCAGCGGCTGAGGAATAAAATTTCGTTGGAATTCAGTTTGCGGAGGCTCACGTCTTGCAATGCGAGTGCCATCTTGTAAAGCTTATCTTTTTTTGCTTTGGATTTTGTGCGCGATGCCGCTACCAAAATCTCAAAAAGTTCTCCATCGCGGCCTTTGAGCCCGAGCAATTTTTTGGAGAGCGGGATACTCTGCGCGGGGAGGTGGGATTCCTTATTCAATACACGGAAAACCTGGCTCGTTTCGAGTCCAAGTTTTTGTCCCATCATCTTATAGGAAAATAGCGGAAATTCCAATTTCTTCTGCACGAAGAAATTTTTCAGTAGATCTCTGTAATCGCCAATTTCGTCTATGTTTAGCATGGTGAACCCTCTATTAAGAAATAGATTTTTTACAAAGGACAAGGATAGTCTTTTTTTAAGTTTTATTGACGAATTGACAATATGATTATTGTCACGTTGTAATTCTATAAAAATGATGTTTTTCTTACATCGGTACGGTTCGCTCTCTAAAAATTTAATTTAGGGAACAGAAAAACAGAGAGGTAGCTATGCAGAAAGAAGACATCGTTGTTTTAAGGCAAGTTGTGATTTTTTCACTGGTTGCTATTGTTCTTGGCTTTGTTTACGGCTAATCATTAAGTAAAATTTGGTGTATAGGCATAAAGCTGGTGCGGTTAAGAGCTGCACTGGCTTTTTTTGTTTATAAAAGATGTTATATTGTTCTAGCCTGAAAAAGATTAAAAAGGGATTGTTAAAAATGCCAGCAGAAATAAAGATTCTTGAACGTGCTGAAATGTATTTGCGAAAGCTTTCGGAAGGTGTGAACCCTCTGACCGAGGAAGCTTTGCCGGAAACGGATGTTTGTAAACAGGAACGTATTAGCAAATGTCTTACCTATGTAGCTGATTATTTGAAGCAAAAGGTTATGCCGGGGATGGAACGCCGCGAAAAGGTGGTGGCTCCGAAACCGCAGAAGGTTGTGAAGCCGCGCCCAGTCCGCGAAGTAGCGACGCAAGAACTTGTCTTTACTCCTGAAATGTTGTCCAAGTTCGAAATTTCTGTTGAACCGGTTTCTGTATCGGGTGTTGTTCGTCGTTTGAATTTCTTGATCCCGCATGAAAGCGGAATGATGCCGCTTGTGTATGCTGACGTGGCTGAAGTGCTTTCGAGAGAAGGCGTTCTTTTGAAGGAAGAAGGCGATAAGGGCAAGGACTTGAATTTGCCGACTCCGCGTGGTGAAGAACTTGGTTTTGCAAAGGTCGAAGCCGATATTCGTGGTCACCATTCGATTTACACGAAGTGCAATGCCGATGCCCAGAAGTTTATCTTGGATAATATTGATAAATGTGTTGCCCAGGCGAATGAACGTTTGGCAAAGCGCAAGGCTTATGCTGAATCAGGTGCGACAGGCCGCAGTGGTAAGGAAAAATTCCATGTGACCGAAGAACAGCTCAAGAATTATCCGACAGATGAATCTCCGGTGCCGGTCAGCGAAATTGCAAGACGTTTGAACGACTTGCTCCCGCAGGATTCGAATGTTGAAAAGATTTATTTCAAGACTATCCGTGATTGGTTTGTTGCTCAGAACATGCTTGAAGAAAAGAAGACTGCTCTAGGCAAGATTTACTTTGAACCGACGGAAGCGGGCGCTCAGAATGGTATTGTGACGGAATCGCGCGTGGGCAAGAATGGTGAAAACTATGACGCTGTCTTGTACAATGGTGCGGCACAAAAGCTCGTGCTTCAGCACGTGAACGAACTCGCGTAATTAGTCATCCTGGAGCCGAAGGCGATAGGATCCATAATATGAAAATCGCCGCCCTTGTTGTTCGCAAGGACGGCGTTTTTTTTCATGTCATGCCGGTCTTTGTGCCGGCATCACCATACGCGTCTCGAATCGCTGATGCTATCGGAGTCTCCGCAGACCTCTTGGCATCGGGACTTCCTTACCGTTTTCCCCAAGCAAGTAGATGTTGTCGAGGTTGATGAATCCCTTGCCGCTATAGCGGGCGCGGAATGCGAAGTTCTTGATCTTGGTCGGGTCGAGCTGCGGAATCGTCTTGCCCCAACCTTCCTGCTTCATGTTTTCCCAAATGAGCGTGTCGCGAACCCAGTTGCCGCGTGTGTTCTTGAGGCGTACCATGAATTCGTCATAGTCTTCGACCTGGCTCGACATGATTTGCAGTTCGATGTAGCCCTGCGGATTGTTGTGCGATGTGGCGTAATCGAAAACGATACCGACGGAATTCTTGATTTCTTCCGGCACGTTGTAGTAGGCTCCGGAGTAGTTCGGCCAACCGAGATTAGGCGGTTGCTCAACAATGAAGTCGTGGTGGATGTAGCCACCGAGAGGCGGATTGCCGTTAAAGACCTTGGCGTCCATTGAGGTGGCGTTGTCGCCATTTACGACCGGGAACCACGATACGTTGTCTAAACCGTTATCGAAGTTCTGCATCACGCTTGTGGTGCGGTATGCGCCACGGACGCGGAACGGAATGTTGAACGATGTCTGTTTTTTGTTCTTGCCTGTGATGGTGACTTTAATTTCCTTATTACCGATCGAGACTTTTTCGGTGAGCGGAATTTGCAAGTGGAAACTTTCGATGGAAGAATTCCATTTGCCGTCATCAGGAGTTGCACGAACTGTGAGCGGACCGTTTTTGTCCCATTTCTTGATTTGAACTTCTGTACCAGCGAGTTCGCCGCCTTCTTGCACTGCGGTCACGAAGAGGTCAAGCGTATCGCCTACGACAAGGACTTTCTTTTCAAGCGCAGCGGCGAGAACTTCGGGCGCGTTGGATTGCTGAGCCGGGTTCATGCGGACGACGACGGTTCCAAACGGCGGCACTTCGATATCGTTGTTCTTGCCTTCGATGCGACGACCGCTCGGTCCCATTTTCGGGTACGGGTAAGCGTCGCGTTGGTCGCCAATCCACTTGAATTGTTCTGCGCCAAACACGTCAACTTCTACGCGTGCGTTGCTTGGCTTTTTCTTTTCGCTCTTGCGGTCAACCTGCACAATTTGCTTGGTGTCGGTGAGGTTCACGAGAAGCACGTTGCAACTGTTGCCTTTGCAAATGGCGTAAGGCACGACTGATTCTGTAGTGCTCTTGACGGGAACGACGGCGTAACCGCTTTCGAGGAATCGTTTGAACGTCATGTAGACACCGTAATATTCGGCGGTGGGTTCAAGGCTTGCCCAGCGGTTCCAGGAACCTTCCTTGACTAGTGCTGTCATGCTGATGACGCCCCACGTGTGGTCCGGGCCTTCAAACACGTTGCCAAAGGCATCCCACGGGAGAGCCTGGAAACGGTCGCCAAAGCGGACGGCGTATTGTGCAAAAATGTTTGCCATGCCAGCAGCTTGCGGGTAGTCCATCCAGATTTGTGAGCCTTGCACGGACGTGCTGAATTCTGAGAGGAATACGCGGCGTTTGCCTTCAAGATATTTGTTCATCCAGGCATTGAGTGTATCGGCGTTGTGAGCGACATCGAGGCTCGCTTTGAGCATGTCTGCTGCATTCAGGTTGTTCGGCGCCCAGTACGGATAAGTGTGCAAGTCAACGACATCGAGATAGCGTTTGCCATCGGCCTTTTCGGCTTCACCGACGATACGCAAGAATTCTGCCATCCAGTATTTGCCATCCATGAGACCTGCGCCTTTCTGCTGCATCTTGTGTGTGCTGAGAAGCGGGCCGTGCAAGATGATGCTCGGATCAACAGCCTTCATGGCGCGGGCGTATTCGATAAAGCGTGCGGCATATTGCCTTGCCGAGAGCGGACCGGACTCTTCCCATTCTCCATCAAGTTCGTTGCCGATTTGCCATTGCTTGATGTTGTATTTTTTGACTTTGTTCGCGTAGCGCACCCAGGCGGCTGCTTCCTTAGAGGTTCCAGTGCCTGCGTTGACGCAAATGACGGCTTGAGCTTTTTGACCATTGACAAGTTTAGGGAGCTTGTTGATGTAGGTCATGAATTCTTCGAAATGCCATTTGATGTTGGTCCAGTCGGTGCGCGGCTTGTCGCCGTTGCGGGTGGACATGGCGAAGAACTTGTAATCGTTCCCGGCGAGCAAATCGTCAGAACCGCTATAGAGCTTCATTTCTCGAATTTGCACGCCTTTAGACGGCAAGTCGGTCGTCTTGAAGCGGAGCGCTACATAGCGAGCGCGCGTTGTGGCGAACTTGTACTTTGTTTCGCCGCTAGTGACCTTGACGGTACCCCATCTCTTTAACTTATTTTCGAGATTCTGGTGAACGCCCGGGTATTCGGCGTATTCGTCCGTCCAATATGAAAGTTCAAAAGACTTCGGGCGGAGATTGCCCCATTCGACGACGATGGAATCGAGGTCTTTCTTTTCAGGGAATTCAATGACAATCCAAGGCGGGTCTTTCGGGTCGAGAATTTCTCCCCACCACATGGTGCTCTTGTCTCCATCGGCAAGGTGGCTGCGACGGATGAAACCGTAGTTGTCCTTGGTGGTGCCGCGGTAGATCGTTTCGCCGAGGAATCCCGGAGCCCAATCTGTGTCGCTTGGCGTCCAGAGGCCGGTGCTATCGTATTTGCCTGCGCCATTCCAGTGGTAGTCATTGCTCAAGCTTCCGTTCGGGAAACGGAAAATGGTGTAGCCGCCATCGACGAGGGCGGGCGTCATGTCGTAATAGCGCGTAGGCGGATTCCAGATGGCGAGATCGGCGCCCATCATGTTTTGCTTGTTGATGACTACGCCCGGATGCGCATCGTCAATCTCGATGATGTTCTGTGCGGCAAGCGCAGATGTCGCTGAAATCGCGAATGCCGTGCTGCACAAAAGCTGTTTGAATTTCATAAGAACTCCTCGAAGTGGGGTTGGTTCATCGTAAAAATTTACTGAATTTCTAGCTTGCTAAAAGTTTCGTAATGGTCAGCGGTGTAGTAAATAACGCAATCGCTTTGATAGACAAGTCGCTTTGTACCGCGATTTTTAGCCGAGTAGTCGACATCGGCTTCATGGTATGAGCCTTCTGGCAAAGTCGCATGATAATTGCTAGCGTTTGAAGCGTAATTGCTGAATTTATCGCCGCCAATCATCACGCCGATCGTTGTCCACGGGTTAAAATTCCACTTCTCGAAAGTCTTGCCGGTCTTGGTTTCGTAAAGCTGTTGACCTTCGTCCTTGCTTACATAGTTGCCTGGTAATTTGTCGAACTTGCACAAGTAGGCGGCTACGGAATCTTTAGTGGTGTATTTGCCGGATTCTTGGATTGCTTCGTAGATGCTTGCGTAATAGATGCTGTCTTGAACGCGGAAAATGCTATCTTCGACATCTTGTGGAGCACATGTTGGGTTGCCGCATTCATCATTGGGACCGTATGCATAGCACATAACGGAAATGCGATAATCAGGGCATTTATCGTTATCATCGGTGCTGGATACCGTGCAGGCGACTGCGAAAATAGAGATCGCTGCTGTGAGGTATAGCTTAAAAATTTTCTTTAGATTCATACTTTAAATTTAATAAAACGATTTCACAACATGAACTTTGTTTGTCAGCGGACTATGCTAAGGTCTAATTCTTATGTTTGTTCTTCTTGACAAGACTTTTTTGTTGACGATGTACAAGAGGTATGCCGCAAAAAATGAAATTAGCATGGTAAGAATGTTCGAAGAATCTTTATCCAAAAAGTCTATGAAATCAAAGAATAATTTGTATATAAATATGTGGCACAAATACAATTCCAATGACATGAGCCCGAAGATGGTGAAAATCTTATCAATGGTTTTATATTTGTCAAAAAATTTTGCAAGAAGTAAGCACAAAACGGGAGTTATGATAATGTAGGGGAGGTAGGCGAGGGAACAGGTCTGCAAAGCGTAGAAAAAATAGGTCTGGAATATGAATAAAATAATCGTTGCGATAAACGCGGCTGCCAATCCGATTGCTTTTAGCTTTTTTGTGAGTCTAATGTTACAACCGTCTTTTGCCCAATGTCCAAAAATTGCACCTATGAAAAATATCGGGAGCCTTGCGTAAGTCAATATGATGAATCCCCCGTAGTTCTTGTTGTTGTAGCAGAGAATACAAGTTAATGCGTAGATTAACATTAACGAAAATCCAGCTCCGATAAAATAGAAGGATGCTTTATATCCGTATTTTTTGAATAGCTTAAAGTAAACGGGGAATATTGCGTATAAAAATACAATGCAAGAAATAAACCACGATTCGTCACGGTATCCGATCCAGTAGCCCAGTGTTGTCGCCTTGCATATCAATTGGTAAAAAGCCTTAGTGCTAAAATCCATATGCGCCAAAAAGGCAAAGCCTATCACAACCCAAAATTCAGGAAGGATGCGGAAAAAACGGCTTTTATAATATTTCTTTAAATCGAAGTTTTTTCTTGAAAGGGAATAGTAAAGTCCGAAACCGGACAAGAATAAGAAAATGTCTACACCGCCATAGCCGACGGATCTGATAATGTCGATGAAGTCTATATCTGTAGGTACTCGCAAATGAAACAGCATAATCCATAATATGGCAAAGCCCATTATGGCACTTCTGTGTTTTGACAATGTCTGAAGTATGCTGTTCACCCTATTAATATACTTGATTTTTCAAAATAGCGATGTCTGTTTTTTTAGTGAAAATTGTAAATATTCTATATTCATTGGGAGCTCTAGGGAGGCTCGGTACTTTTGCTTTAACAAGGTGTTTTGCAATGCGTATTCTTGAAAAAATAAGTGAATTTATTGGCAAGTGGATGGCTGTGGTGGTGCTTGCTATTGCAGCCCTCTCTTTATTTGCCCCAAGCACGACTCTTTGGATCCAACTTTCGTGGGTGAATTACCTTTTGATGGTCGTGATGTTTGGCATGGGGCTTACGCTCAAGTTGAGCGATTTTGCGCTGGTGTTCATGCGACCCAAAGAAGTAATCCTCGGTTGCACATCGCAGTTTGTGGTGATGCCTACACTTGCTTTTTTGCTTTCGAAAGCGTTTGGACTCGATGCAGCTTTAATGGCGGGCGTGGTTCTCGTGGGCACGTGCCCGGGAGGCACTTCGAGTAACGTTATCACTTACCTCTCGAAGGGCGATGTCGCGCTTTCTGTCGGTATGACCAGCGTGAATACGCTGCTCGCTCCCGTGCTGACTCCGGCGATTACCTATTTGCTGCTCCGAACGACGGTCAATGTCGATATGATGGCGATGTTCCTCTCCATCGTGAAGGTCGTGATTGTGCCGATTGCGTTTGGATTTGTCATAAACAAGTTCTTTGGCAAATGGACAGCGCGGGCGATTAAAGTTCTGCCGCTTGTTTCTGTGATTGCTATTGCGATGATTGTCGCGGCAGTCGTTTCGCACAATGCAGCGAAGATTCTCTCCACGGGCGCCATTGTGTTTGCCGTGGTGATTCTCCACAACTTGCTCGGTTACGGCTGTGGCTTTGGTCTCGGCAAAATGCTCAAGTTCTCTACGCCCAAAACAAAAGCGCTCTCTATTGAAATTGGCATGCAGAATTCTGGGCTTGCCACAAGCCTTGCAGCAACAGCGTTCTCGGGCCTCGCCATGGCGACTGTTCCCGGCGCCATTTTCTCCGTATGGCATAACATTTCCGGTGCGATTCTCGCGAATGTTTACCGCCGTTGGGACAAGTAAGTTATTTCTTTTTTGCAGATAACTTCTTGAATTCGGCGCGAGCCTTTTTCATATCGGCAAGGAATGTCTCGTCGTTGTGCAAACTTGCAAACGCTCCTGAAACAAGAACCTTGGAGGCATCAACATCGCTTTGCCAATGGAACCCTGCAATCACGCGGCTTTGCCCCCATTCATAGGCGTACTTCAACAATGCGTCTTGCGCAGCGGGGTTCACCTCGACCAAGAGCAATGCCATTGACCAGGCGCGAACGGTATGTCCCGACGGGTAGGAACCATTCGTTCTCAGCCGCTCTTCTTCGGCAGGGACAAGAGTCGATTCGTTGAAGCGGTCATAGGGGCGGCGCCTCATGTAATGCCTCTTGGGCAGGCTCCCCACCTGCTTAAGCGTCCGGATTCCGCGTTCGAGCATGTTCATGATGGCGGGCGTCTTCTTTGCCGAAATTTCCATGCCAAAAGGTTCGCTGAACATCTTGGCCATGTCCTCGATCGTTTCTACCGCCTGCGCCACGGCCAGGGCGGCACGTGCGGAATCCGCTCGCATCGCTTTGCCCCACATGTACTGCGAAATATCGTACATGAACTGCACCGAAGTGGTTTCCGGCGGCGCAGGGTAGAAGTTGAGCGCGTTCGGAAGCGCGTCTGCCTTGACGTATGGCTTTGCGTCTGCCGCAAAACTGCAAAGAGCAGCTCCGCAAACGGCTAAAGCGAAGATGGATTTTTTGAAAAGTGTAATCATATTTTAAAGATATATTTTTAGAAAACGCGTGAACGTTTATTACAGTAATGAAATGCGCACTAATCGCGTCCGTAAAAAAGCTGCGTGTTGCGATGCCATGCTACTTTACGATAAGCAGGCTCCAACAGCGAATCGTTTTCGTTCATAAAGAACGTGTGCTTTTTCGTGCACATGGACACCAATTGCACGCAATAACGCGCAGTCGCTTCTGTGTGGTGCTTTCTGTGGAAGCACGAAAGCGTAAGCAAGTGGTCGTTTTCCATCGCTTTTTCCACGGCGCCACGATAAATGCGGGGGAGGCTGCACCCACGAATCCAGACCGCAAACGCACCGTTCGCAAGCGCGATATCTAAAATGCGACGCTCCGCATCCGAATGGAACGTGCCCACAAGGCACTGGTGGAACCGCCCTGCTTCTGCGGCCCATTGCTCCAGTCGATAATCATCTGCGTCAAAGTCTCTCGACGCGAAAACACCGATTTTCGTTTCTGGCCCATACCACAATCGCATGGCCCCCTCTGTGTTGATGCCAATAAGTTTGATTCTGTTCATATTTTTGCTCCCTTAAAAAATAAAGACCGCCCCGCTTGCGCGGACTGCGATCTAATAACATCACCCTTTCTGGTGCTAAACGTAATATACAATTAAAATTTGAGAAAAACAAGGTCCGCAAATTTTGGGTAAAACGGCGAGCGTATTTGCGAAGCCTCTTACTATATAGCCTTGTAACTTTTATATGTTATGCAATATGAAGTTTAAGTTTTTTATTTGTCTATTCGTTTTACTTTTGCCGTTCTATGCGGCTGCAAAAGAACTTACCGCAATTGGGTTTGTGGAAGTAGATTCCTATCAAAAACTAATTAAGGATGAAATCAGATTGGCGTTTGTACGGAAGGATTCCGGCTGGACAAGGTCCTGTTTCTTTGAAAAATTCCATTCATTAGTTGAGGGGCACAGTGCAAGCGAAGTACTTTCCGCTTCAAGCGTCTGCACCCACCAGATAATGAAGAGTTCGTGGCAAATTATTGATGCTGATGGAAATTATATCACCGCAGGAACTTTAAAACCATCAAAAGCAGCACACGGCGGCGAAGTCGGATTCGTTACAATAGCAAAACCCTTAAAAAACAAACTTAAATTTGATTCCACGTTTCAGTCTCGAAATACTTGGGATGGCACTACCTATCCTCCGCTGTTGGCAGTTCCTAAAGGGACGCGTGTCGAAATAATTCTCCCGAAATTGACAGCCGATTCTGTTTCTAAAGAAATTATGGATAAAATTATCCAACTGTATCTTAAGAAAAAGAGAATGATGGATTTAGATAGTGGAATGCGAGCAGCTACGCCTAAAGATGTTGTTGTAAAACCTGTATACACCTTTCAGGATGGCATGACATTTTGCGAAGTTTCAACGACTCTGTTCATTGATTCGGCGTATTGTGATATGACGAGTACGGCTAATGAATTGTTTGTTGTAAAGAATGGGCTTGTCAAAAATGTATCGGAAGAAACGGGTGTTCGGGGTTATATGTGTATTCCGTCGCTAGCTTTGTTTCATCGTTATGAGGTTTCAACAAAGAATACTAAGGATTCCGTTTTTGTCCTGTTTGCACAAGGATATAACAATGATGGTTATGTCTTGCTGGATTCTGAATTGAACGTTCGAGCCATAAGCACATGGATTTATCATTGATTTATTGGTTCCTTGCGGATTAGTTGCACTAGCCACACTTATAGTCTTTTTCTATCTTACGCCTCACCGCCAGATGTCGTATTTCTGGGGAACCGGGCGAGAACCGCCCACAAAAAGGATTATTTATGTCTCAAATCGAACTCACCTTCCCCGATGGCTCCGTACGTTCCGTAGCATCGGGCACCACCGGCCTCGAAATTGCAAAGAGCATTTCTGAAGGCCTCGCACGCAAGGCTCTTGGCGTTAAACTCGGCGAAAAGGTTTTGGACCTTACCCGTCCGCTCACCGAAAGCGGTTCCATCCGCATCATCACGCCGAGCAACGACGACCCGGATGCTCTGATGCTCCTCCGTCACAGCTGCAGCCACGTGCTCGCCGAAGCCATCTGCGACTTGTTCCCGGGCACAAAGCTCGCTTACGGTCCGGCAATCGACAAGGGTTTCTACTACGATTTGATGACACCTACTCCGCTCAAGGAAGAAGACTTCCCGAAGATTGAAAAGCGGATGAAGGAAATCATCAAGGAAGACCGTCCGTTCACTCGTTGCGAAGTTAGCGCCGAAGAAGGCCTCGCTCGCACGGAAGGCGACAAGTACAAGCACGATAACGCTGAACGTGCTCTCG
>Ga0310695_10000958_pt1 | contig 70823 bp, 60 predicted proteins | sample RumenRJG_04DNA_FD_203882 | JGI IMG/M metagenome (GOLD analysis project Ga0310695, IMG submission 203882) | Bovine rumen microbial communities from Lethbridge, Alberta, Canada - RJG_04 (v2) (version 2) | ecosystem: Host-associated > Mammals > Digestive system > Stomach > Rumen | place: Canada... | reverse complement strand
AACCCCTAAAAAGGAACACAACAATGGCAAATAAAGTCTATAACTTTAGCGCAGGACCGTCGGTCTTGCCGGAACAGGCACTCAAGGAAGCATCTGCTGCATGCATCGACTTCGAAAACAGCGGCATCAGTATCCTCTCCATGAGTCACCGTTCAAAGCCGATTGAAAACATGTTCGCCCAGACGGAACAGTACCTCCGTGAATTGATGGGCATCCCGGAAGATTACGACATCGTGTTCCTCGGTGGTGGTTGCTCACTTTTGTTCTGCATGCTCCCGATGAACTTCCTCGACCAGAACGCTACGGCCGACTATGCTTTGACCGGCGTTTGGGCAAACAAGGCTTACAAGGAAGCTAAGCAGTTCGGTAACGCTCTCGCCGCTTGCGACACCAAGTCTGAAACTTACAGCCGCATCGACAAGAATTTGAAGCTCAGCGACAACGCTAGCTACCTCCACGTGACCGCCAACAACACGATCTACGGTACGGAATGGCACAACTTCCCGAAGCCGAAGTCCGGTTTTCTCATGGCTGACGTGAGCTCCGACTTCCTCGCCCGCAAGATCAACGTGTCTGACTTCGGTGTCGTCTATGGCGGCGCTCAGAAGAACATCAGCTGCGCTGGCGTGACCGTGACGATCATCAAGAAGGGCCTCCTCGGCAAGGTAAACCGCACCATCCCGACCATGCTCAACTTCCAGACCCACATCGACGCTGCCAACATGTTCAACACTCCTCCGGTCTTTGCCGTGTACGTGATGAACCGCACCCTCAAGTGGCTCAAGGACTTCGGTGGCGTGGACGCTATCGAAAAGGTGAACCGTTCCAAGGCCGCTCTCCTCTACAGCGCACTCGACAACTCCAAGGTGTTCGTCGGTACGGCTGCTAAGGAAGACCGTTCTATCATGAACGTTCCATTCGTATTCAACAAGGACGTCGTTGCAGCTGACAAGGCTGACGATCTCGCCAAGGAATTCCTTGAATTCGCTAAGGCTCGTGGCCTCCAGCAGCTCAAGGGTCACCGTTCTGTGGGTGGCTTCCGCGCTTCTATCTACAACGCCATGCCGGTCGAAGGCGTGCAGGCTCTCGTTGACTGCCTCGGCGACTTCGAAAAGAAAGTTCTCGGTTAATTAGAGATATGCGCCGCGCCCCGCGCGGTATAACGCATTTGGGAAAGTCCCGACCATAGGTCGGGGCTTTTTCGTTTACAATCGTCATCCCGTCGCAAACGTAGTTACGAGAAATAATGGATCCCCTACGCTTCGCTTCGAGGATGACTGGTCATGACAAAAGAAGAACCTCCTCATGGAGTATGAGGAGGTCCTATTTTTTGTGTTAGGAGTACGCCATTACAGCGCCTTGGAGGAGGATTTCGTGGCACGTATGTCCCCGTGCCGGGTGTTTCACAAGGTCCCAACAACCAAACACGACCTTGCAAAACTTGCGAGATAAGTTTAGAACCTTCTTTTTGTTCTCAAAATTACTAACCCATATGCACCCAAAGGCTTTCACTTTCTCGTTTTTACATGAATAAAGATACTCTTTTAAATAGCGAATGTCAATAGAAAACCCCATTTTTAAATATAATTTTGCAAAATATCACACTTTCACCGCTCCCAAAATGTTCTCAAATTTTTAGCAAAGTTTTCAAAAGTATAAAAACAGAGAAAAAGACCAATAAAATTCTGTTTTTGACTAAAAAAGGAGATTCCCGCTCAAGGCGAGAACGACATGCAAGGCGGGAACAGCCACACAAAAAAAAGCCGGAACAAGTCCGGCATGATAAATTCGAGAACAGCGATTTAGAAAGGGCGGTTAATTGTCCGCAGGCTTCTTTGCAAATTTATTTGTAATATCAGGTACGATATCCATAATCTTAGAGACGAGCGAGCTATCCTTGGTAATCGGCATGATGCGCACGTCGTCGCCCTTGATAACGAGGAATGCGACCGGATCGACCGAAGCGCCACCGCCAGATGCAGATGTATCGCCCTTATTCTGGTGACCACCAAAGCCAAAGCCAACGGACACGCGGCTTACCGGCACAACTGTTGTTTCGCCCGCCTGGATGGGTTCACCAATGACGGTTTCCGCCTTCGTGATGAAGCGGAGCTTTTCTAAAAGAGTTTCAGCAAGTTTTTCAATAGCCATGTTTTGAATATAGTAATTAATATCTTGCGCCGTAAACGCGGTCGCTCGCGGTAAAGAACTTACGTTCCAAATCCGTCCAATCGAGGTAACCCCACACCGCCACAACGCGCCCACCCGGGAGCCTTGTCGCCATGCCGTTCACACCCTCGCCCGCATTAAAATAAAGCGTCGAAGTCTCGCGATAAATGCCTTTAGGCTGCACAATGTTTAACTGGCGCCCCCAAGCGATAAAATCGTTTTCATCGACAAGGTCCCAGCTACGTGCAACATTCCACAGCAAATCGGCATCTCTATAGACCTGTGCCAGCACCGGGAAATAAGCTTTCACGCCAATGAAATACTTCGTCAATACGGACGTATGTCCCGGTTCGCGATGTTCAAACGGAAGGCTAAGGAATTCCTGAGGGAACCCACCATGCCTTGCGTTCGGGAACTGGTGAACATAACTTTCCAGATCGCTTCGTTCATAACGGCGGAAGCTATCGTGCTTAAAGATGAAGATTCGCGAAGCAGAACGGATACTTTGTTCTAGGAAAGAGCCGCGCAGAATCGGCACAATTCCCTGAAAACGCCCACTATTCATGTAATAATCAAGCGCATACACATCGCTCTTGAATTCAAGAATAGTCACATCCAGCGTATCCCCCGTCATATTCATCGGGTAACGCAAATCGACACGTTTCACAAGAGCCTTGATGTTTTCGTTCGGATTATCGTCGATACGAATATCATCCATCGGCCACCTGTCGTTGTAGCACAGCTCCGTATAATCAACAGTTTCTTCTTCTTTCGGTTCGCATGCGCACAAAACAAGCGCCGCAGCGCAAAAGCAGACAAACTTAGGCAACACCGAAAGGAAACGATTCATACTCATAAAATTTAGCATACATCAATCGCGTTTGCGGACTTCGGCATAATTACAATACTCATAAAGCGGGCACTTCGCGCAATGCGATGTCAGCTCGCGGCAAATAAAGCCCTCGCTCCCATTCTCCAAAAAGAACTGGAGGGAATGCGCAGCGAAATACGGGTTCTCCGGAGCAAGTGCGATAAAATATTCATTCGCGAGTTTCTGCTTTTGAGATGGTTCAAGTTCTGCAAAGCTAGATTCCTTCGCGGGCCCGAGCATCGCAAGGAACCGTCGAGCGCCCATCGTGAGCGGCAAGTGCGGCATTCTAGAACTGTCGCGGCACGCAAGGCCAAGGCCAAGCGGTTGCGGGGCAAGCAAGCGGTAAATTGCGGCACAAGCTTTAGGGCGCGGATTCGAACGGCCCATAAAATAGATTTCGCCCAAGTCCCGCCACATCTCTTCGGGAGTCCGTTCACGCATCCAAGCGACCAAATCCGGATGATGGCGCACAAAAAGCCCAACGCTCCAAAAAATCCCGGAGACATGTTCAAAGACCGTCCAGTTGCGACTATTGAACGTCTGCTCGACAACATCTTCGATTTCGCCACCTTTCGGCACGGGGAGCGACCAAAGCTTATCACCCGGGAAACGCTCGTGCAACTTCACGAGGAGGCGCAAGATATCGGGGTAAGAACGATCCTGGAATAAGACCGTTCCAAGCAATGTCCACGCAATTTGTTCATTTGCCGTGGGCATTTTTTGAGCAACATAAACTACGGGATCAGCGCACTTGAAAAGAAGCGCTACAAAAGCTTTCGAAGCCTTGAATAGCGCTGGTTCATCGTGAATAAAACGCTTTACCGAGACCAACTAGAGAGCCTCGCCCACCTTCACCGCCTGTCCAAGACGAGACTTGAACAAATCCGGATGGCGTTCGCGAATTTTCTTGTCGACCACGAGAATCACGGTGCTGCCCATTTCAAAGCGGCCAAGTTCATCGCCACGGTCAAAAGAGAACTGCTGATTCGGGATCCAGTCCAAGCGCTTTTTGTCGCGCGGGAGCTTGCCAGCGTTCGTCAAGATGGAATCGTTATACACGACGCCAATGCGGCCAACGTTTGTCGCACCGACCTTGACCACGAGCACTTCGGAACCGTCCGCCAAGCGGAGTTCACTCGTCAAGCGTTCGTTGATGCTGAAAAGACCTTCGACACGTTCTACACTACCTGCGTTGACCGGCCAGAGCGTGCCCGGGCAATAGCTCGAAAGCACGAGGTCGCCCTTGACGGGACTGTGGATGCGGTGGTAGTTGAACGGAGCCAAGTAAATCGTCGCAAAGGCGCCACCCTTGAAACGTTCTGCAAGTTCTTCGCTACGCAAAAGGCTCTTAAGCGTGTAAGTCTTGCCCTTCGCCTGGATCAAGTTCTGGTCATCGCCATCGAACGTTCCCGTCTGCGAAAGCACGCCATCGACCGGGCTTACGATTTCGGCACCATCGGCAACAGGGCGCATACCCGGCTTGAGCTTGCGGATAAAAAGTTCACCGATGTTCTTGTAATGGCTGAGCGGGTATTCCGATTCAGACATATCGAGCTTGTAATAGCTAGCAAAGGCGTTGCGAGCAATTTTGCTCAGGAACGGGATGCGCAAACGCGTAAAGGCACCGAAAATGCGGCTTGCGGCATTCTTCGGCAAAAGCTTCATAAAAACGTAGAAAGGAGTGTTCATAACTTAAAAAGTAGTAATTAGTCTTTAGTCAATGGTCTGTAGTTATTTATAATTGCGCCGAAGGCGCCAAAAATTAATCTAATAACAAATGACTAAGAACTAGTAACTAAATCAGTGGTTTTCGAAATGCGCGACGTCGGTGTTAAGCAGTTTCCAGAGTCTAGCGGCAAAAGGCGTTGCCCATTCCTTTTCAGGCGCCACGCGGGTCGTCGTTGCGGCGGTGAATTTAGAGTATGTAAGGGCGACAAGTTCACCGTAGCGGGCATCCCACATGCTCCACACAATTTGCCATGTGAAGCCACCTTTTTTGCCCAAATCAGGGTCCATTTCCACATTCAACACTAACGGAATCGTCAAATAACGGAGTTCATAGCGGCTAGCAATTCCGTTCAACAAGTCCTTTAGCTTAAACGGCAACTGGCGAGCAATCGTCTGTTCCACACCATCGCGCTCTTCCCACGGAGTCACGTCATCCAAGCGTTTGCCTTCCACGAATTTTTCAGCAAGAAGTTTTGCAGACAAAGAATCGACGTAAGCGGAATCCGTTTCCGGCACACGCATACCGACAATCATCAAGTCTCGTTGCATTTTCGGGAACGCTTTTGCAAACAAAGAATCTTCGACGCGTGCAAGGTCAAAGTCTAAAGCATCGGCACTAAAGCTATGGCACATTTTGCAATCTTCGGGGCGAGTCGCCGTCACCTTGAGCGCAGGGAAAACGCCCACAACGGCATTAGAATCGATACGGCTAAATGCGACCTGGTTCCATTCGCGGTAGAATTTCTCGTCCGTGATTTTCAGCACGATATCGCCTTGCGTGCCGCATTCCGTGCACGGAGCGTCCGCCATGTCACCGCCTTCGGGAGCGCTATCGCGCGAACCCGCACAAGCGATGAACAGCGTTGAAACGCACAACAACAAAAATTGCAAAACTTTCATATAAAGCTCCAAAACATTTTGCAGAACAAGACTTAACTGGATGGGACTACGTCCCAATGCGCAAGGCTTTATTCTAGCATTATAGTAAATGGACCGTCGTTGACGAGGCTCACTTGCATATCGGCACCGAATTTTCCGGTTTCGACAATGGCTACTTCTTTTTTGCACTGTTCGATGATGTACTCGTACAGTTCATTGGCTAGCGTCGGGTTGCCAGCACCATTGAATGTCGGGCGATTGCCCTTATTGCAATTGGCATACAACGTAAATTGGGAAACAAGCAAAAGCGAACCGCCAACATCTTTGATGGAGAGGTTCGTCTTTCCGTTTTCGTCGGCAAAGATGCGGAGCGCAAGCATTTTCTTGATGAAGCGGTCGGCGATTTCGCGGGTATCGCCCTCGCCTACGCCAATCAGCACAAGGAATCCCTTGTTATCAATTTTACCGACAGTTTGACCTTCAATATTGACTTGAGCCTTAGTGACTCGCTGTATTAAAAATTTCATTTTTAATTACTCTAGAATTAATTGTTTTTGAAACGCAAAAAGTACGTCATGCGGGCGGGGCCCCAGCTCGGAGTTGACGCCTACGGCGTCAGCGGCTTCACTCGGTTATGCCGGTCTGCAAGCAGCCCGTCGCAACACTCGTTTTGCACGCTACTGCGAAGAAAACATCTCCTGAATAGTTGCAGAATCATTCGTGATGGTTAATGCAAGGCGCAAGAGAACGGCGGCTTTAGCAGGGGGCAAATCGTAAGCGGCAATCGTTCCTGGCACAAGGAGCTGTTCTGGGACAATGCGACCGCGATTAATTCGCGTAGAAATCACGACGGGGATATTCTTTTCTGCGACAGCATCTGCAATCGCGTCTGCCCATGCACGAGAAAATTCGCCAGCGCCAGCACCTGCAATGACAAGCCCCACCGAGCGTTCTGCAGCAAAGCGCACGAGTTCTGCATCAGCATCAGCGTTAAAGTAAAGGACGGAAACGCGAGGCAATTCGCGCAAGTTCGAGATGTCGAACGATTTTACGACAGGGAGATGTCCGCTTCCTTCGACTTCGCTCAGGGCAGGCTCTGGCGGGCAAGACAGTTCATGAGGCGGGCATGACAATTCAGCAAATGCATCCAAATCGTTCGCGTGAATCTTTTGCACCGAGCGAGCGTTCATTAATTTGCCTGCAAAGGCAATGTAAACAGCACTGGATCCTATCGCCTTCGGCTCCAGGATGACATTCGGGCATGACACTGCGCTTTTCACGGCAAAGAGGAGGTTTGCGGGACCGTCCGGTTCTGCAGCGGTAGCGGGTCGCATCGAACCAGTCAAAATCACAGGCTTCGCGGCAGTCTCAGCAGCATTTAAAACTAAGCTCAAGAAGAAAGCGGTTTCTTCCATCGTATCAGTCCCGTGCATAACCACGATGCCGTCAACATCCTTGCGCAGCAAAAGCTCTTGAATCCGCTTCGCCAAATCAATCCAAATTTCAGAGGTGATATCATCCGAATTGATATTGCAAAATTGCTCCACGCAAATGTTTGCCACATTCTTCAATTCCGGGATTGCATCAATCAGCGTTTGCGCCTTGATCGAGCCCGACTTGTACCCAATATTTTTACCTAGCTCGCCCGCGCCAGCAATTGTACCGCCCGTCGCGAGAATCACAATATTTTTCATTTTACAGACTCCAACAAATCCCGTGCGGTCATTCCATAATGCTTTTTCAAAGCGCCATCTGTTCCAAGTTCATGCAAATCCTGCAAACACTTTGCAAAATTGCGGAACGCATCTGCTCCACCGCCATCACGCCACAAAAGTTCTTGGACCATTTTCTTCGAGAACCAGTAAAGTTTCTTTGCCTTTTCTGTGTCCGATTCGTTCACAAAAGGTTCTGTAAGTGATTTAAGACTCGGGTACGACCCAATCGGGCGAAGCTCATCGTTATGCGAGCCATCAACCACCTGCGCAATGCCCTCGTTCATCCACAGCGGAACCTGCGCGCGCGTCATAGAACGAACAAATGAATGCGTCAGTTCATGGAACAACACCGGGCGATAAACTTCACGGTAAGCCATCAAGTTCACAGGCACACGCAACTTGCCATCAAAAACAGCAGCCACCCAGTCCGGGCGCGGTCCCACACCTTGATATTCCTTCTCCTGGTACAGTACCAAACTCATCTTGTTTTCGGGCAAGAAATCGAACAAATTACTAATCGAATCGTACGCCACTTCCAAAACGGCAAGAGCTTCCATCACATCTTTTTTAGAGGGACTACCATCAAATTCCAAACGAAAATGCATCGACTTTTCGACGCCAAGATTTTCCATTTCCTGTTCTAGGCGCTTCGCTTTTTCGATAAAATAATCCAGCTTTTCGCTCTTAAAATCCAAAGATTCAATGTAACTTACACATTCCTTATAGCGTTCCTGCTCAAGCAAGAGCCCCGCCAAATGCATTCGCAAGTTCGTATCGTTCGGTTCTGCCTTTAAAAGCTCACGGACATTGCGTTCGGCACATTTCCAGTCACCCGCCGCAAGGCAATCGTTCGTCTCCTTAACCATCGCTTCACGCTCTTCAAATTCGGCATTTTTCTTGCTATAGGTGATAAAAACGAACGCAACAAAGATAAAGAGTACCAAAAGTACCACAAATAACGATCCCTTTGGGGATTGACTTCTGTTTTTTCGCATGGTAAGATTAATCTAATAATTTTCCGAAAAGAATTTAAAGTATATTTAGCATAGGTTTGGTTATGGCAGAAATCTTTGATTACGATGACTACCGGGATATGATCAAGGATTATTACTTGGAGCATAAGAAACACAACTCCTTGTATTCCTTCAGCACTCTCGGCAAGACGCTTGGCTTGGATTCAAGTCACGCTTACTACATTGTTCAGAAAAAGCGCAATCTCCCCGTCCACGCAGTCCCCGCCGCAAAAAAAATGCTCGGGCTCGACGGTCGCGGAGCCGCATACTTCGACTTGTTGATTGTCGCATCGCGCACAAAATCCGAAAAGACAAAAGCTGAAATCCTGCAAAAGGCGTTCCAGCTACGCGACGTGAAGCGCCATTTGCTCAAGGACAACGAGCTCAAGTATCTCAGCGCCTGGTGGACAATCGTCGTAAGAGCGCTTATCGAAGTGAAACACGGCAACGTGGACATCCCGGAAATCGCAAACAGCGTGATTCCGCCCATCACCGAAGAACAGGCGCAAGAAAGCATCGAAATTTTAAAGTCGCTCGGCTTTATCCAGCCGATCAACAACAACAGCAAAGTCCGCCTCGCCGACCCGCACATCACGGTCCAAGGCGCCGAAAAGGCCGAAGCCATCCGCAGTTTCCATTCGAAGGTCATGCAGTTTGGCATCCGATCGCTCAATGAAATTCCGCCAGAGAACCGCGATATTTCGACCATCACCATGGCGGTCGATTCCAAGGGATTCGAAGACCTGAAAAAGATGCTCAAGGAATTCCGCAAAGAAATCCAGATTCGCGTTGACAAGTGCATTGTCCCCGATCGCGTTATGCAGTTGAACCTCGCTTTATTCCCCGTCGCACTCAATAAGAAGAAGGAAAAATAAAATGAAAAATTTTAACAAGCTTCTTTATTTGGTACCCTTTGGTCTCCTCGCTGCCTGCACAGCAAGCAACGACACGGCAGGGAATACGACGGAAATTGAAAACGCCATCGCCATCCGTGTTTTTGACGACGGTGCACCGGCTGCCAAAGTACGCTACCAGGTGCTCCCCTCTTGGTACGTAGCCGACACTGCCGAAACAAGCGCCGTAAAGTACACCTACGAAGGCGAAACCGATACAAACGGTTGGGTGCATATCGACGGCCACCAGAACGGATCTTACACCATCAATTTCACTAAGGGCGATTCTTCTATCGTCTTGCAGTACACGCTCAACAACCTGAACCACGAATACACGCTCGACAGCGCATCGCTCGAAGCGGTCGGCACGGTCAAGGGTCTTGTGGACTTGCCGGACTCCGCCAACTACGCCTGGGTTGCCGTCCAGGGCGTGAACACCATTGTCAAGACCGATACGCTCGGACAGTTCGTCATCCAGAAGGCTCCGTGCGGAAACGTCACCGTGAGCGCATGGGATTCCAAAGACCTCAGCGCCATTGGCGAGACATCCGCAGTTGTGACCTCGAACGACACGATTGACCTCGGCCTCATCGAAAACCCGAACAAGGTCGTTCCTGAAAACGCCATCCGCTTTATGCCTTCCGACTTGATTTCGGACTGGATGCGCCCGCTCAGCTTCCCGACCGTACTCGTCCTGCGCCTGACTGAAGAGAACTTCGACTTCTCGAAGGCCGAAAAGGACGGAAGTGACATTCGCCTCTACGACGGAAGCAACAACCTCATTCCGTTTGAAATCGACGGCTGGGATACGAGCATCAATAGCGCCACGCTCAACATCCGCGTCGAAAGCGCCGCCGATACTGTCAGGCCGTGGATGCTCATGTGGGGCGACAAGAAGGCCAAGAAGATTGAAGATGTCAAAGTCTGGGAAGGTCTCAGCGATTCTCTCGTGAAGGCTCTCAACAGCGTCGAGATTTTGAATTTCGAAGCAGGCACCGACTTAAACGCACTGCCCGCGCCACTTAACTACAACTGGTACGTACAACCGCACGATAGTGCAACGGTCAAGAACAACCTTGACCAGAAGCCGACCAACGGCATCGAAAAGGCTGACAGCACCATCTTCGGCAAGAACATGCTGCATGTGCAGTACCAGGCGAACAAGCTCGGACGCTACGTTGTCATCGGGACGCGCATAGCCGCGCACCAGCACGACTTGAGCAGACTCGACTCCGTGGAAGTTTGGCTCAAGGGCAGCGGGGATTTCGAAGTATTCCTCGAGACGATTGTAGAATCCGATACAAACTACAAGACCTCGTATAAAGGAAGTGTCAACGAAGAATGGACTCGTGTCGCCATCAAGCCATCCGATTTCACAAATCCGGACAAAAAAAGCTACCACGGCTGGGACGTGACACGCAACAAGATTACGCGCTTTACCATCTTTGTGTACAACGGCACGGATATCTGGATTGATAACGTCAAGATGTACGGCATCAACCTCGACGACTTGCTGTAATAACCCACTCTAAGGCAATTAAAAAGCCCCCTGTAAGGGGGCAAAAAAAATGCCGGTTGGGATTAGAAGCTCTGTTCGGCAACTATCGAATCACGTCATTTTCGGTGAAAATCGATCAGAAGTCTCCATCCGATTACAGAAGCATCAGTTCTCCAACACTAACTGACGCTTTTTGCATCTAATCCCAAATCGGCTATTTGAACACTCGTAAATTACGTTTATTTAAGCCCCTTATCTCAAGAGGGCTTTTTTCGTCCATTGACAAAATGTCAAATTTTTGGCAATAGCGCCCGTATGGGCTAATCAGATAATAAACATTTACATTAAAATCGGGTATGTTTTACCCGGTAAATGTATATCCCGACCAAGACCATAATGGTAGTAATCCAGCTCAACGGGTAAACCACCATCAGCGATGCGAAGGAACGGTACTGCGGGAATACAAAAATAACCCAGAGGATTCGTATACCGCAGACACCCACCACGCAAGTCAGCGCCGGAGCCAAAGACTGCCCCATACCACGCAGCGCACCAGAGAAAACGTCCAAAAAGACGTTGATGAACAGCACGCCCACCACGACGTACATGCGGATAGAACCGGTCGCAATAATTTCGGGATCGGACGTGTACAGCGAAAGCAAAGGCTTTGCAAAGTAGCAGCAAAGCATGCTCAACGCAAACGTAGAAGTCGTCGCAAGCAAAATGGTCCACCGGACTGCACTACGGCAGCGCTCCAGATTTTTCGCCCCGTAGTTCTGCCCCACAAAAGTCACGCACGCATGTGAGAACGAATTGAGCCAGTAATAGACAATGAACTCATAAGTGAGCGCCGCAGCAGAAGCCGCCACAGTTGCAGAACCAAGACTGTTGATCGCTGACTGGAGGCAGACATTGCTAAACGAGAATACAACGCCCTGAAGCCCCGCCGGGAGCCCCACGCGCATAATGCGCCCGAGAAACACGGGCGTAATTTTCAACTTCCAAAATTCGAGTTTGAAAGGTCCGACTTCGTGGAGCAAGAAGTAGAATAACGTCCCCGCACTCAGCGCATTTGCAATCACGGTCGCAAGCGCTACACCCGTAACACTCATGCCAAAGCCCGCAACAAAGAGGACGTTCAGCAACACGTTGATAGCACCCGTCGCAAGGAGCACGTAAAGCGGGCGTTTTGTATCGCCTTTGCCACGCAGAATTGCAGCCACAAAGTTATAAAGCATAACGAACGGAATCCCTGCAAAATAAACTTGCAGATAGCGCACCGCCAAATCTAGGACATCTGTAGGCGTAGAAATCGCCGAAAGGATCGGACGCGCAAAAAAGACTCCGATAAACGAGAGCAAAATTCCGCTTATGAACGAGACAATCACAGACGTGTGGACACTGCGGGTAATAGCACGATAGCTCTGCGCACCGATGGAATTAGCGACGACAACATTTACGCCAACAGAGATGCCTACGAACAAGTTTATCAGCATGTTGATGACGAACGTATTCGCACCGACCGCCGCAAGCGCCTTGTCGCCAGCAAACTGCCCGACCACGGCAATATCTGCCGCATTGAACAACTGTTGCAAAATGCTTGTCGCCGCAAGCGGAACGGCAAACCTCAGAATCTTACGACCGAGAGGTCCGTTCAACATATCCATATTCGTCTTTAACGCATCCGTTGCCATACAGCACCTTAAAACCGCGGCAAATTTAGATTTTTACGCTTTAAGCTTAAAGGGCAATTTTCTACCTTTACATCGCAAAAACAGGTGACTAGAATCGCTATAGGATAAAGCGATTACAAGCGCCACAAATCGGAGATTATCATGGGTTTTAAATGCGGCATCGTAGGCCTCCCGAACGTAGGCAAGAGCACAATCTTCAACGCAATCACTAACGCAGGCGCAGAATCCGCCAACTATCCGTTCTGCACCATCGACCCGAACGTCGGCATGGTCAGCGTCCCGGATGCCCGCCTCGATGAACTTGTGAAGGTCTACAACCCGAAATCCATCGTCCCGGCTGTTACAGAATTCGTGGACATCGCAGGTCTTGTAAAAGGAGCTTCCAAGGGCGAAGGTCTCGGCAACCAGTTCCTCACCCACATCCGCGAATGCGAAGCCATCATGGAAGTGGTGCGCTGCTTTGATGACGAAAACATCATCCACGTGAATGGTTCCGTGGACCCGATCCGCGACGTTGAAGTGATTGAAACGGAACTCATCCTCAAGGACTTGGACACTGTCGAAAAGCGCCTCGCTACCGAAGCAAAGTCCGCACGTACCGGCAACGCCGAAGCCAAGGCTCGCCTCGCTGCTTGCGAACTTTTGAAGACGACGATGGAAGAAGGCCGCGCCGCCCGCACCGTGATGCACGACAGCGAAGAAATGGAAGGCATCGTCAAGGACCTCGGACTCCTTACCGCAAAGCCGCTCTTCTACTGCGCGAACGTCAAGGAAGACGACATCCTTACCGGTAACGCTTATGTGGACCAGCTCAAGGAATACGCCTCCAAGCACGGCCACGACGTGATTGTCATCAGCGGTAAGATCGAAGAAGAACTTTCCGCAATGGAACCGGCAGACAAGATTGAATTCCTCAAGGAACTCGGCATGAAGGAATCCGGACTCGATTCCGTTGTCCGCAAGGGTTACGAAATCCTCGGTCTCCGCACGTTCTTCACCGCAGGCGAAAAGGAATGCCGCGCCTGGACGTTCCACGCAGGCTTCAAGGCACCGCAGTGCGCAGGCGTCATCCACACGGACTTCGAACGTGGCTTTATCCGCGCCGAAACTTTGAGCTACGCCGACTTCCTCAAGCACGGTAGCTGGAACGCCGCCAAGGAAGCAGGGCTTGTCCGTACGGAAGGTAAGGAATACCTCGTGCAGGATGGCGACATCATGTACTTCCTGTTCAACGTGTAATGGCGCCGGTGGCGCAGTAGGAAGTAGGCAGTAGACAGTAGGCTGGACTGCTATAGGAAAGTCTTACTGCTTAATGTTATAGAAAAGGTCGCGAGCAATCGCGACCTTCTTTATTATCAAGACCTAACCTTTCTTCGCTTTTTTCCGTTCGCGGCGGGCAATCACCATCGGGCGAACAAGCGTTGCGATGTTCATCGCCGTTCCGATTAAAATCAGGAAGCTTGCGCAGTATAGCCCAACGCCACCCTCAACTTTTAATAGCGGAATTCCAAGAGTAGCCCCGATTTGCGAAAGCTTCATCAGCAGCGACCACAACGAAATCATGGACAAAAGTCCCATCACGATTGACGCTAGCGGAACAATCCAAGCAAACACAGCCGCCAAAACGATAGCCGCCACGATACCGTACAAATGATGGACAGGCTCCATCTTCGGGTAATTCGGCATTTGCGTCTTGAAATGATCCAAGATCTTCGGATTTTCCTTGACCATGCGGTTCATCTGGTTCAAAGCCGAGGATTTAACAGTTTCATCCAAATTAACACCCGATGCAATCTGGTAAAACGTCATTTGAGCAATCGGCTTGCTATCGTCTTTTGCCGAGCAAGAAACATTTGCCAAAGGCATCAACAAAGCAAGCAACACGAGCAAATACGGGAATGCCGTCAGTTTCTTGAAAATGCTTTTTTCCTTATTAGAATTATCACTCATTATCTTTTTTCCTGAAGAATTCTTTCAAGCGGGAACACACAGCGGAAGCCAATGAAATCAGACCAGTAGCGAGGATCTTCATCGTCACGCACAGTCATATTCAACTCTTTCGCCCTATCCTTCCAAGAACCACCCTTCAAAACTTTGCTTGTACCCCAATAAGAACCTGTTGGATTCGAGTCTTCAATAGAGAAGGTAATCGCAAAGTAGTTGTCACGAGTCCACTCCGCAACGTTACCGGACATATCGTAAAGTCCCCAAGCATTCGGAGATTTCGTAGCGACATCGTGCGGACCATAAGCATCATTGCCCTTGCCTATCTTCAAAGAGTTTTCGGCAAAAACGGCATACGTGCCGACACTCATGACATCATCTGCTGTCCAGAGAACACCATCGTTGCTACCGGCACGACCCGCAAATTCCCACTGGGCTTCAGTCGGCAAATCACCGCCAAGCACCTTGCAAGCGTACTGAGCATTATCCCACGTGATATTCTGCACCGGTTTCTTTTCACCCTTGAACACAGACTTGTCCGGATAACGCTTTGCAGAATCCAAGCGAGCCATGATCTTCTGGAAAAATTCCTGAGTCACTTCAGTTGTATGGATTGCAAATGGGGACATGGACACGACCTTACCACGGAAGCGGAACGAGCCAGAATCAATGATTGCAACCGTTCCACGAGTCGCGTGTTCGACAATATTTGCGCCCGGAGCAGTCTTAACCGTATCCACCGGAGCAGAAGACGAAGAGCTTACGATTGCAGATGACGAAGAAGACTCCGGTCCCTTTCTGAGCCATTCTACCACTTCTTTTTCCATAGCGATATGTCTCGGCAAAGTAAACTTGCCCTTGCCCACGTAAAGGGAATCGCCAAGGCGGAAGCCAAGCTTTTCATAACGGTACTGGTAGCGACCGACAAGATTTCCTTCCTTGAACACCCATACCGGCTTGTTGTTCACAAGGAACAATGTCGTCACGAGATTGGAGTTTCCAGCGGCAAGCATCTCGACGAGTGAATCCATCGAAATACCATCGACAACGCCCTTCCACGATACCTGGACACGACCTCGGTCAGCACCAAAGCTCAAGTTCAAGGAATCGACCTTAGTAACGACAACTGTTTTCTTTGTGGTATCTACCGCAGCCTTTTTAGCCTTGCCCTTCGTCACTTTCTTAGTCGATTCTACAGGAACCGTAATGGTATCCGTTCTCACGATTTTTTCGATGGCAACAGGCTTTATGTTAATCTGAGCCGGGAGCGCCTGGAGACTATCAAGCTTTTCGTGGAAAGCCTTGTATATATTGCTCACATCCCCGAGCTTTTTATTGCGCCACATGGTCTGCGCTTCTTTACGCTTGAGGTTGTAGTGAGTAACATAGTTGCGATAATCCTTATCCGATTCTGCAAGTCCTAGAGAATCCGCAGACTTGATAGCCGGATAGAATTTCGAAAATTCCATCGTATCCACGCGGTTCACATTCTTATCGACATCTGCAGAGAATACGTCATAAAGGGTTTCTGTTTCTTCGAGCGTTTGAAGGGCGTACACTTTATCAAGCGTGACAGACGTTTTCGCCGGAGCAGAAGTACTAGAAGAAGATCCGCCAGAAACAGGAACAGCGCTTGAACTAGAAGCACCAGCGTCAAAGCTAGGAATAACAATTCCCGAACTAGAGCTAGAACCTGCAATAACAACAGCCGGAACGGATTCGCTTGAACTCGAACTTTCAACAACAGCAACCGGAGTTGCCTCGCTTGAACCAGAAGCAACAGAATCAGGGCTTGGGAACTTCACATTGAATGTGAGCACGTTCCCCGGCTTAAGCACACCCGCATCCACGTATGGAAGCTTGTCCGGAGCACCGAACGAAAAGACGTAAACACCATCCTCTGCTGGGAAAAGGGCACGGGTTCCCGGTTTCATTTTTGAATTCAGAGGCAGAACATCCAAGTGCTTTTCATCGGACTGGATTTGCACCATCCCCGGATGATTACTTTCGTTCAAAACCTGCCACTTGCCATTTTTCATGAACAGAAGCTTCGATACACGAGGGGAATAAACATATTCCGCATCGAAATAAATGTCGGCTTCGTCCTGGAACGCTTTATACTGGCGAGAGGCGTACAAGCGGAGTCCGATAACTTCACGAGCGCCTAAATGATTATCCTTGAGATTAAAGGCATGGAGATTCTTGTATTCTTCCGGTTTTGCCTCACCCGAGAACCACAAGTATTCTTTCGCCGATTTCTTGTGGCGGAGATAGAGACGATTGGGATGCAACGGGAATACCGGTTCCTGAGAAATGGCGACAGAGCTATCCAATGCGATAGCCTTATCCGTTGCATGTTCTAGAACATTACCAACCTTGAAATGACTCGGATTCAATTTAAAGTTGCGATCTTCATCTGCCATGGTTATTGCTGGCACCAGCAATAAAAGCGGAAGCAATCGGGAAATGTTCATAAGCGCTCCTGTCTTATTAAGGCTCTTCTTCTCAAAAAAAATAATTTCTTCTAATCAAATTAGTTCCATTATTTTGTAGAATTAGCCCCCATTTCAAGCAAATAACCGCCATTCGAACCACCGACAGGACCCAATTCAACTTTCCAGTCAGCCAAACGGATAATATCGGGGTGGTGTTCAATGACAATGACCGTATCGCCACGCGCCGAGAGTCTGCGCAAAAGATTCCAGAGGATTTGAATGTCCTTCAAATGGAGACCAGTTGTCGGCTCATCGAGGAGGTAAACCATTTCTGTTGCCGGACGGCGGCAGAGTTCAGCTGCAAGCTTCAAGCGCTGGGATTCGCCACCCGAAAGCGTTGTGACCGGCTGACCGAGTTTCACGTACGGGAGGCCCACATCGCGGAGGCATTCGAGCTTCGGCAAAATTTTCGGCTGATCCTTGAAGAACTCGCAAGCTTCTACGACACGCATATCAAGTACATCGGCAATGTTCTTGCCCTTGAACGTGACTGTAAGCGTTTCCTGATTGTAGCGCTTGCCACCGCAGACTTCGCAAGTTTCCCAGATGTCCGAGAGGAAGTGCATTTCGACAGCAACGGCACCACGGCCCTCGCAAGCGGGGCAACGGCCTCGCGCAAGGTTATAGCTAAAGCGACCGTAATCGAAGCCCTTCATCTTGGACTGTTCGAGTTTCGCAAACAGTTTGCGGATATCGTCAAAGACGCCCGTAAAGCTTGCCGGCGTACTGCGCGGCGTTCCCGAAATAGGGCTCTGGTCCACCAACAAGACTTCGCCGCTCTGCTTTTTGCGACCACGCGCTTGGAACTGCTTTTTGAGCGCCGGGAAAATTTCATCGACAACGAGAGAACTCTTGCCCGAACCCGAAACGCCACAGACAACGCTCACAGCCTTCTTGGGGAACTTTACAGACAAGTTCTTAAGGTTATTTGCCTTGAGGTTCTTGAATTCATAGAATTCCGTATCGTCCGTAATACGCACGGGTTCCAGCTGGTTTGCCACCGGAGTCGAATACGTGAGGAACTTGACCGTTTCGCTACGCGGGAACTGTTGCAACGCATACGGTTTTGCAAGTTCTGCAGGAGAGCCTTCGGCAACGACTTCACCACCGAAATCGCCTGCACCAGGGCCCATATCGATAATGTGGTCAGCGGCCTGCATCATCTTGAGGTCGTGTTCCACGACCACGAGCGTATTACCAAGGTCACGCAAGCGGTAAAGCGTATCCAAAAGTTTTGCGGTATCGCTTTCGTGGAGGCCGACGGTCGGTTCGTCAAGCACATACAAGACGCCCTCGAGACCGCTACCAATCTGACTTGCCAAGCGGATGCGCTGGGATTCACCGCCCGAAAGCGTATCGCCCGCACGGTCAAGGCCAATATAGCCGAGGCCCACGCTAATCAAAAAGTCCAAACGGCCAATGATTTCGCGGAGGAGCGGCGCTGCAATCGTTTTTTTGCTTTCGGCGGTCACGGAAGTTGCATTTTCTTCGTTCGCAAAATCGACTTTCGCAAACCAGTCGCGGGCTTCGGCAATGCTCATGTGATGCACATCCATGATGTTCTTGCCCAAGATGCGCACCGCAAGATATTCTGGCTTCAAGCGTTCGCCATGGCAATCGGGGCATTCTTCGCCATCCTTGAAATGCCCAAGACCGAGGCAAGTTTCGCAAGCGCCCCAATGCGTGTTGAAACTGAAATGTTTCGGGTTGAGCGCCGAATCCATGTACCAGCCACATTCCGGGCAACCCGGCTTTTCACTAGCAGAAAGGCGTTCTTCACCATCGCAATCCACATAAAGGATTCCGTTACCATCGCGATAGCCGCGTTCAAACGCTTCGACGAGACGAGCGCGGTTTTCTTCCTTGACCACCACGGAATCGACCACAGCGAGCAACTGTTTTTCGCGAATGGGGATTTTTGGCAACGGAAGTTCCACGAGCTTTTTACCGAGATATGCCTTGCGGTAACCCTTCTCCGTCAAAATCTTGGACAACTTAATTTCGTCCTTGATTTCGAACGGAGCAAGAACCGTCACCATTTTGTTGATGTCTCGGTCAAAAGCAAACTGCATCAAGTCGCCAGCGGCATAAGAGCTGATGGGTTTTCCACAATGCAGGCAGTGAGCCGTACCCACGCGAGCCCACAAAATGCGGAAGTAGTCGTAAATTTCCGTGAGTGTTGCGACCGTACTGCGCGGGCTCTTGCTTGCGCTCTTTTGGTCAATCGCAATCGCAGGCGCCAAGCCCGAAATAGAATCAATGCTACCGCGATTGGGGCGACCCAAGAATCGACGAGCATACGTGCTAAGCGTTTCGACAAAGCGGCGCTGGCCTTCGCTAAAGAGCGTATGGAATGCAAGACTCGACTTGCCCGAGCCCGAAACACCCGTAATCACGGTGAGCTTGTGGCGCGGAATCGTCACATCGATGTTCTTGAGATTGTGCTTGCGAGCGCCGTGAACTTCGATATCGAGCGAGTAATCTTCGCCCTTTTCATCTGTGCGTTCAAAATGCTTGTTTTCGCCATGCTTTTTCGCCAAGACTGGAGCCAAGTAGCGCCCGGTTTCGCTCTTTTTGCATTTGGCAATTTGTTCAGGAGTTCCCGTTGCGATAATGCGACCGCCGTTCACGCCCGCATCCGGGCCCAAATCAATGATCCAGTCCGCGCACTTGATCACATCGAGGTTGTGTTCAATCACCACGACGCTGTTGCCGAGACTACGCAAGCGATTCAAACATTCGAGCAATCGGCGGATATCTTCAAAATGCAAACCGGTTGTCGGTTCATCAAGCAAGTAAAGCGTCTTGCCCGTACCTGGGCGACGCAATTCCGAAGCAATCTTCACGCGCTGCGCTTCGCCACCGCTCAAAGTTGTAGAAGGCTGACCGAGCGTAAGGTAGCCAAGACCCACTTCGCAAAGGAGCTTGAGCGGTTCTGCAATTTTCGGAATGTCCTTGAAAAATTCAGCGGCTTCGGCAATGCTCATGTCAAGAACTTCCGAAATATTCTTGCCCTTAAAATAAACTTCACGGGTCGCTTCGTTAAAGCGCTTGCCATCGCACACATCGCAAGTGACTTGCACGCTCGGCAAAATGTGCATGTCGATGACCTTCACGCCCGCACCTTCGCAAGCATCACAGCGGCCACCCTTCACATTAAAGCTAAAGCGGCTCTTCGTGTACCCGCGCACCTTGCTTTCTTCCATGCCGGCAAACAAGTCGCGAATGTCATCCCAAATTTTCGTGTACGTCGCAGGGTTACTGCGCGGGGTGCGTCCAATCGGCGTCTGGTCAATTTCAATGACCTTGTCGATGTTTTCGAGACCTTCCAAATGGTCAAACTTGCCGACCGGTTCTTCGGAATTGTAGAACACGCGAGCAAGTTCACGGCGCAAAATCTGGTTGATAAGCGTGCTCTTGCCCGAGCCCGAAACGCCCGTGACTACGGTAAACGCACCGCCAAGCGGGATTTCAACATCGACATTCTTGAGATTGTTTTCGCAAGCACCGCAAATTTTGAGCTTTGGCGTATTCTTGTCAATTCTCATGCGCTGCGACGGAATTTCAATCGACTTGCGACCGCTCAAGTATGCACCTGTGAGCGAAGACTTATTCTTCTCCAGTTCGTCGACCGTGCCTGCCGCCAAAATGCGTCCGCCCTCGACACCCGCGCCAGGGCCCACATCAATCACGCAATCCGCATGACGCATCGTATCCTCGTCGTGTTCCACGATGAGAAGGCTGTTGCCTTGGGCTCGCAAGCGCTCGAGCATTTCGAGCAACTTATCGTTGTCACGTGGGTGCAGCCCAATGCTCGGTTCATCAAGCACATAAAGTACGCCCTGCAAGCCCGCACCCACAGCGCTTGCGAGCCTGATACGCTGCGCCTCACCGCCCGAAAGCGTCGAAGCCTTACGGCTAATGTCCAAATAGCCAAGGCCCACCGCCTTCAAGAACCCCAGGCGCCCACGAATTTCCTTAAGCACTTCGCGACCGATGCGCTGTTCCTTCGGGCTCAGCTTGAGCTTGTCAAAAAACTCGACAGACTTTTCGACGGACCATTCCGTCATCTCGCAAATGTTATGACCGTGGAAATCGACTGCCGCCGCAATGCGGTTGATTCGCGTTCCGTGACATTCCGGACAAACACCAATCTGCATGTACTTTCGGAAGTGGTAAATATGCCACATATCCCAAAGTTCCTGCATAATCGTCACCACACCGCGTTCGCTCCCGCTCGGAGTCCCATAAAGCACAGCATCCTGTTGCGCCTTCTTGAGTTTGTTCCACGGCGTATCCAGCGAAAAGTGCATTTCGTTTGCAATCGTGCGCAAATTGCGCCAGCCAAAATCACTAAAGATGATGCAGCCATCATCCTTCTTTTGCGGGGCAAGGCACCCCTCTTTCAACGACAAATTCGGATTCGGCACAATCAAGTTAATGTCAAATTCGCAACTTTCGCCAAGACCCTTGCAGGCGGGGCATTGACCCTTCGGGTCATTAAAGCTAAAGAATCGCGGTTCAAGTTCCGGGATAGAAATTCCGCACTTCGGGCAAGCAAGTTGCGTACCCTGCAAGCGGTATTCTTCCTTCGCGGCACCATCCGCGCCCGCCTCTTGCGATGTCAGCAAGAACGACACGAGCTTTCCGTCCGTGAGCTTGAGCGCACCTTCAATCGCCTCGCGCAAACGGCTCATGTTCTTGCGTTCAAGCGTCAAGCGGTCAATCACCACTTCAATCGTGTGCTTTTCGTAACGCACCAACAGCGGCACGTCTTCGAGCCTGTAAATCGTCCCGTCCACACGCACGCGGACAAATCCATTTTCCTTGAGCTCCGCGAGTTCCTTGCGGTATTCACCCTTGCGCTCCTGCACAATCGGCGCCATCACCAAGATCTTTTTATTCTCGTCGCTAGCGTACAGATTATCAACAATCTGGTCGACCGACTGCGCCTGAATCACTTTGCCGCACTTGGGGCAATGCGGAACACCGAGGCGCGCAAACATCAAACGATAATGGTCCAAAATCTCGACCACCGTACCCACCGTACTGCGCGGGTTACGGTTCACCGTCTTCTGATCAATCGAAATCGTCGGAGAAATTCCGCGAACACTTTCCACATCCGGGTGCTTCATACGCCCGATGAACTGGCGTGCATACGCCGAAAGCGACTCCACAAAACGGCGCTGCCCTTCCTGGAACACCGTATCAAAAGCAAGGCTCGACTTGCCCGAGCCCGAAACGCCTGTGACCACGACAATCGAGTCGCGGGGAATCGTCAAATCAACATGGCGGAGGTTGTGTTCATGCGCATCACGGATTTCAATAGATTTCGTCATGGACGCAAATATAGAAAAAGAGGCCCCAAATGTCTAAAAATTAGTGAACATTTGAACAGAAATTAGATAGAAATAGCCACGATTTCTCGTGGCTATTCTTTCCTCCTAACAATACAACTCTCAGACTTCTTTACTTACCGCATTGGTCGTAAGACCCGAACTTATCGACAACAAATTCGCCATCCACAGGGAACTGAAGACGAACCGACGTAATTTTTCCGATGGCATCTTCAATCTTTTCACTAGATTCCTCGTCGACATTCTTGAAAGCCTTCCAAGAAACCTTGCCCCACGTCATGTCGTCGGAATATTCAACTTCAGCATACCAGTATTTATTTGCAGAAGCATCAGTAACGAGCGCGATTCTAACAAAGCTGTCAGTACTATAATGAATGCAGAAGCCATCCCACGCACTGATGTCAGCGGTTTCTTGTTTCGAACTGACCGTATTAAAGCCAATCGTTGCAACCTTATCCAAATCATAGATACCGTCATCCGACTTCACGTATCCCGTAAACTTGTGATACTTGCTTACCAAGGATTCAGTGACATAGCCATCATCATCAGCTTCGACATCATCGGGGAAGCCGAAACTATACGTATCCATTTCATCTGGAGAATTCGTCCAAACGCCGCCAGCTGCTGCACCAGAGATGCCGAGATCCACGTGGTCACCATCTTTAGAGCCATCCCACAAGAAGCTCTTTCCAGACTTGTAGCTAGAAGATTCCGTAGGCTTCACTTCCTTGAATTCGCCAGATTCCTTGACAGAAAGATTTTCCGGCACCAAGGCGCTAATACGTCTGATTCCGACCATCGTTCCGGCCTTGTTTTCCTTTGCGAACTTGAAGCGAATCTTTGCCAGATGCTTAAGAATATCGCTATCGGAACCCTGCAGGGCATCGGCAAATACCACACAGTTCTTTTCCATATCGTTGTTCTTGGTAAAAGTCATTGTCTTGCTCTTCTTTTCAAGGGTGCCCGCCGAGGAATCCCCAGGAACAAGTTCCATTACAATATCCATTTGCGATTCATATTCCAAGCACATGCCCTTCCACAAACCAGACACGTCTGCCGTATAAATGAAATCCTTGTTCTTTTTAGTGGTTTTCCCTGCAACAAGGAATTCAAAACCGACATCCGGATTGGAGTTAACATCATTAAAGATAACATGGCCATAATAACCTTCATGACTTTCAATTCTTTTGTCCAGCTCCGTATAATCTTCGGGAAAGACGCCGAATTCGGGGAGATCATACATCCATTCATAATAGGCATGGGAAGAATCTTCAAAGAAAGTCATCGTACCAGAAGTTCCTTCATCGCCTTTAGCATAACCTGTCTTTACGCGAGCGCCGTCTGATTTACCAATCCACAAATCCGAGCGAACATAAGGAGACAGACGTTGAATGCTAAATTCACCCGTTGAACCCGACTCGCCCACAAAAACGATTTGCACAGAACGCACCTTCTTGACAACATCGGAACCATCCGTTTTATCCGATTTTTTCATCTTGAAATCTTCCCAAGATGCGCAATGGCTTTCGGATCCGGAATCCTTCATATTCAGACTGACGAAAGGCACATCCTTATCCACAGAAGAACTTGCGTAGTCAGCCGTATCGAGGCGGACCTCCACGGTAAAGTCAGACTTGTACGAGACGCACAAACCATCGCTCCCCTGAGAAAGATCGGTCGGAGAACCATCCTCGTTGGAAACGTCATAGGCGATACCGGCACGTGCAAGGTCATCACCGGACTTTTTCAGCGAAACACGACCGAGCAAAGCGCTCTTGCCATTTTCCAGCTTAATGTCCGATCCCTTCATGACGTTCCAATCCTTAAGATTGGCGGATTCATTCCAGAATGCGTTTTTTTCTTCGGTAGTTCCAAAATTTTTGGAAACCCCGGATTCGTCTGAACACGCCGTTAATGCAAGGGCCCCTAACAACCCCAAACACAAAACGTTAGTTCCAATGTATTTATTCATATCAGCCCTCATTATTTTTATGTGTATTTTTAGACAAAGGGAACATCTGCAAGTTCAATCGATAAACTTGACACGGTTCCTTACTCATGTTGGCAATCGCCACAATCTTTCTGCGACAGGAATCCAGTTCCCGCACAATCTGTTCGTAAGTTTCTCGGTCAATCCCCATGGTCACACCGGAAACATCACGCTCATGAATATCATACTCGTCAATAGCCTTCTGCGCAAAGCCAGCCATTTCACGGTGCATGGAGCGAACCACCAAAGGCATCACTTCGGAATTACCGACCAAAGCCTTATCCGTCTGCACATAGACATTTTTGGACTTGCGCTGCAAAATTCCAACACTGACCATAAAGTCCAAGGATTTACGCACTTCATCCGCAGTGATCGGCTGCCAGCACATTTCGGCAACATCTTCGGGAGTTGCCCCCGGCATCATCGCCACCAGTTCGCGCAAAACAGGATTTTTCCAAGACTCAAAATAAGTGAAGGCATCTCCATCAACTACACGAATCTTGTTTGCTTCCGCAATATCCTTCATGCTTGCAAAAGCGTTCTTTTTCGTTTCGTCATCCTTCGCCTGGTTGTAGCGCACCAAACTGCGGAAATAGGCATACTCGAAGCCGCCCAGGTTCATGGCAGATGCCACCCTTTCAATACCTAGTTCGCTAAGGCTACTTTTCCCTTCGCACACCAACTTCAGGTAAGTCGGCGATGTGAAGCCAGCCAGACGAGCGAACTCGCGCCACGTAAACGAGCAAGTCCTCTTACGTTCATCGTAAAAATCCTGCATGCAGCAGCGATAGTCACGATATTCTGTTACCGGTTTCATAAGATCTCCCTATACGAATCATTTCCCTTCATGACTTTAATATAACATTTTTTGTATCATTAGACAAGTTTTGAATGATACAAAATTAAAAAAAATGATTTTTTTTACAAAAAGGACTTGACTGAATCAAAACAAGTTTTTAAATATGGTCTACCGATTGAGAAATCAGTCGAACCACTTGGGGTGGTAGCTCAATTTTGGTTAGAGCACCGGCCTGTCACGCCGGAGGTTGCGAGTTCAAGCCTCGTCTATCCCGCGAAAAAGCACTTCTCCTTGAGAAGCGCTTTTCGTTTTTTGACGCTTTTTGCCGTTTTCGTCCTCCAAAAGCCATTTTAAACTATAGTCGCAATTGGAAGAGCGCATTTTTCCTCCTTCTCCAAAAAATGTTTATATTAAAAATTAAGAAGGAGTTTTTATGAAGAATATTCATAAATATATACTCATCGCCATTATTTGCGGGCTTATATTCTTTGTTCTCGGATTCCCCTGCCGAGAACTTTTCAAGATTTCCGACACAACTGAAGTCCGCATTGTGGCGGCCCTCCCCCTGCTTTTCGGTATTTCCTTTGGATTTGCAGGCGTCCTCGGCTGCGCGATTGCAAACCTCATCGCCGACATCATGTCAGGCTATGACGCGATTATCTTCATCCCAGGATTTTTCGTCCAGATTATTTACGGTTACGTCCCCGCCGTGATTTGGAACAGGCTCCGCAAAAACGACAAGAACAAGTTCAAGCTCGACAAGGTTTACAAGAATGTGCAATACATGCTCATCGTCATCCTAGATTCACTTGCGGCAGCGTTCATGGTCGTAAGCGTCATCAAACTAAAATTTGACGAACACTATTTTTCGATGCTCTCGGCAAACATTTTCTTCAATCAATTTATCACAATGGTGATTATAGGGTTTCCGTATCTAATCTGCGCCTCGCTCATTTGCCAGAACAACATACGCAGAAAGCAGAAAAAAAATGCTAAGTTCATCTTTTCATTCTCGCTCAACGAAAAATTCATCTTGTTTTTTCTAGTCACGAGTATCGTTATTTCCGTAGCGATCGGTATTACAAGCTACCCAAGCATTGCGCTTAAATACGGCGAGAACAACCTTAACCTCTGGAACTACGTTTACTTTTACATCGGCGCCATACTGAACATCGCCATCTGGGTTTCACTCGGGTTCCTCTACTACATGGAACGCACCGTCACAAAGCCTATCGAAAGCATGAGCGAAATCGCAAAGACTTTTGGGCAGAACAAAGATATTTACGAAAGAATCCATAAGACTCTGAAAAAATGCCAAAAATACGTCTACTTTACCTCCGAAGTCGGCAAGCTCGCCCGCTCGTACCAGGAAATGGCAACGGAACTGGACGATTACGTGAAGCACTTGACCGAGGCAACAGCCAAGCAACAGAAAGTCCATACGGAGCTTTCCATTGCAACGACAATCCAGCGCGCATCGCTATCAAAGCCCGTTAATGTTGAAGGTTTTGACAATTACGCTATGATGCGCCCCGCGCTTGAAGTTGGCGGCGACTTTTACGACAACCTCATGATAGACGACGACCACCTCGCCCTTGTGATTGCTGACGTTTCAGGCAAAGGCGTCCCAGCCGCACTCTTCATGATGGTCTCCAAGATCGTGTTGAGACACAACTTGCAACACGGACTCTCGCCCGCCGAAGCCCTCAACCGCGCAAACGATGAACTCGCCGAACACAACGTTCACGACATGTTTGTCACATGCCTTTGCGGCGTGCTGAACATCAAGACGGGCCACCTCGTCTACGCCAACGCAGGTCACGAAAAGCCGTTCATCAAGCATGAGAACGGAGATTTCGAAGTCGCTACCCTTAAAAGCGGATTTGTCCTCGCCGGCATGGAAGGCTACAAGTACAAGGAATTCGAAGTGCAGCTTAAGCCAGGCGATACGATTTTCACCTATACCGACGGCGTTCCCGAAGCCACAAACGAAAAGGACGAAGAATTCGGCATGGAACGTTTGCAAAAAGTTCTGAACGAGTCCAAAGACGATTCTATCCGCCTCCTGTGCCGTAAAGTCCGCATGGCGGTCAAAGAATTTGCCGGGAACGCCCCGCAATTCGACGACATCACAATGCTCGCATTCAAGATGAAATAGATCTCGCTATTCCAATTTAGACCAAGACTTTATTATTTATTTGACACATTTTAAGTTATTTTCTTATTACAAGACAAGGAGAAAATAACTATGAATACCATTAAGCTTACCGCAATGGCTTTTGGCCTTGCCGCTGCAAACGTTTTTGCGCAAGAAGCCTCAACAGCCCAAACAGCAAATCAGCCAGCAGTCGAACCTACAAAAGCTACAGACGTAGCAGTCGAAAAGAAAGGTCCTGAATTCAAAGTATCCGGAAAAGCGGAGTTCGACGCATACGCACATGCATCAACAGCACAAGATCAAAGAATTTATCATAGCTACGCCTCCACCATCGACGTAGACTTCAATGTCAAATTCAACGAAAACTGGTCTGCCTTTGCAGAAATTGAAGCCGATGGAAATTCCGAAGATCCATTCGTCACCTACAAAAAGGCATACATTCAATACAACAGAGGCGACAACTTCACACTCCGTGTGGGTGATTTGACATTCTCCGAAGGCGCATTCTCATTCTACAATTATGACGATGCAGGGATCTATGCCGCAGGCATGAGAGAACACGACATTCGTGGTCTAGACATGCAGCTATACGGATTTCAATTTGGTTTGGGCTTTGGTCGTGGCAGCAACGACTTTTCATGCAGCAAAAACATATCTTGCTATGGCGAAGCCAACAAAAGCTACGATATCCACTTAGCCTACCAATTTGATATTGCGGGTCAATCATTCCGTCCGTTTTTCCACTATAAAAGCTGGCAAACAAAAGATGAAAACGAGCTTCACGCCGGCTTGCATACCGATCTTTTATTAGGACCTTTTGACATCCACGCCGTTTATGGCTTGCATGCAGACCGCATGAAAAAGTCCTACCCTAACGCCACGCACGCGTTGTTGGCCGAACCCACGTTGAACCTTGGCCGCGTGCTCATCAAAACAGGCATATTCTTCGCTTTCTTTGATGACGATATGGACAAGGCAACAATCCATGAATCCGGCGATGCTTATGAAATCCCTGAATACAAGTTTGCCTACGGCGAAATCGATTTCAAGGCAACCGACATCTTTACCGCAGGTTTTGTGGGTGAATGGCATACAAACACTATCGATAACACGAAGGAACTCGGTTCTGTCAATTTCGGTCCGCGTCTTTACTTCAGCCCGGTCGAGAATCTCAATATGACAGGTTTTGTAAAGGTCGTTGTCCCCGTGGGAGATGACTGGAAAAAGGATGAACACGACAAATGGGTATCCACCACCGATTACGGCAAAGACGCATCGTTCTACTTCGGCCTCGAAACGGTATTCAACTTCTAATCCACCCCAGAAATCCACAAAAATCCCCGGTAAAATGCCGAGGATTTTTCTTATATTATCCCTAAAAAGGAGAGCTTATGACCGTCCGAGCCGACGTTACCCCAGATAATCCATCCCGTGCAGAAGTTGATTTTTCCCGCATAGCCAACTTACTCGACGACAATTGGCTCGTCTGGATGGACAGATCCTGGTATTTCGACATCGATAGCACGGGCTCCGTCCTGCGTGAAGTCGACGCAGTCCTATACCACCGCAAGCACGGTCTCCTCCTTGTTGAATGCAAATCCGGGAAAATTTCCGCCCGTTCCCAAACTCAAACAGGCAATGTTGTCTGGATGCAGAGCGGAAAGTCCATGGCAAAACCACCTCACATTCAAGTAGCATCACTAATTGCCCCGTTACACGAGCACATGAAAAAACTGCTCAAGGCACCCCTGAATAAAGAATTCTACAGAGTGCGTGTACAATGGGCGGTATGCTTCAGCGACATGGAAAACATGGAAGGCATTCCTCTCTCGGAAATTCCGAGAAAGCGCGCGTTATTGAAGCCCGACATGCAAGACGTGAACAAGTTTGAAGAACGTTTAATTGAAATTCTCCAGACCCCCGAAGAATCCCATGGCGGGAACCCATATCCAAACGAATACCTTGACGAAGACGCATTCTTTGCGCTCCGCAACTTTTTCGACGGCATCGGCGACATACAAACCGCTGCAGACACGTTGCGCGAAGACAATTACTATTCCGAGCAAGCGACAGAAATGCAGCAGATGATGATGGAATCCATTTCCAGGAACAACCGCGTGAGAATTGAAGGCGTGGCTGGTTCCGGGAAATCCCGCATGGTCATCTGGGAAGCGCTCCGACTTTCGAAAATCGGTAAAAGCGTCGCCATCGCTTGCTACAACGACTTGCTCGCCGAAGAGCTCCGCGAAGACGTGGAGAACGCGCTCGCCAAAGAACGCAAAATCGTGACCGACAAATACGGACGCGACGGAGGTGTCGGCTTCGGGAAAATCGAAGTCAACGTTTACGCCGACTGGTGCAAAAAATACGCCAAGGCAGTAAAGGAACTGCCTAAAATGGGCGCTGACAAATCGCAGTATTACGACAAAGAATTACCGCACGCATTCTCAAACGCGCAAGTCAAGCTCTTCAAAGACAAGAAGCAGCGCGAAAAGATGTTCTTTGACGCAGTCATTATCGACGAGGCTCAAGACTTCGCCAGCGAATGGATTGACACGCTCATCGGACTCCTGCGCGATAAGGAACGCGGGTTTGCCCGAGTCTTCTACGACCCGGCGCAGCGACTCTACGCCAACCGTGACGGCATTGAAAACGTCCAAGTGAAAGCCATGCCGGTCATGGTTCTCAAGCGCGGTTTCCGCAACACCAAGAAAATCCTGGAATGGATTTACAAGAACACCAACATCCGCTTGCAGAGCTACAACAACACGCCACAAGGAACGTCCGTCAAGGAATACCGCTACAAGGATGTTTCAGAAGAAGAGCAGCTGCTCATCAACAGCTACAACGAACTTGAGCGAAAGTACAGCGTCAAGCCTTCCGAAGTTCTCGTCGTCTCCATGCGTAGCGAAGCAAGATCCGGCATCAAAAACATCAAGGATGACCGTTTCGTGTGGAACAAGGTCGGCGGCAAGAAGCTCATTCAGGACAAAGTGAACATCGTGAGTGCCTACCGCATCAAGGGACTCGACACGATGGCGGTAATCCTCGTCGATGTGGAAGAACCGACCGAGACAAGCAAGCGCGAAGACTGGAAACGCCTTCTGCTCGTTGGCGCCACCCGCGCCAAGAAACTGCTGACCGTCATCCGAAAGAAAGTGTAAAATTAAGGGCTTTGATTAGTCGCCCCGCCTCTTGACAGGCTAATAGTTATTAGCTATTTTAGCTAACACATATTAGCCGTAAAAGTCGTGAACTTCAAAAACAAGAGGCGCCATGTCCACTAAAGAGAAAATTCTCGAAACCGCATTAACGCTATTTGCCCAAAACGGGTACGACGGCACAAGCGTGGAGCAAATCGCCCAGGATGTCGGCATCAAGGCGCCTTCGCTTTACAAGCATTTCAAAGGCAAAGAAGACATTCTGAATTCGCTGATCAACATTGCCGAAGCGCGTTACGAGGAATCGTTCGGCTCCGCGAAGAAAGTCGGCATAATCCCCGAAAGCATCGACGAATTCATCCACGAGACAATGAAGAAAGTGCGCTTTACGATGACCGACCCGATTATCAAGAAGATGCGCATTTTCTTGGTGCAGGAACAGTTCCGCAGCGAGCGCCTCGCCGAAATCACGACAAGGCATCAGGTGGACGGGCTTCTGCAAATGTACAAGAAGATTCTCGAAACTCTGATGGCCGCAGGCGTAATCGTCAAGGACGACCCGGAAATGCTTGCGACAGAGATTACTGCGCCCGTAGCACTCTGGATTTCTAAAGTCGATCGCCAGCCGAAATGCGAAAAAGAAGCGCTCAAATTCATCGAGAAGCACTTACAACATTTTTTCAAGACATACAAAAAATGAATCGCCCCATCACAACATTGTTCATGCTGATGTCCGTTGATGGTAAAATCAGCACCGGCTCTACGGATGCTTTGGACGTAGATCAGGACTTTCCGCATATTGAAGGAGTAAAAGAAGGTCTGCACCAATATTACGAAATTGAGCAGACAACCGATCTTTGGTCATTCAACACGGGCCGAGTCCAGCAAAAGATGGGCTGCAACGAAAAGGAAATGCCCGCCAAGTCACCAGTATCGTTTGTTCTTTTGGACAATACGCACCTGACGGAGCACGGTGTGCGCTATTTCTGTGCAAAGTCCAAAACGTTTGTTTTAATCACTTCAAATCCGAAACATCCAGCATTTTCGCTCCATGAAGAAAACTTGCACATCATCTTCCAAAAAGAATTGGACTTGCATAGCGCTCTTGCTCGCCTGAAAAACGAATTCGGCTGCGACAGGCTGACAGTGCAATCAGGCGGAACAGTCAATAGCCTGTTTTTACGAGAAAAGCTATTTGACTTTATCGACATCGTAGTAGCACCGGTGCTCATCGGCGGAAAAGACACCTCGACTCTAATTGACGGAGTCTCGCTACAATCTGTAACAGAACTCAACAAAATCAGTGCCTTGAAACTCATTGAATGCGCGACACTACAAGACTCATATTTAAGATTACGTTATCAGGTTATTAAATGATGGAAACAGAGAGATTTTTACTGCGCCCGTGGCGCGAATGTGATGCCGAAGCTTTGTTCAAATACGCTAGCGATCCAGATGTGGGTCCACGCGCCGGCTGGGAACCGCACAAATCCGTAGAAGAAAGCCAGCAAATCATCCGCACAATTTTCGGTGGTGATCACATGTGGGCCATCGAACTGAAAGAGACGGGAGAACCCATCGGTTGTATAGGTTACCTGCTCAAAGGCGAAAGCAACATCGACATCGGCGAGAACGAGGCCGAAGCCGGTTATTGGATTGCAAAGCCTTACTGGAACAAAGGAATTTGTACTGAAGCGTTAAAGCTGATGATAGACTATTGCTTCAACGAAAAACACATTAATGTTCTCTGGAGCGACTTTTTCATCGACAATCCCACCTCCGGTCGCGTGATGGAAAAATGCGGATTCCGCGAAACAGGCGAAATGCGCTACTGCGAAAATCTTTATGGCGGCAGCAAGCGCCCCGTGAAAGTGATGAAACTCCGTCGAAACGGATAAAGTCATCGGTGAACATATTTAAAGGCAAAAAAATGGCAAAAGAAATCGATCCAAAAAGCACAACAAGAGCGAAGGCATTTGAGTTTTGGATGCAAGCTCCAAATCCGATGGTGACATTTTTCAAAACGCTGAACGTCACAAGACTCGTGAAGGTGAGCAAAAAACACGGCTTGAAATTCAATATGCTTATGGATTACTGCATCGGCAAGGCTGCCGCAAGCATTAAGGAATTTTACATGCTCCCGGTTAATGGCAAGCTCATGCAATACGATTCTATTGCGGTGAACACAATCGTCAAAAACGACGAAGGTGAAGTCAGCTCTTGCGACATCCCGTATTCCGACGATTTGGCGACATTCAACCGCGACTACCTCAAATACACAAAAATCGTGGCGGAAAGTTGCCAGGATTGGGACTTGTCCGAAAACAGCATGGTCATCGGAACATCGGCTATTATCGATACAGAAATCGACGGCGCGGTCGGCATGAATTCCGGCATTTTCAACAACCCGTTTATGATTTGGGGACGTTACAGGAAACATCTTTTCCGCTATGAATTGCCGGTTTCGCTCCAGTTCCACCACACGCAAATGGACGGGGCTCACGCCGGGAAGTTCCTCGCGAACTTGCAAAAAGCAATCGACGAATTGCGATAAAATTTAGTGACACTTTTAAAGACCTTAGGTGTTATATAAAAAAGGAGATTCTCGCAGCCGCGAGAATGACAATAAAAATGACTTTAGTTTTGAACACATTGGAATCGGGCGATTGCTCGGAACAGATTAAAGCACTATTTGCAGACAAAAACGAAGAAATAGAAATCATCAACACTGCTGATTTAAAAATTATGCATTGCATGGGCTGCAACAACTGCTGGCTGAAAACTCCCGGCATTTGCAGCATCAAAGACGATTACGAAATCATCCTCAAAAAACTAGTCAATGCCGAGAACTTCTGGGTTGTGGCAGACACGAAATTTGGCTTTATCGACTACCGCGGCAAGCGAGTCTTGGATCGCATCGTCCCAATGCTAAACATGTACATCGAAATCCGCGACGGTTGGGAACGCCACCAGTTGCGTTATCACCCGCTAAATTTCGGTTTCATTTACAAGGGCAATGGCAACCGAGAACTGCTCGAAGAATGGAGCATGCGAGTCGCCAGAAATTTGGCAGGGCGTTCGCTCGGGGTAATCTCGCTAGACAAGGATGAGGCTTGCGAAAACGCCGCAGTTCCTTCTGCAAAATGCGTCGCGCCCACTTCTGCCGAACACGTCATCATAATTAACGGAAGCCCGCGCGTCAAAAAGAACAGCAACACGAATAAGATTATCCAAGCTTTTGCCGAAGGCCTCGAACAAGCGGGATTCACGCACAAGCTTTATTCACTTTCGAACCATGCAGAATGTGATGAAGCCCGCGAAGCGTTCATGACGAACGACAACATCATCATTGCTGTGCCACTCTTTGTAGAATGTCTGCCGAGTTTGTCGCTTGAATTCTTAAGTACACTCCCCACGGAACGCAAGCAACCAGCAAAACTCTCGTTCATTCTCCACGGCGGTTTTGACGAAGGTCACCAGCTGCGACTCGGTGAAAAATTCTTGCAGTCGCTCCCGGCTCAGCTCGGATGCACCAGCGGTGGCGTCCTCGTGAAAGGCGGCAGTTTCTTGCTACGCAATCGCGAAAACAGCTACATCAAAAAGATGACCGACAAGATGCTCGCCTCTTACACAGCCTTGGGACGCTCATTTGCTCAAAACGGCAACTTTATGACGCACGAAGCAAAGAAATTTACAGGCTTCGAAAAGAATCCAAAGATAGGAATCCTGCTTTTCAACCTCATTTTCAAGCGCATCGTCAAGAAGAACTTCGAGCGGATCGCGCAGGAATGGGGCTGCACAGAACCGCTAGACCGCAAGCCATATTAAAACAAAGGATCAACTTAATGAAACTAAAGAAATTGGAATACAAACTAACCGTCTGTAAAGTAGCGGACATTAAAGATATTGATACGGGCAAGGATTTCTATTTCATTGGAAAAACCGACGAAGAAATATCCCTCGTATGCAAAACAGATGATACTCCCCCAAATACAACTGAACGAGATGATGGATGGCGAGGTTTCCGCATTCAGGGAGTACTTGATTTTTCTCTTATAGGCATTCTTTCAAGGTTGTCAGCTATTCTTGCTGAAAATGACATCGGAATTTTTGCGATATCCACTTTCAACACGGATTATATTCTTGTGAAAGCGGAGAATTTTGAGAAGGCGCTGAAAGTGTTGTCAGATGCGGGGTATGATGTAGTGTGATTACCAAAATCTTCCTTGTGGCGCATAACAGAAGCACGAAAGGAATATGAAAACCGATACTAACAAATTCCGAAAAAAAAAGCGAAAAGGACTTGACGAGAACTTTTAAATAGTATACATTTGTACACGTGTTGTAAGAAGGAAATTTCATGCCTTTTGACTTTAAAAAAGAATATAAAGAATTCTACATGCCGAAAGGCAAACCCGAAATCGTCACTGTTCCGAAGATAAACTACATCGCGGTGCGTGGCAAAGGCAACCCGAATGAAGAAGATGGCGAATACAAAAAGTCCATCGAACTTCTGTACGGCATAGCCTACACCATCAAGATGAGCAAGAAAGGGGATCACAAAATCGAAGGTTACTTTGATTACGTGGTTCCGCCGCTAGAAGGATTCTGGTGGCAAGAAAATCTTGACGGAATCGATTACAGCCACAAGGAAAATTTCCAGTGGATTTCAGTCATTCGACTTCCAGACTTCGTCACCAAAGCCGATTTCGATTGGGCGATCGAAGAAGCGACCCGCAAAAAGAAAATGGACTTTTCGAAAGTGGAATTTTTAACACTTGAAGAAGGGCTTTGCGTGCAATGCATGCATTCCGGCTCATATGACGATGAACCCGCAACTGTCGCTGCAATGGACAAATTTATCGCCGACAACGGTTACGAAAACGACATTTCGGACACAAGGCGCCACCACGAGATTTACCTTTCTGACGCACGTAAAGTCGCCCCAGAAAAGTTGAAAACAGTCATCCGCCACCCGATAAAGAAAAAGTAAAGGAGAAATCATGGAATTAAAATTTTGTCAGAGCTGCGGAATGCCGCTCACACCGGAAATCTTGGGCACAAACGCCGACGGCAGCAAGAACGAAGAATACTGCATCTACTGCTACAAGGACGGCGCGTTCACCGGCGACTTCAACATGGAACAGATGGTCGAATTCTGCTCGCAGTTCGTCGATGAATTCAACAAGAATACAGGCAAGACTCTCACCCGCGAAGAGTACAAGGCAGAACTCCGCAAGTATTTCCCGACACTCAAACGCTGGCGCCTCCCCGCGGACCAACTTCCGCACGCCACCTCGCCCATGAAGCAGAAGTTCATTGAAGAAGTCAATGCTCTCGGTATCAAGGACATGCCGAAAATCGACAACCTCTTTGTCTTGCAAGGTTCTTTCATCAATCAAGAATACAAAATCAATGGTAACAGCATCAAGCTCTTGGACGATAATGCGAGCTACTGGGGCAACCAAGTCGAAAAGCAAAATGCCGAAGGCCGATGCTTCGGTATCGCCTGCGACGAACATTACATTCTCGTGAGCGAATACGGCAAGAACGGAGCTGATGCAGAAATCGTCGTATTCAAGAAGAGGTAAAGGCCATCCACCTCCAGTAGAAGTCCGCCCATCCTAGCCCATTCACTTGCCAAACAGTCTTACTTTAGCTATATTCAGCCCGCTATCAAGCAAAACGCTATGGGGATATAGCTCAGTTGGTAGAGCGACAGGTTCGCAATCTGTAGGTCATGGGTTCGACTCCCACTATCTCCACGTAAAAGAGGCAAGCTTTCGCTTGCCTCTTTTTTTGACTCCATATTACCAAATTCAATGAACGGCAAAGCCGCCTAAATATCCCATTTTACACCAAGCTTAAGCTGCGTGAGCACAGTGCTTTCGCGGTACAATCCCTTGTAAAAATTGGGCAAATCCATGTGTTTGTAGTTGCGTTCAAGCCCTAAATAAAAAGTCATCATCTTGTATTTCCACGAAGCTGAACCGCCCCAAGTGCCATTGAACTTCTTGATTTTTTTGAAATCCTCGTCTGGTCCGCCAACAGCGAATCCATAGAACAAGTTCATTTTCGCTTCAACGGAAAAGCGGTTCTTAAACTTATACGAAACTCTAGAACGGAAAACCGGTCCAAACCACTGGCCCATCGTCTGGCGGTAGACAATGCTTTCTACAGAAGGTTCTGCAGGAGAATTCGCCTCATACATTTCATATTCATCATCGGTCATTTCAACGCCATGGTCGCTCAAATACTGCCAGTATTCATTATAGGCGCTAACAGATTGTTTGTAGGTCGCATAAGATTCCATAAACGATTTGTAGTCAAAAGCAGAATCCGCTTCAAATTTTGCCCCGACATAAACCGTTCCATTCAAACCTTCCGAAACAGTCCTGTGCCACGACGCATAAGCCGCAAGAGACATCGGACCTGATGTTTGGTAATACGCCCAAGCCACCGCACCAACACGTTGCTTTTCAAAGCGGAACAAATCCTTTTCGAACCAGAGGTAAAAATCCGAAGAAAGTTCCTTGCCCTCGATATTGAAATCGTAACCCGCATCCAGGAGCATCCCATGCCCCATCAGCGTGTATTCCAAACCCAATACAAGGTTCCAATCGTTCGTATCAAGAACCGACATTTCATCGTTATTCAAGAAATAATCGCCCTGCACCGAAGCGGCAAACGTATGTGACCAGGTCGCCGTTGTATAATCAAAGTACGGGTTCACATTCAAGAAGAGGTCGCCGCCTTTTTCAGCTTCGTCCAGACCCGTTTCCTTGTAGTGCATGCCATAAAGACCAAGCTCGCCAGCCACATGGAATTCCCACGGACTTGCCTCACTTGCAGCACTAGAAGTTTCACCATCCGCTAAACCAAGTGCCGATTTGTAATCGCGAATAATTCCCTGAATTTCATCCGTGTACTCGCCTGGCAACGCAACCGCCTCTTCAAAAGCCTTGAGAGCCGATGTAATATCACCAGCCTCCTCAAGCTTCATCGCTCGGTAATACGCTTCCTCCTGCGTCTCAGCATAGAGCGCAGTTGCAAGCACAAGCATTATCAAACCAAACCAACGGATCATCTACTTTTTCGGGAAAGGTCCCTTCTCCCATTCATGCGGGTTCTGCTTTTCCCAGGGATTTCGTTCAATCGGACGAGGACCGAACGGGCGCATCGGTTCCATGCGACCAGGACCGAACGGATTCATAACTCCCTGCGGTTCCTTCGGCTGCTCCTTCTCATCCAATTTCTTTTCGCGGACAAACTCATCCTTCGGCTTTACGACATCCTTTTCTTGTTGCTTTTCGGCAACAGGCGGTATTCCTACAACCGCAGGCTTTGCAACAGTTTCGCGCAGTTCCTTCTTTTCTGCAGCCGAATTATTCCTCAAGTCCTTGAGAATCTGCTCGCGGGCAATGCGGCGTTCTTCACGCATTTTCTGCCAGTCCACATTTTCCTTTTCAGACATTTTCGGAGCTTTATCCAAAGTTTCACGAGCCTCGACAGGAGTCGGGACGCTTGCTTCTGGGCGAGAATCTATTTCGCCTGCCATGGCGGTCGCCGCCATCACAGCGGATGCCATTACAATCTTCTTCATGGTGAGTCTCCTTAAATTGAGCTTCAGCATTTTAAAAACATCCCTATCCCTTAAAGTCTTCTTTTTTCAAGCCCAGGCGTTCCATGATTTCACGGAGCACCTTGCGGTCAATACCAAGAATCGTAGAAGCGAGCGTGAGGTTTGCATTCGTGTCCTTGAGTGCGCGAGAGATGACTTCGCGTTCGACCGCTTCGCGGGCTTCCTTGAGCGTGCGCGGCGATTCCTTCGCCTGCACCTGCATGTCATCAAGTCCTAAATCTTTAGGCTGGATTACGCCATGCACGGCCTGCACCAAACCTTTCTGCACGCGGTTTTCGAGTTCGCGCACATTGCCCGGCCAGTGGTAACCGAGCAGCGCCTTTTCAGCATTACGACTCAGGTGGAATTTTCCACGGCCATATTCTGCACCATAGCGCTGGATAAAATTCTCCGCCAAGAGCACTACATCCTGTCCGCGATCGCGCAGCGGCGGGAGTTCAAGCGGCAGCACCTGAATGCGGAAATACAAATCTTCGCGGAAGCGTTTTTCGCGCACAGCCTCTTCCAAATCCACATGCGTTGCACTGATCACGCGCACGTTCACCGGGATTTCGCGGTTGTCGCCTACACGCGTGATGTGTTTTTCTTGCAACACGCGCAAAAGCTTCACCTGCATATTGAGCGGGAGCTCGCCAATTTCATCGAGGAAAATCGTACCGCCATCGGCTTCTTCGAAAAAGCCCTTCTTGTTTTCAATGGCGCCCGTAAACGACCCCTTGGCATGCCCGAACATGAGCGATTCCATCAAGTGTTCCGGAATGGCACCGCAGTTCACCGCAATGAACGGCTTTTCGGCACGCGGACTATGCTTGTGGATGTAACGCGCCATCACTTCCTTGCCCGTCCCCGTCTCGCCACGGATAATCACCGGAAGCGGGAGCGGCGAAAGTTTATCGGCCATCGCAATCACATCGACCATAGCCTTCGAAGAATAGACAATCCCATCCTTGCGGACAACATTCTTCAGCGTATCGAGCGATTCCTTATCGCGCAAACGGTCATAAGCGGCAAACGCAAACTTTTCACAGACCGCCACAAACGAATCAAACAGAGCGCTATCTTCGTCGGTAAACGGTTCCTTGCGGGCGGCACGCTGCAAATAGAGATAACCCGCCTCGGATTCCGGTGTCCTAAATGGCGACACCATAATGCTCGTGAGCTGGTTCTGCACAATGGACTTGGACAAGTCCGCCGACTCGTCATCGAGCTGGTTCCAAACCACGGCGCGCTTTTCGTTTTTCGCAAGTCGAACCGCCGAAATCGAAATCGAGACCTTCTCCGGATTCGAGAAATGGAGCGGTTCTTCGCCACCAATATCCAACACAGCGGCATCGGCATGCAAAACGCCTTTTGCCACTTCGAGAATTTTCGGGAAAAGAGCCTCCGGCTGTTCTTCATCTAAAAGAGTCTTGACCACATCAAGCATCTTTTCTGTGGCGAGCATGGATTCCGATTTCATAACAAAGCCCTTTTGCGTTTGCGCTGCTATTCGGCAGAGGGCACCGGGAGCTCCATGAGCAAGCTATCCACCTTCAAATCCGGGGCTTTCTCGCTTTCTACAGACGGCTCAATGTTCCTCGACCGCTTTAACAGCCGGTCCCCTGTCGCATCGATACCGAAACTCATTGTTCCACTCGTAAGCAACAGCACTATCAAGAGTAATATAAGTCCCGAAACGCCTAAAACGGCCCATTTTAGCCAATTATTTTTCTTGCAAACGACAAACGGAAGCCCCTTTTCGAGGGTGTCTGGAACCTTTTGTACCGCATTCTTTTTGCCATCCGGGCAATTAATGGACTTGGCATATTGGGTAACGCAAGCCGAAAGCGCAATCTCACCATGCGACACTTTATCAAGTGCAATTTCCAAGATTTCATCAAGCTCGTCAAAGTCCTCGACGCGATCCGAGACATCCGCACAGAGAAGTCCCGACCAAAGCGGTTCCAAAGCAGAAAGTTGCTGAGCGCCTTCGGGCGTATCAAAGGCGCCCGTTGCATAAAGCTTTTCCGAGATGTTCAAGTCCTGCACATTCGCCATCTGCTCGGCAAACTGCTCGTAACCATCTGCAGTAATCAGGTCCTCGCCCGCAATCCAGCGGTACAGCAAAAGTCCAAGGCTGAACAAGTCGCTCTTTTCATCGGCAGGCTTGCCCTGAAAGCGCTCCGGAGCCGCATAAGCAAGCGCACCCGGCCCTACAATGCCGCAGTCAATCAATACCGTCCGGAGTCCAAGACCCGCATTTTCGCCACCCTCGCCATCCACCGCAAATATCACATTAGCGGGGCTCAAGTCGCCATGCGACACGCCCTGTTTGCGCAACGCCGCAAGCGTCGAAGAGACTTGCCTCAGCGCCACAAGTGCCACCGGCACCATCATACGCCCAAGCGTTTCCGAAGATTCTCCATTTATATAATCGTAAATCAGGTAAGGCGTTCCATCGCGATTGCCCCATTCTTCAATGCGGTAGAGCCCCGGCTCACGCACCTTATACGCACGTTCCACAACGTTTTCATCAAACGAGAATCCTTCATTATACCACTTGAGCACATACGGTGCGCCGCCCACATTCAACAGGTAAATCGAGGCTTCGCCACCACGATGCAGCAAGGCGGCTCCCTTCACGGAGTCCAAAAGCGTTTTTTCGAATTTCTTCATGGCTCGTCCGCTCACAGTTTACCTGAATAAACCATCGCCTTGAGCGAGTCTTCGGCTATGCGCGTCCACTTGGCAAGCACCGCATCTTGCGGCAATGCCTCACGCCCCATCGACCAAATATCCCATGCGGATTCATAGTCGTGTGCGTTCCAGTAGAGGTTTCCGAGGTTCACATACGCCGATGCAAATTTCGGTTCCTTGGTCACGATGTACGCATAAATTTTCTTGGCACCATCAATGTCGCCATGCCCAGCCATGATTAGAGCCTTCAGATTATAGCTAAAGTAATTTTCCGGATCCAACTGAATAGACTGGTCCAAAAGCGCCATCACCTTCGCCTGGACATTCTCGGCAAGCATGGCGCGGGCAAGGTAAAATAGCGCTGTCGAATACATAGGCTTCGATTTTTCACTCGAATCCACCACAGACAAAATTTTGAATTCGCGAACAGTGCGTTCCCAGAGCGCAAGCGTACTTTCCTTCAAACGTTCCTTGTCTTCGGCAACGGCATAGTAGGCAATAGCAAGGCCATAGCGGGCATCGCGATTTGCAGGTTCAGCATCCAACACTTTCGAGAAGTTCGCCACAGCACGGTCGTAATCGCCAATGCGGAGAGCTTCGTCACCACGTTTCAGGTCATTCCCGTTGCAAGCACAAAGAACCGCCGCAACAAAAATTGCAAGCATTGCCCCAACGGCATTATACAAACGATTATGGACAACCCGACATTGCATGCTAGAAGTATATATAAAATTTTAGTTATTAGTTACTAGTTACTAGTGAGTAGCATTGTTTATTTGTCAGCAGCTTACCGTTGACTATTGACCAATGACCATTGACTAATGACCAAACAAAAAACGCCCTCCGGGATTTCCAGAGAGCGTCCAATGACCAAATTTGTTTGTCGATTACTTTTCGATTTCGTACTGAGCAACGAGGTTGCCTTCAGCATCGAGAGCACGAACGACGTTTTCATCGCGCAGGAGAGTGAGGCTCGTGGTTTCGCCCTTAACAGTGGTGTACTGCACAGAGAGAGTACCATCTTCGTTCTTCACAGCGGCAACGGAATTGCCCTGTTCGTCCTTCTGGTAGTAGGAGTCGTCTGCAGCAAGCGGATTGGAACCGGTCCAGAATTCAACAGTGTTGAGGACGAGCCAGTCCACGAGACCGATACTGATCGGGTAAACCGGAACAACCCACATCAAGAAATGGACGCAGGAATTGAGCCACTTATTGCCCAAAGTGCCGTTCCAGCGGAGGAGCTTCTTGGTAAGGCCATAGCTACCATGGCAGCCGGAGAGGACGAGAACGCTTGCGCAAAGAAGAGCGGCAATAGCTTTTTTCATGATTATAAACTCCTTATATTTAAGTGTTTTGTTTTTGCAAAAAATATAAGAAACAATAATACAATTTGCTAGTGCAACACTCTTTATCCCACAGTAAAATTACAATTACCTTTACTTATTCCGTGAGTAAGCTCACATGTGGCTCAAGGATACGCAAGTGCTTCAAATCACGATATTTGACCCAGCGGAAGTCGTCGTATCCATATATATGGACAAAATTCCGGCAAATTTCCACCTCGTAACCTAAAATCCGTCCCCCGTCTCCATAGCTAAAATCGACCGCTCCGAGAGGGTGCATTTTCTGCGGATTTACCGTTAAACGCTCAAAAAAAGCCCTTTCCAGGGCATCTTCTGCAGTTTCGCCATCTTCCAAAATTTCGGTCGGGAGTTCCCAATAGCCCGGGAAAAGCATTCCACCGCCCCTTTTACACATCAATACCCGTCCATTTCGCCGGACAACCCCGCAAACAGCCAGCATTTTAACCCCTCCTGAGATACCGATCACAACTTTTTGCTTGCATTTCTTTTATTTTTTTAATAAATCTACAAATATCATACAAAGATGATACAATCTATGTTTTGGAAATATAGGAGGTGAATCATGAATGCGATAACTAAAGTGACTAGTATTATTACAGCTATTGCAGTTTCATCCATTTTTGCAGCCAAGGCACCCGTAGCTAAACCCGCCGCCAAAAAGCAGGAAGCTCTGACCGTCTGGATTATGCCAAACGGCGCATCGCCACAAGAAAAACTTGAACAGAGATTAAACCTCTTTACCAAGAAAACAGGAATCAAGACAAAAGTCACCGTTCTGGACTGGGGTGTAGCCTGGAACCGCATCACGACGGCACTTGCCACCGGCATAGACGCACCAGACGTATTACAGCTCGGCACAACATGGGTCCCGTACTTTGCTTCCCGCGGCGAAATCAAGCCTTTGAACGAATGGCTCACACAAATTGATTCCACGAGGTTCGTTCCCGTCAGCTGGAACACGACTCATATCGACTCCGACACGACCATCTATTCCGTTCCGTGGTTCATCGATATCCGCCCAATTTTGGCCAACAAACGCATTCTCAAGAAGAACGACATCAATCCTGACGATGTCTCTACATTTGATGGATTCGTTAAAGCCATCCGCAAGGTGAACAACAGCCACGAAATGCTCGACGACGGCACCAAGGTCCGCGCATTTGCATTCCCGGGAAAGAACGACTGGAATATCCCGCACAACTTCGCCCCGTGGATCTGGAGCAATGGCGGCAATTTCATCGAAAAAGACGCTAATGGCAAATGGAAAGCGAGTATCCTCACCCCAAAGACCATTTACGGTATCGCAAAGTACTTGAGCTTTGTGCTTGATACGCTTGTAAGTACAGATGCATTGCAGATGAATACGGCCCAGATTGTGCAACACTTTGATGCGGGTGAACTCGCCTTTATCGTAAACACATCCGAAGTCATCATGCAGACGCGAATCGAAGGCGAAAAAGGCGGCCTTTTGAACACGAGAATCGGTAACGACAGCGTCATGGCTCTTCCCATACCGAAGGGCACGGAAGGCTCCGTCAGCTTCATCGGCGGCAGTAACCTCGCCATCCCGACAGGCAACAAAAAGCAAGAATCTTTGGATCTTTTACTTTATCTCACCAACGATGAAAACTTGGATGCATATACAAAGCAAATAGGCATGCTCCCCGCATCGAAGAAGGTTCTTGCCAACTGGTCCAAGGACGACGACTACAAGACGCTCGTTCCTATGCTCGGCACAGGGCGTGCCTACACAGCCATTCCAGAATGGGGCGATATTGAACAGATCCTCGGATCCATGTTCAGCGCCATTTGGGACCATCTCGAAATCCCGGCGCTTTACTCCGAAGAAAAGATTTATGAAATCCTCGCGAATTATTCAAACGACATAAACAAGCACCTGAACCACCCGATTTCCGGAGACCTCACATTCGCAGAATTCCGCGAAACCTGGCACAAGGCCCTGGGCATCAAGGACGGAAACCAGAACAAGGGTATCGAAGAAAAAACAAAGCCGACCGAAGAAAACGATTCCAGTTTCAGCCGTACCCCGTGGATTTTCGCCATCGCAGTGCTTTTAGGATTCGTTTTCGCCGTCACTCGTAGAAAAAACTCTAACAAAAAATGATTCGTTAGTTATATTTCTAATAAAAGACTAAAGGGCTTATGGGATTAAAGATTTCTAACATCACGAACAGCATCATCATCAAAAGCTTATTGCTCTTGATTGTTTCGATGCTTGTCATCGTGATGATTGGAAACTACGTCTTTACCCAAAGGCAGATGAAGACGACCTTAAAGCTGAGTTACGATAACAACGAAACCCAGTTACAGCAGCTTGCCAACACAGCCAACAACGAAATGGAACAGTTCGCAAGCCGTCTTTCGCTGCTTGCCAAGACTTCCGAAATTCAAAGCATGGACAAGCTCATAGCGGCAGGTTACCTCAAAAGCTTCAACATATCGTCGCTATTCATTTCGGGCGAATCCATATCGCTCTTTGACCGTAGCTACAATCTTGTCTGCAACAACTCCATGCTAGGCTCAACCAAGATAACCTACCCTATCGAGTTCAACAGGATTTCAGCGCACAGGCCGACGATTTCTCCGTGGTATCGCGATGCCGATGGTACACCCAAGAGAGCCTTTGGCGTTGTCGTTTCGGACAGAGCCATGGGTGATGGAAGACTGGTATCAAACTTTTCGATTCGCCGACTTTGGAAATACTTTTCGGAATACAAGGTCGGGCAGAACGGCATCCTCATCGCATGCAATGGCCAAGGCGAAATCCTCTACCACCCGGACATGAGAACTTGGCTCGACGGGGTCCACAAGATTTCGGAACTCGGACTTGGCGACATGAACATCAAGCAGGATAGCGATAATTCCATTCGTTTCGTAAAGCTGGACAATAGAAAATCCTACCTCATCAACAGGACTTTCAACCCGACTTACGACCTTGGTCTTATCGCCTTACAGCCTAAGACAGAAATTGATGCAATGGTTTCGTCGGTTCACCATGTCAGCCAAATCATTTTGTTCAGTTCGATTATCGCCATCTTGCTCGTGTCTCTTTGGCAAATCCTGATTGTCTGTAAGCCGCTCAACAACCTGATCGACCACATTTCCCAGATTACCGAAGGGAACCTCAACATTGGTGAATTCAAGGCCAAAAGCAGCCAAGACGAAATCGGCAGACTCGCCAAGGTGTTCAACCTAATGCATGCAACCATCAAGCGACAGATTCAGGAACTGAACGCGCATAGGGACATGCTTGAAAAAGAAGTCAAGGAACGCACTTACGAGCTTGAACAAGCTAACAAGAAACTGGACTTGATTTCGAGAACGGATGAACTGACGCAGTTGCCGAACCGCCGCGACATGCACAGAACGATTGAGAAGGAAGTTGACCGCGCAAACCGCTTCAGAAAGGCATTCAGCATTATCTTTATCGATATTGACCATTTCAAGGATGTGAACGACACCTACGGACATGCAGCAGGCGACGCCGTACTCAAGTCTGTCGCAAGCACCATCCGCAGTCTGTTGCGCAAATACGATGTGCTCGCACGCTATGGTGGCGAAGAATTCTTGACTTTGTTGCCGGAAACGGAATTGAAGGACGCCTCACACGTTGCCGAACGTTTCCGCAAGCAAATCGAAAACCAGACCATCTTCTTTGGCGGTCAGGAAATCAAAGTTACCATTACACTTGGTGTTGCCCAGTTCGATAGCAGCCAGGGCGCAGAAAAGTGCATCCAGCTTGCCGACAAGGCGCTTTACGAAGGCAAGGAACACGGTCGAAACAGGGTTATCCTCTGGACAGACGACAAAGCCGTAGAAAGCACCGAAAAGCAACAAGCATAAATAAGATTCGCAAAATTTCTATTTTTGCGTTCATGAACATCGACTTCAACCGTAGACTTTCCATCGCTCCGATGCTCGACTGCACGGACCGTCACGAACGTTATTTTTTGCGTTTGCTTTCCAAGCACATTTTGCTTTACAGCGAGATGGTAGTCTCTACGGGGCTTCTGCATTGCGAGAACAAGGACTTGTTCCTCGGACACGAACCGTTTGAACACCCGGCTGTGTTGCAGCTCGGCGGTAGCAATCCGGCGGATCTTGCCGCAGCCTCAAAGCTCGTGGAAGCGACAGGCTTTAGCGAAGTCAACTTGAATTGCGGTTGCCCTTCGGACCGTGTGCAGAACGGGAACTTTGGCGCGTGCCTCATGAAAGAGAAAAACGTCGTCGCCGATTGCTTCAAGGCGATGCAGGACGCCGTTTCGATTCCTGTTTCTATCAAGTGCCGCATTGGGGTCGATGACCTGGACAGCTGGGAATTTTTCACAGATTTCATCCAGACCGTGCGTGATGCAGGCTGCAAAATTTTCATCGTGCATGCACGCAAGGCATGGCTCAAGGGACTCTCGCCTAAGGAAAACCGCGAAGTGCCGCCACTCCATTACGAGTTCGTCCACCGCCTCAAGGCGGAGATGCCGGAGCTGAACTTGAGCATCAATGGCGGCATCAAGACGCTCGACCAGGTCGAAGAACAGCTGAAGGATTTGGATGGCGTGATGGTCGGTCGCGAAGCGTACGAGAATCCGTGGTTCCTGCACGACGCCGATGCAAGAATCTTCGGAGATGTCCGCCCTGAAAGCAACGACCCGGCTGAAATTATTGCAGGAAACGCTCGCCCCGCCACAAGAAAGGCGCTCCTCGAAGCGTACCTCCCTTACGTCGAGAAGCAGACTGCCGAAGGCTGCCCTGCGACAATTCTCGTGAAGCACCTCTACGGACTTTTTGCAGGACTCCCGGGCGCACGCAAATTCCGCGCCACGCTCAGCAACGAGAGCCCGCGCGCCCACCTTTACGGAGGCGCCGCCGCCCTCATCCGAAAAGCGATGGAACTCGTCGGAGAATAGCACGAAATCTTCGCCCCTACCCCTTGACAACCGAATAAAATTTTTCTCTATTTGGTGGCGTATTTTTAAGTTTAACCTTTAACGGAGATACAACATGCCTTGCGGAAAGAAAAGAAAGCGCAGGAAGATTGCGACTCACAAGCGTAAGAAGCGCCGTCGTCGTGACCGTCACAAAAAGAAACTTCGCTAATATCCGTTAGCATTTTCTTGTGATTTCCTGTAAAAGACGGAGTGTAAAAGCTCCGTTTTTTCGTTTTTCATTTAGAAAAGTGACCAATTTTAGCGACAAAAAGACATCTGTTGATTCACAAATCAAACGATAAATAGGGACAACCCCCAAAGGAAACCAAATGATAGATCGCAACAAACACTTCCTCCGCCTCATGGACTGGAGTGAAGAAAAAGTTCTCGAAACCATCGAGATTGCCTCGCGTCTCAAGGCTGAAGTTCACGCTGGTAAGGTCTCTGACCGACTCCACGGCCAGAACATCGCCATGTTCTTCGAAAAACCGTCGCTGCGAACTATTACGACTTTCCAGGTGGGCATGAACCAGCTCGGCGGCCACGCCGTGCTCCTCTCCCCGGATTCTATCGGTCTTGGCAAGCGCGAAAGCGTCAAGGATGTCGCCCGCTGCCTCAGCCGCTGGGTCAACGCCATTGTGGTCCGTTGCTTCAAGCAGCAGCTCGTCGAAGAACTCGCTGAATACGGTTCCATCCCGGTTGTGAACGCATTGACTGACGATTACCATCCGTGCCAGGCTATCGCATTTGCGCAGATGATCAAGGAAAATCTCGGCGGATTCAAGAACGCCGATGGCAAGCCGAAGACGGTCGCCTTCATTGGTGACGGCAACAACGTTGCAAACTCCTTCCTCGCCCTCGCCGCAAAGGTCGGTATGAACTTTACGCTCGCTTGCCCGAAGGGCTTTGAACAGCCCGCCAAGGTTGTCGAAGAAGCGGAGGCCGGCTTGAAGAAGCACGGCTGTCAGTACCGCGTATTCCACGACCCGAAGGAAGCTGTCAAGGACGCCGACATTCTCTATAGCGACGTTTGGGTTTCTATGGGTCAGGAAGGCGAAAAGGCTACAAAGCAGAGCCACTTCTTGCCGTTCCAGATCAACGACGAACTCTTGAAGCTCGCTCCGTCTCACTGCAAGGTCAGCCACTGCTTGCCGGCTCACCGCGGCGAAGAAATCACAGACTCTGTGATGGACAATCTCGACGTGAACATGAGCTTTGAAGAAGCCGAAAACCGCCTGCACGCACACAAGGCTGTTTTGTGGCAAGTGATGACTCCGTTCAACAAGTAAGAGTCAAGTCTTGATGAAATTCGCCCGGCATCACCGCCGGGCTTTTTTATTGTCAACGCACCCCTAAATAGCTATATTTGGACTCGTTTTAAAAGGAGTTGCGAATGTCCTTCATTCAGGATCTTAAGGAAAAAGTTCTCGGCGGTTACGAAATCACGCGTGATGAGGCAATTCAGCTTTTGAGCGAAGACCTCGACGAACTCACGAAAGCCGCCGACGAAATCCGAGAAAAATTCCACGGCGACGACTTTGATTTTTGTTCCATCGTGAACGCCCGCAGCGGTCGCTGCTCCGAAAACTGCAAGTACTGCGCCCAGAGCAGTTATTACCACACCGGCGCACCCGAATACAAGTTGCTCAGCGCCGACGAAATTGTCGCCGACGCGAAGAAGAAAGAAGCGGCAGGCATTCCGCGTTACTCCATCGTGACTTCGGGCCGTACGCTCTCGAACCGCGACGTGGAGCAGATTAGCGAAGCGCTCCGCCGCCTGAAAAAAGAGACGAAGCTTTCGATTTGCCTTTCGGCAGGCCTCTTGAACAGGGAACAGTTCGACAAGCTCAAGGAAGCAGGCCTCACCCGCTTCCACAACAATCTGGAAACGTACCGCCGCCACTTCCCGGATGTCTGCACGACACACACTTACGACGATAAGATTGGCGCACTCCAGAACGCCCTTGCCGCAGGTCTTGAAATTTGCAGCGGAGGCATCATGGGCCTTGGCGAAACGATGGAAGACAGAATCGACATGTGCCTGGATTTGCGCAAACTCGGCGTGAAGTCCACTCCGGTAAATGTGCTGAACGCCATCCCGGGCACGCCTTACGAGAACCTCCCGAAGCTCACGAACGACGAGTTCTGCCGCATCGTGGCAATTTACCGATTTATCAACCCGAAGGCATTTATCCGTCTTGCAGGCGGTCGTGGCGTACTCGGCGACGACGGCAAGCGAGCTTTCAAGAGCGGCGCAAATGCAGCCATCACGGACGACATGCTCACCACCGCTGGCGTAAACAGCTGCAAGGATTTCGAACTTGTGAAAGGTCTCGGATTTAAGCCACACGGATTTATCGGCTAAAAATAAAAAAGCGTTTTCGCAGATTCCCTTTTCTGCAAAAACGCTTCTGGATTCTATAATTTAAATTCTAAGCTGCTTTTACCGGATTCAAGAAGAGATATTCTACCGTTTCCGTTTTTATCTTTATGCCCTTTTCGTGAGCGTAGAGATAAAGCAGTGCTGTACCGACACCAGCCGCGCCATCGTAAAGCCCCGTGTAGGTTTCTACGAAACCCGGCAATTTGCGAGTCCAAGCCGCAAACCAGCGACGTCCCTTGTCATCGTTCCAAGAATCACCGAGAAGCTTGTCTGCAGTGAGCTTCGCCTGTTCGATGTAGGATTCATCATTCAGTACTTCTGCCGTCTTCACGAAATGAGCGAGAACGCCAGGGGCTCCGCAGCAAAGGCAATAACTATTCCAATAACCCGGAGTATGCTTGAGTGGAGCGCCGGTCTTGAGGATTCCCTTAGTGAGCAAGTCCACCCATTCCAAGTTTTCTTTGTTCTGAGTCACATCGAAAAGTTTGCGGAACAAAAGTGTTGTACCCACGGGACCATGGCAAGTCGAAAGGTAATAGAAGTCATGGAAACGCCCCTTTTCCGGATTGTAGAGATACGGAATCAAAGCACCATTTTCATCGCCCTCAACGATTGCCGAAAGGAACTTGACAACTTCATTCGCCTTGTCGAGATAAGCTTTTTCCTTGGTCTCTTCGTACAAGAGAACATTCAAAAAAGCGGATCCAGCAGCACCATGGCTAAAGTTAGGGAACACAGATTCCTTGGATTTCCAGCCAACAAGCGTCAAGTCCACGTTCTTGTAGTAAATGCCGCCTTCCTTGGCATGGACAATTCTCGTGTCTGTAAAAGCGACAACTTTTTTGGCCGCTTCTAGATACTTCTTGTCTTTAGTCTTACGATAGACGTAAAGGAAGAAAAACGCGTAAGATCCATCGGCCATCAGGTCGGCTTCGGTACTCCAGTGGAGCGTGTTACCGTCATCAACGCCTGCAGCGATGGAATCGTCTGCCGTGCGGATCAGGAACTCGCGGTAACGCGGATCGCCCGTATGTTCGTAAAGCTGTTCCACGAAAATTGCCTGCCCCGCCGGTGACGCATAGACACTCGTTCCCCAGCCCTTGACCGGCCAGACACCGCCGTCGTTTCCATTCAACACATTATCAAAGAACTGTTTGCCTTCGTACGTGTTGAGGATGTATTCTGCGGCATCCTTTGCCTCTTGCAAATACACTTCGTCCTGAGTGACATCGTAAAGTTGCAAGAAGAATTGGCCAATGCCAGCCGAGCCGGCATAAAGGCCCTTAGGCGTAATCATCAGGTCGCCCTTGTACTCATTTCCCGGTTCCGGGCTTGCTTTCCAGTACTTGCCATGCGGCGTGACAACCTCGTTTGTCTTGAGATACTTGACAATCTGCAAAACCGCTTCGAGGTAGTTTCCATTTTTGGAGGCGCTAAAATCTAGATTTTGAACAAAGTTTAATTTCATTACACAGCCTCACTTTTCTTCTTTCTCTTGTACAAATCCGTGGAGAGATACTTGTAACCGTTATCGGCGTAAATCACCACAATGTTCTTGCCTGCCGCTTCGGGGCGTTTTGCGATTTGGATTGCAGCAGTGAGAGCTGCAGCCGCTGAAGTTCCAAGGAAGAGACCATCAGTCTTTGCGGTTTCCTGAGCGGTCTCGTAAGCTTCTTCGGCCTTGATGTCAATGATTTCATCAAATTCAAAACCGTTATTGCGGTTGTCCTTGATAATCGTCGGCACCAAAGATTCATCGACACGGCCAAGCGGGAGCGTACCATCGACGATGTGGCCCGTAAAATCAGGATTGTCCGGTCGAGAAGTCGGAGCCGCCTGCACGCCAATGATTTTCACGTTGGGATTCTTTTCGCGGAGGTAGCGGCCCGTACCTACGATAGTACCCGCAGTACCGCCCATAGCAACAAAGTAATCCACATGACCATCCGTATCGTTCCAGATTTCAGGACCAGTTGTCTGGTAATGATATTCCTGGTTGGCGTTGTTCAGAGTCTGGCCCGTATAATACTGGCCCTTTTCCTTGGCGAGGCGTTCCATACCCGCAATCAGATCATCGAGCACAAGGCCCTTCTTTTCAAAGTCGGCCACTTCCTTAATGTCATAGAAAGATTGCAAATCGAGACCGTAGCCTTCAAAAATCTGGACGCGTTCAATCGTCGTACCGGGTTCAAGATAAGGGACATATTCGTAACCAAGAGCGTGACCAATACCCGCAAGCGCAATACCTGTATTTCCACTCGTCACGTCAATCAACGTATCACCTTTTTTGATAGCGCCCTTCTTTTCGCCATCACGGATAAGGGCAAGAGCAAGGCGGTCTTTCACAGAGCCAGTCGGATTCAAGAATTCGAGTTTACCGATAATGTGCGCTTTGAGGCCGTACTTAGATTCGTAATTAGTCAGTTCAACAAGGGGAGTGTTACCAACGAGTTCAGCAATAGACTTATGAATTTTAGACATGTTTGAGAATCCTTTTTTGTTAAAATTTTTAATTTGTTAATAGATTAGATTATTTTATTCAGCATCACCGTAAATATTGACCTTGTTGTCTTCCTTGGTGGCGGTATAACCAGCATCTACAGGGAGCTTGATGCCTGTAATTGCAGAAGCCTGATCGCTCGTGAGGAAAAATACCGCATTTGCAATTTCTTCAGGTTCAATCCAACGGTTTAAAATGCTACGATCTTCGGCGGCCTTACGGAGCTTCGGATCCGAATAGTCATGTTTGATAGCCATCTCGGTCTTGGTAAAGCCCGGAGCTACAGAGTTCACGCGAATGCCATAGCGCCCTAGATGGAACGCTGCAGCACGTGTAAGCCCATCGACTGCGGTCTTCGAAATGCCATAAGCAAACGGAGTCCATTCTGCAAAGGAGGCGACAAACGAAGAAACGTTCACAATAGCGCCCTTGATGCCCTTTTCAATAAAGACACGACCTACATGCTGAATCAAATAAAGGCTCCCCCAGAGATTCACATTTTCAGCCTGTTTGATTTCTTCCGGGTCAAAGCTAAGCACGTTCTTGCGATGGCCAACAATGCCAGCGTCATTGAACAAGGCATCAATTCGTCCGTACTTCTTAACGACTTCGGCAATAACATTTTGACCTTGTTTGTAATTAGCGACATCCAGCTCATACGCGGTCACATCGGCACCTTGAGCGGTGAGCTTCGCAACTTCGCCATCGAGCTGTTCTTTTTTGATATCCGTTGCGGCAACAGCCCAACCTTCCTTGACATACTTCTTGACAGCGGCAAGGCCAATTCCCTGTGCGGCACCTGTAATAACGATAACTTTCTTTTCACTCATTCTGAAATTCCTTTTTGATTTTTGCGGATACACCGGTAAAAGCGGTTTCATTCGAAACCTTGACACATGTTATCCTGATTTGTTGTGATTCCTTTGACTTCTTTTCTATAACCGTTGAAGCCCAAAGGATAATTGGCTTCTGGTTAGTTTATTTTCAGAATGCCTTCCGGCATTCGACAGTCGCTACACATATATGCTCCTTCGAAAGCCAAGGTGAAGTGAAAGACCTTTTCAATTCCCTATCGTTCTTGTGTGTTATAAAATTAGAATATACCTTCTGCAATGTCAAGGCATAGAGATATACTATTTTATCATAGGCAGCTATAAGATATAGCTATAACCATAAATACCAGATTATTGAAGGGAACGCGCGCACAAATGCTATCCTAGACTATGATATTTATTACACATTCCGTCAAAACACCTTTAAATTCTGTTCTTGAAAGGTGTAATTAATTAAATTTCCATCGATGGCTTTCAAAAGTCGCGTCATTACGGGAATTTTAGTGGTATGCAGTTTGGTGTTGCTCGCCAACTGCGCTTTTCCCGTACGCCCAGGATACGACAGAAAGAGCGGTACCTACAAGCGATACAGGGTGGCCACCACAACTCCTGAACCCGTCGATACCACCGCCGTAGACCCGCAAGAAGAACTTGTGCAAGAAGAAAGACTTGCTATTGCGTCAACAACAAGCACAGACTCGATTGCTCCCGCCGTTGAAAAAAAGACAAACTCGACGGACTCCGCATCACGTGCTCCAAATTCGCAAAGCAAGTCTGACACGACAGTAGTTCGGAAAGACTCAACAGCAAAAGTTGACACCACAAAAAAAGATTCTGTCAAAAAGCAACCCGCCAAAAAAGCTGAAGTCGCATCAAAAGCCAAGAAACAAACAAAGCGCGCCTCAAAGCCCACAAACCTTGAAAAATACGCCAAGGAATGGCTAGGCGCCAAGTACGTTTATGGCGCAGCAAGCAAAAAGAAGACGGACTGCTCCGGCTACGTGATGCAAGTCTATAAAGGCTTTTACGGGATATCACTCGATCATAGCGCACAACATATTTATGACGATGGGCGCGGTTATTCCATCAAGCGTACAAAATTGCAAGAAGGCGATCTCGTGTTTTTCGGGAACTTCTGGAAAATCAGCCACGTCGGTATTTACTTGAAGGGCAACCGGTTCATTCACGCCAGTACGAGTAAGGGCGTGGTGATTACCTCCATGGACGATAACTATTGGTCGTCAAAATACAAAGGCGCAAGACGGTTTAAGTAGGAGTTAGTTTTTAGTCAATGGCTCTTAGTCATTAGTTTTAAATGAGGCGCCGATGGCGCGATTACAATAACTAGAAACAATTAACCAACAACCAATGACTATTGACTAATGACCAACTACTAAATTCCATATTCTTTTTTCCTCCTACTTCCTACTTCTAACTTCCTACTTTTTATATTTCATCTCATGAAAAAGATAGCATTCCAGGGCCGTCGCGGGGCCTATAGCGAAAGCGCCGCCTACCACCTGTTCGGAAACGATATCGAAGTCGTGCCGATGGACACGTTCGAACAAATTTTCCAAGGCATTGAAACAGGTGTCGTTGATGGAGGCGCCATCCCTATAGAAAACTCGACAGCGGGTTCCATTTACGACAACTACGACTTGCTTTACAAGTGGCGCCATCCGATTGTCGCCGAAGTCAAGTTGCAGATTGAACATACGCTCTGCGCTTTGCCGGGCACAAAGCTCGAAGACCTTACCGAAGTGCTGAGCCACCCGCAGGGACTCGCCCAGTGCAGCCGCTTTTTCGGACAGCACCCGAACATCAAGAGTACAGCTTTTTACGATACCGCAGGCAGCGCCGAAGAAATCGCGAAGCGCGGCGACAAGCACATCGGTGCAATTGCAAGCGCATACGCAGCCAAGTTCTACGGTCTTGACATTCTAAAGCAAGGACTCGAAAATTTGCCGGGCGTGAACTTCACGCGCTTTTACGCGATTCAGAAGACCGCGATTGAATTGCCGGACTTCAAGGCAAATGAAACAGGCAAGCCGCCCATCAAGACAACACTTCTGTTGATGTTGAGCGATTCCAGCAAGTCTGGCGCTTTGTACGAAGCGCTCGGTTGCTTTGCCAAGCGCAAGCTGAACCTCACGCGTATTGAGAGCCGCCCGCATCCGGACCGCCCGTGGGAATACATTTTCCACCTTTCATTCGAAGGCAATCCGAAGGACCCGAATGTCGTTGAAGCGCTCAAAGAATTGCAGCAGTACACCGACTTCATCTACCGCCTCGGAAGCTTCCGCGAAGGAACAACAGAGAAACTGAGCTATTAAGCACAATTGTCACCCCGGCCGCTGTGCCGGGGTCACCACATGCGAAAAACGTGATTACAAAAATTAATTGATCCTATCGCCTTCGGCTCCAGGATGACAAGATCAGAATGATGAGGCCGGGGAGACAACGCAAGGAGATTATATGGCATACGAACGTACTGATAGAAAACCTGAAGAATTTCGCAATCTCAAGATGACCACGGGCTTTATCTCTAGCGCCGATGGTTCCGTACTCATCGAGATGGGACGTACCCGCGTCATCTGCAACGCAACACTCCTCCCGAAAGTCCCGGACTGGCTTGCCGGTCGCGGCACGGGCTGGATCACGGCTGAATACAGCTTGCTCCCGCAGAGCACGGGCAAGCGCGTGGAACGCGAGCGCAAGGGCGCGAGCGGTCGCACTCAGGAAATCCAACGCTTGGTAGGCCGTTCGCTGCGCGGCGCAGCCGATCTCGCCGCACTCGGCGAGAACGCCATCGTCGTGGACTGCGATGTGATTGAAGCCGATGGCGGCACGCGAACGGCCAGCATTATCGGTGGCTTTGTCGCACTCGCGATTGCCGTCAAAAAAATCAAGGAACGCCTCGGCATCACGCAACAAATCTTAAAGCACGGCATTACCGCAATCTCTGTAGGCGTCGTGAGCGGCAAGCCGCTTTGCGACCTCTGCTATGTCGAAGACTCTGCCGCCGACGTCGACATGAATGTCGTGATGCAGGATGCAAAGAATTTCATCGAAGTGCAGGGCACGGGCGAACACGCGAGTTTTGACCGCGCCATGCTCAACACGCTTCTCGACCTCGGCGAGAACGCCTGCAAGGAAATCTACAAGAAGCAGATGGAATTGATTGGCGGCGAACTGCCGTAAAAAGGTGATCCCGGCACAAGGCCGGAATGACAAAATGCTCGCGATTAGTTCGCGAGCATTTTTTTACAGTCTTACTGGATTGTCATCCCTTTCTTGCCAGAGACAAACGGATCCTCTCCTTGTTTGCAGACATTTTGCACATCGGCATACTTACCAACGCCGATAATATTAAACTTGCTTTCTAAGCCAGCCCCACCGTAAGTAACAAACAAAATCGACTTGAAATGAGCCGGATTACCAGGGGTTTCCGCGTAGGTAGCGAAATCAATCCATTTAGAACATACCGTATTGACCTCGACACTCTTGGGCAACAAGATCCTAGGCATTGTCGCAACTTTTTTAGCAAAAGAAGTGGTCGTATCGCTGAACATTACCACATCCATATCCGACTCCGAAGCGTAAGTCACGCACACACCACCCCAAGAAGAAGCATCGCCAAAAGCAACATATTTGTTCGAACCATCTATAGTTTCTCCCGCAATGTTAAACCCGACTCCCGCAACACCTGTATTCTTAAACTCCAACATACCGCAAACGCCTTCACAATAATCCATAACAGGATCTTCATTAGCGACATAAGTATTTTCTAACGATTTAGGGAAAACGATTTTTGCATTTGGTTCATCGCCAAAGCTAAACCAATATCCAGAAGCTTCCGAACCGTTATCAATTCCGGTTTCTACACGATAATTATAATTTCCAACCGCCTCCGGAGCATACCACATATTGCTAATGACCTTCGAAGTTACACAATCGCCACTGCTAGAAGGCATGGAAGACGAACTATTCGGATTTGAAGCAACGACTTTGCACGATCCGCCTGCAACGTACTTACCGATCGAAACAATCTTAAACGGTCCAATCATAGACTCACCGCTTCTTTTCCCGAATTTAATGTTTCGGACTTTCTTGGCAGCCTCGGCTCCGGGGATTGGATTTTCAGCATCGTCATAATCAAAATCATTCCAGGTAAAGCATTTTTCTACCAAATCATCTGATTGGCCCAATTCAACAATCACTTCCGTATTTTCGTCAACGCCAAGTTTCATGAACAAATTCAGGCTCGAAGCAAACGTAACGCAAATGCCGCCCCAGTCGCTGATATCAACAGACTTTGGAACTTCTACACTTTCACCAGGGTTTTCAAAACCAGCCACATTGAACGCCACGCCCACATTAGCTTCACGAGCAGTACCTCTCTTGACATACATCTTTCCACAAAGGCCACCGCAATGATCCACAATGTACTGCATACAATCCGTACCATCATTAGGGCAATCTGCATCCCATACAATATGAGACAAGCCCCCATCATCGGAATCATCATAAGAATACCAATACCCGGCACCACTCTCAGCATTTAAGCCAAAGCCCGTATTTACGACAGATTCGCCCTTTTTGCCATTCCACAAACATGCCGTGGAATCCACAAGAGCGTCAGCACTGCTCGACGATACGCTAGCAACACTACTACTTGAGGCGTCATCCGCAGTTTCACTACTTCCTGGAACGGTTTCAACAGATGAACTGCTATTGCCGTAAGCCGGGACATCAAAACTACCCGACGGGTTATCGTCAGAGCAAGCAACAAAGCCAAACAGCAAGGCACTCGCCGCAATATCTAAAATTCTCCTAAACACAACGCACTCCTTTATTACTTAATTATAAATTCTATTTTTCAAAAAAGGCTGGTGTTTCAAAAGAGCACGCGCCATTAGCGGAATATTTCCCAATACCTGCCAAATTAAATCTGCATTGTTCTTGATCTACAGTGCCCTTTATAGCAAACTGGATAGCACCAACAGCTCGCCCCATATCAGGGTCATTTGGCGCAATTTCATTCCAAGTAAAGCACTTTTCGACAAGCCCACTGGACTTTGGCAAAGCGACCTTAGGAGAGTTCTCGTAAGGAACATCTTTTACAACAAAGTTCAAGTAAGCATCCTTTTCGGAATAGTAAGTGACGCAAACACCGCCCCAGTCTTGAATATCTTCGAAAACGTAATCGCCATCATTAAAGCCCGCAATATTAAACGAGACCCCGCCAACAGCGTATTCAGCTCCTTCCAAGGAAAAATCCATCGTTCCACAAAAACCGAGACAAGTTTCAATAAGTCCCCCATATATTTCATAGTCAAACTCCCCTGACAGCTCCACCGGGAATTCAATATGAGCATAAGCGTCACCAGGAGACGCCTCAAAATGTTCCAACCAGCCCGCGTACCTGTCACGGTCATTATAGCCTGTTTTCACATGGGTTCCGTCAACACCTTTCCACAGGCAAGTCAAGGAATCATCGTCAGGAAAATCCACATTGACGCCATCATTAGGAAATTCCCAATCAAACGAAAATTCGTCCGGTTTATAAGTACTGATTCCCCTAATATTGAAAGTTCTCTTATCGTCGTCACCTTGGCTTTTAACCTCAAACATGATAGACAGGATTTCCTTTGCGGCCTCTTCTCCCGTATAGACCTGGCGATTGATTGAATATTCGGAATATTTCCATCTAGTTATATCAAAACGGCTCCATTCTGCACATACAGTTTTAGGCTCGTCAATCCAATACAAATTACGAAGTGTGGGTTCAGAACCACCATGCGTCGTTCTTTCTAGAAAGCCCTCAGGATATGCCATGAACGGCCATATTTCACTATTGGAATCAATTCCATCAACATTAACTTTCAAATGGACATACATCCAATAATCAGATTCATACGTGATACAGATACCACCCCAAGACGAGACATCCGCCGTAGCGCCGTCCCTGGCTAGTTGGATTTCAAAACCAGCCCAAGGTCTATACACTGAAGTATCGGGTTCAAGCGATCCGCATAAGCCATCACAATGTTTAAAAACAGAGGCCAAAGGAGTCGATGATTTTTCGAGTTCGACAGGGAAAACAATCTTCGATTTACCCTGTTGACCAAACAAGGTATCGCCAAAGGTTCGCCAAAAGCCCGTGCTATCGTCACCCGTATTGACCTTGTAATCTATGGCTGGGTCCCACAAGTTATAGCGGCGAGCCTTTACCGCACCACTCGAAGAAGACTCGACTACGACACCGTCACTCGAAAGAGCATCTACAGACGAGCTACTCCCATCTGCGATAGGCTCAGCAATCGGAATCGAAGGATTGTCATCGGAACAGGCGGCAACGACAAAGAACAAAATCGAAACCACTCCCCCAAGAATTCTCCTAAACATTCAACACTCCTTCACTTTGTCTATAAATTGTAATATATAATATTTCATTAAAAAAGGTGATCCCGGCACAAGGCCGGGAAGACATAAAGGGAATTGCAAGCAAGCTGTCTAGTTATTCAGTAACGAAATGTTCTTTTATAGGGCACTTTAAGCTGTAATCGTATTCCGCATAAGTTGAATACTTGCCAAGTCCGTGAATATTGATTTTTTTCCGGGTTCCTTTTTCCCCATATACCACAAAGTTCACGGTCGTGAGATTCTTGGGGTCAACAAGTTTTCCATCATCTGACTTAAATTCGTCCCACGTTAAGCAACTCGTTACCGCTTCAGAACTCTTGGGAAGCGTCGCCTTAGGCAACTTGGGCAACTGACTAATATCATGAACACCAGTGCTATTCATCACGACATCGATATCAGCTTCACTAGCATAAGTCACGCAAATGCCGCCCCATAATTTATCCGCATCGCCACTAAGCAAGGTGCCATCATTGTGATCAATTCCGGCAACATAGAATCCGAGTCCCGCAAAATAATCATCCTTAAATACGGCTGTTCCGCAAACGCCACCTTCATACAGGTTGCGATGTTTCCTACCACATGAATCAGGGAATTCAACTCCACCATCATCAATCAAATTAGCCTTTTCTTCATCAGTCAAAGGCTGAGTAAAACTTGACTTATTCTCATCACTTGTATCTTCAATTGTATACCAATGTCCAGCGTTATCATCCTCAGACCTATTACAACCTGTAAACACCGCTCCAAAGAAAGACCACAGATCCGACAGCAAAGTGCACTGTTCTTCAACATAAAGTTTATGGTGCTTGGTCGTATCGACACTTGAACTGCTACGGATCCATGCCGAAGACGAGCTTTTCGGGGTGATAACAGGCGTTTCAATAGAGCACGCGCCATTAACGGAATACTTCCCTATACCCGCCAAATTAAATCTGAATTTTTCATAATCTACAGTACCCTTTATAGCAAACTGGATTGCACCCACCGCACGCCCCATATCAGGATCATTGGGCGCAATTTCATTCCAGGTAAAGCACTTTTCGACAAGTCCACTAGACTTTGGCAAATCGACCTTGGGAGAGTTCTCGTAAGGAACATCCTTTACAACAAAGTTCAGGAATGCATCCTTTTCAGAAAAATAAGTGACACAAACACCACCCCAATCCTGAATATTTTCAAAAACATAATCATCAGTATAGCCTGCAATGTTAAATGAAATACCGCCAACAGCGTAATCAGAGCCATCCAGATTAATATCCATCGTTCCACAAAAACCAGCACACTCCCAAATAACGCTTTCATACATATAAGGGTCATACTCCATCGACGGATACGCAGGGAACTCAATATGAGCATAAGAGTTAGCAGGAGACTCATCAAAAGGCACCAGCATACCCGCGTATTCATCACGGTCATTATAACCCGTTTTCACATGGGTATCGCCCAAGCCCCCTTTCCATAGGCAGGTCAAAGAATCGTCTTCAGGAAACTTTACAAGATTTCCATCATCAGGATGCCTCCAATCATACTTAAAATAGTTCGGATCGTAAGTACTGATTCCCCTGATATTGAATGTTTTCTTATCGTCATCACCACGGCTTTGAATTACAAACATGATGGACTGAATTTTCTTTGCAGCTTCTTCGCCCGTAAGAACCATACTCACCTTTGAAGAACCGCTATAATCTGTCCAACTGGCTTCAGCGAAACTGCTCCATTTTGCACATACAGTTTCAACATCATCAGTATCGTACATATTACGAAGCGTAGGGGAAGGAGAATCCCCAAGCGTCGTTCTACTTAGAAAGCCTATAGGATATGCATCAAACGGAGTCCTAATGCTATTTGAATCAAATCCATCAACTTGAACCTTTAAATAAACACTAATTGAATAATCAGATTCGTAAGTAACACAAATACCGCCCCAAGATGAGATATCCGCCGTAGAGCCTTCCTTGGCAAGCGGGATTTCAACACCCGCCCAGGGACCGATCATTAAGTAATCGGGTTCAATCGATCCGCACAAACCATCGCAATGTTTAAAGACAGAAGCTAGCGGCGTCGACGAATTTTCAAGTTCGACCGGGAAAATAATCTTCGATTCGCCCTGAAGACCAAATAAGTTATCGCCAAAGGTTCGCCAAAAGCCCGTGCTATCGTCACCCGTATTGACCTTGTAGTCTACAGCAGGGTCCCACAAGTTGTAGCGGGCCGTTTTTACCGCACCACTCGAAGACGACTCAATTACACTATCATCACTCGAAAGAGCTTCTATAGACGAGCAGCTATCGCCAGGAACCGGAGGCATCAAAGCTTCAGGTTGCGACGGATTGTCATCGGAACAGGCGACAAAACTTAGCAGCAAGGCAGAAATCACGCCACCAAAAATTCCCCTAAACATACAACACTCCTTTATTTTGTTTATACTCTATTTAAAGAACAGCTGGTTCCTGGCATTTTAAATAAGATGTGCCATCCAGTTCTTGATACGGGGCAATTCCCAAGATATTGAACGAACTACTGGCATTATTCTTGGCATAATCATAGAACAAAATCGACGATATCTTGGAAGGATCAATAGGTACCCTTGTTTCGCGGTCAACAAATTCATTCCAGGATTTACATTCAATCTTGGCATAACCATCAGTCTGTGGCAACGTCACGCCCGGCAATTTAGATACGTTTGCAAAATCATTTTGCTCTGCATCATTTATAGCAATATGCAAATCATATTCCGATGCATAAACAACACACATGCCGCCCCAATATTTGAGACTTTTAGCCTGCAACTTGCCATTTTCATCTTTATCAGCAATGTTAAATCCGAAGCCAGCATTTCCAGCACCTTTATGTATGACACAAAGTCCCTGACAGCGGTTTAGAACAGGTTGCAACGAATCCTGACCTAACTCGCTATTCACTTGTACAGGATAAGTCTCATTGACTTCGTCGTTGTCCTTGAATGCATACCAATGTCCACCATCACCTGTCGCTGTCGAATACCCCGTTTTCACACTCAAATAACCATCCGGACCATACCAAACCGGACTGAGACTCTTGAAAGAGCACTCATCTTTATACACCTTGCTACTGCTGGAACTGCGCGGAGTTCGGCTCGAAGAACTTATCGGCGTGTAAGAGGTTTTGGGGATAGAGCAAGCCCCATTAGCAGAATATTTTCCAATACCCGCTATATTAAACTGATTTCTATCGCCGTTTTCATAGCTCTTTACAATAAACAGCACCGTACTCACTGCCGTTCCCAGATTCGGGACACTCGGTTGAAAATCATCCCAGGCAACACACTTTTCGATAAGCCCTCCCGATGCAGGGAGAGAGGCTTTCGGAGAATTTTCGTACGGGACATCTTTTACAACAACATTTAAGTAAGCATCCTTTTCGGAATAGTAAGTGATGCAAATGCCACCCCAATCCTTGATATCGGCAAATTTAGGCGTTCCATAGCAAGTGTTTCCTTCACAAGAAGTCAATGTATCTTCAGCAATATTGAACACTACAGCAGATGCGGCATAATCCGCTTTTTCCAAAGTAAACTCCATCGTTCCACAAAAGCCTTTACATTCAACGATAATCGGCTCATACATATAGGGTTCATATTCCATCCCCCTATACGCAGGGAATTCTATTCTAGTATACGCCCCCTCGGGAGAAACATCGAAATCATACAGCATTCCGACAAATTCATCACGGTCATTATAGCCCGTATTGACTATTCCAGATCCATTTAAGCCTTTCCACAGGCAAGTCAAGGAATCTTCGTTTGTAGTAACCAGGCCTAAATCCCGTTCATTCGTACCGCCATCGCGATTCCACTGCGGAAGATTTTCATCGTAAGTACTGATACCTAAGATATTGAATTCTCCCGAGCCATCGGAATTACCCATAAATACAAAGTTGATTGCCTTGACTTCTTTAGCAGCCTCTTCGCCTGAATAGATCTTGCTCAATTTTGCCTTATTGTATTCCGCCCAGCTAGACACCTTAAAGTCGCTCCATTTGGCACAACGCGTAATGGCTTCATCAGAACCAAGCATATTCATAAGCGTTGGAGTATTCGTTAAAGTTTTCGGAAGCGTAATGCCCGGATAAGCTATACCCGGATACACATAATCAATCGTATCTAAACCACCAACATTCACATTGAGATAGACACTCACCGGGTATTCAGAGGCATACGTCACACAGATACCGCCCCACGCAGAGATATCCACCGTCGAATTTTCTTCGGCAAGCGTAAAACCAAGAGCCACCCAAGGCTTTGATTCCAAGCTTTGTAACTCAGCGCTTCCGCATACGCCTCCACAATAGTCAATAACAGGATCCAAAACATCTTCAGAATATTCATTGCCCATTTCCACAGGCCAAGTGATGGTTGACCGGCCCCCTTCCGCATCATCGCTAAAACTGAACCAATATCCCGTATTTTCATTACCAGTATTGATTTTGTAGTCCGTTTTGCCATTCCACACGTCAAACTTAGGAACAGCCACTACACTGCTAGAGGACTGGACTGCAGAAGAACTTTCAACAGCAGAAGAGCCGCCCACAACAGACGAACTGCTACCGTCATAAACAGACGAGCTGCTTTCACCATAGGCAATCGGATTACCATCTTCCGTGACACCCGCCGTATTGTCGTCCGAGCACGCCATAAAGCCGAACGCGAACGCACATGCAGAAACGCATGCCGATATGTTAAGAAGATTCTTAAGCATGATTTTTTCCCTCCTCCCACGTCAGCGGGAACAACTGTAAATTCAACCTGTAGACACGACCGACGCCACGGCCCTTCAAAGCGATTTGAGCGATGCGCTTGCGGCAAGCATCAATTTCTTGCACAATTTGCTCGTAATCCTCGTCCGAAATTCCCATGGTAAGCCCAGAATAATTGCGTTCCGTCGACGAGAATTTTTCAAGAGCTTCATCTGCAAAATGGATCATTTCGTGATGCAAAGAGCGCATCGCCACCGACATAATTTCAGGAGACCCCGTCAGATGCCTATCGACCTGTTCGTAGGCATCCCCGTTTTTCTTCAGCAGTCCTGCATCTACCATAAAATTGAGCGACTCGCGGACTTCCCCCGCTGAGGCATCCAAACAACAACGCCTCGCAATTTCACCCGGAGTCGCTCCTGGCATCACCGGTGCTAGCTCTCTCACCACCGGATGAATCCATGTTTCAAAATACTTATACGCATCGCCATCGACAACTTTCACAGCATTGTCTTTCGCAATCTTCAGCATTGATTCAAAAATGACTTTGCGGTCTGCATCCGTTTTGGCATGGCAGCATTCCACCATCAACTTAAAATAGTCAAGCTCGTAACCCACCAAATGCATTGCGGCACCGACTTTTTCTGCACCAACGGATGAAAGGCGCGTTTTGCCTTCACAGACAAGCTTCAAGTAAGTCGGCGACGTAAAACCAGCCGCACGTGCAAATTCACGCCAGGAAAACGATGATACGCGTTTGCGTTCATCGTAATAGTCCTGCACATAGCAGCGATAGTCCTGATAATCCGTAATCGGTTTCATAACAATAAATATACTTTGTTCTTTACAAAAATGCAATAATCTATGATACTTTTTATCGAATTTTAGTCAATTTTAACGATTTTTGTTTAAAATCACAAAAACACAATGTATTTTTATGATACACAAAAGGCAAAAAAGAAGCCCACTCGAACGAGCGGGCCCAACATGCTAGGAAAAAGCAAACCTAGAAAGAAGTCACTTTCGAGGTATCAATAGAGCAAACGCCTTTGGCATCATACCTGCCAACAGCAATGATATTGAAGTGGATTTGATTAAATACATTTTCACTCGAATGAACTTCAAACTTAATGTCGGTCGCTTTTTCCGCCAACCCTGAGCCAGAGAAATCGTCCCAAGTGACGCATTTCTCAACAGGAGTCGTAGACGCTGCCAGAGTATAATCTTTTTCAAGAGAATCAGAGGCTAGTACCATACGCATATCTTTTTCAGCCATGTAGTACACACAAATTCCACCCCAATCGCTAATATCCGTTGCAGTCACAATAGTATCACCGGAGTCCTCTTTAACAGCCATTTTGATTCCTACCCCCGCATACGCACGGGACGCGCTGCCCATATCCAAAGCGACACTCGCCGAGAGTCCGCCTTCAAACAATTCTTCATCAGTCAGCAATTCGATAGAGTTCTTGTAGCTCGGAGCTTCGGCAGACCAATACAACAGAGAAGCGCCACCATCGTTACGGTCATTGTAAGAATACCACAAACCACCTTTTATCTTCGGCGAGCCTTCCCAGACAAAGCTACTAGGATTATTCGAAGTTCCATTCCACAGGCAGGGTTCTTGCTCCACGTTGTCATCTTGTACTTCAGTAGCTTTTACCGTTTCGACAGAGTCCAGATTCTCAACACCATGCTTGTAAGAGCTCACACCCTTGATATTGAAATAGCCCGATTCCTTCGCTTTGCCGATAAACTTAAACACAAGCGACGTCGCTTTCTTAGAAGCTTCAGCACCGGAATCATCCGACGAATTACGCTTGAAATCAGCCCACTTGGCACAGCGGGCAGCAACAGCGCCCTTCTCCGTCTTATCAAAATTGACGGAGAGCATATCGCCCGAAGCATCGGAGCCATTTTTATAGCCCAGTTCGCCTCTCATGGCAAGTTCAGATTCATAAGAGACGCAAACGCCGTCCCATTCAGAAATATCTACCGTCGTATCTTTTTCAGTCAGCGCGATACCCACGCCCGCGCTCGGAGCAGAAGCATCGCCAAGTTCTACAGTTCCGCAAAGACCGCCGCAATGCGAGACCAGCGATTCCATGTTATCCGAAGTAAGTTCACGCCCATCGAGCGTCGGGAAATTGATCTGCGACGAACCACCTTCATCTTCATCATCCACGCTAAACCAGTAACCGGAGCCACCGTTGATATTGACGCGAGCCATACCGTTTGCGCCATTCCACAAGTCAAAAGCAATAGAATTGCCTTCTTCCGTAATTCCCGCAGTATTTGAGTCCTTGGAGCACGCGACTGCCCCAATCAAAATTGTAAGCACAGACAAGTGAAGTACTTTACTGAGCATTGGACTTATCCTCTTTCCACGTCAATGGAAACAACTGTAAATTCAACCTATAAACCCTTTCGGTCCCGTGACTGTTCAGGGCAATTTGCGCCACTTTTTTACGGCAAACATCGAGTTCCTGCAAAATCTTGTTATAGTCTTCTGCAGAAATCCCCATAGTGAGCCCCGTAAGGTTTCTCTCCGAGGGAGCAAAGCGATTGATGGATTCTTCTGCAAAGTGAGCCATTTCGCGATGCATGTAACGCAGAGCGAGCGACACCGCCGAAGTCAAGCCTTTCAAGTGTTTGTCCGCCTGCTCGTAAGTGTCACCATTCTTTTTCAGGAGCCCAACTCGTACCATAAATTCGAGCGACTCACGGACTTCCGCTGCAGAGACTCCCTGGCAGCAGCGCCTTGCGATATCACTCGGAGTTGCCCCAGGCATGACTGGAGCAAGCTCTCTTACCACCGGATGTACCCAAGATTGAAAATACTTGAATGCATCGCCATCAACAATTTTGACCTTATTGTTTGATGCCAACTCGAGCATCGCTTCGTAAGCGATTTTGCGTTCCTGGTCTGTTTTAGCATGGCAGTAAGTGACCATCGACTTGAAATACTCAAGTTCGAACCCAGCCAGCTCCATTGCCATCCCCACCTTTTCTGCCCCTTGAGGAGAAAGACGGGTTTTGCCTTCACAAACCAATTTCAAATAAGTCGGAGACGTAAAGCCCGAAGCGCGTGTAAATTCTCGCCACGAAAACGACGAAATTCGCTTGCGCTCGTTGTAAAAGTCCTGCATATAAATGCGGTAGTCTTCGTATTCCGTTACCGACTTCATAAGCGCAAATATATATTATTTTATCATGTAAAACAACATCTCATGATACTACAATGCGTTTTTCAATCAAAAATAAGGAATTTTTCACAAAATTTTACAAATAACAAATTTCATGATACTAGGAGTTGGTTGTTAGTCATTGGTCATTAGTCATTGGTCAATAGTTATTGGTTTATGGATTGCTTTGGGTAAAAGAAAAAAGGCGGGCAAACGCCCGCTCTTACACAGTCTACTTTATAAAGCCTACTAAATATTCCAGTCGCAGAAATTCTTAAGCATGGCAAGGCCAACCTCGCCACTCTTTTCCTGATGGAACTGGCTTGCGATTAAGTTATCCTTGCCCAAGAGTCCCGTGAAAGTCTGCGTACCGTAAGTCGTTTCGGCAAAGGAGTATTCAGCCGGAACTTGCGGGTAGTAGGAATGCACGTAGTAAAAGTCGCAACCACTGCGGATGCCCTTCATAATCGGGTGTTCACGCGTGAAGTTCACCTGGTTCCAGCCCATGTGTGGAATCTTGAGGCCCGGTTCATCCTTGAAACGCACAGCACGACCCGGAATGAGACCAAGCGTCTTGACGCCACCGTCTTCTTCACTTTCTTCGAGGATAATCTGGCAGCCGATGCAGATGCCAAGCACCGGGTTTCCTGCTTTGACCACCGCCTTGATGGCTTCGCCAATACCAGTCTTCGTCAAAGTTTCCATAGCCGAGGCTGCAGCACCCACGCCCGGGAAAATCAGTCGCGTCGCTTTTGCAATTTCGTCAGGATCGCGGCTCACCTTGGCGTCAGCACCAATAAACTTGAGCGCGTTCATCACCGATGTCAAGTTGCCAGCATTGTAATCCACAACAGTAATAGCCATAAAAACCTCATTAACTTTTACACGTACAAAGATAGAAAAAAGAACCGCCGAAGCGGTTCCCTTAAATAGTTTGGATTTGATTCTAAATTAGAACCAACGCCAGGTCACACCGACGAGAATCGTGTTCTTGTGCTGAGCATCTTCATCCAAGTCCTTGTCGTATGCGATATCGTAGCCGACCTGGAATTCAAACAGCGGAGAAAGAGACACGGCGAGGAGGTTTTCCCACTTGCCATCGATTTCGTCAAAACCCTTGAAGTTCACGAATGCCCAGAGGCGGCTCTTGAAGTTCACGATGTCCGAGAAAGCGTACTTGAATTCCGTGATGCTTTCGAGACCCGGTTCATCCTTGAACTTTTCGAATTTCTTAGTATCGCCATCATCAGCGTAGCCGTAACCGTGAGAAATGGTCATACGGTTTGCAAAGCCAAGACGAGTGGAGAAGTTGTCGTTCGGGAAGTAACCGACACCGGCCATCTGCGTGACGTAAGCCGGATCCATGAAGCAAGAAATAGCCTTCTTGACTTCGTTTCCGTCGTCATCTTCACTATACTCGTAACCCTTAGCAAACTGGCTTTCATAGCGGGCGCCAATATAGGGCTTGACCTGTTCAGAGACATTGAAGTCAAGCATGGTTTCGAGGAAGATCTTATCCGAAGACTTGCGCTTGCCGTAACCGTCTGTCCAGGTGTAACCAAGAGCGAGGTTCACCTTGTTACGCCAGTCCGCAACGTTCCAGTGGTTCTTAAGGTCAGCATCATAGCTGAAGAGCCATGTGTAAGAGGAAGTACCGTCTTCGAACTTCCAGTTGCTGAACTGCATACGGGTGAACTTAACGGCAGCGACCACATCAGCAGTCATGTTTTCGGGAAGCCAAGCTTCGAACATGCCCCCGTCAGCAAAAGCTGTCGATGCAGAAATGAGTGCTGCACAACCGATTGCGAATAATGACTTTTTCATATTACTTCCTTGTTTATGGTCCTTCTTTCCCATAGACCTTATTGTTTGGCTTAAAGATAACATTTTTTTATAGAAAAAACGGAGCGGTTGCAATTTTCGATTGCTATTATTACAAACATGTTACTCAAGCGCCTCGCCATAGTGTCTTTCTTGATTTTTTGCACCGGGTACGCCCTCGCAGACGAAACTGTCAATGCGGACGAGAACAAGCCCGCCGTCTCTGAAAAATCGCCTTGGACATTTGAAGTAGGAATTTCAGCGGGGCGCCCCACCCCGATTATGGCAAACGCTGGTATCGGCTACAAGAACATCTTTTTCAGGGCGATGGGCGGAGGAATGCGCTTTGGCGCAGACGACTTTTGGGTCGGGTACCGTGGCGGGCTCGCCTGGGAATTTTTCCGAGAATTGCCATTTACGCTAGACCTCGGAATTGGGAGCGGATACTCTTTTGCGAAGGCGCCCAACAAGTATTTCAAGGCGCTGAACAGGGCGAACAAGGATCGCATGGTGCGCTCTTACAACTACAAGGAAACGCTCGACATTTCTGCCGAAGTGCGCGCCTGCATTTACGGGGTGTTTACGGACCTCGCGATTCCGGTACATTACTTTATGAAGCACGACGAACCAACCGTGCTTTGGCAAATCGGTTATACGTATAGGTTCTGATTAGACGATAGAATTCTGAGATGTCCGAAATGTCTCTACATTAATTTATCACAAGCAATTATTTATCAATCGTTTAGTCTTTGACGCAACGAACTGAAAAAGCCATGAACTTGGGACGATAGTCCACATCCGCATTGTCATTCCTATAGATCAAGCGCATGGCATACGCATACTCGTCACTCTTCTCTGTAGAGATCCAAAAAGTTGCTTCGTTGCCCACATAGGTATAATCACCCCAACCATCCCTGTAGCCGACAGGCAAAGCCGAGAACGCGTAATCATCCGAGCCGTTGCCGCTAGCTTTGGCAAAGTTCCAGCCACTTGTTGATTTAAGCATCTTGCCCGCAACAGAGTCGCCGCCAACAGCAGAGAACAATGTTTCAAACTCCGCTTTTGTCGGCAAGTGCCAGCCATTCGGACAAACACCACGCACCGGGGACATCGCCGAACATTCCGATTTATAGCCGCACCCCTTGCCGTTCGAACTCCACTCGCCTGCGCTGTCCATCGCCGCAGCCCATGTGTACAGGCGACCGTACTTGGTGCAGTTGGAGGAATCGTCATTGAAACAGAATGATTTTTCCGTTTCAATGTTCAAGTTCTGAGCCATCCACGTCTGTTTTCCGATAACGACAGTCTTATAGGTTTGACCGTCGCGGGAGTCCGTCAAAGTCGATAAAGACTCCTTCCCCGAAGGGCTAGTTACAGAACTATCATCGCCGCAGGCAGCAAGGAAAAGTCCAATCCAAAGAGAAACACAAAGAACAAATTTTTTCATATTACGAATATAAAAAAGAATTCCCACAAATGTGAGAATTCCTTAAAAGTAATGGATCCTATCGACCCTGCGGGTCGTGAGGATGACATGCGAAGTATTGATGACAGCCAAGACGGCTGTCAAGAAAATTACTTCTTGAGGCTCGGAACGCCACCGAAGTCGACGTTCGTCTTCTTGCCGAGCAAGAGGGCGCGAGTCTTGAGCGGGAGGCCGTAGCAACGGATGAAGCCAGTAGCATCCTTCTGGTCGTACATGTCAACGTCCGTGAATCCACCGAGGCCCATGTCGTACAAGCTGTACGGGCTCTTGATGCCAGCCGGGATGATGTTGCCTTTGTAGAGCTTGAGGGTCACATCACCAGTCACAACCTTGTTCACTTCATTGAAGAAGGCGTCCATAGCCTGGCGGAGCGGAGTGAACCACTGGCCATTGTAGACAAGGTTTGCATAGGTCATAGACATCTTCTGGGCTTCGAACAAAGTTTCCTTGTCGAGCACGAGCT
>Ga0310695_10000957_pt1 | contig 70905 bp, 52 predicted proteins | sample RumenRJG_04DNA_FD_203882 | JGI IMG/M metagenome (GOLD analysis project Ga0310695, IMG submission 203882) | Bovine rumen microbial communities from Lethbridge, Alberta, Canada - RJG_04 (v2) (version 2) | ecosystem: Host-associated > Mammals > Digestive system > Stomach > Rumen | place: Canada... | reverse complement strand
TGGCTAAGGGGACAGCTATCGGTGCTGCCGGTGGTGCTGCTCTCGGTGCTATCGTTGGTAAGATTGCTGGTAACACGGTGGTTGGTGCTGCCGTCGGTACGGCTGTTGGTGCTGGTACAGGTGCCCTCATCGGCCGTCACATGGATAAGGTGAAAGCTCAGGCTCAGGCCGTTGAGAACGCTCAGGTGGAGTCGTACACCGACGCTAACGGTCTGCAGGGTGTGAAGGTTACCTTCGATTCTGGTATCCTTTTCGGCACTGGCAGCTCTACGCTGCAGGCAGCTGCCAAGAACTCTCTGACCCAGTTTGCCAACAACGTGCTGAAGGTGAATACCGACTGCGACGTGGCTGTTCAGGGTTATACCGACAATCAGGGCTGGAAGAACTCTACCGCTGAGCAGAGCGCCCAGAAGAACATTAACCTCTCGCAGCAGCGCGCTCAGGCTGTGACGAGCTACCTGCTGTCGCTCGGTGTGAGCAGCAACCAGATTCGTTCGACCACCGGTTTCGGCGAGGCTAACCCTGTTGCTGACAACTCTACTGCTGCCGGTAAGGCTCAGAATCGCCGCGTTGAGGTGATTCTCTACGCCAGCGAGGCTATGATTAAGGCTGCTGAGGCTGGAACACTTCAGTAAGATTGACGAGTTGACAAGTTGACGAGTTGACAGTTGACAAGTTGACAAGTTGAAAATTGAAAATTAACAATTGAAATTCTTTAAGAAACTGATACGTGGAATCGTGGTGGCATTTTTCGCCTCCACGATTCTTTCTGTTGTGGCGTTGCGCTTTGTCCCCGTCTTCTTCACACCGCTGATGTTCATACGTTGTTACCAGCAGTTGAAGGAGGGTAGGGAGCTGCGACTGAGCCACCACTGGGTGTCGATTGACCGTATGTCGGCCGATATGCCTACCGCCGTCATTGCCTCTGAGGATGCCAACTTCCTGAATCATCACGGTTTCGACTTCAAGGCTATTGAGCACGCAGCGAAGCGTAATATGAAGCACCCCGAGAAACGCAAGTTGGGTGCGTCTACCATTACGCAGCAGACGGCGAAGAACGTCTTTCTGTGGCCCGGCCGTTCGTGGGTCCGCAAGGGTTTTGAAGTCTATTTCACCGTGCTTATCGAGTTGGTGTGGTCAAAGGAACGTATTATGGAGGTCTATCTGAACTCCATCGAGACGGGCGAGGGTATCTATGGCGTCGAAGCTGTCAGTCGTGATAATTGGGGACTGTCTGCAGAGCAGCTGTCGAAGGCGCAGTGTGCGCTGATAGCCGCTACGCTGCCTAACCCCAGGAAGTTCTCGTCGAAGCATCCCAGTGCCTATATGCTGAAGCGCCAGAAGCGCATCATGCAGGAGATGAAGTTTGTGAAGTCCCTGCCAGAGTCTAAAGCTCAGAAATAAGCGACTGGACGTAGGGACGCTCCCAGTCGCGCAGATGACGGCGCTCGCCGTCGAATTCAAGAATGTCGAGGTCGATGGGCACGATGCCTAATCGCCGCTTGGCATCATTTCGGCCGAAACGGCGTTCTGTCTGTTTCAGCCATTCGTTCAGTTCATCCTCGTCCTTTTCCGTTATGCCTGTTGCCAACTGGTTCAGATAAGTGTCGCGCCGACAGGTGTTGACGGGTTGCGTCCATTGCTCGGACGTGAAGTGCAAGTCCTGAAGAACCTCTCCTAAGCACAGTCGTGCCCGGGAGAGGTTCTTTGATTGGAAGCGGTTCGAAGCTATCGACAGGATGACTTGATGCTTCATGGTTATTTGGCTGCGTTGATGCGTGACTTCACCTTGTCGACATACGCGTCGATGGTAGCCACGGCCACAATGTTCACCACGTCGCGCACCGAGGCACCGAAGTCGATGAAGTGGATGGGCTTGTTCAGTCCCATCTGTATCGGGCCGATAATCTCGACGTCGGCATCGAGCATCTGCAGCATCTTGTAGCTGGAGCGAGCCGATGTCAGGTTGGGGAACACCAGTGTGTTGACCTTCTTGCCATTCAGTCGGGTGAAGGGATACTGTTCGTCGCGCAGCTCATCGTCGAGAGCGAATCCAAGTCCCATCTCACCGTCGATGGGCAGGTCGGGATAGAGCTCCTGCATCTGCTTTACGGCCTCCTTCACCTTCTTGGCACCGTTACTCTGCGACGAGCCGAAATTCGAGTGAGAGATCATCGAGATAACGGGCTTCTCGTTGAAGAAGCGTACGGCTGTCGATACCAGTTTGGCAATGTCGACCAGTGTGTCGGTATCGGGATTCTCGTTCACCAGCGTGTCGGCAAGATAGATGGTGCCTTTGGGCGAGTTGATGATGTGCATGGCGCCGAAGTGCTGGTATTCTGGACGTATGCCGATAACCTCGTTGACCACCTTGATGGTGTTCGAATACTTCGTGTAGAGACCAGTGATGAAGGCGTCTGCCTCGCCTGTCTCAACCATCATCATGCCGAAGTAGTTGCGCTCGAACATCTTGTCGTTAGCCTCCTGGAAGGTGTAGCCCTCGCGCTGACGCTTCTCGGTCAGTATGCGGGCATAGCGCTCACGGCGCTCCTGCTCTGACGGATGGCGCAGATTGACGATTTCGATACCTTCAAGGCTTAAGTCAAGTTTTTTAGCTAACTTTATGATTACCTCGTCGTTACCGAGTAGGACGGGCTGACAGATACCCTCGGCTTTTGCCTGTACGGCAGCCTTCAGCATCGTGGGGTGAACAGCCTCTGCGAAGACCACGCGCTGGGGGTGGGCAGCAGCCGTAGCATAGAGTTTCTGCGTCAGCTTTGTCTCCTGTCCGAGCAGCACCGAGAGCGAGTCCTTGTACTCCTCCCAGTTGTCAATCGTCTTGCGGGCCACGCCGCTGTCGATGGCGGCCTTGGCAACGGCTGCCGACACCTCAGAGATGAGTCGCGGGTCGACAGGCTTCGGAATGAAGTAGTCGCGACCGAAGCGCAGGTTGTTTACCTTGTAGACGTCGTTCACCACGTCGGGTACCGGCTGTTTTGCTAAGTCGGCAATGGCGTGTACGGCGGCTAACTTCATCTCCTCATTGATAGCTGTAGCATGTACGTCGAGTGCGCCGCGGAAGATGTAGGGGAAGCCGATGACGTTGTTGATCTGATTAGGATAGTCGGTTCGTCCCGTCGACATCAGCACGTCGGGACGAGCCTCCATAGCGTCCTCGTAGGAAATCTCAGGAACGGGGTTGGCCAGTGCGAAGATGACGGGGTCCTTAGCCATTGTCTTCACCATCTCCTTCGACAGCACGTTGCCTTTTGACAGTCCGACGAAGACGTCGGCACCGTTGACGGCTTCTGCCAAAGTCTTGATGTCTGTTCTCGAGGTGGCAAAGAAGCGTTTCTGCTCGTTCAGGTCGGTACGGTCCTGACGGATGACGCCCTTCGAGTCGAGCATGACGATGTTCTCCTTCTGGGCACCGATGGCCATATAGAGTTTGGTACACGAGATGGCGGCAGCGCCGGCACCGTTCACCACAATCTTCACCTTTTTAATATCCTTGCCGATAACCTCCAAGGCGTTCTTCAGTCCGGCAGCCGAGATGATGGCCGTACCGTGCTGGTCGTCGTGCATGACGGGGATGTCGAGTGTGCGCTTCAGGCGCTCCTCGATGTAGAAGCACTCAGGAGCCTTGATGTCCTCTAAGTTGATGCCGCCGAAGGTCGGGGCGATGCGCTCGACGGCCTCGCAGAACTTCTCAGGGTCTTTCTCGTTCACCTCGATGTCGAAGACGTCGATGCCGCCGTAAATCTTGAACAGCAGCCCCTTGCCCTCCATCACCGGCTTGCCGCTCATGGCGCCGATGTCGCCTAAGCCTAACACGGCCGTACCGTTCGAGATGACGGCCACCAAGTTGCCCTTGTCCGTATAGCGGTAGGCAGCATCGGGATTCTCCTGAATTTCCAGGCATGGGTAGGCCACGCCTGGCGAGTAGGCCAGCGACAGGTCTGTCTGTGTGCGATAAGCCTTCGTAGGCTTCACTTCAATCTTTCCGGGCCGTCCGCTTTCATGATACTGCAGAGCGGCCTCTTTCGATATTTTTACCATAGTTCGTGTATTATATTGTTGTTTGTGTTATTTTTGTAGCCTGCAAAATTAATAAATACTTGTGAAATAACGGCGGGTTTATCCTTTTTTTTGTAACTTTGCACCCAAATTACAAGTTTATGCAGGAAATAAAGACTTTTACCGACTATAAACTGTCGCTCCGTGACCGCATTCTCGACACCGCCATGAAGGATTTTGCGCGTCGCGGAGTCAAAGCGGTCAAGATGGATGACATTGCCGCTGCACTCGCCATATCGAAGCGTACGCTCTACGAGATATACGACACCAAGGAGCAGGTCATCTTCGAGGGACTCAAGCGTTATCACCGCCTCAAAAGCGAAGAGCTGGCGGCTTACGCTAACGACCCCCACCACGACGTGCTCGACGTTATCATTTTTATCTATCGTCGTCGCATCAACGACTCCAGTGCGCTGAATCCCGCTTTCTATGACGAGATCAGCAAGTATCCGCAGATTGTGAAGTATATAGAAAGCCAGAAGCAGCGTCGCCAGCAGGATTTCATCCAATTCATGCAGCGTGGCGTCGACGAGGGTTTTTTCCGTAACGATATTAACTATACGATTATCAGCCACGTCTTCGAAGCTCTGGGCAGCTATATGCAGCAGCCCCGTCTTTATTACAAGTATTCATTTAAGGAGCTGTTCTTCAACATGCTCTTCGTCACCCTACGAGGCTTCTGTACCGCCAAAGGCATTAGCAAGCTTGACCAGTTCTTTGCTGCTAACCGTCCATGAATCAACCTGCACGCACATTCACACTCATAGGGCTGGTCACCATCATTCTGCTGGCCTTACACCTGCTGCCAACCATCACTATTGCCGACACGGAGCTGCGTGCCGTCAACATACTGAGCGACGTGTTGCCTGAGGTTTATCGGCAGAAATATGCCATCGACGTCATCCCGCGTCCTGAACCGCCTAAGCGCCGGCAGGTGGCTGTCGACAGCACCCGTCAGCAGCAGTCCCGCCACGTTGAGGAATACAAACCGGAGGGCGTCACGCTGATTGATGACTACGGCGACGGTCAGCCCGGCGGGATGGACCATTTCTACCATATGCTCGACCAGCGTAACACCCTTGGGCGCCCCGTCCGCATTGCCTACTTTGGCGACTCTTTCATCGAGGGCGACATCTTAACCGCCCATCTGCGACAGCGTCTGCAGCAGAAGTTTGGCGGCTGTGGAGTAGGGTGGGTGGACCCCGGTAACAAGATTAACGGATTTCGACAGACGGTCGTTCAGCGATTTCGGCTGTTCGACGAGTATGAAGTGGTGACTAAACCGTTCAACTATTCTGCAGAAGGCATCAACCAACGCTATTTCATTCCACAGGAAGGAGCCAGCGTCTGGACACGCGGCACCGACTATTGTTCGCTGGCAAAAACTTGGCAGCAGTCGACGCTCTACCTGCGTACATCGCAAGGCGCCACAGTATCCGTCAACCAAAACGACGAGGAGTGGGTGACGCAACCGATAGGCCCGTCGGCACACCTCCAGACCTTCGTCTCTACGTGTGATACGACCCGCTGTATCTCCTATCGCTTCACTGACGTTACCCACGGCACCTACGTCTACGGTATGGCTCTCGAAGGCCGTAGCGGCATCACTCTCGACAACTTCTCGATGCGTGGGTCTTCAGGAACCTCGTTGGTCAAAATGCCTGCCGACGTGCTGGCCGACTTCGCCCACCAGCGTGCCTACGATCTCATCGTCTTGCACTTCGGCATCAACGTTGTCAGCGACCGCAGCCATGCCGCCAACTACAAAGCATATACGCGCCAGATGGGTAATGTCATAGCTCATCTGCGTGAGGCCTATCCAGAAGCCAGTATCCTTGTCGTCAGCGTGCCCGACCGCTGCCAGCGTACCGCTGCCGGCGTGCGTACCATCAATGGCATCGAGTCGTTAGCTGCCTATCAGCAGATTATGGCCAGCGACAGCCATGTGGCCTACTTTAACCTCTTCCAGGCTATGGGTGGACGCGAGAGTATGGTGCGCCTTGTGGAGCGTGGACTGGCTAACAAGGATTATACCCACTTGTCGCACGGCGGCGGCAAGGCGGTCTCACAACATCTCTACCGCAGTCTGGAGGCAGGCTACGTTAACTATCAGCGACATCAAGCACCATGAACGACTACATCATCAATGAATTGCAACTGACGGTCGGTAGGATTCTGCAGCAACTGACCTATAATCCTGATGAGCCACTGCTTTTCTCATCGGGACTGTTCCTCTTTCTGTTTCTGGGCTTTACACTCGTCTATATGCTCTTGCAGCGTACGCAGACACTACGCCTTCTGTTTGTCACCTGCTTTAGCTACTATTTCTATTATAAGTCTTCAGGCTTCTACTTCTTCCTGCTGGCCGTCGTCACCGTCAGCGACTTCCTGTTAGCCCGACATATCAGCAACGCCGTCAAGCAGTGGCAGCGGCGGCTGTGCCTCATACTCAGCCTTGTGGTCGACCTCGGACTGCTGTTCTATTTCAAGTACACCAACTTCTTTGCCGCCACATGGGCCGACATCATCGGCAACAACTTCCAGCCCTACGACATCTTCCTACCAGTGGGCATCTCGTTTTTCACCTTCCAGTCGCTCTCTTATACCATCGACGTCTACCGCCGTCAGATGCAGCCCCTCGGCAACATCCTCGACTACGCGTTCTATGTGTCGTTCTTCCCGCAGCTTGTTGCAGGACCTATCGTCCGTGCCCGTGACTTTGTGCCACAGATACGGAAGCCGGTGATTGTTACCGACCGTATGTTCGGACGTGCCGTCTACCTTATCTGTGCCGGACTGCTCAAGAAGTGTGTCATCAGCGACTATATCTCGCTAAACTTCGTCGACCGCATTTTCGACAATCCCATGCTCTACTCCGGAGTCGAGAATCTGCTGGGTGCCTACGGCTATGCCTTGCAGATCTATTGCGACTTCTCGGGCTATAGCGATATGGCTATTGGACTGGCATTGCTCCTCGGATTCCATTTCCCCCAGAACTTTAATTCGCCTTATCAAAGTCGCTCAATCACAGAGTTTTGGCGACGTTGGCACATCTCTTTGTCAACGTGGATTCGCGACTATATCTACATTTCACTTGGTGGCAATCGTCATGGGCGTGTCAGGCAGTATGTCAACCTGATGATCACGATGCTTCTTGGCGGACTGTGGCACGGAGCGTCGTTCAACTTCATCGCCTGGGGCGGACTTCACGGCTTTGCACTTGCCGTTCACAAGTTCTTCAGTCAGCAGATATTGCACCGCGACCGTCATTATGAGAGCAAAGGACTGCGCAGGATAGGGGCCACCTTGCTGACCTTCCATTTCGTTGTCTTCTGCTGGATATTCTTCCGTAACACCACCTTTGCCGCTTCCGGACAGATGTTGCAGCGCATCTTTACCGATTTCCACCTCGAACTGTTGCCGCAGGTCGTCAGCGGATACTGCTATGTCTTCATCCTGATGGCTGCTGGCTATGTCGTCCACTTTCTGCCTATCAAAGCAGAAGAACGCCTGACTCGTCTTTTTGCCCGAGTCGGCGTCCTTCCTTGTGCTGTCGTCTTGGCTGCGGTTATTTATCTTGTCATTCAGGTCAAGAGCAGTACCATACAGCCTTTCATCTACTTCCAGTTCTGATTATTTCTTGTCTTTCAGGGGTTCCGGACCGTTCAGCGTCGGTGTGACGGGAATGATGCGGCCTTGCTTGTCGAACGTCAGACGGTCGATGCAAACCTCGCGGTGGATGCCCGGCTCGCTGTTGAGGAAGTGCTTGTTGATGCGGTGATAGACAATGTACCACTCATCTTTGCCGGGAATCTGCAGAATGCTGTTGTGAGCCGTTCCGTAGATTCCGTCTTCGGGCTTCTGCTTGATGACCAGGTAGTTCTGCTCATCAATCGTGATAGGACCGAGGGGCGACTTCGCCGTGCCGTAGCAGACGTGGTAGTTGGGCGAGCCGGTGTCGTCGACACTCCAGAGGAAGTAATACGTGCCCTTGCGGTAGAAAACGTAGGCTCCTTCGCGGAAGGCCCAAGTTTGGAGGTTGCCGCCTTTGGGTGTCATCAGCGTGATGGTCTCTTTCTTCACCGACAGCATGTCGTCGCTGAGCTCTGCACCCGCCATAAAGCCGTTACCCCAGTAGATGTAGTGCTTACCCGTCTTCGGGTCCTGGAACACGTCGCCGTCGATGGCCTGTCCGCCGCGGGCCTCCTTCGGGCGGTCGCCATCGGTCAGGATGGGGACTCCCGACTCTACAAACGGCCCTGTGGGCGAGTCGCTGACGGCGACGCCAATCTCCTTGCGGTTCGTCTGCGGGTTATGGGCAGAGAAGTAGAAGTAGTATAGAGTTGAAGAATTGAAGGATTGAAGAATTGAAGTTTCTTTCGGCTTTAAATTCTTCAATTTTTCAATTTTTGAATTTTTCAATTCTATGATGGCCGGTGCCCAGGCGTTGCCTGTGGCCCAACGCACCTGGTCGCCCTTCACGTCGAGCATCTTGCCCTCGTCCTTCCAGTCAATGAGGTTGGTCGATGAGAAGACGCTGAAGTCGTGGCCGCCCCAGCCCGGCGTGCCGTCGGTGGTGCTGTAGATGTAGTACTTCTTCGTCTTCGTGGAGTAGAGCACCTCGGGGTCGGCGTGGAAGCCGGGCAGGATGGGCTGTTTGTAGTTAGGGAATGCCTTCAGCAGCCGCTCTTTCTCAGCCCGCGTGATGGGGATGATCGTGCCGTGACGCGGCGTGAACTTTCCTTTCATCTCCGTGTTCTGCACAAACGTGAAGGTCTTCAGGTCCTCCGAACGGCAGAACTGATAGTGGCCGTTGCCGTAGCAGTCGTACATGATGATCCAACTTTTGCCGTCGATGGCCTTGCAGACACCGACGCCCTCAACACTCTCCTTCGTCTGCTCCACGTTGCCGTCGAGCATCTGCCACTTGTCTGTCAGCTGCTTGGCTACAGCCTGATAGATGCCGCGTCCCGACTCCTGCTTGTAGAAGAGGTGGTACAGCTGGTCGGCCTCGTTGTAGACGATGTCGCCGTCGATGGTAGCATTGCCGGCGTCGAAGAGCCATTTCGGCTCGCCTTCGAGGTCGGTGAAGTCCTTGTTGGCATATTGGTAGTAGATCTTGTCGTACGACCCGTGGTCGCTGGTGCGCAGCGAGTAGAACACCATGTACTTGCCGGCCTTGTGGTCGTAGATGGTCTCAGGCGCCCAGACGCGGATGACGTTCTTCCACGTCTTCGTGTAGCGCGTGGGGAAGTTGATGGCCGAGTGCTGCCAGTTCACGAGGTCTGTCGACTTCAGCAGCACCATACCGCGGTTGCTCGACCAGCCGAGCGACGAGCGCATGTCGGTGACTACCATGTAGAACGTCTTGCCGTCCTCACAGCGCAGGATATGCGGGTCGCGCACACACTGTGTCAGGGCGATGGTGTCGCTCTCAATGACGGGCATACCCATGTTCAGTGGTGTGTAGTTGTAGCCGTCGTCAGAGATGGCGTAGCATATCTGCTCGTCCTCGGGTGCATTACTATTAAAATAGGTGAAGAGGTAGGCCACCATCTCGTTGGGGTCTTTCGGTTCTTCGGTCGTCACTTTTTTCTTGGCGCCGAAGACGGGGTTCAGCAGTGCCGCAGCCATTATGACGGCAGTCAGTAGTCTCATGTTTTTGTTCATAGTTATTGTTTTTGGTAATCGTTAAATAACAACATGATATTATTTAAAAACGACAACAAGGACAACAATGACAACTTTTTTCATCGCTGCTAGCAGCGACCTGTTGTCTGAGTTGTAATAGTTGTCGTTATTATAATGATTTTTTGTCGTTATCATCATTTGTACCAAGTTATTCTTTTATTGTTGTTGAGAAGTTTTTTAAAAACGACAACAAGGACAACAATGACAACTTTTTTCATCGCTGCTAGCAGCGACTGTTGTCTGAGTTGTAATAGTTGTCGTTATTATAATATTATTCATCTTTCGCAAGCTCCGCTTGCCTTGTAGATAGAGGGAGACAGATGAAGATAGAAGGAGATATAAGACAATGGTTTTGCTGCAGAAAGCTTGCAGACAGAGTATTGTCCTCTATCCATTCCCGAGCAGAGCTCGCCTACCCGTAGCCTTTCGCCGCTGAAAAGCGGCATATCTTCCTTTATCTTCCTATATCTTCTCAACATGCGAAACTTGTATTACTTGGGTTTTTTCTTGAAAAGGAAGCGCCCCCAGAGGGGTGTCCCTCCGCGGGCGCTTCTATGCAGTTGAATATTTCCTCAGAACTTAAACGGTGCAAGCTCTGGGAAGAACTCAAAAGGGTCGGGAGTCGAGTTTTGATCAGGAGAAAGAATATCCGAGCTGTTACCGATCTCTGTCTCTGAGTCAAGGCCGAGCGTTTCAGAAGCTGCCACCATCTGTGTCATCTTGATGCGAACCTCCTCGACTGCGGGTGTCATATATATCTTTTTCATAGTTTGTTCCTCCTTATTTAATAATTACCTTTTTACCATTCTTAATGTACAGTCCCTTTGTAGGCTGCTTGACTTGACGGCCCTGCAGGTCGAAGACCTCATCAGTCGACTGTCCGTTTTCAACAGCATTGATGCGCGTCGCGTCCTCATCGTTGAAGCCGAGGAAATCGCGGGCGCTTTCCGACTGTGCTGCCTTCGATACAGAGAGATAGCACTTGCCGGCAGGAACAGTCACACCAGCCTGTACTTTATAGAAGCCAACCACGCTGTTCTTCTTAGCAAGAGCATAAACGTCATTGTTCTCATCCGATGTAACAGTGCCGTCTGAACGTCTCATCTTGTTTGTGCCGACCTTTTCTGCACTTGCAACGACCGTGAGGTTGTATGCTCCGGGGGCGGCTTTCAGCAGTACAGGCGTGTTTGCCGGTGCCGCTGTGACAGGCATCAGGTTGACATGGTCCTCAGCTATAGAGGACACTTTGTAAGCCGTAACGCCTTCGAATGAGAGGGCAGCACCCTCGTTGCAGTAGGTCATCCAGCCTTCTTCGCCCATCGTCACACTAACTGTCGGATCATAGTAATAAAGCGTTATTGTCGTAATAGTTATCGAACCGCTGCTGGCACCGTAAGTAAATGTCACGTTGTCTGCCATGCCCGTCCACGTTCCTGCAGAATATCCATCAGCTTTCAGGCTGCCAATACCGGAACCAGTGATGACAATCTTCGTCAGCTTCTTGCCGGCAGGAGCCGTTACCGTGAACTTGGTTGTCTCGGTCTGGTTCTCTTTCTGCGTGTACAGTCTCAAGTCGGTAGTCCCTCCTTCGTTGACATACCAGCGATACCTACCGCTGACGTTCAGGGCGATGTTGCCGGCTGTCCATGTGGAGGCTGTGGTGTAGTATTCGTCACCCGGAACGATGCCGGAGCCATAGTCCTGGAAACCGCCGAAGTTGAACACGCCGTCCTCCACGGGCTCGCCTACGATGACGGTCAGCGTTGCCGAGCTGGCATAGTAGGCGTCGTTAGCGGCCGTCGTTGCCGTAATGGTGGCAATGCCAGCAGTGCCGGTCAGCGTGATGACGCCAGTGTTGCTGACGGTAGCAACATCTGGGTTTGAACTCTCGAATGACTTGGTGCCATTGGAGTTAGTCTCAAATGTTGGAGAAAAAACACTGCCCTTTGTAACGGCGATGGAAGTAACCACATTTCCACTAACTTTCCATACACTAGTAGGAGTTGTCTTCACTGCTTTCGCAACTACGTCAGCAGCATTGCGAGGACAGATTTCAACTATTGTGCTATTCTTTAAAAGGATAATACCTGTTACGTCATACTGCTCGCCGTCATTCAACGTAGGACTTGCAGAAAAATTGTCATAGAAAACAATGCTGTTGGCACTGTTGTCCTTAAAGGTGCCAGCCGTTGCATCGTATGTCACACCTGTTATCTTGACTAATGTACCAAAATTGGCTGCTGTGATAGCATTGACAGACATTGTCGTTGGAGTAATCGTTTGACCTGGAGTAACAGTAAGTCCTGTCGAACCTGATGTCAAACTTGTAATCTCAGCTGCGCCATTGTAATTCTGCACCGTCATTTCCAAAGCCGAGCAACTCAACTTATCACCAGCGTTAAATCCATGACTATTTTTGTAAATTATAGCACCGTTTGTTCCATCGGAAATATAGGCATTACTGTTTTTAACACCTGTTACATATACATTATTAAGAGTCACTTTAGCTTTCATGGCTGTATTTCCATAGGCCTTACAGATGGTCTGTAATTCTGCGAGGTTGGTGGCGACACCATAAACGTTTAATGTGTAACTTGCCTCGCTCTCTTGGTAAGTGTTTGTTTCTGCAAATGTGGCTTTAATGGTTGTAGATCCAGGACCAATAAGAGTAATGGCACCTGTACTTGGATTAATTGTTGCAACACCTGTATTAGAGCTACTCCATGTGACAGTTGTACTAATTTCGTTTCCACCGGCTTTAACAGAAGCCCCTGAAGGACTTGTCACTGCATCTCCCATATAAACTTCTGTCGAAGGAGTGCCATTAATTGTAATTGCTGTCGCTGTTTTACCTGATGCTTCTTTTGCTAATAATTCGATGCTTGTAATACATACAGCACTTGTTGTAACATCGATTGAGAAAGTACGAGTCGCAGATGCTAAGTCAAATGTAAAAGTTGTTTCGGTAGCTGCGCTCTGGGGCGATTGTGTAGCCGACCCGTTGACCGCAATTTTTGAACTGGTTTTCCAGCCATAGCCTGTGATGACAACTCTATCTATTGCTGTATAAGAATTGTCAATGGTAAAAGAGAAACCACCAGGCCCGCTGGCTTTACCAACTTTCAGGCACTTATCAGGAATACCGGTGCCTCCTGAACCCTTCGCACCATACACATTTCCAGAAGGGGCTGCTGATACTGTTATTTTATTTGTAGTACCTGCGGCAGTGTTTAGAAAAGTTTGAAGAGCTTCCGCAGTTGTAATTCCATCTGAAGAATTTGACGCAGATGCGCAATTTAATGTCAATATGCTATTGTACGTAGCTGCCCACGCACTACTCCCTGCTATCAGGGCACATAGCAGGAGAAACGATTTGAATAATAAGTTAAGTTTTCTCATAATAAAAACGTTTTTAGTTATTAATTTAATGGTATATTTTCGATTCAGATATTTCCCATACAAAGGATGGTGCAAAGATACAAAAAGTTTTTGAAACGGCAAAGTAATTATAATAAAAAAAGTTGCAGAAAACAGACAGGGGAAAAGTCAGATAACATACTTTGAACGAAAATCTGCAAAAATATGCTCCAAAAAATTGGAAGATTGGAGAATAATTTTTATATTTGCAACGAATTTGCGGTAAAATTGCCAAAAATGGCGCAGGGGGAAAAGTCCGTGGATGCCCCAATAAAAGTATTTGTCTCCTGCGTACGCGCGTATGATAGTAAAAGCAGAAAACATCCCACACTTGTCGCACTTCCTACACCCAGGCTGGGTGTGACGTGTGCGACGAGTGCAGGGTCTTTTTTGGTTAAGCTATCCATAGGGAGAGGTGAGAAGTGAGAGGTGTAAGGCCGTGATATTTTCACGTGAGGCCGTAACGTTTTTCTGTAAGGCCGTGGCGTTTTCACGAGAGGCCGTGACGTTTTTCTGTAAGGCCGTGACGTTTTTCTGTAAGGCCGTAATGTTTTCACGAGAGGCCGTGGCGTTTTACCTCTCACTTCTCACTTCTCCCCTCTCACTTCTCATTATGGATAGCTTAACCGGAAAACACCTCACCCATGTCGCCCATGTCGCTCCTAACTGCGGCTGGGGGAGAATTCCCATGAGGAGCGGGCCGCCGCTCTCCCCTCCCCTGAGCGGCGGGGCGCCGCTTTGCTGGTTTGGGGGAACAAGAAGCTTAGGGGTGGGATGGGCGACATGGGTGGGCTGTTTTCCGTTTTCACTAACCTACGCGCGCGTACGCGAGAAAACTCTTACGGCTCACCCGTGAGATATCACCCGTGAGCATTCTTATTCTTCGCTAATCAGGTGTACGTCGCACTGCGGGAAGGGGATTGTGATGCCTGCAGCGGTGAGGGTATTGTAAATCACCTCCTTCGCACGGTCCACGTAGCCGATGCGCTCAGCTACCAGCACGTACTGTTTCACGTTGATGTCCACAGAGCTGTCGCTCATGTTGCCGACGACCACATAGACGCCGTATTTGGGATCGACAATCTCGCGGCCGTACTGGTCCTTGGTGCGCATCTTCTGCATGCCCTCCACAAGTACCTCGCGCACATGCTGGATATCCGTACCATAAGCCACGCCGACCGTAATGACTGTCAGCTCATACGAGTGGTTGCGTGTCAGGTTGTTGAAGTTCTTGCCAAAGAGCGACGAGTTAAGGAACGACATCTCCGTGCCTTCGATGGTCTCAGCCTGCACACACTGATAGTTGATGGCGGTCACCTTGCCGCGCACGCCTTCGCACTCAATCCAGTCGCCAACCCTCAGGCGTCCGCCCATCAGCTGGATGCCGTAAATGAAGTTGTTGATGACATCCTTCAATGCGAGACCGATGCCAGCCGAAAGACCTCCTGCTATCAGACCAAGAGAACCGGTAGGAATCTTCCAGAAGTAAATCACCACCATCGCAAAGCCCATCCAGATGAGCACGCTGATGATGCTGTTGCCCAACGACAGATTAATCTCATTGGCACGAATGGTAGTACGGTTATGCTTACGCATAAAGGCTACATATCGCACGTATTGCCAGATGGCGTGAATGGCCTTGCTGAAGTAGCGCAGCACATAGTAGAAAATGAGCAGCCAGATGATGCTCTTGACCGAAATCCGTAGCGTTTCGAATCCATTCTGATCATAAAGCTGAACAAAGGGATTCTCATAAAACTTCACAAAGAGATCGTCGAAGTCGAACATGCCTAACGACAATCTGGCACACAGCGGCAAGGAGAGAAGTACAACGGTAGGGACAACCACCTGACGGATGAAGTCATAGAACCAGGTGGCGCCAAACAGCAGCGACTCGCGGTCTTCGCCCGACACGTAGGTAATACGGTTTCGCATGGCATTCACTCGCTTGTCTAACCAGCGCTCTTTGTAGCGGCCCAACAGGTCCAGCATACAGACCACTGTCAGCCATACAGCCAACAGGAAATACCACCACACCAGGATGAGCAAAGCCACAAAGGTGTAGCCCACGAACGCAAAGATGAAGGCGACGAGATAGACGGCCAGCGACACCCAGCCCAGCGTATTGTCGATGGACGTGGCCCGTTGACCATTGAACATTGACCATTGACCATTGAACATTTGATTGACCCAGATGCAGCAGCACAACTGCCACACGACTATCAGCAGCAGAATGGGCGGGAACAGGAACACCATCAGCTTGTCAGGCACAAAGGTGATGCGGCAAGCAATGATCATCAGCATCACCAGGAAGGTGGCAGAATAGAGTAGGAAGCCTTGACGGAACTGCTCTGGCTTTACACGTAGCAGCAACGAGCTGGAGATGGCAATGAGCAGCCATAGGAAGGTGTTGACATGACGGACACCTAAATTGATGTATTCATCACCATATAAGGAGAAACCAAACACAAGGAAATAGACAATGGTACCCAACAGTATCGAGATGATGGACAACTTCTTCTTAGGCACATAGCGCTTCAGTCTTGTGTAGCGGTAAAGCAGCCAAAGAATCAGAAGGGTCAGGAGCCAGAATGACACCAGTACGACCACTTGCAAGATACAGACAAACAGCAACATGGTGTTTTCTGCCTTGCTGGAAAGGTGTTGGAAAAACATGGCGTCATTCTCTTCGTCAGAGGCATTCTCATCAGTATCAGTTTCATCAAGGGCTTTGCTCAGTTCTTTCATGCTGTACTGCCCTCGCAAATCCACCTTGATCTTATTCCAATGGTAGCCGGGACTTGCCAGAATGTCTAAGAATGGTGTCTGCCCGTCTACAAAGACATACCGCTCAAGATCCCGATAGCGCGACTCGGCATAGTCGTAGGTCTCCTTCAATCGCAGAAAGGCCTCATGATAGTGCGTGCTGTCGGCTATCACGGTTGCTCTGTTGTTGGCATTCATCTTCAGAAGTTCGGAGGCAAAGAAGATGCAGGAGTCACGAAACGTCTCGCCGATCGAGTCCAGGACAAACGGGGCAGAGAGCGAATCCTTGAAGGCAATCTTAATGATCTCTTTCTCCAGCGAAGAGATGGAGTCCGACAGATGGACGTCCAGCGAGTCGTTGCGGTACAGCAGACTGTCTGGCACGATTTCCATCTCTATCTCCTTCATCATCGGTGGCAGTCGGCGCAGGGCCTCAATCAGTCGGGCATTGCGGTCAATCTCGTAGTTCAGGCTGCCCACGATGTGGTCATACGGCCTGCGGTTCATGCTGAAGGCCTTATAGTTGGCCGTCACCTTTTTCAGGGCATAAGCCAGGTCAAACGTCATCTCCTGCTCTTGCGTATAGAGCAGGATGGAGAGTTCGTTCGACTCGGTGACAACGTCAATCATCTGTTGATGCTGACGTTCATAATCGTCGTTGAAGCGCTGCTGCGCCTCAGTACGCTGTTGGTATGCCGTTTGCAGCTCCGTGTAGAGCTCCTTGAGTGTATTGGTCAGCGACCGTCCGCTCACAATCGCCCAGAGCGGAAGTGAGCATACACAGAATGTAAGGGTCAGTAGCAGTAGTTTCTTCTTCATCGTTGTTACAAATTCGTTGGCAAAGATACAAAAAGATTTCGATAACGAGGCATTATTTCCTGTTTTTCTTTGATAAAACTTTCAAGCTTCGTCACCTGAAATAAGCCATTTCGACACCTGAAATAAGCCATTTCGCACGCCAGAATCGATAGGGGGCGAAATTCACCGTTTCCGCAGTGTTTACTGCGGAAAGCGGAAAATTCGCATTGGCTGCTACAGCCCTTTTATGACACTGTCACCCCAGACATGATGAGGTGACAGCGTTTTTAGGATTGAAGGGAATAGGGGGCTTTAATAGTTCTCGGCCTTCACCTGGAAGTAGGCCTGCGGATGGTTGCAGACGGGACACTCCTCGGGAGCCTTCTTGCCGATGAGGATATGGCCGCAGTTGGCGCATTGCCAAATGACGTCGCCATCCTTTGAGAAGACGCGCTCGCGCTGGATGTTGTCGAGCAGCTTGCGATAGCGCTCCTCGTGCTCCTTCTCGATCTTGGCCACGCCCTCGAACTTCTCGGCTATCTCGTCGAAGCCTTCTTCGCGAGCCTCGCGGGCCATACGGGCATACATATCCGTCCACTCGAAGTTCTCGCCACCGGCGGCAGCTTCGAGGTTCTCGGGGGTAGACTTGATGGCACCGCCCTCAAGCAGCTTGAACCACATCTTGGCGTGCTCCTTCTCGTTGTTGGCCGTCTCCTCGAAGATGGCGGCTATCTGGACGTAGCCGTCCTTCTTGGCTTTCGATGCCCAGTAAGTGTACTTGTTGCGGGCCTGCGACTCACCGGCAAATGCCTCTTGCAGGTTTTTCTCGGTTTTTGTTCCTTTCAGTTCTTTCATAAAGCGATTTGTTTTTTTATTGGGGTTAATAATTGGGACTTGATGGGACTTGTTGGGATATATTGGGAGTTGTTGGGACTTATGGGCTTATTTCGCCTCGGATGCTCTGCTGCATCAGCTGGCGCACCTGTTCGGGGTCGTCGTAGTGGCTCTGGAGGAACATCAGTTTCGTGACGGCACTCTCGACGGTAGCGTCGCGCCCGCTGATGACGCCGGCCTCCTGCAGGTGGTAGCCGCAGTCGTAGCGGCTCATCTCGACGGCTCCCTGCATACATTGGCTGATGTTGACGATGACCTTGCCGTTGCGGGTGCCCTCACGTAGGGCGTTGAGCAGCCAGGGGCTCTGGGGAGCGTTGCCCGAGCCGAAGGTGCGCATGACAATGGCCTTGAGGTTGGGCGTGTGGATGATGTGGCGTATAAGGTCTTCGCGTATGCCTGGGAAGATGGAGAAGATGATGACGTTGTTGTCTAAACGGTAGTGGGGCGTCATGGGCTGCTGCCAGTCGGGCGTGAGCATCCGCTCGCGATGATAGGTGATGTTGACGCCGGCATCGACCAGGTGCGGATAGTTGAACGACTCAAAGGCGTTGAACTCCTCGGCGCTCTGCTTCGTCGTGCGGTTGCCGCGCAGCAGGTGTCCGCCGAAGAAGATGCCCACCTCGGGCACCATAGCGTGCCCCTCGTCGTCTTTCGCGGCGGCTATCTCTATCGAGGTGATGAGGTTCTCCTTGCCGTCGGTACGCAGCTGTCCGATGGGCAGTTGCGAGCCTGTGAAGATGACGGGCTTCGTCAGGTTCTCCAGCATATAGCTCAAGGCTGACGCGGTATAGGCCATCGTGTCGGTACCGTGAAGTACGACAAAACCGTCGTACTGGTCGTAACGGTCGGCTATGCAATGGCTGATATCGGTCCATCGTGCCGGCGACATGTCGCTGGAGTCGATGGGCGGCTGAAACTGGTAGGTGTCGATCTCGATGTCGAACTGACGCAGCTCCGGCACACGTTGCAGCAGGTGCTCGAAGTCGAACGGTTCGAGTGCTCCGGTCTGCGGATTGCGGTTCATACCGATGGTCCCGCCGGTATAGATGAGCAGTACTTTTGAGTTTAACGTCATCGTTTGCGTTAATTTTTGTGCAAATATACATAAAGTTTTCGGGAAAAGTATTATCTTTGCAGAAAATTAATGCTTAAAAACTTTTAAACTTAAAACTCATGAAATCATTTAACGACAAAAACTTCGTGCTGGAGACTGAGATCGCCCAGGACTTGTATCACAACCATGCGGCTAAGATGCCCATCATCGACTACCATTGTCACCTGATTCCCGAGATGGTGGCTAAGGACCATAAGTTCAAGAGCATCACCGAGTTGTGGCTGGGCGGCGACCATTATAAGTGGCGTGCCATGCGTACCAACGGCGTCGACGAGAAGTATTGCACGGGCAAGGACACTACCGACTGGGAGAAGTTCGAGAAGTGGGCTGAGACCGTTCCCTATACCCTGCGCAACCCGCTGTACCATTGGACGCATCTTGAGCTGAAGACCGCCTTCGGCATTGAGAAGCTGCTGAGCCCGAAGACCGCCCGCGAGATTTTCGACGCATGTAACGACAAGCTGCAGAACGACCCGAACTTCACGGCTCGCGGCCTGATGCGCCACTATAACGTGGAGTGCGTCTGCACGACTGACGACCCTGTCGACGACCTGCACAACCACATTGAGTACGCCAAGATCCGTACCGAGAAAGACCCCCTGATGATTCCCGCCTGGCGTCCCGACAAGGCTATGAACATCGAGAAGCCCGAGTTTGCTGCCTACGTTGAGCAGCTGTCGAACGTCAGCGGCGTCAGCATCACGAAGTTTGCCGACATGATTGACGCCCTGAAGAAGCGTCACGAGTTCTTCGAGGCTCAGGGCTCGAAGCTCTCCGACCACGGCATCGAGGAGTTCTACGACGAGGAGTATACCGACTCGCAGATTGAGACCATCTTTGAGAAGGCCATGCGCGGCCAGCAGCTCTCAGACTTCGAGGTGCGCCAGTATAAGAACTGCTTCCTGACGGTGATGGCCGAGATGGACGCCGACGCTGGCTGGACGCAGCAGTTCCACTATGGTGCCATCCGCGACAACAATACCGCCATGTACAACCAGCTTGGCCCCGACACCGGCTTCGACTCTATCGGTGAGTTCAACACGGCCAAGGCTATGTCGAAGTTCCTGAACAAGCTGAACATGGAGGGTAAGCTCACGCGTACCATATTATATACATTGAACCCCTGCGCCAACGAGGTCATCGCCACGATGCTTGGCAACTTCCAGGGTGGCGAGCCCGGCAAGATTCAGTTCGGCTCGGGCTGGTGGTTCAACGACCAGATGGACGGCATGATTCGCCAGATGAACGCCCTCTCGGTGCTCGGTCTGCTGAGCCGTTTCGTGGGTATGCTGACCGACTCGCGCTCGTTCCTCAGCTATCCGCGTCACGAGTACTTCCGCCGCATCCTCTGCAACCTCTTAGGCAACGACGTCGAGAAGGGTCTGCTGCCTGACGACCGCGAGCTGTTAGGCAAGATGGTCGAGGACATCAGCTACAACAACGCACGCCGCTACTTCAAGTTCTATTAATGGAGTAGTAAGGAGTAAGTAGTAAGGAGTAAGTAGATTACTCTGTAACTGATAAAAAGAAAGGGAGGCTGTTCCGATGTGGAGCAGCCTCTCTTTCTATGATGTTTGTTTTATACGATGCCTCGACCGTGACATTGCTTGAACTTCTTGCCTGAGCCGCAGGGACAGGGATCGTTACGACCGGGCAGCTTATCCTTGATGACCGGATTGCGGGGCTGCTGGGCACGGGTGTCTTGCTGCGCGGCGGCCTGCTGGTTGCGGTCTACCAGACGCTCTTCGTCAAGGTTCTGCTTCGACTCCGTGTACTGCTGACGCTGCGTGGGCACCTCGGGAGCGGCCTCCTGCACCTGTTCGACGACAGGAATCTGTGCACGCGTGAGGATGGAGGTGATGCGGTTGTACATCTCGTTGATCATCGAGTCCCAAACCTTGGCACTCTCCAACTTGAAGATGAGCAGCGGGTCTTTCTGCTCGTACGAGGCGTTCTGCACGGAGTGCTTCAGTTCGTCGAGCTGGCGCAGGTTCTCCTTCCACGAGTCGTCGATGATGTGCAGCAGGATAGCCTTCTCGAACTCCTTGACCACCGACTTCGACTCCGTCTCGTAGGCCTCACGGAGGTTGCAGGGAATGTTGTACATACGGCGACCGTCGGTCAGGGGCACCATGATACGCTCGTACATTGCGCCCTGATTCTCGAACACCTGCTTGATGATGGGCTGTGCCACCTCGCGGATGTGCTCCGTCTTGCGCTCGAAGTTGCCGATGGCGGCCTGGAAGGCCTCTTCCTCCAACTGCTCGCGGTTCTTGTTGATGTGCTCCTCTTCGGTGAAGGGAACCTCCATAGCCAGGATGTGCAGGAACTCTTCCTTGCAACCGGCATAGTCGTTGTTCTCGATGATGTTGACCACGCGGTCCCAGATGATGTTCGAGATATCCATACCGATACGCTCACCCATCAGGGCGTGACGGCGCTTCTCGTAGATGACAGTACGCTGCTTGTTCATCACGTCGTCGTACTCAATCAAGCGCTTACGGATACCGAAGTTGTTCTCCTCGACCTTCTTCTGAGCGCGCTCGATGCTCTTCGAGATCATCGGACTCTCAATCATCTCACCCTCCTTGAAGCCTAAGCGGTCCATGACAGAGGCGATACGCTCTGAGGCGAACAGACGCATGAGCTTGTCTTCGAGCGATACGTAGAACACGGATGAACCCGGGTCACCCTGACGACCGGCACGACCACGCAGCTGGCGGTCTACACGACGGCTCTCGTGACGCTCCGTACCGATAATAGCCAGACCACCTGCTGCTTTCACTTCCGGCGACAGCTTGATATCGGTACCACGACCGGCCATGTTGGTGGCGATGGTGACGGCACCACGGCCCTGTGAGTCCTGCTGACCAGCGAGTGCCACGATATCGGCCTCCTTCTGGTGGAGCTTGGCGTTGAGCACCTGATGAGGAATACCCTCGCGACGGCCTGTCTCAGGATTGACATACATATCAAGCATACGGCTGAGCAACTCGGAGATTTCGACCGAGGTCGTACCAATCAGCGTCGGACGTCCGGCATTACGCATAGCCACAATCTCTTCGATGACAGCCTTGTACTTCTCGCGGGCGGTCTTGTAGACGCGGTCGTCCTGGTCGTTACGGATAACGGGGCGGTTGGTTGGAATCTCCACCACGTCGAGCTTGTAGATGTCCCAGAACTCACCAGCCTCCGTCGAAGCGGTACCCGTCATACCAGCCAGCTTGTGGTACATACGGAAGTAGTTCTGCAGGGTGATGGTGGCAAAGGTCTGCGTGGCAGCCTCCACCTTGACATGCTCCTTAGCCTCGACTGCCTGGTGCAGACCGTCGCTCCAGCGACGACCTTCCATGATACGTCCCGTCTGCTCGTCGACGATTTTCACCTCGCCGTCGATGACCACGTACTCGTCGTCCTTGTTGAACATACAGTAAGCCTTGAGCAACTGCTGCAAGGTGTGGACACGCTCCGACTGTACGGCGTAGTGAGCCATCAGCTCGTCTTTCTTGTCGACACGCTCCTGGTCTGTGAGTCCTGGTTCCACCTCCAAAGCCGACAGCTGTCCCGTAATGTCGGGCAGCACGAAGAGTTCAGAATCGTTCACCTGCTTGGCAAGCCAGGCTGTACCCTTGTCGGTGAGGTCGCAGGAGTTCAGCTTCTCGTCGACCACGAAGTAGAGCGGTTCGACGCACTCCGGCATACGGCGGTTGTTGTTCTCCATATAGGTTTCCTCCGTCTTGAGCATACCGGCCTTGATGCCTTCCTCAGAGAGGTATTTGATGAGCGGCTTGTTCTTAGGCAGCGCCTTGTGCGAACGGTAGAGCGACAGGAAGCCTTCTTCCAACAGCTTCTCAGACTCTTTCTTGTTGCCTTCCTCAGCCAGACGCTGACCCTCGCCAATCTTCTGCTTTGCCTCAGCCAGGAACTGTGTAGCCAACTGACGCTGTACACCCACGAGCTTCTCGACCAGCGGCTGATACTCCTCAAACATCTGGTCGTCGCCCTTGGGCACGGGACCACTAATAATAAGAGGTGTGCGGGCATCGTCAATCAGCACGGAGTCGACCTCGTCGACGATAGCGTAGTTATGTGAACGCTGTACCAGGTCGGCAGGCGACGTGGCCATGTTGTCGCGCAGGTAGTCGAAGCCGAACTCGTTGTTCGTACCGAAGGTGATGTCGGCCTGATAGGCACGGCGGCGAGCCTCGGAGTTTGGCTGGTGCTTGTCGATACAGTCGACGGAGAGTCCATGGAACATATAGAGCGGTCCCATCCATTCGGAGTCACGTTTCGACAGGTAGTCGTTCACCGTCACCACGTGTACGCCGTTGCCCGTCAGGGCGTTCAGGAAGACGGGTAGGGTAGCGACGAGCGTCTTACCTTCACCCGTAGCCATCTCGGCAATCTTACCCTGATGGAGTACCGTACCGCCGAAGAGCTGCACGTCGTAGTGAATCATCTCCCACTTCAGGTCGTTGCCGCCTGCCGTCCAGTGGTTGTGGTAGATGGCCTTGTCGCCGTCGATGGTGATGAAGTCCTTGCGAGGGTCACCTGCCAGTTCGCGGTCGAAGTCTGTAGCCGTTACTACTGTCTCTTCGTTCTCGGCAAAGCGGCGTGCTGTCTCCTTAACGATGGCAAACACCTCGAACATCACTTCGTCGAGGGCCTTCTCGTAGACGTCGAGGGCTTCTTTTTCTAACTTGTCAATCTGGTTGAAGATAGCTTCGCGCTCGTCGATGGGCGTATCTTCGATGGTTGACTTCAACTGTTCAATCTTGTCTTTCTGTTCCTTAGCAGCCGACTGAACCTGCTGCTGAATAGCCTTTGTGCGGGCGCGTAGCTCGTCGTTGCTCATGGCCTCGACCTGAGGCGTGAACGACTTCGCCTTCTCAACGAGCGGCTGAATCAGTTTCATGTCGCGCGATGACTTGTCGCCGAATAAAGACTTTAATAATTTTGTAAAATTCATATCTTGTTTATTTCAATTTTCAATTTTCAATTATCAATTATCAATTCTCCTCAATACAGCGGTTCCGCCGAGCAGGCGTTGGGCGCCCTGATACGGATGTTCTTGGCTATGGTGGGCGCTATGCGGTCGACCGTTACGCGGTCGTTGATTCGTCCAGCCTTCGTGTCGGCTCCATAGAAAATGATGGGGAACTGAATGAACGAAGCACGCGACAAGCGGGTGTCGTTGGTGTTCTCGTTCAGAATTTTCCAACCTGGTGAAACTTCAATGATAATGTCGCCACAACGTGCAGGATTGTAGCCGTTGCGTATCTTCTGCGTCTGCTCGTTGTTGCTGGTCAGCAGTTGCAAGCCGCTGTAGACGTTGCTGATGCCCGACATCTGCGACAGAAATTCCTGTGCGCGCAGACTGGCGTCGGTCAGCGAAATGCGCTTTGACTCCAGCAGTTTGTGATTCAGGAACATCTGATTGCGGAAGCACGTCTCGATATAGCGTCCCTGTCCCCAAAGTGCGCCGAAGTACATGTTCAGCAGGTTCGACGTGCGGTTCATGTAGAACGTGCCTGTCGGTATGCGGTATTTCTCGTAGTTGGCACTCTCCACGTCGCTGTAGCCCGTTGAGGTGACGACAAAGAGCGCGTGCTCCAGCCCCACCTTCTTTTCAATCGTACTGATCAGCGTGGCCAGCTCTCGGTCTAAGCGAACGTAGGTGTCCTGCAGTTCGTACAGACATTCTGACATCGCCGCGTGGTTGAACGTTCCCGCGTAGTAGTTGATATTCAGATAGTCGGTAATACGGTCGCTACCCATCATTTCCTGCGTGATACACTTCAATACCATCTGCGTCACGTAGGCGTTGACGAGGCCACTGGTCTTCAGCTGGGCAAATTTGTTGTGGCCGCTGAACTTATGCTTGAATGGCTTTTGCGGATTAGCAGTATGCTGGAAGAAGTTGAAGGTGCCCGACAGTTCGATAAAGGGTTCCCAGCTGTCGACGCCACTTTCCTTGGCGGGAGATTCGGTGACGTTGAAGACGGGCAACCATTGGGGCTTCTCGGCGTTGTAATAGCTGGAAACGCTCCAGCGCCCGCTCTCGTCGTCAATCCAGTAGACGCCGTTGGCAGCGTGGCCTGCTGCCAAAATGGCAGCTTCCATGAATGGTGCAACGCTATAGACCCTGGCATTTCCATCCGTAGCCACCTTCAGCTCGTCGGTAATGGTCGATGTCAGCAACTGGTCGGGCGATTGTTTGTCTTTCGTGCAGACGATGGGGCGCAACGATTCGCGGTCGAGCCATTGCTCGCCGACGATGCTGTGACACGATGGCGTCACACCCGTCACCACGGTCGCTATGGCCGAAGCCCTGTCAATGGGACTGAAAGGGTAGCTGGCATTGCTGAACACCAGTCCCCGCTCTAACAGCCGCTTGAAGCCGTCGTTGGAAAAGAGCGGCGAGAAGGCTTCCAGATAGTCTGTTCGTAGCTGGTCGATGGTGATGCTGACAACCAGCCTCGGCGCATACTGAATCTTGGGCTGCGCTATCATCTCGGGCGTGAAGCCGAGGATGGTGAACAGGGTTATGTAGAGGTACTTATTTCTCATTTTTAAAATGTATCATACTTCTTATTAGCAAACATAATGCCAAAAGCGCCCAACCCTCAGCATATTGCTGGAAAAATGTGCCGGCGAGGTACAGCAAGACCATCGCTGACAGCAACCACCAGTAGTGCGTCTTGCGACGTCGAAGGACGGTCGGTATATAAAAGAGGTGGACGGGATTGATCAGCAGCAGTTGGAGGTTCAGGCTCGTCGTCGGATGCTGCGAGAAAATCATGACGAAGAGCACACAGCCCGCCAGTCCCAGCACAAGCATGAGCAGTGCATCCCAGTATTTCAGCGTGATGCGACGCTTCAGCTCTATTGCCGCTATCAGTAGCGAGACGACAAACAGAATGATGAAACACGTTGCGGGTGAACAGATGAAGTCGGGTTCTACCACCTGGACGCCAGGCTTCACCAGCAGGCGACGCTCCTTGACCAACGGGCGGTAGCTGCCGTCTTCGCCGTAGATCTTGGCGTGGTCGAAGTCGTAGAGCAGATTCTCAGGCAGAAACTCCTGTTCCGTCCGCGTGGTCTTCAGGTCAGCCTTCAGTCCTAAAAGCATGTCATTGCCGAACGTTGCCCACGGGTGGTGACTGGTCTTGTCGTGAATCATCTCACGGAATGATGGTTCATAGCCTTCGCGAGGCTCGTATTCCAGCTTGCCTACTATACATCTCTCAATGATGTCGCGCGGACGCGTCGAACAGTTGTCGTAGAAGTAGTTGTAGCGGTAGATGCGGTTTTCGGGCTGATAGTTCTCTTCTAACGCTAAGTTCAGCGCCAGTTTCTCTGCCGGCGTCAGATTCAGTACCTGCTCGACCACCGAACTCCCCCAGCGCTGGTAGTAGCGGCAGAATGGGTCGAAAGGTGCCGCTTCTAACTCGTAGTCAGTCAGCCCGAAGACGAAGCGGGCTACGAAATGGGGTGCGTTGAAGTTGAAGACGCCCCAGTTGAACACCACCTCCTGCTGTTGCTTGCCCTCGTGCAGGTCGCGATAGAGCAGGGCGGTATGGCCGTACAGACTGTACACTTCCTCATGAGGCGAACAGGTGAGCAGCGAGAATTCGACGCTGTCCATATACACCAACGGGTCATACTTCTCAGCCTTTGTCGGCTGTAGCAGTATGACACACAAAGTGAACACATAAATGGTCCTTAAAACGAGGTCAAAACGTTTCACGGTGCAAAATTACGAAATTATTATGAATTATGATTATGAATTAGGAATTATTTCGTATCTTTGCACCAATAAAACAGAATAATAACTAAAACCGAAAAGAAATATGAAAAGACTACTGTTTGTAATCGCGTGTTCGGCCGCTATGGCTTTGCATGCTCAGAAGACACCCGTGTGGAAAGACCCTGCCGTGAATCAGGTGAACCGCGAGGCGCGTCGTGCCGCCTTCTTTGCTTTTGAAGATGCCGACAAGGCTCAGGCGAACGACAAGACCAAGTCTGGCCGATACCTGTCGATGGAGGGTAAGTGGAAGTTCAACTTCGTGAAGGACCACCAGCTGGCGCCGAAGGACTTCTTCGCCGTGAAGTTCGATGATTCCAAGTGGGTGGACTTTCCCGTGCCCGGACTTTTCGAGATTGAGGGCTACGGCGACAAGATTTACAAAAATGTGGGTTATGCGTGGGGAACGACGTTTAAAAGTAATCCGCCGTTCATTGGCGAAACTAACAACTACACAGGCTCTTACCGCCGTTCGTTCGAGCTTCCAGCAAACTGGAACGGACAGGAGGTGTACTTCCACGTAGGCTCGGCCACCAGCAACCTTGCGGTGTGGGTCAACGGTAAGTATGTGGGCTACTCGGAGGACTCGAAAGTGGCTGCCGAGTTCAACATCACGAAGTACTTGAAGAAGGGTAAGAACCTTATCGCCATGCAGGTGATGCGCTGGTGCGACGGTTCCTATTTGGAAGACCAGGACTTCTGGCGCTTTACGGGTATTGCCCGTGAGGTGTATCTGTATGCCCGTCCGAAGGCTCATATCGAAGACTTGACCATCACGCAAGACTGGTTGGTAGATTCCAAGCGGGCGTTGTTGAAGGTCGATGCCAAGACGACGGGTAACGCCAAGGTGGCTGTGAGGTTTATCTTCCCTGACGGAACCGTTAGCGATGAATTTGCTTTGAACCACGAGATTTATCTGAATGACGTGAAGCCTTGGACGGCTGAGACACCTCAGCTCTATACCGTCTTGGTGTCGGTAAAACAGGGCGACAAGGTGCTTGAGGTCGTGCCGCTGCGTGTGGGCTTCCGCCACATTGAGATTAAGGACGGCCAGCTGTTGGTGAATGGTCAGGCCATATTGATAAAGGGTGCCGACCGTCACGAGTTAGACCCCGACGGCGGTTATATCGTCTCTGTGGAGCGTATGATTCAGGACATCAAGATTATGAAGCAGCTGAATATCAACGCTGTGCGCACCTGTCACTATCCCGACGATCCCCGCTGGTATGACCTTTGCGACGAGTACGGTCTCTACGTGACGGCCGAAGCCAATCTGGAGAGTCACGGAATGGGCTACGGCGAGGGTACGCTGGCCAAGCGCGCAGACTTCGAGAAGATGCACTTTGAGCGTAACGAGGCCAACGTGAAGTCGTTCAAGAATCACCCCTCGATCATCGTCTGGTCGTTAGGCAACGAAGCCGGCTACGGCCCCAACTTCGAGAAATGCTATGCGTGGATTAAGGACTACGACAAGACGCGTCCCGTGCAGTACGAGCAGGCTGGCGACTGGGGCAAGACCGACATCTTCTGTCCGATGTACTACGGCTACGAAGGTTGTGAGGCCTATTCGAAGAAAGACAATCCGCGACCGCTTATCCAATGTGAGTATGCTCACGCTATGGGCAACTCGATGGGAGGTTTCAAGGAGTATTGGGACCTGGTGCGCAAATACCCGAAGTATCAGGGCGGCTACATCTGGGACTTCGTCGACCAGGGAATGCGCGACAAGAGTCCTGTCACGGGTAAGGAGATCTTTACTTATGGCGGCGACTACGGACGCTATCCGGCCTCTGACTACAACTTCAACTGCAACGGCATCATTGCCCCCGACCGCCGACTGAATCCGCACGCCTACGAGGTGCAGTACTACTACCAGAACATCTGGGTGACGGACAAAGGCCTGAAGAACGGCCAGTTAGAGGTCTACAACGAGAACTTCTTCAAGACGCTCGACGATGTGGAGTTAGTATGGCAGGTGAAGAAGCATAGCGGCACCATCAGCGTCAACGGTATTAAGCCCCACGAGCGCAAACTGTTGACCGACGAGAAACTGAAAGAGATGCTCGGCCACGTGCTGTCGCACCATCCCGACGACGAGGTGCTGCTGAACATCGAGTTCCGCAGCCGCGAGGCTCAGCCCCTCATCGACAAAGGACAGGTGTTAGCCCGCCAGCAGTTTGTCATCCAGCCTTACAAGTTCCCGAAGATAGAGGCTGCACAGGCAAAAGTGCAGAAAGAAGAGACGGAGAGCTACGTGAAGTTCGACGCTGCAGGCACCACCCTGACCGTCGGCAAGTGGAGGGGTTGGATTGACTATATCGACGTCGACGGCCAGCCGATGCTCAAGGATCGTCAGTCGGTGACGCCCGAGTTCTGGCGTGCTCCTACCGACAACGACTATGGTGCCCGTCTGCAGCAGCGTTTCGCCATCTGGAAGAATCCGCAGCTGAGGCTCAAGGACTGTCAGGTAGGCGACAATTCGGTTGTTGCCAAGTTTGACATGCCCGACGTCAAGGCTACGCTCACGATGACCTATACGCTGCAGCCCGACGGCCAGATCGTCGTCCGTCAGCAGCTCTCCACCGACAAGGAGGCTAAGGTTGGCGATATGTTCCGCTACGGCGTACAGCTGCAGATGCCCAAGCAGTACGATGCCGTTGAATATTACGGCCGAGGTCCTGCAGAGAACTACATCGACCGCAACTCATCGGAATTCATCGGCCTATATAATAATAAGGTGAAGAATGAGTACTTCCCCTATATCCGTCCGCAGGAGTCGGGCAACCACACTGACGTCCGCTGGTTCCGCGTCGTCGACGCGCAGGGTAGGGGACTGGAGTTCTATTCCGACGCCCCGATGGAGTGCTCGGCGTTGCCTTACCTGACTGAAGACCTCGACGACGGTATGCACAAGGATAAGTCGTGGGGACGTCATTCCGGCGACCTCGTGGAGCGTCCGTTGACGCAGGTTCACATTCAGCAGCGCCAGTTCGGACTGGGGTGTGTCAACTCGTGGGGAGCCTGGCCGCGTGGTGAGTACCAATTGAAATATGGCGACCGCGACTTCGTTTTCGCTATCAAACCGGTACGTAAATGACACGTTTTTGACCTCTTTTGTAATTTTTCTGCAAAAATATTTGGCGATATGATAGAAATATGCTAACTTTGCACGTCGAAAAGATGAAATATGAAAGTATTTCTAACACAAAAGTAACAATTAAACGAGAGAGATCATGAAAACGATGAAGATGATTGTTGTAGCAGGCTTGATGATGCTGGGCACCATCACGGCCAGTGCACAGGATGCAACGAATGATAACGTTATCAAGACTGACGACCAGCAGGTGCCCATCTGCTATGTCAACAAGACCATCGACGAGCTGCGCGAGGGTGTTGGTGAGCTTGAGACGGTTCTTGAGACTGAGAACTTCCAGCTTTATCAGGCTGGTGACTATACCTTCAAGGTTGAGAACGACATCGTCGTGTCGCAGAGCATTCAGTTTGAGGACGCTAAGGACGATAAGGTGCTCTACAACAAGATTCTGTCTGACCTGAAGAAGACGAAGTTTATCCGCGACACTCACAATTCGGGTGCCAATCATTTCCTCTATACTGATTTCCAGGTGCAGTTCGACGACTTCCAAGGTTATCAGAAACTGACGTTCTCGGTTATCCCTGCCGACTACGACCTGACTGAAAAGTAAGAATCAGACAGCGGGAGTTTTGCTTACGGTAAACCCGACCTTTGCTTACGGTAAAGGTCGGGTTTACCGTAAGCAAAGGTTAGTCGAGGTGAAACACCTCTTCCAGCGGGATGGTGACGGGCGAGTTGTCGGGGTTCACCTCCATAATGTCGGCCATCATGTCCCACCAGCGCTGGGTGATGGGGTCAACGTTCTCCGTGTCCTGCGAGTTGCCCTCTTTCGAACACTCCTGATAGGCGAAGAGAATGTTGGTGTCGCGGTCCCAGTAGATGCTGTAGTTGCCTACGCCCTGTTCCTTAATCATTTCTACCAGTTCTGGCCAGATGGCGGCGTGACGTTTCTGGTACTCACGCTCGAAGCCTGGCTTCAGCTTCATCTTGAATGCAAATCTGCGTGTCATAATTGTTTTAGTTTTTAATTGTTAAGTAATAACCTATTTTATAGAGTTTGAATACGGTCAGGTTCGGATGTCGTCCGCAGAGGTTGCGGCGTTCTATCGTGCCGAAGAAACGGTGCCACAGACGGATGAGCGACTTGACAAAGCCGATGTGAATGCCCTCTGTCAGGGTGAGCATCTGTGAGTAGCCCCGCAGGTCGTCACGGAAGTCGTTGAGCGTGTCGAGTGCCTCTTCTGTCTTCCGCAGAAACTGGTCGTTAGGCTCGAAAGTGAGGAATCCCACGGGATTCTCTATATGGGTGATGCTGATGCCGCCCTGCTTCAGCTGCTTGCCAAAGAGTACGTCTTCGTAACCGTAGCGTCGAAAGCGTTCGTCGAAAGGGTGGGCGAGCATCACGTCGCGGCTGACGACAAAGTTGCAAGTGTGGAAATGTTGGTAGGGGCGCTGCTGCCGCACGGAGGCACGATGCTGGGCTTCGCAGGCCTTCTCATAGCAGTATCTCAAGCTTGACGTTTCGCCTTCTCCGACGATGTAACCGCCATAGATGACGTTACCGTCGGTTTCCAGATAGTGCTGCAGGAACTGCTGACTGCAGACGGTCATGTGGCTGTCGATGAAGAGCAGCCACGGGTAGCGGGCTTCGCGGGCCAGGAAGTTGCGGATGGCGGCGCGCCCGGCGTTGGGCTGTCTGCAGATGTATCGGCAATGCTCCATCGCGTCAATCGACTGATTGGCTTCAACGGTCTGATGCTCTGTGGAACCATCGTCGCCGACGATGATCTCAAACGTGATGCCTGCCGATACTGCCTGCTGCCGGATAGCGGTAACAAGTGGCACGCAGACGGTGTTATATACGGGTATGAGAATAGACAATTCGTGCTTCATTGCGGTACAAAAGTACAAAAAATGAAAGATTTAAGCAAATTTTTCACTCTTCACGCGTCACTTTTCACTTTTTTTTTGTACCTTTGCAGCCGCTATTACGAGATAATGGCATGAAATTCAAATTTTTAACAACAAAATTAACAAAAAACAATGGCAACAAAAATCAGATTGCAGCGTGGCGGTCATAAGGGCTATGCCGTTTATCGCATCGTTATCGCTGACGCAAGAGCACCACGTGATGGTCGTTTTACTGAGAAGATTGGTATGTACAATCCTAACACCAATCCTGCCACAGTAGAATTGAATTTCGAGCGTGCTCTCTATTGGGTTGAGACTGGTGCCCAGCCCACAGACACAGTACGCAACATTCTCAGCCGTGAGGGCGTGTACCTGATGAAGCACCTGAAGGGTGGCGTGAAGAAGGGCGCTTTCGATGAGGCTGCTGCACAGAAGAAGTTCGAAGCATGGAAGGCTGACAAGCAGAACGGTCTGAGCAAGATTGCTGAGGCTGAGGCCAAGGCCAAGAAGGACGCTGCCGCTAAGGCTCTCGATGCCGAGAAGAAGGTGAATGAGGAAATTGCAAAGAAGGTGGCCGACAAGAAGGCTGCTGCCGCTGCCGCTAAGGCAGAGGAGGAGGCTGCAAAGGCTGCTGAGGCCGCTGCTGCTGAAACAGCTGAGGCTCCCGCTGAGGCATAAGTCTTTCCCTTCGTTCGCAAAGACACTGACTGGACATCGGGCTCTCGGCTCAGTGTCCAGTCGTTTCTTTTAAATTGAAGATTGATTAAAGATTAAAATATGAATATTTCCTATAAATGGCTGAAAGACTACGTTGACTTCGACTTGACGCCGCAGCAGGTCTGCGATGCGCTGACGTCAACAGGTCTGGAGGTCGACGCACTCGAAGAGGTGCAGAGCATTCGTGGTGGACTGAAGGGGCTCTATGTTGGCAAGGTGCTGACGTGCGAAGCCCATCCCAATAGCGACCACCTGCATGTGACGACTGTTGATCTGGGCAAGGGCGAACCGAGCCAGATTGTGTGCGGTGCCCCCAACGTGGCAGCTGGTCAGAAAGTGATTGTGGCCGACTTGGGCTGTGTGCTCTACGACGGCGACAACGAGTTCGTCATCAAGAAGTCGAAACTGCGCGGCGTGGAGTCGTGCGGCATGATTTGTGCTGAGGACGAGATAGGTGTTGGTACGTCGCACGACGGTATCATCGTATTGCCTGACGACGCTGTGGTAGGTATGCCTGCCGCCGAGTATTATCACTTGGAGAGCGACTGGCTCATAGAGGTGGACATCACCGCCAACCGTGCCGACGCATTGAGCCACTGGGGTGTTGCCCGCGATCTCTACGCCTGGCTTCGCCAAAACGGCTACGAGTCCTCTCTCCATCGCCCCGCGGTCGATGGTTTCGCTATCGACAACCACGACCTCCCCATCGACGTGGTCATCGAGAATACCGAGGCTTGTCGCCGTTACGCCTGCGTCAGCATCACCGGCTGCGAGGTGAAGGAGTCGCCCGAGTGGCTGAAGACCCGCCTGACGACCGTCGGCCTGCGTCCTATCAACAACATTGTTGACATTACGAACTACATCATGTTCGCCTACGGTCAGCCGCTGCATTGCTTCGATGCCGATATGGTGACGGGTCATAAGATTGTGGTGAAGACGATGCCCGAGGGTACGCCGTTCGTCACGCTTGACGGTGAGGAGCATAAACTCTCAGACCGCGACCTGGCCATCTGCAATGCCGAGGACGCTATGTGCATAGCCGGCGTGTTTGGCGGTAAGGGTAGCGGTACTTACGAGACGACGAAGAACGTCGTTTTAGAGTCGGCCTACTTCCATCCCACATGGATTCGTAAGTCAGCCCGCCGTCACGGACTGTCGACTGACGCCTCGTTCCGCTTCGAGCGTGGCATCGATCCCAATGGCGTCATCTATGCCTTGAAGCAGGCTGCCATCATGTGCCGTGAACTGGCTGGCGGTAAAGTGTCGATGGAGATTCGCGACGAGTATCCGTCACCTATAGAGAATGCTAAGGTAGAACTTAACTTCGGTTATGTCAAGACGCTGATAGGTAAGGATATACCTCATCAGACGATTAAGGATATCTGCACCTCTTTGGAGATGAAGATACTTAGCGAGACGCCCGAGGCCATGACTGTCGAGGTGCCTGCCTACCGTGTGGACGTCCAGCGTCCTTGCGACGTCGTAGAGGACATCCTGCGCATATACGGATATAATAATGTGGAGATTCCTACACAGCTGAAGGGCTCGCTCGTCATCAAGGGCGACGAAGACCGCAAGCACAAGCTGGCTAACTTGGTGAGCGAGCAGCTGGTAGGCGAGGGCTTCAACGAAATTCTGAACAACTCGTTGACGAAGGCTGCGTACTATGCAGCCCCTCTGTCGTCCCCCGAGGGGGACACAAATGTCCAGCAAACTAATGAAGCCCCCTCGGGGGCTGTAGGGGGGGCTTCCCTTGTCAGAATCATGAACCCGCTCTCGAGCGACCTGAACGTCATGCGTCAGACTCTGCTCTACGGCGGTCTGGAGAGTGTTGCCCATAACGCCAACCGTAGGAATCAGAACCTGCGTTTCTTCGAGTTCGGCAACGTCTACTACTTCGATCCTGAGAAGAACGACCCCGAAAACCCGATGCAGGCTTACAAGGAGCAGAATCACCTGGCTCTTTGGCTGACGGGTAAGCGCGTCGAGGGTTCGTGGGCACATCAGAATGAGGATTCTACGTTCTACGAGTTAAGCGCCTACGTCGAAAATGTGCTGCGTCGTATCGGTCTGAAATCAGGTATGGCTGTTCGCAAGAAGTCCGATAATCCAATTTTCTCTGTAGGTCTTACCATTGAGAATCGTGGTGGCAAGAAACTTGTTGAGATGGGTGTGCTGACGAAGAAACTGCAGAAGCAGTTCGGCATCGACAATCCTGTCTACTATGCCGAGATGAACTGGACACAGCTGATGAAGGCCACGAAGAAGAACGAAGTGAAGTTCACCGAGGTGCCGAAGTTCCCTGCCGTCAGCCGCGACTTGGCCCTGTTGGTCGACAACAGCGTGGAGTTTGCACAGATTGAGCAGATTGCCCGTCAGTCGGAGAGGAAACTGCTGAAGAAGGTGGAACTGTTCGACGTCTACGAGGGCGACAAGCTGCCTGCCGGCAAGAAGTCGTACGCCGTCAACTTCATCCTGCAGGATGAGGAGAAGACGATGGGCGACAAGCAGATCGACGCTATCATGCAGAAACTCATCACCAACCTGAAGAAGCAGCTCAATGCTGAGTTGCGCTAAGGTCTCGTCATAACGAAATAACGTAATAACGACATAACGAAAAAATAATATTTATGGGAAGAGCATTTGAATATCGTAAAGCTACAAAGCTGAAGAGATGGGGCCACATGGCCAAGACTTTTACAAAGATTGGCAAGCAGATTGCCATTGCCGTCAAGGCTGGTGGTCCTGAGCCTGACATGAACCCCGCACTCCGTGCTTGCATCGCCAATGCCAAGCGCGAGAACATGCCGAAGGACAACATCGAGCGTGCCATCAAGAACGCTATGGGCAAGGACCAGAGCGACTACAAGGAAGTGACCTACGAGGGATACGGCCCTCACGGTATTGCCATCTTCGTTGACACTCTGACTGACAACACCACCCGTACCGTTGGCGACGTCCGTTCAGTATTCAACAAGTTCAACGGCAACCTCGGCACTCAGGGTTCACTCTCGTTCCTGTTCGACCACAAGGCAGTCTTCACTTTCAAGAAGAAAGACGGACTGGATATGGACGAGATGATTCTCGACCTCATTGACTATGGCGTGGAAGACGAGTTCGACGAGGACGAAGAGGAGAACAGCATCACCATCTATGGCGACCCCTCAAGCTTCGGCGCTATCCAGAAGCATCTGGAGGAGAATGGTTTCGAGGTCACGGGTGCTGAGTTCACACGTATCCCTAACGACCTGAAGGATGTGACGCCTGAACAGCGTGAGACCATCGACAAGATGGTGGAGAAGCTCGAAGACTTCGATGACGTGCAGACAGTCTACACGAACATGAAGCCTGAGGCTATCGAGGAGTAAGACGCTGACGTCATACATCTGTTTCGCCGTTTTCTGCAGTAAAAACTGTGGAAAACGGCGTTTTTATTTTTCAATTTTTCCTTCTCCCTCTACTAAATGACAAGGAATTGACTGATATTCAACTATTTCTCAAATTATTTGCTTCAACTTTGCTTCTACTTTGCCTCAACTAAACCTCTACCGTGACTCTACTTGCCAAACAAACGCTCTTTCAGCAGCAAAACCCGTCGGTTCGCTGTTTATTCCCAGCCTGGGAACGTTTTATTCCCAACTTGGGAACGTTTTATTCCCTGCTTGGGAATGTTTTCTTACCACTTATAGATGTAGCGGAAATAGGGTAGGGGAACAGCAGAGGATAACTTGAGGTTAAGTAGTGTCCGCTGAATAAATTCAGCGGACACTAATTACAATAATATAGGCCGATTTAGTAGAGGCAGAGCAGATTTTTATCTATTAGTAACATATCAAAACGCGGTTGGCGTTTCTCTTTGGGCATAATTTGCAACAATTTGTAGCCCAATTCTCACTTTTTTGCTAATTTCTTTCCACGTTATAGTTTTTATTACTATCTTTGTGGGCAAATAACCTAAAACAGAAATATCATAGAGATTATGTGTTTGTAGGAGAGTAACACTAACATTCATACTTTTCAGGTTATGCAAATCGGAATATACGAACAGATTATCAATCAGCTATTTGAAGAGAAGATTGCTTCGATAGACAGGGAACAGTTCTATATAGGAGAGCGGACTATAGAGCGACATGAGGTTGCCAAACTGCTTGCGATGTATCTGACAGGTATCTTTGAACAGATGCTGTCGGACGTTTCTGATTTGGAGGATGAGGATACTGGTGATGTTGAAGAGCAGAAAAAGGATGGAGTTAGAAAAGGAGTGAATCTGGCTAATGTCATCATCAAGAAGCTTATTGATGAGTTTCACATAGAATCGGGAAATCTGTTGTCGGCAGAGGCGAAGATACTGACGGCTGTGATTGACAAAACGCAATCGGACTATCCTGACTTGGCGAAGAGGTTGGAGGAGATTATGCCAATCAAGGGATTAGTGAACGGAGCACTCTTTACAGGAAAGGGCATTAAACTATATACGGAATTACAAAAGGAAATAGCTTCAGCCGATGAGATTCGACTGATGGTGTCGTTTATCAAAAAGCGTGGACTTTCATTGCTTCTGCCACAATTAAGAGAGTTTGCCAACAGAGGGGGAAAGCTAAAGGTGATTACCACGACTTACATGAGGGCAACAGACTTTGAAGCCGTGAAGAAACTTGCAGAACTCAATAACACAGAAATAAAAATCACTTACGACATCTCAGACGAACGACTGCACGCAAAGGCATACATTTTCCTGCGCAACACAGGGTTTAATACTGCATATATTGGCTCTTCTAATCTTTCTGAGCAGGCCCTTGACACAGGGGCTGAATGGAACGTGAAAGTAACGCAGATGGAGCAGCCTCGAATGATGAAAACCATCATGGGGGCATTTGATGCTTCTTGGTGGGCTGAAGGCTATGAAACCTTTGTCAGCGGAGAGGACGACGAACGATTGAAAGTTGCGCTGGGAGCGGAGTCGGATAATGCGATTGACTTCGACCTGCTACGACTGATATGTCCTTTCGACTATCAGCAGGAAATATTGGAGCGTCTCCAAGTGGAGCGGGAAGTGCGTGGGCATTGGCGCAATCTTGTGGTAGCCGCTACAGGAACAGGTAAGACTGTAATGGCCGCAAGCGACTATAAGGCTTTTGCTAAAAAAAACGAACGAGCACGACTTTTATTCATCGCCCATCGTGAAGAGATCCTACGTCAGAGCTTATTGACATTCCGTCAAGTACTCAGCGATTATAACTTTGGCGAGAAATGGTATGGCGGCGAAGAACCTGCCAACTATGAATATGTGTTTGCATCTAAGGACACACTCAATAATCGCTTGGAGAATCTTCAACTTCCTGCCGACTATTACGACTATATCGTCATAGATGAGGTACACCATGCTGCGGCATCTTCCTATCGGAAGATAATCGAAAAGAACTTTGTTGAGGACAAGACTCGCACAATGGGATATGTCTATTTGGGGCGTGTTACCTTGAGCGATTGGAAGTACAAGAATCTGGGGAATCGAATGCAAATGCAGATACGTTGGAATATGGTAGAACCAATTCCCGGTAGCGTGATGCACTTCGCACGAATGAAAGAAATTGCATGATTATGAAACAGATAGAAGTTGTAGCAGCAATTATTCGCAAGGGCGATAAGATATTCGCCACTCAACGAGGATATGGCGAGTGGAAGGATTGGTGGGAGTTTCCTGGCGGAAAGATGGAACAAGGTGAAACGCCGGAGGAGGCACTCGTGAGGGAAATTCGTGAGGAACTGTCTGCGGAGATCAACGTGGATGAGTTTCTTTGTACGGTGGAGTATGATTATCCTAAGTTCCATCTAAAGATGCATTGCTACCTATGTTCGCTGGTGACGGAGGCGCTGCATCTGAATGAGCATGAGGCAGCGAAGTGGCTGGCGAAGGATGAGCTTGACAGTGTGAAGTGGCTGCCTGCGGATTTGGAAGCTGTGGAGAAAATAATGAACTGATTATATGGAACAAATGAAAACTACAACAGAACGTGTTTTTCAGATTTTTAAGGAACTGAACCAGATTCCACGCCCTTCGCACCATGAAGAGCGAGTTGCTGACTATCTATGCCGGTTTGCAGAGCGGCTGAATCTGCCCTATAAGCGCGACAAGGAGAACTGCGTCGTCATCAGCAAGCCTGCCACTAAAGGATATGAGGGCGCTGAGCCTGTCGTGCTGCTCAACCACATGGATATGGTTTGTGTGGGCATGAGCGATCCGCTTAACACGCCTATTGATGCCTATATAGAGAATGGTTGGATGAAGGCAAGAGGCACGTCATTAGGTGCAGACAACGGCATCGGACTGTCGATGGCACTTGCTGTGCTGGAGAGTTCCGAGATTGTGCATGGCCCGTTAGAGGTTATTACTACCACTAACGAGGAGGACGGCATGTCGGGAGCCTCACAGCTGAGCAGCGACTTCCTGAAGGGTCGCAAGGTTATTAACCTTGATTCGGAAGACTATGATACCATCACGACAGGTGCTGCTGGTGCCTGCCTGCAGTTTCATCGCATTCCAGTGGAGCGCAAGAGCGTGAATGGTCCAGGTTGCTACGCCATCAATATCAATGGCGGCCTGGGCGGTCATTCGGGTGTCGACATCAACAAGGGACGATGTAGTGCCATCAAAGTGGCGTGGAAGATTTTAGATGCCCTCCGCACTAAACACGAAATAGAGATAGCTTCTATCAATATCGGTGAAGCCAATGCCTCCATCGCATCGTCGGGAAAAATCATCATCTGCATGCCATCAGGTGAGCAAGATTTCCTGATGGAGCAAGTGAACAGAATCAACGAGCAGCTGCACAAACAATATGGCGATACGGACCCCAATATCCGCTGCACCATTGACAAATATCCACTTCAGAAGACTGTCATCAATCCTGAAGCCATCAACGCCCTGATGAACTGTCTGGAGCAGGTTCCGCAGGGAGTCGTCAAGATGAGCGAGGCGATGGAAGACACCGTTGAGACCTCCAACAACATCGGGCGTATTCAGACAGAAGAGGATCGTATCTTTATTTCCACTCATACGCGTAGTTTCATCGATGCCGACATGATGGAACTGAGCCGCAAGATTGCCGATGTCTTTGCTGAGAATGGGGCAAAGTCGGAGATGGTGATGTCGGCTCCTGCCTGGCAGGAAGACCAACAGTCGGCATTCCTGCAACTGACTTCCGACACGTTCCAAGACGTGCTGGGCTGGCGTCCACGGATGGTGGCCATGCACTTCGTGCTTGAAGCCGGGTTTTTTGTCGAACACTATCCAGGCATTCAGATTGCCAGCATCGGCCCACGTATCGTAGAGCCTCACTCTACAAGTGAACGTGTGGAACTGACGACCATTGAGGACATCTGGCGCGTGCTTGTCGAACTCCTGAAAAGGCTTGCCCGTTGAGTGCGAGGTGAGTAGCCTGTAGCGTGGCCAACGAACTGAATAAGTTGTTCTACAACTTATTCAGTTCTATTGCCATCTGCTGTTGCAGTTCCTGAGCTTTCTGGGCGGCAACCTCTGCAAAGTCCTCACCCTGAGAGGCATAGATGATGCCGCGACTGGAGTTGACGAGCAAACCACAATCCTTAGTCATACCGTATTTGCACACTTCTTGCAGCGAACCGCCCTGGGCACCAACGCCAGGGACGAGCAGGAAGTGGGTGGGAGCCAGGCGGCGGATATCCTCAAACATCTGGCCCTGGGTGGCTCCTACGACGTACATCATCTGTTCGTCATTGGCCCATTGCTGACTGCGGCGCAGGACTTTCTCGAAGAGGCGTTCGCCATCGGGCGACTCCGTCAGCTGAAAGTCGTGACTGCCTTTGTTCGACGTCAAGGCCAACAAGATAACCCACTTGCCCTCGTAGCCGAGGAAGGGCGTGACGCTGTCTTCACCCATATAGGGGGCGACGGTCAACGAGTCAACGTCGTATTCCTCGAAGAAGGTACGGGCATACATGGCGCTGGTGTTGCCAATGTCGCCACGTTTGGCGTCGGCAATGATGAAGTGCTGCGGGTAGTTCTGCTTGAGATATTTGATGGTCTTCTCGAAGGCCATGAGTCCCTTGACGCCGAAGGCCTCGTAGAAAGCGAGGTTGGGCTTGTACGACACGCAATAGGGTGCGGTAGCGTCGATGATAGCCTTGTTAAAGGCGAAGATGGGGTCTTCTTCCTGCAGCAGGTGCTGGGGAATCTTCTTTAAGTCTGTGTCAAGACCTACACAGAGAAACGACTGCTTCTCGCGGATTTGTTGGATGAGTTTTTTTCGGTTCATTCTTTTGATGTTTTTTCAGCGGGGGAACCGCTGAACACTCTAACACTCTTATAGTTCGCTCTCTTTCATGCGCTCGGCGTTCTCGGCAACGGTCAGAGCGTCAATCATGGGCTGGATGTCGCCACCGAGGAAGCCTTGCAGGTCGTGGGTGGTATAGCCGATGCGGTGGTCGGTAACGCGGCCTTGCGGGAAGTTGTAGGTACGAATCTTGGCCGAGCGGTCGCCGGTTGAGACGAGGCTCTTGCGGCGCGAGGCGATATCGTCCATATACTTCTGGTGCTCCTTATCATATATAAAGGTATACAGGCGCGAGAGTGCGCGTTCCTTATTCTTTGGCTGGTCGCGGGTCTCGGTACACTCGATGAGAATCTCCTCGGTCTCGCCCGTGTTGGGGTTCTTCCACATATAGCGCAGACGGACGCCAGACTCCACCTTGTTGACATTCTGGCCACCGGCACCCGAGGAGCGGAAGGTGTCCCACTTGATTTCGCCCTCGTTGACGTGAACCTCGAACTTGTCGGCCTCTGGCAGTACAGCTACCGTAGCTGCCGAGGTGTGCATACGTCCCTGCGTCTCGGTAGCCGGCACGCGTTGTACACGGTGGACACCTGACTCGTACTTCAGCGTGCCGTAGACATCGGCACCCGAGACGGCAAAGTCAATCTCCTTGTAACCGCCGACGGCACCTTCAGAAACGCTTGTGATAGAGAGCTGCCAACCTTTGGAGTCGCAAAAGCTCTTATACATCTTGAAGAGATCGCCGGCAAAGAGACAAGCCTCGTCACCACCCGTTCCCGCACGAATCTCCATCTGAACATTCTTGGCATCCTCAGGGTCCTTTGGTATGAGAGCAATCTTGATTTCCTCCTCCAACTTCGGTTGTAGTTCCTCATTGGTAGCTAGTTCCTCGCGGGCCATCTCCTTCATCTCGGGATCGTCCTCGTTAGCCAGTATATCCTTAGCCTCCTTGATGCTATTGAGACAGGCGATGTAACGTTTGCGGGCGTCCATAATGTCGCCCAGGTCCTTGTATTCCTTTGTGAGTTTGACAAAACGGTTCTGGTCAGCTATCACGTCGGGGTCGGTAATCAGGGTCGATACCTCCTCGAAGCGGCTTTCCAGACCGTCTAATTTCTGTAAAATACTATTTGATGTTTCTGCCATATAATATGTTTAAGTTAATTTCAATAGATAATGCTGGTAAGCAGGTAGGCGACAATTGTCGACGTTAAGACACAGATAAGTCCAGGCATCATAAACGAGTGGTTCAACAGATACTTGCCGATGACGGTGGTTCCGGAGCGGTCGAAGTTTACCGTTGCAATATCACTCGGATAGTTGGGAATGAAGAAGTATCCGTAGACGGCGGGCAAAACGCCGAGCAATACGGGGCCAGCTATGCCTAACTGATAGGCTAACGGCAACATGGCTACCACGACAGCACCCTGAGAGTTGATGAGTACCGACACGAGGAAGAAGACGAACGCGATAGACCACGGGTAAGCTTTGACCAAATCGGCGAGCATCAGCTTCATTTCGGGCAGATAGTTTGAGAAATAAGTATCTGCTAACCAAGCGATGCCGTAGATAGCGACAACGGCCACCATGCCCGACTGCCAGACAGGACCGGCGACAGCCTTCTTCGGAGCTGCCTTGCAGAAGATAATCATCAGGGCTGCAGCAGAGATCATGACAATCTGGATGACAATGTTCATAGGCAGCGTCTTGTCAAACCATTCGGTGGTTCCCTTCAGATAAATGTTAGCTTTCACCAACTGGTCGCCAGTAACGGCTATATTGGGGGATACATAGAGTGCTCCTGCATCATGAACGGCTCGCAAGGTCTTATAGGAAGGCAATGCTTCCTGGAAGATGGCGAAGAACACGATGACGGCCAGCGCACCGAGGAAGATGTAGACGGCATTCTTGGCCGACTGCGGAATCTCCTTGTCAAGTGTGGTGGCATTCGAACCGTAGATATATTCATATTGTGCGGGATCCTTGAGCTTCTTCTGGAACTGTGGATCCTTGTCGAGGTCAAGCCCTCGGTGATAGCTGGCGGCGGCGGCAGCCAGCAGCCCGATGATACAGGCGGGAAGTGAAATCATTAGCACCTGTGGGATGGTGACGTCGAAACCGTTGGTATTTGATATGCTGACAAACGCCACGACAGCTGCGGCAATAGGCGAACAGGTGATACCCACCTGCGAGGCGATAGATGCTACGCCACAGGGACGCTCAGGACGGATGCCTTTCTTGAGAGCAATGTCGCAGATGATGGGCATCAGCGTGTAGACCACATGGCCCGTACCGACAAGTACCGTCAGGAAGAATGTGCAGAGGGGAGCCAGGAATGTGATGCGGTCAGGATGCTTACGCAACAACCGCTCAGCAATCTGAATGAGCCAGTCCATACCGCCCGATGCCTGCATAATGCCTGCGCAGGTAACGGCGGCAATGATGATGTAGATAACGTCGGTCGGTGGTGTACCAGGTTTCAGTCCGAAACCGAAGACAAGAATGGCCAAGCCAATACCACTAATGGCACCAAGTGCCAACGAACCGTAACGTGAGCCTACCCAGAGTGCACCGAGCACGATGAAGAGCTGGAGAATCATTGTAAAAGTAATCATAGATGTTGGGTTTTTAGTTATTGTTATTAATTACGCTTCTCTTTGATGATGCCGTGACGATAGGCGTGCAGCAGCTGCTTGAGGTCGATCACCTGATCGTGCAATTCCTTACCTTTGTCTGTGTCGGCCACGAGCATACGATGGGCCGACATCTCAACAATCTGCGTTGTCGACTTGATATCCGTACCACGCATGATGGCATCCTTCCTTGATGTGAACGGTTCATGCTGCACCAGTTCGAATCCCCGGCTGTGATAGACCAGCGTGTAGCCGGCAATGCCCGTCTCGTGATGATAGGCCTCCGAGAAACCGCCGTCGATGACCATCAGCCGTCCGCCAGCCTTGATAGGGTTCTCGCCCTTGGAAGCGTGGACGGGGACGTGGCCGTTGATGATGTGGCGGTTGGAACCTGTGACTCCGAAGGCGTCGAGGATGCGGTCGCATACCTCCTCGTTGTTGCGCAACTGGAAGTAAGCTCCTTTCTCCTCCTTGAACGTTTCCTTGTCAAAGAGGAAGTATCGCTCGAAGGTGGCCATCTTCGACTTGTCAAACAAGGGTGAGTCCTTGCCACACCAGAGATAGAGGAAATAGTCCTTGGCGTAGGCCTTCAGATCAGGTTCGGTATCGTTCTCGAACGCGGCACGCACCAATTGGCCGATATATGACATCAACTCTTTACCTTGATAGCGGCGCCCCTTGATTTCGACGTCTTTCAGCGAACCGTCTTCATTTAGCGGCACAGAAGCATGGAAGAGCAAGTTTGAGTTGCAGATGGTGTACATACATCCATGACTCAGAATGGTCATGATATGCTTGCGAAGCTTTTCGGAAACACGGAATGAGTGGTGCAGCTTTTGCATCAACACATCCTCTTCAGGCGTCAATTCCGTAAAACCTGTCGGGAAGTGGCACGATTTCATCTTGTACTCCTTGCCACCAATAGAACACACGCCACGTTCTGCGTCGATAGCTTCCAGCAGACAACGGTCCTGCATCTGCCACTCAGGACGACGGCGGAAGATGCGGGCTTCCTCCTTGAACTGTATGATGCTGATAGCTTTGTGCATCTTAGCCGTCAACTGTAGCGTCTTCTCGTCCATCTTCGTGTCTTTCAACAGCTTAGGCATGAACTCCTCGCAGGGGTCGTCGCCGTAGGCCTCGAGGGCAAAGGTTGCCAGCGGCACCAGGTTGATGCCGTAGCCGTCTTCCAAAGTTGCGAGGTTGGCATAGCGCAACGACAGACGCAGCACGTTACAGATACAGGCATCGTTGCCCGCAGCAGCTCCCATCCAGAGTATGTCGTGATTGCCCCATTGTATGTCCCATGAGTTGTAGCGTCGCATGACGTCCATAATGATGTGGGCGCCTGGACCGCGATCGTAGATGTCACCCAGAATATGCAGTTGGTCTATGGCCAGTCGTTGTATGACGTTGCAGAGTGCGCAGATGAAGTCGTCGGCACGTCCAGTCGAGATAATCGTGTCAACAATAACGGCTACATAGGCCGCCTTGTCTTGGTCGTCTGTACGTTCGTGCAGCAGCTCTTCGATAATGTATGAAAATTCCTCGGGAAGTGCTTTGCGCACCTTTGAGCGCGTGTACTTCGATGATACGTCACGACATACTTTTACCAGCTGGTGGATGGTGATGTGATACCAGTCGTCGATATCCTGTTCTACGGCTTTGACGAGCTCCAGCTTCTGCTCCGGATAATAGATGAGCGTACACAGCTCTTTTTTCTCCGACTCCCGGATGCTGTTGCCGAAGATTTCTCCCACTTTGCGTTTGATATTTCCCGAGGCATTCTTCAGCACGTGCTCGAACGCTTCATTCTCGCCGTGAATGTCGGCCAGAAAATGTTCCGTCCCCTTGGGCAGGTTCATGATGGCCTCCAGGTTGATAATCTCCTTGGCCGCGTCGGCCACCGTTGGGAACGATTGCGACAACAGGTTGAGGTAGTGCATGTCTGTGATGTTCATATTCTTAGATGGTTATTAAGTCGTTTGCGAATTTTCTCTGTACCTTTATCATTAAGAGGATTGGCGGGCAGAAACCCTTCATCCAGTCCTGTCACTTCGGTCAGAACCTGAAGCAGGCGGCGGAAGTATTTCAGCAGATGGCCTTCGTCGAAAGCGTCTACCAGCCACTCTTCGTCTATGTCAGGTTTGCGCAAAGCCCGGTCGAGTTCTACGAAATGCCGCATGGTAAGTTTGCTATGGTGCATTTCGCTAACGATACCTGCCACGTCGTAAGCGCTGACTTTGGGTTTTTCATAATCTGTCGGCAGGTAGCTTTTTATCCTGGCCGTCTCGATATAGTCGTGATGTAACCCCAGGATATGAATGCCGGTATCGAGGGTCGTGCGTATATTCTCATGGTCAGCATATACCAGCAACCGCCGCCATTCTGTCTCATCGATGACGGGTGGTTCGCCTTCAACCCAGCGCCTGTCGCCTGTAATGCCGGCTTTCAGCAACATCGTCATCAGCTGGCGGCAGTTGTCGCTCATCAGCTCTATGGTGTTAGAGTCCATCACCTTACGGTAGACGTCTTGTGTCTGCTGCGCCATCGCTTCGGGGGTGATGGTATTGGTTATCACGGCGTTACGGATAATCTCTATACGCGGATTCCATCCTAACTGTTTCAGCGCCTCAGCTTCCATCGTGCCTTGCGCAATCATCACGTAAGAGTGTTCCGCAAGCCGCCGTTGCCAGAGTAGGGTCTTGTAGAGTTTCTCGCTGAGTCGGCGTTCTGCAATTATCCAAGGTTCAAGTCCGCCATGAGGCGTGAATACGATGCGAGCCCCTTGACGGTGGGCTTGCAAGGCCTGTTTTACAGTCTGGTATTTCCAGCACCCGTGGACGTGAACGATGTCTGGTCTTGCATCAGTGTCCGCTTGGCCAAGCATAGTGACATGCTTAGCTATCAACGAATCGTCATTGGGGTATAGATGCAGTATCTTCATCGTGTCACAAACTCGTGAGGTTATTCTTTACTTGCCTGTAATCTGTGTTCGGCGGCAAACAGCCGAAGCACTTCGTGACCACGGTTGGCCCGTACGACTATGAAGTCGTAATTGGCGCTTCGCTGTATGTGGCGCAGCCATTTGTCGTGGCCGATGCCGGCTCGCCATCGTTCTGCCTTCGTGATAATGCTGGCCGCCTGACTGATTTCGTCGAAGGGCGTCAGCGTCACGTCACCTTTCTTGTTGTAGTATCCTAACAGCAGTTCCGTAGACGTTGTCGCAAACTCCTCAAGCTCGGAAAGCCATTGGTCGGAAGGCGGTGGTGTCGTGATGTCAGTAAAGATAATCCACTCTTTTTTAGCTGCTTTGACGCCAATCGTGAAAGCAAGCCTTCGACGATTCTGCCGGAAGTGATACTTCGGCAGAAACGTCGTATAGAGATGTGGATTCTCTGTCTTCAGCTGTTTCAAAATGTCGGCACTTCCGTCAGTCGAACTCTCGTCCACGACGATGACTTCATAACCCTCATACTGTTGTGTGAGCAGCAGGGGGAGATTCGTCGTCAGCTCTTCGGCCTGGTCGTGAACGGTAACGATGACGCTGAAAGATGCTTTCTTTTCAGTAGTGCTCATGGATGTTGTTCGTTCGTTTTAAATATCTTCGCTGGTATAGCCTTTTGGCAATTGGCGGCAGTTGTATTGCGACGCCATGATTTCGCCATAGGCACCAGCCGAGCGGATAGCCAACAGGTCACCACGACGGGTGGCGTTCAAGTCAGTCTGTTTGGCAAACACATCGGTTGACTCGCAGATGGGTCCCACCACGTCGTAGGCCACTGTCGGCTCTTCGCTGGTGATGTTCTCAATCTTGTGATAAGCCTGATAGAGTGCGGGGCGTATCAAGTCGGTAAAGCCAGCATCGACGATGGCAAACTTCTTGGTAGCTCCCTCCTTTATATATAAGGTACGTGTAATCAGACTGCCACATTGTGCCACCACGGCGCGTCCTAACTCGAAGTGGAGCGTCTGGCCTGGGCGCAGGCGCAACTTCTTGGCGTAGGTGTCGAAATAGGCTTTGAAGTCGGGAATGGGCACGCGGTTGGGGTGTTCGTAGTCTATGCCGAGGCCGCCTCCAACGTTGATGTGTTCAACACGGATGCGGTGGCGCTCCAGTTCGTCCTGCAGTTCGTTGACGCGGTTACAGAGTGCTTCAAAGTCGCCCATATCCAGAATCTGACTGCCGATGTGAAAGTGCAGGCCCACCACCTGAACGTTCTTCAGTTGCTGGGCGTGCTCAATGACGGGCACCATATCGCGCATGGCTATGCCAAACTTGTTCTCGGCCAGTCCCGTGGTGATATTGGCGTGGGTATGAGCCCCTACATTGGGATTTAGACGGAACGCCACGCGGGCCGTCTTGCCCTTTGCTGCTGCCAGTACGTTGATAACCTCCAATTCGGGGATGCTTTCTACGTTGAAGCAGAAAATGTCGTTGTCAAGTCCGAGATTTATCTCCCAATCACTCTTGCCGACGCCAGCAAATACAATTTTGGAACTGGGGAATCCAGCCCGTACGGAAGCCTCGATCTCGCCACCGCTGACACAGTCGACGCCTAAGCCTGCCTCGCGGATGATGCGCAACAGCTGGGCGTTGGCGTTGGCTTTGACAGCATAGTGTACGTTGTAGCCTTCATGCTTGGCTATTTCAGCATTAATGGCTCTCAGCGTCTGTCGCAGCACTTCTGTGTCGTAGTAGTAGAAAGGCGTTCTCAGCGTCTGGAACTTCTCTACAGGAAATTTACCTTTCATGTTTGTGTTGCGTGTGTATTAATTAAACAGGTTGTTGCTCAGGCTCTGCAGGGCGCGCTTCTTATCCTCTTCCTTGATGAGGAACGAGATGTTGTAGTTAGAGCCGCCGTACGACACCATGCGGACTGGAATGTTGTTGAAGGCGTCCATCACGCGTGTCTCAAAGCCGATGTTCGACCAGTCGAGGTCGCCGACGACGCAGATGATGCACATACCCGTGTCGACCGTAACCGTACCGTATTTCTTCAGCTCGTCGACGATTTCGCCGAGGTGAGCCGAGTTGTCGATACTCATCGAGACGCCTACCTCTGAAGTACACACCATGTCGATAGGTGTCTGGTAGCTCTCGAAAATCTCAAATACCTTGCGCAGGAAACCTGTTGCCAAGAGCATGCGCGATGACTTGATCTTGATGGCGATGATGTTATCCTTGGCGGCAACGGCCTTGATCTTGCCGTATTCCGTCTGGTTTGAAATGGTCGTACCCTCGGCGTCGGGGTCCATCGTGTTGAGCAGACGGACGGGGATGCCGGCGTACTTGGCGGGCTGCACACACGTCGGGTGCAGGATCTTGGCTCCGAAGTAAGCCAGCTCGGCAGCCTCTTCGAACTGCAGCTGGTGGACGGGCTGTGTTTTGTCTACCACGCGCGGGTCGTTGTTGTGCATACCGTCGATATCGGTCCAGATCTGGATTTCCTCAGCATTCAAGGCGGCGCCTATGAGCGAAGCGGTATAGTCGGAACCGCCGCGTTGCAGGTTATCGACCTCTCCGTAGGCGTTGCGGCAGATGAAGCCCTGAGTGATGTACACCTGCTGGCCTTCGTTCTCGGCCATGATCGCCGACAACTTCTCCTTGATATAGACGAGGTCGGGCTCGGCGTTCTTGTCGGTACGCATGAAGTCGAGCGCATTCAGCAGTACGGCCTTGATGCCCTGCTCCTTCATGTAGTTCACTACCATGTTGGTCGACATCATCTCGCCCTGTGCCACGATGGCTTTCTCTTCGAACGAGGTGAAGATCTCCTTCGTAAACGAGCGCAGGTAGTTGAACTCGTCTTTCAGGAAGTCGCGGGTCAGGCTCTTCGTCTCGTCCTTGGTGTAGAGTTCGTCGAGGTGCTTCATGTACTTCGACTCCAAACGGTTGATGACCTCGTTAGCGCCGTCGGCATTCTTCTTGTAGAGATAGTCCGAGATTTCCACCAGCGAGTTGGTGGTTCCCGACATGGCCGAGAGCACAACGAATACCGGCTCGCCGCTCTTGGTGACGAGACTTGTAACCTCCTTCATTCTTTGTGGCGTACCTACTGACGTGCCGCCGAATTTCATTACTTTCATAGTCGTTCTTATTTTGTTTTTTAATCTTTTGTTTCTTCTTGCGGCATCTGGTTATAGCGGTCGGTAACTTCCTCAAGTCCCTTTTCGCTACAATGATAGACAATGCCTGGATACTTGTTGAGCAACGTGCGGTCGTGTGTCGTCAGTATGACCGCCGTCCCCGTCAGAGAGATCTCACGCAGCAGGTTGATGATGTTCTCGGCCGTCTCGCTGTCTAAGCTGGCCGTCGGCTCGTCGGCCACAATCAGCTGCGGACTGTTGAGCAGGGCACGTGCGATGGCTATACGCTGCTGTTCGCCGCCCGACAGTTCGTGGGGCAGACGGTCTTTCTTGTCGCTCATGCCAACGTGTTTCAGCACTTCGTCAATACGCTGTTCTATGTCCGACTTGTCTTTCCACCCTGTAGCCTTCAGGACGAAGCGCAGGTTCTGGTAGACCGAACGGTCGCTCAGCAGTTGGAAGTCCTGGAAGATGATGCCCATCTTGCGGCGCAGGTCAGGAACGTGTTTACGGCGCATGGTCATCAGGTCATAGCCGAAGACAGTTGCTTCGTCAGCCTTTTCGATATCCATTTCCTGATAGATAGCTTTCAGCAGCGAACTCTTGCCCGACCCCACGCGACCAATCAGATAGACGAACTGGCCTTCTTCTACGTGGAAGTTGGCGCCGCTGATGGCTAATTCGCCATCGTTATGGTGGATGTTAACGTTCTTGAAACTAACTAACATATTCATTCGGCTGTTATTCTTATTTCATAGTGCCGGCAGCCTTTGCGGCGCGGCGATTCTTGTCCCAGTTGGGGTCGTGGCGCTTGGCCAGTTCTGCGGCAACATCTTCTATGCGCAGTCCCTTGCTGGTCAGCAGCACAATGAGGTGGTAGAGCATGTCGGATGCTTCATACACCAGTTTCTCGCTCGAACCGTTGGTGGCTTCGATAACGGTTTCCAAAGCCTCTTCGCCAACCTTCTGGGCCATACGGTTGACGCCGTCCTTGAAGAGCTTTGTGGTATAACTGCCTTCCGGCATCTCCTCGTGGCGGCGGTTGATGAAGTCCTGCAGCTCGGTCAGGAAGAGCAGCGGGTTCTGCTCGTTGTCCTCGCCCCAGCAGGTGTCCGTCCCTTTGTGGCAGGTGGGTCCGTCGGGGTTGGCCTGGACGAGTAGCGTGTCGTTATCGCAGTCAATCTTGATGCTGACCAAGTTCAGGAAGTTGCCGCTGGTCTCGCCTTTCGTCCAGAGGCAGTTGCGCGAACGGCTCCAGAAGGTCACCTTCTTCGTTTCCATAGTCTTGTCGAACGCCTCCTGGTTCATGTAGCCTAACATCAGCACGTTCTTCGTCTTGGCATCCTGGATGATGGCAGGCACGAGACCGCCACACTTTTCAAAATCTATCTTCATAATCTTACGTTTATTCCTTCGTTCTTTAGATATTGTTTCAGTTCGGGTATGGGAATCTCGCCGAAATGGAATACGCTGGCAGCTAAGGCCGCATCGGCGTGACCCTCGGTAAAGACGTCGCGGAAGTGCTCGCGCTTGCCGGCTCCTCCGCTGGCGATAATGGGTATCGAGAGGTTGTCGGCCAGCTGGCGCAGGGCTTCGTTGGCATAGCCTTCCTTCACGCCGTCGTGGTTCATCGAGGTGAAGAGAATCTCGCCAGCTCCACGCTCCTGAGCCTCGTGGGCCCATTCGAAGAGTCCGCGCTCCGTCCGTTCGCGACCGCCTTTCAGATAGCAGAACCAGCCGTCCTCGTCGAAGCGGGCGTCGATGGCGCAGACGCAGACCTGGCTTCCGAAACGGTTGGTAATCTCGTCAATCAGTTCCGGACGTCGAATGGCCGCCGAGTTGACGCTCACCTTGTCGGCTCCGGCATAGAGCAGCCGTTCCACGTCAGCCAGCTCGTTGATGCCGCCGCCTACGGTAAAGGGTATATTAATCTCTTTCGCCACGCGTGTCACCATTTCCGTGAACGTCTTGCGGCCTTCAAAGCTTGCCGTGATATCGAGGAAGCAGAGTTCGTCAGCCCCTTGCTCCGAGTAGGCCTTGCCCAGTTCTACCGGGTCGCCGGCACTTCTGAGGTTCACGAAGTTGGTGCCTTTGACGGTCTCGCCGTCCTTGACGTCCAGGCAGGGTATGATTCGTTTTGCTAATGACATAAATACTTTTTTAGACAGGAGTACAAGAGTACATTTTTATTAACGCATTTAGGTCGATGCGACCTTCGTAGATTGCTTTGCCAAAGACGACGGCGGGAATGCCTGCCTTGTCGAGGGTCTTGATGTCGTCGATACTCGACACGCCTCCGCTGGCTATGAGGTGCACGTCGGGGTATGCCTCCATCACCTGCTGATACAATCCGATGGCGGGGCCTGCTAACGTGCCGTCCTTGGATATCTCCGTACAGAGAACGGTCTTGACGCCTGCGTCGATATATTTCTTCAGGAAGGGCAGCAGGTCTTCCGTCGAGTCTTCCTTCCAGCCGTTGATGCTGATTTTGCCGTTACGCACGTCGGCGCCTAATATCATGCGGTCGGCGCCGTACTTCTCGAGCCATCCCAAGAACAGGTCGGGTTGTGTGACGGCGATGCTGCCGACGGTCACCATCGAGGCCCCCGCCTCAAAGGCTTTCTCTATGTCCTCGTCGGTCTTGATGCCGCCGCCGAAGTCGACCGTCAGACGGGTTTCGGTCGTCACGCAACTGAGTACTTGGCTGTTGACGATGTGCTTCGACTTGGCGCCGTCGAGGTCTACCATGTGCAGACGCTTGTAGCCGATGCGCTCAAACTCCAAGGCCATCTCCAACGGATGACCGTAGACGGTCTTCTGGTCGTAGTCGCCTTTTGTCAGGCGCACACATTGTCCGTCGATAATGTCTATGGCGGGTATCAGTTCTATCTTCATTGTCAATTATCTGTTATCGGTTGTCAGCTGGAGAAAGTTCTCCAAGATTTTCTCGCCCACCTTGCCGCTCTTCTCGGGGTGGAACTGGCAGGTGTAGAAGTTGTCCTTGTGCATCGATGCCGAGTAGGGCAGGATGTAGTCGGCTGTGGCGATGGTCTCGGCACATTTGGGCACATAGAAGCTGTGTACGAAGTAGACGTAGTCGCCCTCGTTGAGCCCTTTGTACAGCGGCGACTTGAGGTCGTTCAGCTGGTTCCATCCCATGCAGGGCACCTTGTCCTCATGCTTCTCGGGCAGGAAGCGCTTCACCTCGGCGTCGAAGATGCCGATGCATTCGGTGTCGCCCTCCTCGCTGTGGCGGCACAGCAACTGCTGTCCCACGCAGATACCGAAGACGGGCTGCTTGAGGTTGCGAATCACCTCGTCCAGGCGTCGTGCCTTCAGGTACTCCATTGCCTCGCCGGCATGTCCCTGTCCGGGGAACAGCACCTTGTCGGCTTTCATCAGCTGCTCGGCATCGTCGGTCAGCATGGGCTCAATACCCATTCGCTTCAGGGCGTTGACCACCGAGTAGATGTTTCCTGCGTTATATTTTACGATTGCAACGTTCATGTTTGTGCGGTAGCAAATTATTTACTCTTCACTTTTCACTCTTCACTTACGAGAAGATGATGGTTTTGTTCTTGTACGTTAGTATTTTGCGCTCTATGTGCTTCTGCACGGCGTGGCTCAGCACAATCTTCTCCAGGTCCTTGCCTTTCAGCACGAGGCTTTCGGGCGTGTCCTTATGCGTGATGCGTGTCACGTCCTGCTCGATGATGGGGCCTGCGTCCAGCTCGGCCGTCACGTAGTGGCTCGTGGCGCCGATAATCTTCACGCCGCGCTCCCACGCCTGGTGATAGGGTTTGGCGCCGATGAAGGCCGGCAGGAACGAGTGGTGGATGTTGATGATGTGGTGGGGATAGGCGGCAATCATGTCGTCGGAGATGATCTGCATGTAGCGTGCCAGCACGATGAACGAGATGTCCTCCTTCTTCAGCAGCTCCATCTCGGCCTTCTCCACCTCGGCCTTGTTAGAATGGTCTTTCTTGATGCTCCACACGTAGTAGGGAATGCCGAACTGGTCGGCCACATAGCGCAGGTCTTCGTGGTTCGAGACGATGCATGGAATCTCGCAGGCAAACTCTCCCGCCTTCCAGCGTGCCAGCAGGTCGTAGAGACAATGGCTCATCTTTGATACGAAGATGGCCATGCGCGGTTTCTTGTCGCCCCAGTAGAGGCTGAACTTCATCTGGTAGCGTTGTGCATAGAGCGTGGTGATGTATTCGTAGATCTTGTCGCGGGGAATGAGGAATCCCTCGAGTTCCCATTCTATGCGCATGAAGAACATGCCGTCAAGTTTGTCAACGTATTGGTCGAGGTAAACGATGTTACCCTTGTTGTCGGTAATAAATTTGGTTACTTCCGTAATAATACCCTGTTTGTCAGGACAATGCAGAAGCAGGATTGCCGTTTGTTTCATTTTGCTTTCTATACTTTTTCAGTTTCGTCGTGCAAAGGTACGAAAAAAATATGATTCTGACGTCATGTTTTCGCCACTTTATTTATTAAATAGGTAATTTTTTACCCCCCAAAAGCCGCTTTTTCCGACAAAATTACAATTTTTTTTCAAAAAATCGCCATTTTATTTGGAAATTCTGTAAAAAATACTTATATTTGCACTTGAAAACTATACCGTTAAAAGTCTTTCACGCGTATGGCTAAGTATAATATCACAGAAAAGAGAGAAAAAGAGGCCGCTTACAGGAGCCTCGTTAGTCCGAAACTGATGGATGAAATGAAGGAGAAAATCCTGAATATCATCGTCATGCAGAAGAAGTACAAGGACAAGGATTACTCAGCCAAGCGATTGGCCGAGGACTTGGGCACAAACACCCGTTATGTCTCAGCAGTTGTTAACGTCAAGTTCCACATGAACTATGCGTCGTTCGTCAATAAGTATCGCATCGAGGAGGCTATGTCCATTCTTGTTGACAAGCGGTATCTGGACTTGCGCATGGAGGAGGTCAGCGACATGGTGGGATTTGCCAACCGGCAGTCGTTCTATGCGTCGTTCTACAAGATTATGAAGATGACGCCGCGCGAGTACCGCCAGCAGCACCTGCAGCAGCATCCCCTACAGCCTGCGAAGAAGACCAGTAAGAAACAACAGGAGGCGGCCAAGTAATGAGCAGTTTCCGTTATATCGACGAGCGTTTTGCTGATTTGCAGATGCTCCGCTACCGGCTGGAAGGCTTTGAGCGCCTGTCATTACAGCAGAAAAAACTGATTTTCTTTCTTTCAAAGGCGGCATTGTTCGGGCGCGACATCACGTTCGACCAATACGGCCGTTATAACCTGCTGATACGACGGACGCTGGAGGCCGTCTATACCGACCTGCGTGTAGACCACGATACCGACCAGTTCCGCGCCCTGGAGGTCTATCTGAAGCGCGTGTGGTTTTCCAACGGTATCTACCACCACTACGGCTGCGAGAAGTTCGAGCCGCAGTTCTCAGAAGCCTATTTTCGCGAGGCTGTATGCCAGGTCGACGCCCGGCGGCTGCCGCTGGCTAACGGTCAGACGGCCAGAGAGTTGTGCGACGTGCTCTGTCCCGTCATCTTCGACCCCACGATACTGCCCAAGCGCGTGAACAAAGCCGACGGCGAGGATCTGCTGCTGACGTCGGCCTGCAACTTCTACGACGGCGTGACGCAAGCTGAGGCCGAAGCCTATTACAACGCGCGGAAAGACGCCGACGACCCGATGCCCCCTTCCTACGGTCTGAACTCGACGCTCACGATGCGCGACGGACAGCTCTGCGAGGACGTCTGGAGCACCAACGGTCGCTACGCCAATGCCCTGCGCCACATCGTCTACTGGCTGCGGAAGGCTGCCGAGGTGGCCGAGAACGATAGCCAGCGCGAGGTCATCGGCAAGCTCATAGCCTACTACGAAACAGGCGACCTGCGCACGTTCGACGACTACAGCATCAGCTGGCTGCAATGCCTTGAGGGTAGGGTAGACTTCATCAACGGCTTCATCGAGGTCTATGGCGACCCATTGGGGCTGAAAGGCTCGTGGGAGGCACTCGTGGAGTATATCGACGAGGAGGCCACCCACCGCACGCAGACCATCGCCCGCAACGCCCAATGGTTTGAAGACCATTCGCCCATCGACCCGCGCTTCCGCAAGCCCGTCGTCAAGGGCGTCTCGGCCAACGTCATCTGTGCCGCCATGCTCGGCGGCGAGGAATACCCCTCGACGGCCATCGGCATCAACCTGCCCAATGCCGACTGGATACGTGCCCAGTACGGTTCGAAGAGCATCACCATATCGAATATTACCGACGCCTACAACAAGGCCGCCCACGGCAACGGATTCAAGGAGGAGTTCGTCGTAGACGCCGCGACGCTGGCGCTCATCGATAAATATGGTGACGCCTGCGACGACCTGCATACCGACCTGCACGAGTGCTTAGGACACGGCAGCGGACAGCTGCTGCCAGGCGTTGACCCCGACGCCCTGAAAGCCTACGGCAACACCATCGAGGAAGCCCGCGCCGACCTCTTCGGACTCTACTACATGGCCGACCCGAAACTGGTAGAACTCGGTCTGCTGCCCGACGGCGAGGCCTACCGTGCACAGTACTACACCTATATGATGAACGGACTGATGACACAGCTCATACGCATCACCCCCGGCAACCAGATAGAAGAGGCCCACATGCGCAACCGCGCCCTCATAGCCCGCTGGTGTGCCGCCCAGGGCAATGTTGTAGCGTTAGTCAAGTGCGACGGCAAAACCTACTTAAAGATAAGCGATTACGAGGAATTGCGAAAGCTTATTGCGAAGCTATTGGCCGAGGTGCAACGCATCAAGAGCGAGGGCGACTACGAGGCTGCCCGACGGCTGGTCGAGGACTACGCCGTCAAGATTGATCCCGAGCTGCATGCAGAAGTTCTGGAGCGCTATGCCAAGCTGAACCTCGCCCCCTATAAGGGATTCATCAATCCGCAGATGCTGCCCGTCAACGATGCCGACGGCGAGATCATCGACATCCAACTGAACTACTCAGAGAGCTACGCCCATCAGATGCTCCGCTACAGCTCGGAATACGCCACGCTCATTTAGTTCCCCAGTCCCACTCCGTCCCACCAAATCCCACTCCGTCCCACCAAATCCCACCAAGTCCCCCCCCATGATCCAAGACCAAATCAAAGCCATCAAGCAGTCGTTCCGCCAGATGATGGACGGCTCCATCGCCAAGTCCATGCGCGACAAGGGTGTCGACTACCACCTCAACTGGGGAGCCACCATCCTGCGGCTGCGCGAGAAGGCCGACGAGATAGGCAAGAACTACGACCTCGCCATCGCCCTGTGGAAGGAGAACGTCCGCGAGTGCAAGATACTCGCCACGATGCTGATGCCTCCCGACGAGATACTGCCCGAGGTGGTCGACATCTGGATGGAGCAGACCGAGACCGTCGAGATAGCCGAGCAGGCCGCCATGAACCTCTACCAGTATCTGCCCTACGCCCCCGCAAAAGCCTACGAGTGGATAGCCTCCGACCGAGAACTCTGTCAGCTCTGCGGCTTCCACGTCCTGAGCCGCCTTTTCATGAACGGTCAGGAGCCCAACGAGCGCGGCATCAACGAGTTTCTCGACCAGGCCCACGTAGCCCTGCTCTCGCCCTCGCTCGTCGTCCGCAAGGCCGCCCTCAACAGCCTCAACCGTTTCGCTGACCTCGGCCTCGTCTACCAACGCCTTGCCGACAGCATCTTCCGCCGGATATAGCACAACCCGCAGCTTTCCTTTTGGTTCGCTTGCAGCAGCTTCCCCCTCCGCACCAGCCCGACCTTAGCATATCGCCACTAAGGGGAATGGCGTGGTGGACTGTATGAAACGATTATTAGCTCACAGAAGGGACTCTCCTCGTTGTGCTTACGCTGGCAGGCGACTATGTCTACATCATGGATGACGGATTGACTGCTGACGCGCCAGGGAATTGCACCAGGGGTTGCAACCAGATGATGGTCGCCCGTATTTTGGCAGTCAGAACAGCAGCCATTTCCGACGATAGTTTTGTGGCGCACTTATAGATGTTAGCGACAGCCACGCGGTAGATAGTCGGAGTGCCGAACGGCGATGCAAAGATACGGCGAAAAATCGGACGGTGCAAGAGTTTTGTGGAGGCTGACGGAATCCTAACTTGTCAAGTGGCTGACAACCAGTGTCGTACAGGCCATTCTAATGCCTGCCGTCCCTTGATGTCTTTCGTCCTTCGCATTTCTCGTCTTTCGCTCCTCTCGTCTTTCGCCTTTTGCTCTTCGCGTGCGTGTGCGCACGCTACAGCCGAAATGGCGAAAGTTGGTGACACCCAGCACACCTGATACTGATTATCAGGTAGTTGCGGCGGTGGGTGGTCGCACCAGTGCCCACACCAATGGTCGCACCAAGTGTCGCATCAACCCTTTCTGCGAATGTTTCACGCCAAACCCCAGAAACGTACAAGCCTCTCGTAAAAATTTCACGGCCTCTCATAAAATTCTCACGGCCTCTCGTAAATGTTTCACGGCCTGCCATGATCCGTTGGTGTCACCTTTGGTGCGACTATAGGTGTCACCAAACTCGAAAAGATATCCCCTGATTTTCAGACTGTTAAGTGCCAGGTGTAAGAGGTGTCACCTATTGTTTCTTGAAAGTTGCCGTCGAATTCGAATATAACCTACCATAAGGAGAAGTGCAAGGGCACAAAGAAATTGCTTTATTCATTCACACATGAAGAAGCGAGTGATTGAGGCGGAGGTGAAGGGGCGATCGGACATAGCAGCACACAAGAAAAGGGAGTGAGCCAATTTGGCTGCGCTCCCTTTAGTCTCTCTTTGGTTAGATCCTCTCCATTTGCGAGGTGCCTGGCGGATTCGAACCGCCGTAGACGGTTTTGCAGACCGTTGACTAAGCCACTCATCCAAGGCACCGTTTGTAAATGTGGGTGCAAAGGTAATGCTTTTATTTGGAATGACCAAATTTTTCCTTTACTTTTTATCACAAATCTGATTTTTCAGCGTACAACCGTCGCATCCGTCGCATCCGCAGCATGGATTGTGGCGTTGGCGTATGAGCTTTCTGATACGCCAGATGGCATAAACGATAGCTGCAGGGATGCAGATGCTGACGATAATGGTTTGGATCATAGTTTCGACAACTTTCGCAGCATAAGTTTGTTGATGGCCTGAATGCGCCGTCCGCTTTTGCCAATGTCCTCGCGTACATTGTTAATATTATTAAACAGGTCGCTGAATGCATTGAGGATGGGGTTTGGCTGGGCTGTATCTTCACTGATGGCCGGATTGGTAACGATGCGGATGCCCAGATGCTCGATACTGACGTCGATGTCGGCATCGGTCATGATGGGGTCGCCGTCGTAGTGGATGGCTCCTGGCGCTTTGCGGTGTATATGCAGCTGCTTGGTGCGGAAAGTCTTGATTTTAGAGTTGTTGCCTAAGGTTTTCATAAACAGGTCGGCTGCAATCTGGGGTGCTTCAAGCGTGTCGAAAGGCTCCATGATGATAACGTCCATCTCGCCGTCTTTCATTGTGGCACCTGGTGCGATATAGGCGTTGTTGCCGTATTGCGATGCGTTGGCACAGGCAATCAGGAAGGCTTTGTAGTGGTGAGTGCCTGTGTGGTCGCTCACCTCGTAGGTCTCTGGCTTGTATTTCAGACCTTCTTTGAGTACGTTCTCTACGTAGGTGATAGGTCCGCGTTTGCCAGCTTCGGCAAACTTCAGCGATATAAAGGCGTCGAACCCCATACCGCAGGTACAGAAGAAGGGCAGCCCGTTGATAATGCCATAGTCGAATGACTCGATATGGTACTGGTTGATAATCTCAATGCTCTTGCGCATGTCGATAGGCAGGCACAGGTGGCGCGCCAGTCCATTTCCTGAACCGCAGGGGATGATGGCCAGCGCTGTCTGGCTATGAGTCAGTGAGCGTGCAACCTCGTTGACTGTTCCGTCGCCGCCGACGGCAACGACAATATCGTCCTTGCTGTCAATACACTGAAGGGTCAGTTCCGCCGCGTGCCCCGCATGTTCGGTATAGAGAATGCGGTAGTCAAAAGTTTCCTTGTCGAGCGTTGACTCAATCAACTCCGGCAGTACCTTCTTGGAATGTGTCCCTGAAATGGGGTTGACAATGAAGGTTATTCTTTTCTTATTGCTATTCATGAATGCAAAAATACGAATTTACTCTGATTTTTTTGCATTTTCTGTACTAATTTTCCCAAAAAGCAACAATATTTACGAAAAAAGTGCACGTATTCATAAAAAATGTGTAACTTTGCAGCCTAATTGGAAAAATATTAATAAACTATACCAAAATCGGAATGGGACAGTTACAAAAAAAGTACGAGAATTATCGTGAGCCGCAGAAGTATATGGCTGCAGACGTTTACCCTTATTTCCGTGCTATTGAAGGAAAACAAGGTACTGAAGTAGAGATGGGAGGCCACAAGGTTCTGATGTTTGGCTCGAATGCCTATACAGGACTGCCTGGTGACCAGCGAATCATTGATGCAGCCAAAGCCGCTCTTGACAAATATGGCTCGGGGTGTGCTGGAAGTCGTTTCCTGAATGGAACGCTTGACTTGCACGTCCAGCTCGAAAAGGAAATTTCAGAATTTATTGGTAAGGACGACTGCCTTTGCTTCTCAACAGGCTTCTCTGTTAATCAGGGTGTATTGGCAATGGTTGTCGGCAAGGATGATTACATCATCTGCGACGACCGTGATCATGCTTCTATCGTCGATGGCCGCCGCCTGTCGTTTGCTAAGCAGCTTCATTACAAGCATAACGACATGGAAGACCTGGAGCGCGTGCTTCAGAAACTGCCTTACGACGCCATCAAGCTGATTGTCGTCGACGGTGTGTTCTCTATGGAGGGCGACCTTGCCAAGTTGCCTGAAATCGTTGAGCTGAAGCATAAGTATAACTGCTCCATCATGGTGGACGAGGCTCATGGCATTGGTGTCTTCGGCCGTCAGGGTAGGGGCGTGTGCGACCATTTTGGACTGACCGACGAGGTAGACCTCATTATGGGCACCTTCTCGAAGTCGCTGGCTTCCATCGGCGGATTCATCGCTTCCGATTCTGACACCATAAACTTCCTGCGTCACACCTGTCGCACTTATATCTTCTCGGCCTCTAACACACCCGCTGCTACAGCTGCTGCGATGGAGGCTCTGCACATTATTCAGCAGGAACCTGAGCGTATTCAGGCTCTTTGGGACGTTACCAACTATGCATTGAAGCGTTTCCGCGAGGAAGGCTTCGAGATTGGCGATACGGAGAGTCCCATTATCCCGCTCTATGTGCGCGACGTTGAGAAGACATTCCTAGTGACGGCTCTGGCATTCAAGGCTGGTGTGTTCATCAATCCTGTGATTCCGCCTGCCTGCGCCCCGCAGGACACGCTGGTTCGCTATGCACTGATGGCCACTCATACCAAGGAACAGGTTGACCGTTCGGTGGTGGCTCTGAAGAAAATCTTCGTCGAGCAGGGCATTATTAAATAAAAAGTTCTGAAAAATTTGGGCGGGTCAAAAATTCTTTGTAATTTTGCACCCGCTTTTCATAACGAGGTGTAGCGCAGTTGGTAGCGTTCCTGGTTTGGGACCAGGCTGTCGCAGGTTCGAGTCCTGTCACCTCGACCACCCATGTGGAAAGAGTCCGCTGACTATCAATTAGTTGGCGGACTTTTTTTGAATCTGTCGTTTCTGATTACTCCTCGATATGTGACAGGGAGTGGGCGAAGGAGGTGAAGAAGTTGGTCATAGCCTCAGAGGGGTAGTAACGGAGATAGTGAGCGGAACGGCGGACGTGCCAGAGCATGGCCTGCGAGTTGGAGGTGTGGACGAAGATGTCCTTGCCCTGCGAGAAATACCAATCTTCGGCGTGCGAGTTCTTCTGCTGGAACATTTCGCGGACGAACTGGTCCATCTGCTTTTCGGACATGGGCTTCATGAAGGGCAGTCGCTCGGGGGTGAAGTTCAGAAGGCGTACCAGGAAGACGGCCGTCAGCTGGCTCATGTTCTCGAGCTTCAGCTGGGTGATCCACTGTCCGAGCTTGTCGAAGTCGACCTTGCTACCCGTCTGCCGGAGGAAGATGCCCAGTTCGGTGGCACGCTTGACGGGGATGCCGGCGTTGAGGATGAAGCGTGCGATGCCGAGCAGGTGGAGTAGGGCGGTGCGCGTCTCGGTATTGGAGTCCTCGGCGTCGAGGATGTTTTGCAGCTGGTGGTTCAGGAAGGGGTTCGTCAGGTGGTCGGCCACGAGCAGGTCGTTGTCGTCGGATTCGTGGCTCTGAGCCTGACTCCACTGTTGGAGGAGGGCTTCGGGCACCTGTACGAAGAACTGGTCGCTACAGCACTCTATGCCCTGATAGACGAGTGGTGCGACGTCGTGCATCTCTGCCAGTTGGTAGAGACGGTTCCACTTCCATGCCGAGAGCGGCTCTATGGTCTCGGCGGTGTTGAAGGCCCCTGCACGCAGCAGGCGGAAGAAGTTGTGTTCGATGATATTCATGAGTATCTTCTTGGATAGCGTAGGACGATGGCCAGCAGGGCGACGATGCCGAGGGCCATCGGGTAATACAGATAAGGAATGATGGCTATGGGGTTGAGGGTTGCCAGTCCTGCGGCCATCAGGATCTGTGCGCCGTAGGGCAGCATGCCCTGCGAGAAGCACGAGAAGGTGTCGAGAATGGAGGCGCACTTGCGGTTGTCGAGTCCGAAGCGGTCGCCTATCTGCTTGGCAATGCCGCCGACGGTGAGTATGGCCACCGTGTTGTTGGCCGTACAGACGTTGACGATTGACACCAGCGCCGCTATCGACAGTTCGGCTCCGCGCTTGCTGTTGACGTGACGCGTGAGCAGGCTGATGATGAAGTCGATGCCGCCCTGCTGGCGGATGAGGGCCAGTAGTCCGCCGGCCATCATCGTAATGATGATGAGCTCGCCCATACCGACGATGCCGCTGCCCATAGCGCCGAACCATCCGTAGAGGTCGTAAGAGCCGCTGAACAGTCCGATGACGCCAGTCAGCAGGAGTCCGATGGTGAGTACGGCCATCACGTTCATGCCGCAAATAGCCGTCACTAATACCGCGATGTAGGGAACGACCTTGAGGGGCTCGATGGTCGCTATATGCTGTGGTGCCTGAACGTCGGCGCCCATGAAGACGTAGACGATGAAGACAGCGAGAGCGGCGGGTGCCACTAAGAAGGCGTTGACGCGGAACTTGTCGGAGAGTCGGCAGCCTTGCGTCTGTGTGGCGGCTATCGTGGTGTCGCTGATGAACGACAGGTTGTCGCCGAAGAACGAGCCGCCGACGACGATGGCCGTCATCATAGCTGCCGATGTGCCCGTCTGTGCCGATACGCCTGCGGCAATGGGCGTCAGCGCTACAATAGTGCCCACACTGGTGCCTATGCTGAGCGAGATGAAGCAGGCGGCGAGGAAGAGTCCTGCCAGCAGCATCTGTGGCGGCAGCAGCCAGAGCGTCAGGTTCACGGTAGCGTCAATACTGCCCATGACCTTTGCCGAACTGGCGAAGGCTCCCGCGAGGATGAAGATCCATATCATCAGCATCATCTGCTCTGTCGAGGCACCGCTTGAGAATGTCGATATGCGCTGGTTCAGGGGCCGTCCGCCGTTGATGACGATAGCATAGAGCGAGGCCGCCATGAAGGCAACGGTGATGGGCACCTTGTAGAAGTCGGCAGCAACGATGCTGGTGACCAGGTAGAGGACGATGAACACGCCGATGGGTGACAGAGCTATGAGGCCTTTCTTCATAATCTATTTCTTCTTAGTTCCGAAAAAGTCGCTCAGGCCGTTGAAGTCTTTCTTCAGGATGATACCGATGCCCTGCGTGTTCAGGCTTGAGCGGGTGAAGTAGCGGTCGTTGGTCTGGTTGTACACTTTCAGGGCGTAGTTGCCGTTAGGCGTGAGCAGGTAGCGCACGTCGAAGTCGCCGATGAACGACGGCGAGGCCTGGGTGGCTTTGTCGCGGTAGCCGAACTGTCCGTTGATGAGCAGGCGGTTGTTGAGCATACGACCGTTGATGATGCCCTCGTACTCAGCATTGTTCCAGCCCTCGGTGCCGGTTGAGATGTTGGCGCCGAAGTTCCAGTTATTATTCTTGACAATCTGGTTCAGCACGTTGTTAATCTGCGTCGAGAGCGTGCCAGAGAGGAACGAGTTCATGGCCAGCGACGTCTGGTCCTGCTGTTCCTGCTGGCCGGCGTTGTTCTGCCCCTGACTGTAGAAGCGGCCAATGCCGAGAAGGTAGAGCACCTGCTGGTTCATCTCCTGTTGCGACGAGAGCAGCGAGCGCACCATCTGCTTCTCGTCGGCGTTGACGTTGGGCAGGTCGAGGTCGAAAGTCACTTGCGGAGCCGCTGGCTGGCCTCCGATATTCATGAGGCAGTTGACGCGGACGGTGTTCGACGAGAAGGAGTTGCCGATATTCAGGTCGGAGAGGCTGACGCCGTTGACGGTGTAGAGTGCCTGTAGGTTGAGGGCAGCCTCGTAGGGGTCGCCGCCGAAGGTGATGGTGCCGCCAGGTTGGAATTGGAACTTCTTGTTGATGATGTTCTGGATGGTAATGTCGTAGGTGCCGTTGTCGACGGTGTAGATGCCCTGCATCTGGAATGTACCTTTATTATAATAAGAGGCGGTAATCGTGCCGCTGCCTCCTAACGTGATGTAGTCGCCCGTCTTGGCATCCATCAGCAGCCGCATTGTAGCATCGGGGTCGACGTTGACGAGGAACGTCATGTAGATATTGGTGGAGCTTGACTCTGGCTGTTGGCTGTTTGCCGCCGTCGTCGTTGACAGCTGCTGGCGCTTCTGCCACGAGATATACTCCTGGCTGTTGACGGCATCGGTCTGTGCGGCATTATAGACGAAGACGGTGTTCTTCAGCGGGGTGACGTTACAGTCGATATGGACGTCGTCGCCCTTCATGCGGATGTCGATGTCGCCACGAGCAAATACTGTACCGTAGAACGACTGGTCGCCAAACTCGTGGAAGTCGTAGCCTAAGAACTGGTCGGTGGCTACGTGGAGGTCGAGACTCAGGTTGGTCAGGTCTTCATGGAAGATGCCGCCGCTGAGGTAGGCCACGTTGTCGTACTTGTCGAAGATGGGCTGTCGGTTGAGCATGATTTTGTTAGGCACGAGGGTGAGCGTGTCGCTGGGCAGCCGGTAGGTGGTGTTGAGCGGTGTGATGGTTGCTTCGCCGTTGACGACGAGGCCGCCCGTGAGGTTGATAGCCGACAGTGGGCCTGCCAGCCGTACGTCGCCCGTTCCGTGTCCCGTGATATGCGATATGAACGACTTGGTGAACGAGTGCATGAAGTCGAGATAGGTGCCGTGGGCCGAAATGCCTAAGTCGATGTAGTCTTTCTCGGGCGAGACGTAGCCGTTGATGTAGGTCATTGCGTCAGGGCCGTCGTTGGCGGTGGCGTGGATGTCAATCTGCTTCTCCTCCTTGTTCCAGCCGACAAGTGCGCTGAGCGTTCCCATGCGTCCTTCCTGGAACTTGAAGTCGTTGACGGTGAGCACTGCGCCTAAGTCGGGCTCGCTGAGTGCCGATGTGATGTATGCGTGACCTGAAGCCTGTCCTGAGAAGGTGACGGCGTCGAAGTTGACCAGGTCGAGGATATAAGCCACCTCTACGTCGTGCAGGTTGACGTGGATGGTGTCGTTCGACTGCTTGGAGGCGGTGCCGTCGACGGTGATGTACTGCTGGTTGTTGTGGATGGTGAAATGGTCAACCAGCAGGCGGTCGGCAGAGTAGAGCACGTCTGACGGCTCGATGAGCCACTGCGAGTTTTCGATAACGATGGTCGAGGGGAGGATGCGCGCGTGAGCCTCCGTCTGTCCGCGATTGTTGACGTAGAACTGCGTGTCGGCGTTCAGGATGCCGTTGACAGGCTTTTGGCCGTTGTTGTTGTCCCATTTCAGGGCTACCTGCAGGTTGTTGTCGGCAGCATGGCCCGTGACGCCGAGCTGCAGCGGCAGACCGTCGTCGACGATGTTGCTGACACCAGCCACGATGGTCATCGTGTCGGTCGGTGTGTCAATATGTACGTAGGCATTTTCGTAACGCTTGTCGTTGTAGCTGAAGACCGGCGCCTGCAGATCGACCTTCATTTTCCGGCTGTTGTCGTTGACGACGGCAGAGAGCGACAGCGGCTGCGCGACGTCGACATCGACATTCAGCAGCTTCTGCAGCCAGTCGGTCTTGGCAACGGTTAGCTGGAGCGTGAAGTTGTTGACGGTGTTGCAGGGTGGGGGAAGACCGGGCAGCGTCGGCAGTCGGGCACCGACGGCGTTGGCAACGCTTCGCGCTAAGGTGGCGTAGTCGAACTCTCCTACGAGATCGGCGTGGGCGAAGTCGCTGTTGAGGGTGACGTAGTGCCGCCCCTCGTCGTAGCCCGACTTGACGTTGAGATATTCTAACTGGTAGTCCTTCTCCGGCAGGTTCAGGTGGTGAAGGCTGATGGCTCCTACGGCGTCGTTCAGACTGCGGGCCTGTATGTCGAGTTCCAGTTGTGCCGACACCTTCGGATCGCTGATCTGCAGTTGTCCGGCTATATGATGGTCGGCATAGCTGCCGTCGAGCGTAATGTTCTGATAGCTGTTGTTGTCGTAGTCGAACTGGCCAACGCCCCCCTTGACGTTCACCTGCTCGTTCAGGACACCATTAAACGCTAAGTCTGCCGCTATGGTGCCCAACTTCTCGTTGCCGAAGATCTGGCGGAGGTTCAAGCCGTTGGTGGTGATGGCACCATCGAAGTGGCGGTCGTTCTTGAGTGTCAGCCGCGTCGTGGCACTTCCAATGTCGGTGGCAACGTCGGCCATAGCGTTGAGGTTGCCTTTGGAGTCGCCGATGAAATTGCCTTTCAGCTGAACGTCGCCGAGTTGTAGGACGGGGTCTGGCAGCGTCACCAGATTCTTGGAAATGAAGTCCAGCGTCTCGTTGCCTATCTTCAGTTGGTCTACCGTCATGTCCCACGTCTTAGGCTCGTCGCCTGGAGGGAGGCGAAGCTTGCCGTTAGCCTCGAGGGCTAAGCTGTTGTTGATAGACGCCACATGGCACCGAGGCACCTGCAGGGTGTTGTTCTCGTAACTGAATTCTGTGTCAATGTCGATACGGCGCTGATACTTCTTGAGTTCAGGTAAAAGCCATCTGAAGTCGGAGGGCGTGATGCCGGCATCCTTAATCCGGCCTTTGAAGCTGAGCGTCTCAGACCATCGCTGGTCGTCATAGTTGGCATCGATGCTGTCAATCTGTAAATGGGTGTCGGGGAGTTGAAATTGGAACTGCCGGATCTGGGCATTTCGTCGCCCGGCGGCTAACATGAACGACAACCGACGGACTTGAAGTCCTGCTTGTTCAATCATCTCCATTCGTTTGATATTCAGATTGATACTATCCTCTCTGAGTACTTTTAAAATGATGTAGGCACTGATGTTGGCAACGTGCAGGTGAGCGGGGTTCAGAAGGTTGGGAGTTTGGGGGGCATCCCACTGGTCGTAGCTGACAGAGGTGTTGCGGACAATCAGCGAGTTGATACGCAGATCGAGGGGTGTGCTCGAGGTGGTGTCCTTCGAGGCTAACGAGTCGATGGCAAACTGAATGTTGAGCGGCGACGAGGCTGTAGGACGTGAGAGTCGCACGTTGGCGCCGAACACCTGGGCCGACGAAATGGTAATCCGGCCTAAAGCCAGCGGTGCCAAGTCGACTTTCAGCGTCAGACGGGAAGCCTTGAACATCGTCCGGTGCTTCTGGTCCTTGATGTTGACATCGTCAAGCACCAGGCGGTTGAGAAATCCCAAGTCGACCCGTCCCACTGTGACTTGCGTGCCCAGCTTGCGGCTGAGGGCTTCGGCGGCATAGTCGCCTAACCGTTGCTGGATGCCGGGGATGTGAATAGCTATCAAAACAGTAGCGTACAGACCCAGCAGAGTCCATACGATCCAGTTGACGATATGCTTTATTATTCTCACTTGTTGACAGTTGGAGATTACAATTTTTGCACTATAAGCTGAATTGTGTTGCAAAAATACTACAATTTCTTATGATTACCATCTTTTTTGCCGATAAAATCATGATTTATCCATAAAATTTATTAATTTTGCAGTCGCTTAACCCTTGGATATTCAATTCAAACATTTATATAAATGGCAAATGTTATTAAGTTGTGTAAAGGCTTAGACATTCATCTGCAAGGCCAGGCTGAGGAGAAGAAAATCCAGCTGAAGTCGAACGGACGCTATGCGTTGGTGCCCGACGACTTCGAGGGAGTGACTCCGAAAGTGGTGGTGAAAGAGGGTGATACCGTCAAAGCCGGGGATGCCTTGTTCGTTAACAAGCAGTTTCCCGAAGTGAAGTTTGCCTCCCCCGTCAGCGGAACAGTCCGCGAGGTGGTGCGTGGCGAACGGAGAAAAGTGCTCTGCGTCAAGGTAGAAGCCGACGCTCAGCAAGTGCAGGTTGATTTTGGCAAGAAGGATGTAGCCCAGATGACGGGTCAGCAGGTTATTGATGCGCTGCTCGAGGCTGGCATCTTTGGCTATATCAATCAGTTGCCTTACGCTGTGTCAACTAATCCTTCAGTGCAGCCTAAGGCAATTTTTGTGTCTGCTCTGCGCGACAAGCCTCTTGCTGGCGACTTCCAGTTCGAGGCCAAAGGGCAGGAACAGGACTTTGTGACAGGCATCATGGCCTTGTCGAAGATTGCCAAAACCCATGTGGGTCTGGGTATCCAGCCCGACTTTCAGACGGAGATTCGCAAGTTGGGTATAGACAAGTATTCAGAACTGACCATTTTCGACGGTCCCTGCCCAGCAGGCAACGTGGGTGTACAGGTGAACCACATTGCCCCGGTCAACAAGGGTGAGGTGGTTTGGACCATTGGTGATCCTACCGTAGTGCTGTTCATCGGTCGTCTATTCAATACGGGAAAGGTTGACCTGCGCCGTCGCGTGGCTCTCTGTGGCAGCGAGGTGAAGTCTCCTGCTTATGTTGATATGCTGGTGGGTGAGGAATTGTCCACCCTGCTTTCAAACAGCTACGATGCAGACCATCATGTCCGCATCATCAATGGTAACGTGCTGACGGGACGCCCCACTACGAAGGATGGCTTCTTGGGAGCCCATACTTCTGAGATTACAGTAATTCCAGAGGGTGACGATGCCGATGAGGTGTTGGGTTGGATTCTTCCCCGTCTCAACCAGTTCTCTGTAAATCGCAGCTATTTCTCTTGGTTGCAGAATCCTTGGTTCTGTAGCAAGAAGAAGCAGTATGCCCTCGATGCCCGCATTAAGGGTGGTGAGCGTCACATGATTATGAGTGGCGAGTACGACAAGGTGCTGCCGATGGACATCTACGGTGAATACCTCATCAAGGCCATCATCGCCGGCGACATCGACCGTCAGGAGGCCTTAGGCATCTACGAGGTGGCTCCTGAGGACTTTGCACTCGCAGAGTTCGTTGACTCGTCGAAGCTCGAATTGCAGCGCATCGTGCGTGAAGGACTGAATATTTTACGTAAAGAAAACGCATAACTATGTCAGCATTAAGAAATTATCTCAATAAAATAAAGCCGAACTTCGAGGAGGGTGGCAAGCTTCATGCCTTCCGCTCGGTGTTCGACGGCTTTGAGACCTTCCTCTATGTGCCTAACGACACAGCGAAGGCTGGCAGCGTGAATATTCACGACGCCATCGACTCGAAGCGCATCATGAGTATGGTGGTTATCGCCCTGATGCCCGCCATGCTGTTTGGTATGTATAACATCGGCTACCAGAACTATCTCGCCGCAGGAACGTTAGACACAGCCAGCTTCTGCGAGATTTTCGCTTACGGCTTCCTGGCCGTTCTGCCGAAGATTCTGGTGAGCTACATCGTCGGTCTGGGCATCGAGTTTGCCTGGGCACAGTGGAAGGGTGAGGAAATCCAGGAGGGTTACCTCGTTTCGGGTATCATCATTCCGCTGATTATTCCTATCGGCTGCCCGCTGTGGATGCTGGCTTTAGCCTGCGCATTCTCGGTCATCTTCTGTAAGGAAATTTTCGGCGGCACGGGTATGAACATCTTCAACCCCGCTATCGCAGCCCGTATGTTCCTGTTCTTCGCCTATCCTTCGAAAATGACGGGCGACACCGTTTGGGTAGCTCAGGACTCCATCTTCGGACTGGGTAACGACTTAGCCGACGGCTTTACCGCTGCAACACCGCTTGGACAGCTGGCACAGAACATCACGCCCGATGCCTCTATCTGCGATATGATTTGCGGCTTCATCCCTGGCTCTATCGGTGAGACCTCAGTCATTGCCATTGCCTTGGGTGCCATCCTGCTGTTGTGTATGGGTATCGCTTCTTGGCGCACGATGCTGAGCGTATTCGTTGGTGGTATCGTCTTCGCCCTGCTGTTCGAACAGACAGGTCAGGGGATGACCTGGTGGCACCATTTCGTCATGGGTGGCTTCGCCTTCGGTGCCGTGTTTATGGCTACCGACCCTGTCACCTCGTGCCGCACCACTACGGGTCAGTATATCTACGGATTCCTGATTGGTGCAATGGCCATCATCATCCGTGTGATGAATGCCGGTTATCCTGAAGGTATGATGCTCGCCATCTTCTTTGGTAATATGTTTGCTCCTACCATCGACCACTTCGTCGTGGAGCGCAACATCTCGAAACGCCAGAAAAGATTGAAGAATTGAAAAATTGAAGAATTGAAGTTATGGCTAAGTTAAATACAAATTCCAACGCGTACATTATTATATATAGCGCGATACTTGTCGTCATCGTGGCCTTCCTGTTGGCTTTCGTCTACAAGGCTCTGAAGCCTATGCAGGATGCTAATGTGGCACTCGATGTGAAGAAACAGATTCTCTATTCGCTCAATATCCGCGACTTGGATGGTGCTGAGGCTGAGGCAAAGTATGCTGAGGTTGTGAAGAACGAGGGAGAGAAAGACGGACAGAAGTACTACCTTTGCGAGATTAACGGTGAGGACATCCTCGTTGTTGCCCTAAAGGGTATGGGTCTCTGGGGCGGTATCAGCGGCTACATCTCCATCCACGGCGATGAGAATCCCGTTGTCTATGGTGCTTACTTCAACCACGAGAGCGAGACTGCCGGCTTAGGTGCAGAAATCAAGGACTCTCAGGCTTGGCAGGAGAAATTCATCGGCAAGAAAGTGTTTGTTGATCCTGCTGATGGTAGTGAAGTGGCCCTCTCGGTAGTGAAGAAGGTGGAAGAGCCCACGACGCAGGTTGACTGCGTGACGGGTGCCACCCTGACCTCTAATGGTGTGAACGATATGATTAAGGCTGGTTTGAAGAATGCAGGTGAAAATGCTGTCGAACTCTTTGTAGAGATGAAATGCTACAAAGACGCGCCTGCCGATTCAACTGCTGTTGAAGAACCTAAAGTAGAGGAGGAATAAACTATGGCATTATTCAGTAAACAAAATAAGGAGGTTTTTACTAACCCGTTGAACCTCGACCATCCCATTCTCGGACAGGTACTCGGTATCTGCTCGGCATTGGCTGTGACCAAGGTTCAACGG